>R18__coassemble_1195_pt1 | contig 71523 bp, 49 predicted proteins | sample R18__metabat2_high_PE_009 | metagenome-assembled genome bin R18
TTTTTTTTTTTTCGCCCCCTCGGTGGCGCCCCCCCCTTCTTTTTTTTTGTTTTTTCGGGGGGGGGGGGCCAAAAACCGCCCGGCACTATGCAATAGCAGGGCCATATCCTGCCGGCACTTGAAACTCATAGAAGGGCTGCGGGGGCACATCCTGCCGGCACTAAAGGCTACCGACGCAGTTCCCAGAAGGCGACGGCGGCAGCGGCGGCAACGTTCAGCGAGTCCACGCCGTGGGCCATCGGGATGCGGGCAACGAAGTCGGCTTCCGAAATCACCTCGCGGGACAGGCCGTCGCCTTCGGTACCCATCACGACGGCAATGCGGTCGAGGGTCTTGAGGACGGGGGCGCTCAGTGGGATGCTGTTCTCGGTGAGGGCCATTGCAACGGTCTTGAAGCCGTATTCGTGCAGGGAACTCACCGGGCCGTCGAGCCAGGTCCAGGGGGCCTGGAAGACGGTCCCCATCGAGACTCTCACCGCGCGGCGGTTCAGCGGGTCGCAGGTGGTGGGCGTCAGCAGCACGGCGTCAACTCCCAGAGCCACCGCCGAGCGGAAGATTGCTCCGATGTTGGTGGTGCTGGTCACGCTGTCTATCACCACCACGAGCCGGGCGTCCCTCAGGACCTCCTCCACAGGAGGCAGGGGCCTGCGACGCATCGCGCAGAGAACTATCCTGGTCAGGGGATATCCCGTCACCCCGCTCACGACCTCCCTGCTTCCGGCATAGACGGGGACGTCTTCCCCGACCCTCCGCAGGACCTGCGCGCCAATGCCGCCGAGGTGCTTTTCCTCGGTGAGCATCGCCACCGGCTCGTACCCGGCGTCCAGCGCCACGTCTATGACCTTCCCGGTCTCGGCTATGAAAAGGCCGCTCTCGGAGAGCCTCCTGTCACAGAGCTGTGCCTCGGTGAGCGAGGTGAAAATCTCCACCCGGGGGTCGGAAATTGAATCGATGTGAATTATCGGCATATGGGCAAAGTTAATGCTTTTATGGTTATATTTGCCTGTAAACACAACCATAATGGAGAAAAAGAAAATAGTAGTGCTCTCCGGAGCCGGAATCAGCGCGGAATCGGGGATACAGACCTTCCGCGGAGGCAGCGGGCTGTGGGACAATGTCCCCGTTGAGGAAATCTGCAGCGTGGAGGGCTGGGTGCGGAACCCCGCCAAGGTAACGGCGTTTTACAATGAACGCAGGGCCCAGCTGGAAAGGGTCGAGCCCAACGAGGCCCACCGGATCCTCTCCGAGCTGCAGGAAGATTACGACATCTGCGTCATAACCCAGAACGTGGACAACCTGCACGAGAGGGCCGGCAGCCGGGGGGTGCTCCACCTTCACGGCGAACTTACCAAGGTGAGGCCGGAAGACTGCTATACTGAAAGCGACGGATTCTCAACCAGATACGTGCAGGACATCGGTTACCGGCCGGTGGAAATCGGGCAGAGGGGAGGCCCCCGGAACCGCCAGCTCCGCCCGCACATAGTCTTTTTCGGGGAGGCGGTCCCCAACCTTGCCGACGCCGCGGAACTCGTCTCCGGGGCCGACATCCTGCTGATTGTGGGAACGTCGATGGCCGTGTATCCCGCAGCCGGCCTGTACCGGTATGCACCGGAGGGCTGCAGAATCTATATGATAGACCCGAGCGAGAGTCCCGCCTCGGCGGTCCGGGGCGTCACCCATATCAAGGATGTGGCTACTTCCGGGATGAGACAGTTCCGTAATATCCTGCGTACCAGCGGGCAAAGGCTCTGAGTCCCTCGCGCAGCGGGGTGGCCGGACGGAAGCCGAAGTCCTGCTCCAGGGGGGTGGTGTCGGCATAGGTCACGGGCACGTCGCCCGGCTGCATCGGGACCAGCTCCTTGTGGGCCTCGAAGTCGTAGTCGGTCGGAAGTACCTCTGCCGCAATGAGTTCCTCCTGCAGTATCGTTACGAAATCAAGCAGGTTCTCGGGGGAATTGTTGCCTATGTTATAGACCTTGTAAGGGGGGATGGGGAGCCCGTCCTCGCCGTTCTGCTTTTCGGGGGCGTGCTGCATCACGCGCACGATTCCTTCGACTATGTCGTCCACGAAGGTGAAGTCGCGCTTGCAGTTGCCGTAGTTGAAAATCTGGATGGTCTTTCCCTCGCGCAGCTTGTTGGTGAAGCCGAAGTATGCCATATCGGGCCTTCCCGCCGGGCCATAGACGGTGAAGAATCGCAGGCCGGTGGAGGGTATGTTGTAGAGTTTGGAGTAGGCGTGGGCCATCAGTTCGTTGCTCTTCTTGGTGGCGGCATACAGGCTTACCGGGTTATCGACCTTGTCGTCGGTGGAGTAGGGCACCTTCTTGTTGGAGCCGTAAACCGAACTGCTGGAGGCATAGACCAGATGTTCCACCCCGCCGTGCCGGCAGGCCTCGAGGATGTTGTAGAAGCCGATCAGGTTGCTCTCGATATAGGACCCGGGATTGGTGATGGAGTAGCGCACTCCGGCCTGGGCCGCGAGGTTCACCACCACCGCGAACTTCTCCTCCTCGAAGAGGCCGTCCACCAGAGCCTTGTCGGCCAGATTCCCCTTCACGAACCTCCAGCTGCTCGGATGCCCGGCGCTCAGGGCCTCGATTTCGGAAAGACGCTCGTACTTGATGTTGACGTCGTAATAGTCGGTGATGGAGTCCAGACCCACCACCCTTACGTTTCCGAAGTCCTTGAAAATTCTTTTTACGAGGTTCGCACCTATGAATCCGGCCGCGCCGGTGACGAGGACGCTCTTGCCCTCGAGTGAAACATTGTATTCTACCATAGCGCCACAAAGTTACGAAAAAAGTTGCACAGTACGCAGGCGAGCTGCGCACTGTGCAACTTTTCGTATCCGGGCTGCTAGAAGTCGAACTCCCAGTAGTTCCAGTTGGAGTTCGGGTCGTAGATCCAAGCGTAGCCGTAGCGCTCGTCCACGCTGAAGTAACTGTAGCCGGCGGTGGTGTAGAAGGTGCAGCATTCGCTCATCTGGCCCTCGAGGCCGTGGGGAACGCTCACTGCTTCGCCATTGGTCTCATACAGGTTCTCCAGGGGGATTATCTCGCCGGTCTCGGCAACCTTGAAGGTCAGGTCATAGCCCTCCACGCCCCACCATCCGTAGATGGTGTAGGTCTGGGTCTCGGGGTCGAACTTCAGCGTTGCGGTGCAATCCATCGTGCGGTCGTCGCTGAAGAAGCTGTTGCCCGTGGCATACCAGACGTTGTCGTCGGACGGTGTGTTGTCCCAGTAGAAGTAGTATCCGCACCAGGCTCCGTCGGGATTGTACATCCAGAGCTCCACGTTGCCCTTCTTGTAGGTGCCGGTGAGCCAGTTGTAGTCGTAGAAGTAGCAGCAGTTGTAGCTGGAGCCGCTGAAGCCCACGGGAACGCTGCCGCTCACGTACTGGCTGTCGAGGATGATGTTGCCGTCTTCCACGGTGAACACGAGGTCATAGCCCTCCACTCCGTAGAATGCCTTGATCACATACTGCCCGCTGACGGGGTCGTAGGAGATGGTGGTGCTGGTGATGGGGGTGAGGTCACCGGACTCGGCGTCGCCGTAGTATGCGGTGCCGTATCCCGTCCAGGGGCTGTTGGCCGCCTGGTTGTTCCAGGCACAGGAATAGGCTGCCTCCTCCTCTCCGTCGGGGCCGGTTATCAGGGCATAGACATTGCCCACGCCGGCGTCGCCGCTCAGGCCGCTGTCCCAGGCTTCGGCGCTGACCCAGCAGATGCTGTTCTTGGCGCGGCCAAGGCCGTGGTAGAGCCCCGTGCGTCCTTCTTCGTCGGTTTCGGCATAGGCGCTGCACTCGGGGTCGATGATCCAGTCGCCGGTCTCGGCGTTGCGGGTGAAGACCAGGTCGTAGCCCTCCACTCCGTACCAGGCGGAGACGGTGTAGCAGCCGGTTTCGGCATCGAAGCTGATTGTGGTCTCGGCCACTTCCTCGCCGTTGAGGCTGATGGTCGCCGCGCCGTCCCAGGACTCCTCTGCATCGGGGTCGGGAACGGGATCGGGATCCGGTGTGGGCTCGTACTCGCCGTATTCCACGCGGTAGCCGCACCAGGTGCCGGTGTAGTCAAGGCACCAGAAGTCGATGTAACCGCCGCTGGGGTCGATGAGGCCGTAGTCGTAGCTGGCTCCGTTGCCGTACCAATAGACGTAATCGTAGTCCTTGCCGCCCAGGCCGTGGCCGAGCTCTATGTCGCCGCGGTCGCCCAGAGGGCCGGACTGGTCGATGGCCTGGCCGATGACGGGCCAGAACACCGGAGTGCCGTAGGAGAACTCGATGGGATAGGTCCCGTCGAAGTCGGTGATGTCGAAGTAGAGGTCGAAGCCGTCGGAGCCGCACCAGGAGGTCACGATGAAGTGGTTGGTGCCCTTCTCCAGACCGAAGGTTACGTTGGACTTGTTCCAGGTGTCGTCATCGGCATAGAAGTAAGCCACGCCGTCCTGCACCCACTCGTAGTCGATGATGATGGGGGAGTCGGTGGTCATCTTCAGGGTTGCCGCCTCGGAGGAACACTTGGTCTTTACCGTGGAGGCTGAAGGGACAGCGGACAGGTAGATGGTGAACTCGGTGCTGTATTTGAGGCCCTTGACAGTCACTTCGGTGTCTTCGGTGAAGCCCTTGGAGGCGATGTATCCGCCGGGGTTCACGACCTTGTAGTAGTACTGGCCCGCGTCGGAGACGGCGTTCCAGGAGAAAGCGATTGAACTGGTTGTCACTTCGCCGGCCACCAGAGTCGGGGCCTGGAGCGGAGTCTTGCCGTCGGTCGAGAAGGCGTCTTCTGTCTTCGTGCATCCGCAGAGGCAGAGCGCGCCAAGTGCCACGGCCGCGAGAATTCTGTATATTCTGCTCATATTCATTCTCTTGAAGGATTAGAGATTGGCCAGTACGGCGTCGATGGGGTTCTGGTCACCGGCGGGCCAGACCTGGGAATCAATGTTGGGGTTGTTGGTCATCTCGGTGACGGGAAGCTGGTAGATGAGCATCCAGGAACCGGGGCTGAGCACTATGTTGCCGGAGTGGTTGATGTGGTCTCCGGTCCTTTCCAGACCCTTGTGGGAGCGGATGATGTCGAAGCTGGCATAGCCCTCGCCGTAGAGCTCCTTGCGCCTTTCGAGCAGGATTTCCTCGATGAGGTCCTCCCTGGTGGCGGTGCTTGTGGACGCTCCGCGCAGGGTCTGCAGGCTCCTGAGGAGATCTCCCGCGTATGAGTAGTCACCGTCCTGCGCGGCGGCCTCGGCCTCCACGAGGAGAAGGTCTTCCGTCCTCATATAAGGGAAGTTGCCGGTGCGCTCGAGGTTGTCGTAGAACTTGCCGGAGGTCCAAACGCCGGAGGCGTCGAGGATGAAGCGCTCGGCGCGGATGTCGGAATCCTCGAACAGGGCCACGAAGTCTTCGGGCGACCAGAATCCGTTGAAGGACCAGAATTCGTCGCTGGAGCCGCGGGTGATCTTGTTGGCCCACTGGGCGAAGGGGGTGTAGTCGCCGGTGGCGAGGAACTGGTTCTCGGTGTCCTGCTTCACGCCCCAGATCCAGGATCCGGTGGCAAGGTCGTTGAAGCCGGCCTTCCAGTCGTCGTTGGTGGTCATAGGGTAGCCTGCACGGGCAAGGGCGGCGTATTTGCGGGCGTCGCTCCAGTTGTTCATCACAAGGTTCACGTGCGCGAGCATACCTTCCACGACCTGCTTGTCGATGTGGTGCTTGGAGGTGCGGGAGAAGCCGTCGAGCGCGAGCTCCGCGGCCTTGAGGTCGCCCAAAATCTGGTCGAAGGTGTCGTCGATGGTGCCGCGGCCCTTACCTTCAGTGGTGGAGGTGGTGGGCTCGGTGTAGATGGGAACTCCGGGCAGGTTGTTCTTCTTGGCGCTGGTGTAGGTCTGCTGGTAGAACTGCGCCAGCATAAAGTACGACCATCCGCGAAGGGCGTAGGCCTGGCCCATTATAGCGGCCTTCTCCGTCTCGTCGCCCTCGATGCCGGGGGTGTAGACAAGGATGCTGTTGAGGTTGTTGATCAGGGTGTAGTAGAAGAACCACATCGAGTAGTTCTTCCAGGAGTCGGCCCTGCGGTAACCCTCGAGATACTGGTAGTCGAAGTTGTACCATCCGCCGTCGCATATTATGTCTTCGCCGCGGGCGTCGATGGTCATCAGATGGCAGATATAGCCGTTGTCATCGCCTCGGTCGCTGTACACGGAGCCGAAGTTGAAGTAGTAGTAGCATCCGTTCAGAGCGGCCTGTGCGCCTTTGACGGAGGTGAACACCTGGCTGTCGGAAACCGAGCTGGTGGGAGAGGTCTCGAGGAAGTCCTTGCAGGAACTTGCCGCGACGAGAACCGCCGCCGACAGGAATATGCCTTTCAAAATTCTTTTCATCTTTTTGTCCTCCTTTGGTTAGAATGTTACCTGGATGCCGAAGGTGTAGTTCTTCGTCGTCGGGAAACGGTTGTCGGTGGTGCCGGAGATGCTCTGCTCAGGGTCGGTGCCGCGCTGGACGGCGGAGCCGAAGGTGAGGAGATTGTCGCCCTGGGCGAACACGCGCACCTTCTCGATGCCGACCTTGCGGAGTATCGAGCTGGGCAGGCTGTAGCCGAGGGTCACGTTCCTGAGGCGCAGGTAGGTGTTGTCGAACAGGAACTGGTCGGAGAATATCGACGAAGTGTTCTTGTTGAAGCGGGGCAGGGTGGCGTCGCGGTTGGTCTCCGTCCAGGAGTTGTAAAGCACGTCGGGATGGTAGGATGCGCCTCTGTAGTATCCCACGGTGGTGGAATAGTCGGAGTCGTAGAGCAGGCCGCCGAGGCTGTAGTACAGCATGAACGAGAAGTCGAAGCCGAAGAAGGAGAACGAGGAGGTCAGGCCGCCGTAGAGCTTGGGCAGTGCGCTGCCCAGGTACTGCTTCTGGTCGTCGGAGGTGACGTCGGAGGCGTTCTCGGTGATGACGCGGTCAACTATGACCTTGTTGCCGTCGGCGTCGGTGTCATAGACGTTCATCCAGTACTGGGCGTTGCCGTTGTCGGGGTTCACGCCCGCGAACTTGGCGCCCCAGAAGTTGTAGCGGCTCTGGCCCTCGCGCCACTTGAACACGCCGGAACTGATTTCGCTCTGGGGGAGCGAGGTGATGACGTTGTCGTAGTGGGTCATATTGAGGTTGACGTTCCACTTGAAGTTGTCGTTGTTCACCACAGCCACGTCGAAGGTGGCCTCGAAGCCGTAGTTCTTCACGTCGCCGATGTTGCGGTCGATTCCGCTGAAGCCGGTGGAGAGGGCCATGGGCATGGTGAAGAGGAGGTCCTTGGACTTGCGGTCGAAGAACTCTATGGAACCGGTGAGCCTGCGGAAGAGGGCGAAATCGACACCTGCGTTGAACTGGATGTTGGTCTCCCACTTCAGGGTCTCGTTGGGCAGGCGTGAAATCATCACGCCGGCGTTGGAGTAGTCATTGTAGCCGGTGCCGTAAAGGCCCTGGTAGCAGTACCAGGAGGAGAGCTGGTCATTGCCCACCGCACCGTAGCTGGCCTTGATCTTGAGGTTGTCGATCCAGGCAACGTCCTTGAGGAAGTCCTCGTTGTTGATGCGCCAGGATGCGCCGGCCGACCAGAACACGCCCCAGCGCGACTGCTGCGCGAACTTGGAGGAGCCGTCGGCGCGGACCGATGCGCTCAGATAGTATTTGTTGTTGAAGTCGTATTCCGCGCGGGAGAAGAACGACAGCAGGCGGTAGTTGTCTTCGTAGGAGGTTGAAGAGACGCCGGTCGCGGCGCTGTTCAGCTCGTACAGACCGCCGAAGGGGAAGCCCTTGCGGTCGGCGTAGTTGCCCGCCATTGTCCTGGAGTAGCTTTCCTCGCCGAGCAGCACGCCCAGGGTGTGGCCGGGCATTATCTCGCGCTCGAAGTTCAGCAGGTTGGTCCAGGTCGTGGCAACATTCCTGTCGTATTCCTTGCCGGCCCAGCCGCCTTCACCTGCCGAGAGGCCTTCGGTGGCGCTGGTGTAGCCGTCGTACTTGTTGAGGTAGAAGTCGAGGGCTATGGTGCTCTTGAAGGTCAGACCGGGGATTATGGTGATCTGCGCGTAGTTGCGGGTGGAGATGTTGTCGGTCTTGGTCACGTAGTCGTCGTAGTCGGCCTCGGAGAGGGGGTTCCACGCGGCCCACATCAGGCGGTCGCTGCCGTAGTCGTAGATGCGCTTGCCGGAGGAGTTCACCGCGTAGTCGTTGGTGGCGTCGTCCCACTTCCATATATTATAGGTGGGGGAGATGGTGCGGAGGAACCAGATGTATGTGTCGGAGGCGGGGGCTTCGGTGGTGCTGTGCGAGAAGTTGGTGTTGGTGCCCACCTCGAGCCAGTCCTTTATCTTGGTGGTGACGTTGGCGCGGGCCGAGATGCGGTCGAACTCCTGGGTGGTGAACACTCCCTTGTCGTTGAGGTAGCTTGCCGAGAAGAAGTACTGTGTCTCGCCCTTGCGGCCGCTCAGGTCGATGGCGTATTCCTGGCGGGGACGGCTCTTGAGCATCTCTCCGCGCCAGTCGCCGATCCAGCGGGCGTCGCTGTCGGACACGAGCAGGTTGCCGTTTGCGTCCATCAGGTTGGTGGTGCGCCAGGGGTTGACTCCGATTTCCCCGGCGAGGTTGGCCGCCGCGAGGGCGCCGGCGTCGGCTGCGCTGTAACCGGAATCGATGTTCTGGTTGTACATAGCCGTCCAGCTGGCCTGCAGGAACTCGGTGGGGGTGAGGGAACGGGGGAAGGGAACGGCCATCGAGGAGAAGCCCAGCGTGCTGCGGAAGGTTATCTTGCCCTGCTCGCTGTTGCCTTTCTTGGTGGTGATGACAATCACGCCGTTCGCCGCGCGGGAGCCGTACAGCGAGGTGGCCGCGGCGTCCTTGAGGACGGTGATGGCCTCGATGTCGGAAGAGGCGATTGCGTTGATGTTGCCCTCATAGGCAACTCCATCGACCACGTAGAGAGGGTCGCTGGATGCGTTCATCGAACCTATGCCGCGGATGCTGATGGTGCCGGATTCGCCGGGCTGGCCGCTGCTGTTGATGACCTGCACGCCGGCGCTCATACCCTGCAGCGCGTTGGTCACGTTCGATGTTGAGATTTTCTCCAGTTCGTCTTTCTTCACGACGGTCGCGGAACCGGTGAAGGATGTCTTCTTGCCCTGACCGTATGCCACGACTATCGTTTCGTCGAGCATCATTATGTCGGGCTCCATCAGGATTTCGTATTTGTCGGCATTGGTAATCTGGCAGACGCAGTCCCTGAAGCCGAGAGACGAAACCGTGAGGCTGGCAGATTTCTCAGACACGTAGATCTGGAAATTGCCGTCAATGTCGGTCACGCTGTACACTCCGGTGGCCTTGTCCTGCAGCACGGCGCCTATGATTGTGGTGCCGTCGGCCGAAGACTTGACCGTACCGGAAACAGCCCTGACCTGGGCGGCCGCGAATTGCACGGACAGTACAATCGCGAGTAATCCGATAACGATTTTCCTCATATTTTTAATAAATTGGTGTTGCAATACACAGTTCTAACCGATGCAAGTTAGGAAAAATTATGTGTAAAGACAAATTTTTTCGTTAGATTTGCAAAAATCACATAAAGAAAAACAATGAAAACGATACTGGAAAAAGACGGAAAAAAGATTACCGTAACGGTTGACGGCCGCTTCACGACCGACGAAACTGCCGCTTTCCTCAAGGACATAGAGCCCATAATGGAGGAGAAGAACGCAGAGGTGGTGATGGAACTCGGCGCCCTGGACTTCATTTCCAGCGCCGGCATCCGCTGCTTCGTGATGCTCCTGAAGGCCTGCAAGGCAAACGACAGCAGGCTCACCCTGCGCCATCTCACTCCCCAGCTGACCGACATCTTCACCCTCACTGCGCTGTTGGACAAGTTCAACGTGGAATGAGGCCCCACTTCCATAAGCTTCAGACCCAGATTCTAATCTCCGGCATTCTCCTCTTTGCCGGACTGGTGGTGTTCGTCGGAATCACCACTTACAAAAGGGAGCAGGTCACCATAAGGGAGTATTCCCACGCGAGGATGAAGTCCCTGATCCTGGACCTTGAGATAAAGATAGTCTCCATAGAGTCGGTGCTGGAAACCGAGAGCCACAAGCAGGATTTCACGCCCTCCGATTCGTCGGCCCTTTATGCCAGGCTCAGGAAGTTCGTCTCAGACAACGACTTCGTGAGCAATATGGCCCTGGACTACTACGACGGCGCATCGCTGCAGGGAGGCTCCACCGTTTCAAGCACCTTCTACGTTGCCAGGGATTCGCTGGGAAGCATCGTCCACGGCGTGGTTTCCGTCCCCACGGCGGAGGTGAACCGGAAGGAGATGCAGTGCTATAACGAGGCCTGGCTGACAGGCGAACCCTGCTGGTCCCAGCCCTACAGGGACGATAACATCTCCGGCCATTACGTGTTCACCTGCTACCAGAAGGGAGAGAAGGATGGCGTGATGTTCAGTTCCGACGTTCAGATGGCCAAGATTCTCCGGAGCATCGAGGACCTGCAGTTCTACGAGAACAGCAGCCTGTATGTGGTCGATGGCGACGGGGACGTCTATTCCCTTTCCGACGACAGCCGGGGCCACGGCGGGATTCTCGTTTCCAGGGCTTCGGCGCTGCCATCCGACAGGGATTTCATCACCATCAAGGCCCACTACGACAATCTGAACCTCGACATAATCAACATCGTGCCCAAGGAGCAGATTTACAGTTTCATGTGGTCGGGAATCTTTGTAGTGTTCATGATCTGCATACTTGGCCTGACCCTTCTTGCCTTCCTTGTCCACCGGACCTTCACCCGGGCGCAGGACGACCTGGCGCGGTCCCTGAGGGTTTCGGCCGAGGAGGAGATGGCCCTGAAGAAGATAGAGGGGGAACTTGCCGTTGCCTACAGAATCCAGAAAAGGATGCTGACGGACCCGGGCCGCGGAGTGCATCTTTCCTGCCCGGGAGGCGGGGAGGCCGACGTTTTCTCGCACATCGTTCCGGCGCGGGACGTGGGAGGCGACTTCTACGAGTACCGCCTGGAAGGGAACAATCTGGTATTCTGCATTGCCGACGTGAGCGGCAAGGGCATCCCCGCCTCGGTGGTGATGACGATGTGCTGCACCCTTTTCCACGCGTATGTGTCGGAACTCAACGCCTCCGACCCCGCGGGCCTTCTGAGCTATTTCAACAACCAGCTTTGCCGCAGGAACAGGGACAGTATGTTCGTGACGATGTGGGCGGGGGTCCTGGACCTCACTACAGGGCGGCTGCGCTATTCCTCGGCCGCGCACAATGCCCCCGTGATCCTGGGCGGTGAGGAGGTTTCCTTCCTCGAGAAGTGCCAGGGGCTGCCCCTGGGCCTGTTCGAGGATTCAACCTATATGGTGTCGGAGTGCGGTCTTGCGGCCGGCAGCACCCTGCTCCTTTATACCGACGGCATCACCGAGGCCGAGGCCCCGGACCTTTCTCTCTTCGGGGAGGGGGGGCTGCTGGAAGCCTGCCGGGGGGCCGTTTCCCGCCGCCCCGAGGACCTTTGCAACTCAGTCCTTCGCTCCGTGAGGAATCACGCTGCCGGCGCCCCCCAGTCCGACGACATAACGCTTCTCTGCGTACAGTTCGGCGCGGAGGGCGGGGAGGAGGTTACTCCCAGTTCTTCGGGAAGTTGATACCCTTCTTCTTGAGCCAGTCGAAGCCGAGCACGCTGCCCGCTGCAGCCAGGGCGCCGAGGAAGCACCACACGAAGAGGGTCTTTGCGCGGCTGTTGGCCTTTTTCATCGGAACGCTCACGGGCTCCACCTCTGCAAGCACGGGAGTGTCTTCCTTGACCTTCATCTCCGACTGCAGATACTGCTTCGACATCTCGGTGAACATTGCGTAGGCGATGTTGTAGTCCGAGAGGAGCTGGTCCCGCTTCACCTGGGCGGTGGCGGTCATTGCGCCGCGGTTGGCGTCGGTGAACTGGGCCAGGGCAAGCTGCTTTGCCTCGTAGTCGGCCTTGGCCTCTTCATAGCGGCCCTCGATGTAGTCGTTGGTGCTGCGGGCGTGGGAGAGTTTGAAGTCGGTCACGTACTTCTGCAGCAGGTCCATCGCGGCACGGCAGAGTTCTGCGGCGACCAGCGCCTCGCCGGCTTTGCAGGAAAGGGTGATGTAGCCGTCTTTCTTTTCCACGTTCATCGAGATGTTCTCCGATATTCTCTTTGCAATCTCGTATTCGTCCTTGGTATAGACGCTGATAGGCTTCTTTCCGCCCTTCCCCTCGGGAACCACGATGTCGGGCTGCTTGCCGCGAATGGCACCCAGAATCACGCCGGGAAGGCCGATTGTGTATTTCTTGATTGCGCCGAATATGGCACCGACGCTGAAGGTGCGGTATTTTTTGTCGGTGGCAAGGTCATACATCGAGACGGGCTCGTCCCACTTCTTGTAGTGGAAGGGAACCCTCATAAGTTCCTTGTTGAACTCCACGCTCTGCAGAATCTTGGGGTACACAAGGGGCGAGAGTTCCTCGCTGGTGACCATATCTCCGAGGCTGATTCCCGCCATGGAGGCGAGGGAGGAGAGGGACGAGGACGCCTTGCTCTTGCCGCCGGTCTGGGGCACGAAAACGCAACTGGAGTTATATACGGGCTTCTGGAAGATTGCGGCGGCGAAGCCCAGCACGAAGAAGGCTCCGAACACGTAGAGTATGTATTTGCGCTTTTCCCAAAGGCGCTTGCAGATATTCATCAGGTCCTCGAAGGAGAAGCTGCTCTCCTCCTGCATCTGCTGCTGCATATTGTTGTTTGAACTTTCCATATTCAGGCAATTAGAATAGTCTTGAGAGCGCGACCACGAGGGTTGCGATTGAACTGGTGCTGGAGGCGATTGCCGCTATCTCGGCGGGCGAAATCTCGCGGACTTCCCTCTCTTCCCTGGTGGGGACCACAATCTCGCAGCCGGGCTCCATCTTCATTCCGCGGGCCCTGGTGCTGGCCTTGCCGTTCATATACATGACGTAGCACTTGCCCCTTCGCGCCAGCTGGTTGAAGCCGCCGGCCTCGGCTATGTAGCCCTTCCAGGACTTGCCCTTCACATAGGTCACGGTGTTGGGCATGAACACGCCTCCGGTGATTCTCACGGTGTTGTTCAGGGCGGGGATGCTCAGGACGTCGCCGGCGCGCACGATCACGTCGTCGTCGCTGCCGGGGTTGGCGATGGCCTTCTCAAGGTCGATGCCTATGTCGAACTTGTCGGTCAGGCTGACAATGAGGGTGTCCCTTCCCACAAGGTTCTGGGTCGCGATTGCGAGGGCCTCCCTCTGGCGGGCCTGCTCTTCGGCGGTGAGGTGCCTGGTCAGGCGTGCGCCGTGAATCCAGGCCTCTTCGGTGAAGCCGTCCATCTTTGCAACTATGTCGGAGAGCCGGACCTCGGTCTTGTCGATGGTGTAGGAGCCCGGGTGCATCACCTCGCCCTCCACGGTCACGGTGGTCTGGGGACGGAAGTAGGTGAGCCTGCGTACCGACACCATGTCGTAGGGCTTGAGCGTGAGGCTCATCAGGTCGGGATTCTCCTCAAGGTTGTAGGTCGTGGAATAGCCGCGCTCCTTGCCGCCCTTGGTGGCGATTTCTATGCAACTGAGGTCGGCTCCGTTGTTGAAGCCTCCGGCGGAGATGATCAGGTCGCCCAGGGTGTATCCCTCGCTATAGACGAGGGTCTTGGGGCTCTTGACCTCTCCGTTGATTGAGATGTCGGCCTCGTCGATGAGCTCGGTGATGCTGTAGATGCGGATGTCGTCGCGGCGCACGAGCTGGATGTTGTCGGCTCCGCTCAGGGCGTCGTTGACGTTGAAGGCTATTATCTCGCGCACGCCGTCGTGGTTGGTGCGGGTGATGTGGCCGCGCTCGGTGTAGGCGTCGTCACGTACGCCGCGGGCAAGCAGCACGGCGTCGGCCACCGTCATTCCCTCGTGGAAGGTGAAGGTGCCGGGATTGGTCACGTGGCCGCTGACCGAGATGTTGTAGTCTTCGATGAACTCGTTCTGCATATAGAGGGTCACCTTGTCCTCGCGGACGAGGGGGACGACCTCCGTGCCTGCCAGGACCTTCTCGAGGTCGAAGGTGAGGAACACGGGCAGGCGGTTCTCGTCCAGACGGTTGATCTGGCCCCTGCCGGTGTAGGCGCCTTCACGAAGGCCGCCCGCAGCCTTGATGAGGGCCGCTACGTCCTTCATCGAGCCTGTGATGGCGTAGGCTCCGGGATAGACCACGGGGCCGCTGATGGTGGCGGTGTTGGAGAGGAGTTCGGGGTTGCTGCGCACGCTCACGGCGTCGCCGTCCTCGAGCTTGAAGGAACCGAAGTTGGAGGACTTGACGTCGTAGGCTGTGCCTATGGTGATGTCGCGGCGGGTCAGATGGACCTCGTCCTTCTGGGCGTAGGTGGTGAAGCCGCCGGCAAAGTCGATGAGGGTCTGGATGGTCTCGCCGTCCTTCATCTCGTATCTCATCGGGCGGGTCACCGCGCCGGAGATGGAAACCACGGTGGTGTAGGGCACGACGGAGATTATGTCGCCGTCCTGGAGGCGGAGGTTCTCGTCGAGCTTGCCCTTGAATATGAATTCGTAGAGGTCGAAGGTGCTGACCTTGCGGCCGTTGCGGTAGAGGACTATCTCACGCACGGAGGCCACGTCGGTCACGCCGCCGGCCATGAATATTGCCGAGGTGATGGAGCAGAGGGAGGGGATGGTGTAGGCTCCGGGAACCTTCACTTCTCCGATGATGTTCACAACCACGCCCTTGATCTTGCCCACGGTGAGGCGCATATAGGTGTCGCCTCCATCTCCCAGGCCGGAGTAGATGCTGGAGAGCCTTTCCTTAAGGAAGGACTCGGCGTCGCGCACCTTCATTCCGGCAAGATAGACGGGGCCGAGGTCGAGCACCGAGATGCTGCCGTCGTTGCCGATGGTGGCCATTATGTGGGTGTTGGTGGCGCCCCAGACATCGACTATCACGTCGTCGCCGGGGCCGAGCACGTAGCTGGCCGGAACGGGGGCGTTGTAGCTCGGGATGACGGAAAGGCCTTCGGAGGTGAAGTAGCTGTGGCCGTAGATGTCGCCGGTGCCGGTGCCCGTGGTGTTGGACTCTGCGGGCTTGATGACCGTCACCTCGGAGGGGACGTCCATCGATGTGGCGGCTGCGGCGGGTGCCGCTGCAGGGGCTGAAGCTGCGGGTGCCGCCGCGGGTGCGGACGCCGTGGGTGCCACGACGGTGGTTCCGCCGATGTTGTGGTTCAGAACGGCGTTGATCTCGCTGTCTGAATAGCCGTAGGACCTTGCCAGGGACTTGGCGGCGCTGATTTCGCCGGCGCTCTGTGCCGATGCGCTCACGCCGATCATAAGGCAGAGGGCGCTCGCGATGGTTCCGAATGATTTGAATCTCATATGTGAATTATTTGCTTTTACGATAAAATCGCGCAAATATACTCACAAATCCGGAATATCGCAAGCGCCCCCGCCTGTGCGCTACACGCGCTACGCGAAGAATTCCTCGCTCTCGAGTATTTTCCTCACGTTCCTGGGATCGACGTTTCCGAAGACCTTGCCGCCTATCATCATCACCGGCGCAAGGCCGCAGGCGCCCACGCAGCGCAGGCAGTCCAGGGAGAACACCCCGTCGGGGGTGGTCTCTCCGACCTCTATCCCGAGGACTTTCTTCACCTCGTCGAGCACCTTGTCGGAGCCGCGTACGTAGCAGGCCGTCCCGAGGCACACCGAGATGGGGTGCTTCCCCTTGGGCTTCTCGGTGAAGAAGGCGTAGAAGGTCACCACTCCGTTCACCCTGGATACCGGGATTCCGAGGTTCCCGGCCACGGCCGTCTGCACCTCGCGGGGGAGGTAGCCGAGGGCGTTCTGGGTCTCGTGGAGTATGTTGATGAGCTCGCCGGCGTCGTTGTTGTGGGCGGCGCAAATCTCTTTGATTCTGGCAATTGCGCTGCAGGATATGCTGTTCTTTTCCATTGTGCTTTATTTCTTGAAATAGTGGGTGTGAAGGAGTTCGTGGGACTTTTCGCCCAGGGGCTTTCCGAGATAATCCTCGTAAAGCTGCTGGATCCAGGGGTTCTCGTGCGACTTGCGCAGGGGCTTGTTCCTGTCTTCCTCGTACACTGCCTTGCGGCGGGCGTTGATTATTTCCACGTTGCCGTGGTGCAGGGGCTGTCCGCCGCCGCCGATGCAGCCTCCCGGGCAGGCCATTATCTCTATGGCGTGGTACTCGCTCTTTCCGGAGCGGATGTCCTCCAGCATGCGGCGGGCGTTGCCCAGGCCGTGGGCTATGCCGACGTTCAGGGTGAAGCCGTCCAGGTCCACGCTCGCGTGGCGGATTCCCTCAAGGCCGCGGACCTCGGTGAAATCGACCTTTTCCAGGGTCTTGCCGGTGTAGAGTTCGTAGGCCGTGCGCAGGGCGGCCTCCATCACGCCTCCGGTGGCGCCGAAGATGACGCTGGCTCCGGTGGAGGCTCCGAGCGGCTCGTCGAACTCGCCCTCCTCCAGGGCCTCGAAGCTGATGTTCGATTCCTTGATGAGGGTGGCCAGCTCGCGGGTGGAGAGGGAGTAGTCCACGTCGGGGTTGCCGTCGGAAGATTTGAACTCGTCTCGGCCGCACTCGTATTTCTTTGCAAGACAAGGCATTATGGACACGACGACCAGCTTCTCGCGGGGAATTCCCATCTTCTCGGCCCACCAGTTCTTGGCAATGGAGCCGAACATCTGCTGGGGCGAGCGGGCTGTGGAGGGGATGTCGATCATATCGGGGAACTGATGCTCGAAGAAGTTCACCCAGGCCGGGCAGCAGGAGGTGAGGATGGGGAGCTTGACCGATTTGTCGCCGCCCAGATAGCGGGTCAGGCGGTCGAGCAGTTCGGAGCCCTCCTCCATAATTGTCAGGTCGGCCGCGAAGTCGGTGTCGAACACGTAGTTGAAGCCCAGCTGCCTGAGGGCGGAGACCAGCTTTCCGGTGACGATGGTGCCGGCGGGGTAGCCGAACTCCTCGCCTATGGCCACGCGCACCGCGGGGGCTGTCTGCACTACGACGGTCTTGTCGGGGTTGGAGAGGTCCCTGACGAGCCTTCCGGTGTTGTCCAGTTCGGTAAGGGCGCCCACGGGGCATACGGCCACGCACTGGCCGCAGTAGGTGCATTCGCTCTCCGAGAGCTTACGCCCGAAGGCGGGCGAAATGGTGGTTTCGAACCCTCTTCCGGTGGCGCCTATCGCGCCCACAGTCTGAACGTCGTTGCACATTGTCTCGCAGCGGCGGCAGAGTATGCATTTGTTCATGTCGCGCACGATGGAGACGGTCTTCTCCACCTCGTGTTGGGACTTTTCTCCTCCCTCGTAGGGGGCCTCGTGAATCTTCAGCCTGCGGGCCAGGGCCTGGAGTTCGCAGTCGCCCGACTTGGGGCAGATGAGGCAGTCGTGAGGGTGGTTGGAGAGTATGAGCTCGAGGATGATCCTCCTGGCGTTGTGCACCCTTATGGTGTTGGTACGCACCACCATACCTTCCGTGCAGGCGGTGGCGCAGGCGGGGGCCAGGTTCCTTCTTCCCGCCACCTCCACCACGCAGATGCGGCAGGAGGCCGGGTGGTTGTTCACGCAGGTGCCCTCGAGGTTGATGTGGCACAGGGTGGGGATTTCAATGCCGTTCGCTCTGGCGGCGTCGAGGATTGTGGTCCCCTTCTCCACGGAAACCGGGCGGTTGTCTATAGTGAGATTGATTGTATTCTGTTCCATAATTCATTCTATTTGAGGGAGATGGCGTGCAGGCGGCAGTTGTTTACGCAGGTGCCGCACTTGATACACTTGCTCTGGTCGATGGTATGGGGCTTGCGGAGGTCGCCGCTGATGGCGTCGACCGGGCAGTTCTTTGCGCAGAGGTGGCAGCCCACGCAGTTCTCGGGGTTGATCCTGTAGCTGAGCATCGACATACACTGCCTTGCCCGGCACTTCTTCTCCACCACGTGCTCCAGGTATTCGTCCCTGAAGTTGGAGAGGGTGGAAAGAACGGGGTTGGGCGAGGTCTGGCCCAGGCCGCAGAGGGCCGTGTCCTTGATCACGCCGGCCAGTTCCTCCAGCTTGTAGAGGTCGTCTTCGGTGCCCTTGCCCTCGACTATCTTGTCGAGAATCTCCAGCATCCTCTTGTTGCCTATGCGGCAGGGGGTGCACTTGCCGCAGGACTCCTCCACGATGAACCCGAGGTAGAACCTTGCCACCTGGACCATACAGTTGTCTTCGTCCATCACTATCATACCGCCGGAGCCCATCATCGAGCCGGCCGCGGCGAGGCTCTCGTAGTCGATGGGGATGTCGAGGTGCTTCTCGGTGAGGCAGCCTCCGGAGGGGCCTCCGGTCTGCACGGCCTTGAACTTCCGGCCGTCCTTGATGCCGCCGCCGATTTCGTAGATGACCTCCCTGAGGGTGGTTCCCATCGGGACTTCGATGAGGCCCACGTTGTTGATCTTTCCGGCAAGGGCGAAGACCTTGGTGCCCTTGCTCTTCTCGGTGCCTATGGAGGCGAACCATTCGGGGCCCTTCTGGAAGATTATGGGGATGTTGGCCCAGGTCTCCACGTTGTTCACGTTGGTGGGGTATTTCTTGTATCCCTCCACTGCGGGGAAGGGCGGTTTGAGAGTGGGCTCGCCGCGCTTTCCCTCCATGGAGTGGATGAGGGCCGTCTCCTCTCCGCAAACGAAGGCTCCGGCTCCGTAGCGGATGGTTATGTCGAAGCTGAAGCCGGTGCCGAGGATGTCCTCGCCCAGGAGCCCCAGTTCGTGGGCCTGGCTGATTGCAATCTGCAGGCGGTGTATCGCAAGGGGATATTCGGCCCTCACATACACCAGGCCGTATTTTGCGCCGATGGCGTAGCCGCAGATGGCCATTGCCTCAACTATGGAGTTGGGGTCGCCTTCCATTATGGACCGGTCCATAAAAGCGCCGGGGTCGCCTTCGTCGGCGTTGCAGACCACGTATTTGACATCGGAGACGCTCCTTGCGGCGAACTCCCACTTGTTGCCGGTGGGGAAGCCGGCGCCGCCCCTTCCGCGGAGGCCGCTGCGCTTGACCACGTCGATCACCTCGGCGGGGGTCTTCTCCAGCAGGCACTGCGCGAGGGCCGTGTAGCCGTCGCGGGCTATGTATTCGCGGATGTTCTCGGGGTCGATGAGGCCGCAGTTGCGCAGGGCCACCCTGACCTGCTTGCGGTAGAAGTTCATATGCTGGGAGTCGCTCACCGGATTCCCGGTTTCGGGATCAACGTACAGCAGGCGGCTGACTTTCCTTCCGCCGATGATGTGCTCCTTGACGATTTCCTCGGCATCGGAGGGCTTGACCTTGGTGTAGAAGGTGTTGTCGGGGAGAATCTTCACGATGGGGCCCTTCTCGCAGAATCCGAAGCAGCCGGTGGTGATCACCTCCACGTCGTTTTCCACTCCGAAGGTTCTGAGGCACTCCTTCATCTTTTCGGCGATTCCAGCGCTGTCGGAAGCCTTGCACCCCGTTCCTCCGCAGATGAGAATCTGGATGTGCTTGGCCCTCACGGCCTCGGCCCTGATCTTCTCGAGATCTTGCAATGACTTGATTTTCATTGTTTTTTTGTGTTTTTATTGTGGTTTATTCTAAAATATTGTTCAGGTACGCTATTGCCACTCCGTAGTTCGTCATCGGCACTCCCTGCCCTCGGGCCTGTTCCACCCTGGAGAGCACGTAGCGCCTGTTGAACATACAGGCCCCGCAGTGTATCACAAGGTCGTAGGGCGTGAGGTCGGAGGGGAAGTCCCTGCCGGAGACTGTGTCTATCGTGAGCCCTTCCCCCGCGCGGGAGCGGAGCAGGCGCGGTATCTTCACCCGGCCCGTGTCTTCGGAGTCGGGAACGTGGGTGCAGGCCTCGGCTATCAGCACCCGCGACTGCGCTCCCAGCGAGTCCAGGGCCCGTGCGCTCCGCTTGAAGTAGTCAAGGTCGCCCTTTGCGGCGGCAAGAAGAATGGAGAACGAGGTGAGGACGGTTCCCGGGGGCGTGAGGGCCTTCACGGCCGCAAAGTCCCGGGAGTCGGTGATTATGGCGTCCGGCGCGTCCTTCAGTGCGCCAAGGGCGGAGGCAAGGCCTTCCGTCGGGCAGCAGATGGCGCGGCATCCGCGGTCCAGAAGTTCCCTGAGGACCTGCTGCTGGGGGAGTATGAGCCGGCCTTTCGGGGATTCGGAGTCCTGCGGCATCACAAGCAGCGCAAGGCCTCCGTCCGGCACCGTTCCGGAGGTCAGCAGCGGCGCGTCCCAGTCTTCCGGAACGGCCTTCCTTATGGCTCCTGTCAGATTGTCCGGGATCTCCGCGGAAAGCGCGCCCCCCTGTACGGGATTCTTCCCATAGCGGGCCCGCACTGCTTCAGAAAGGGCCGCAAGCCGCTGGGAATCAACAAGGTCGCATTTGCTGATCACCGGCAGCACAGGCGCTGCTTCCGCAGCGGCCTTTCCTGCCGCGGCCACCCCCGGCAGATCCGGCAGGCGGCCCGTGGAGGCGTCGATCACGGCAATCACGATGTCGGCGGCCTTCAGGGCCTCCAGCGTTGCCGCCACTCTCTTCCCGCCGAGTTCCCCGCAGTCGTCAAGCCCGGCGGTGTCAACGAGCACGCAGGGCCCCAGCCCCGGAATCTCGATGGCCTTGCTCACGCAGTCGGTGGTCGTGCCGGGGGTGGGGGAGACTATCGCCGCCTCCTGCCCGGCCACGGCGTTCAGCAGCGACGATTTGCCGCTGTTCCGCTCCCCTGCGAAAACTATGTGGAGCCTTGAGGAAACCGGTGCCTTTGCCGTCATCGTTCAGAATCTGAGGTCTCTTTCTCCTTTTTCTATTTTTCCGAGGTCCTCCTCCACCGCGCTCCGGAGGGCCGGATTCCCGATCTTGTCCAATTCACGGCGCAGCAGTTCCTCGCCCTTTGCTTTTGTGGCGGGAGAGGCATAGTCCTCGAGGTACTCCTTGAGGGTCAGCAGCGCGTTGGGGGTGCAGCAGTCCTGGATTTTGCCGGATTTGCAGATTTTCATAAAGCGCTCGCCGGTCCTTCCGGCCCTGTAGCAGGCCGTGCAGAAGCTGGGGATGTATCCGAGTTCCATCAGCCAGGCCACCACTTCGTCGAGGGTGCGGCGGTCGGCAAGGTCGAACTGGGCCGTGTCTTCCTCGTATTCCTCTTCGGTGTAGCCTCCCACGCTGGTGCGCGAGGCCCCGCTGATCTGCGAAATTCCCAGGTCCAGGACCTTCTCCCTCACATTCTTGGATTCCCTGGTGGAGATTATCATCCCGGTGTAGGGCACGGCGCAGCGTATCACGGCCACGATGTGGAGGAACTTGTCGTCGGGCACGGCGTCGGCGAATTCGCCGGGGTCGATGTCGTCGGCGGGCCTGATGCGGGGCACGCTGATGGTGTGGGGGCCGACCCCGAGGGCCGCCTCCATATGCTCGGCGTGCATCATCAGGCCGGTGAAGTCGTAGCGGTAGCCCGTGAGCCCGAAGAGCACCCCTATGCCCATATCGTCGATTCCTCCCTCGCGGGCGCGATCCATCGCCTCGGTGTGCCAGGCGTAGTCGCTCTTTGGCCCGGTGGGGTGAAGAAGTTTGTAGCGCTCCTTGTCGTAGGTCTCCTGGAAGAGGATGTAGGTGCCGATTCCGGCCTCGTGCAGCCTGCGGTAGTTCTCCACCGTCGTGGCGGCTATGTTCACGTTCACGCGGCGGATGTCGCCGTTTCTGTGGTGTATGCCGTAGATGGTCTTTATCGACTCCAGAACGTATTCTATGGGGCACTCCGTTGGATGCTCGCCGGTCTCGATTGCAAGGCGCTTGTGGCCCATATCCTGCAGGGCAATCACTTCCGCCCTTATCTCCTCCTGGGTGAGTTTCTTCCGCGGTATGGTCCTGTTCTTGGCGTGGTAGGGGCAATACACGCAGCCGTTGATGCAGTGGTTGGAGAGGTAGAGCGGGGCGAACATCACTATCCTGTTGCCGTAGAAGCGCTGTTTTATCTCCTCGGCAAGCCTGAAGGTCCTTTCCACCAGGTCCGGCTCCCCGCAGTCCAGCAGGACGGCCGCCTCGCGGTGGCTCAGCCCCTTGCACTGCGCGGCCTTCTCCAGTATCCCCTCTATCAGCGGCCTGTTGTGGCAGTTCGCTGCGGCGTATGAGAGGGTCTCGCGTATCTCCGCGTCGTCTATGAATTCCTCCGCCTTTGCTGATTTTGCGTTATACATGACTTGTTTTGCCGTATTCAATTGGTCCTTTGGTTTTTCACGCCTGCGCCCGTCTTGCCTCCGGCGCCTGCGTTTGTCTCGCTGCCGGTGTAGTCTCCGCGGCCGGGATTGGTTGTGTAGCCGATGGCCGCCAGCTCGGCGCGAAGCTCCTCCAGCCCCTCCGCCGACTCCGCGCCGTCCGCGGCCTTCCCTTCGTAGAGGGAGTAGTCGCCGCGGTACCGTACCGGGGTGAGGTTGGGCATCACCACGTTGGCGCCGGCGAGTATGCCTTCCCTACGGCCGTCCGGAGCCAGCGTCGCGAGGGCCGTCGTGGCGGGAATGAGTGCCCGCGGGTTCATCAGCCGAAGGATCGATATCAACTTGAGGGTCAGTTCCACGCTGCCGTCGGGGAAGGTGGCAAGCGGGGTGCCCGGGTGGTGCACGAAGGGGCCGATTCCGATCATTTGGGGCCGGAATTCCTGGATGAAGAGGAGGTCGCCCACCAGGTTGGCCGTTGTCTGGTACGGGCTTCCGACCATCATTCCGGTGCCTGTCTGGTATCCGAGTTTTTTCAGGCTGTGAAGGCACTCCAGGCGCCTTTCCCGACTCATCCCGGCGGGATGCAGGCTGGCGTAATGCTCCGGGTCGAAGGTCTCGTGCCTCAGAAGGTATCTGTCGGCTCCGGCCAGGCGGAACCTGCAGAGAGCGTCTTCGCGTTTCTCGCCCAGCGAGAGTGTGATTGCGCAGTCGGGGAAGGTCTCGTGCAAGGAACGAACCAGATCCTCGACCCAGTCGTCGGTCTGCTGCGGGTCCTCCCCGCCCTGGAGGACGAATGTCCTGAATCCGAGCGCGTACCCTTCTGCGCAGCGCCGCAGAATCTCCTCCTTCCCGAGCCTGTAGCGCCTGACGGCCGTGTTTGCGGCGCGTATGCCGCAGTACAGGCAGTTGTTCCGGCAGTGATTGCTGATTTCCAGAAGGCCGCGGATGAAGATGCCGCGCCCGAACTCCCGCACTGCGGCTCTCTGAGCCTCCCTTTGCAGGAAATGCAGGACTTCCGGGTCGTTGTTCTCCAACAAGGCCCCGTATTCCTGTGCGCTCAGACGGTGATTGTCTCTGAGATGTTCGATGGTCGCGGTCATAGTGTAACCGCAAAAATACTATAAAAAATAGTATCCGCCCGCAATTTCGTCCAAATTAAGGCCTTTTCTTCGCACTTTCGTCCAACCGCAGGACCGCTCCTCCCCGTGTCATGCGCTCCGGCCCGTGTGTCATCCGCTCCGGCCCGTGTCATGCGCTCCGCCCCGCTGCCCCGTGTCTGGCTGGGGGCGATCAGCTTTCGATTTCAGACACGTTCTGGGCCTCCAGTGTGTCTGGGGGAGGTCTTGTCTCAAGCATAGAGCCGGCGGAAGGTCTTGCCTCACGTAGCGTGCCGGCAGAAGGGACCCAGAAGGCCATTAGCCCAAATTAAATTGGCTTTTTGGGCCCCCTTCTGTCGGCACTGCAGCCTGCGTCCGGCGCCGGTCCACGGGTGCTCGTGAACAGGGGCAAAATCAATGAATCAGGTAGGGTTATTGCCCATGGTGCACTCAAAACTGCCGTTTTGGTCAGCCCCGGTTCCCTCCCGTCAGCATTGGCCCTTACGAACTGCTGCCGGGAGGGGACTGGCGCTGCCCCCTGGCAGCATTCCCGAAATTGCCTCCCGCAGAAAATTGGCAAAGACCCAAATTATGCTTATATTTGAGGCTGATTTCGACACGATGATGAAAAAGATTGTTCTTGTTCTCCTGCTCGTATGCGCCGCTCTTGGCGCATCGGCTGCAACTTTCGGTCCCCTCACCATTCACGACTGGCACATTTCCGGCCTCAAGCCCACGAGCCTCAAGAGCCTCGACGGCTCGGTTGCGCTGGACCTCACGAACACCGGTGGCAAGTACACCCTCACCGGAATATCCGGAACAATCTACACCAAGTCGGGAGATACCTTTCTTATAGGCACGGCCGATTCCATAATCATCCCCAAGGGCCGCTCCACCGTCACGGTCAAGGGCCACGGCGGCCTTTCGTCGTACAGCGCGCTGCTGAGTTTCCTCCGGAACCCCAGCTTCAAGCCCGCCGACTACACGGCCGACATAGTCGTCACTGTGAAGAAGGGCGTGGGCAAGCCCCACACTGTTACGATGAGCCGCGTCCCGCTCTCAAAATTCCTGAAATAGTTCAAAATACATAATACAATGACAGTCAAAGAATTGGATCAGGTTGTAGTCCGCTTCTCAGGCGATTCCGGCGACGGAATGCAGCTGGCGGGCAACATCTTCTCCACTGTTTCGGCCACGGTCGGCAACAGTATCAGCACTTTCCCGGATTATCCGGCAGACATCCGCGCACCCCAGGGTTCCCTGACGGGCGTTTCAGGTTTCCAGGTCCACATCGGCGCAGGCAAGGTCTATACCCCCGGCGACCTCTGCGACGTCCTGGTCGCAATGAACGCCGCGGCCCTCAAGACCCAGCTCAAGTACGCCAAGAAAGACGCCACCATCATCATCGACACCGACGCCTTCAAGAAGGCCGACCTCGACAAGGCCGCTTTCCAGACCGACGACCCCATCGCCGAGATGGGCATCGACCCCGACCGCGTCATCGCCTGCCCCCTGACCCAGATGGTCAAGGACACCCTCGCCGACTCCGGAATGGACAACAAGTCCGTCCTGAAGTGCCGCAATATGTTCGCCCTCGGCCTCGTGTGCTGGCTCTTCAGCCGCGACACGGAAATAGCCTTCAACTACCTGCGCGACAAATTCGCCAAGAAGCCCGAGCTGGCCGCCGCTAACATAAAGGTCATCCAGGCCGGCTACGACTACGGCCACAACACCCATAGCAGCGCAATAAACGTCTATAGGGTGGAATCGAAGACCAAGGAGCCCGGCCGCTATATGGACATCACCGGCAACAAGGCCACGGCCTACGGCCTCATCGCCGCCGCCGAGAAGGCCGGCCTCAAGCTCTACCTCGGGTCCTACCCCATAACTCCCGCCACCGACGTCCTGCACGAGCTTTCCAAGCACAAGTCGCTGGGCGTGACCACGGTGCAGTGCGAGGATGAAATCGCGGGCTGCGCATCGGCGGTAGGCGCTTCCTTCGCCGGCGCCCTTGCGGTGACCTCGACCTCCGGCCCCGGAATCTGCCTCAAGTCCGAGGCGATGAACCTCGCCGTCATAATGGAACTCCCCCTGGTCGTGCTCGACGTCCAGCGCGGCGGCCCCGCCACCGGCCTTCCCACCAAGTCCGAGCAGACCGACCTCCTGCAGGTCCTCTTCGGCCGCAACGGCGAGAGCCCTATGCCGGTTCTTGCCGCAACCAGCCCCGTTGACTGCTTCGACGCCGCTTTCCAGGCCTCAAAGATAGCCCTCGAGCATATGACCCCCGTCGTTCTCCTGACCGACGCCTTCGTGGCCAACGGCTCCGGCGCGTTCAAGCTGCCCGACCTCGCGCAGTACCCCGCCATCAACCCTCCCTTCGTGCCCGAAGAGCTGAAGGGCAACTGGACTCCTTATATGCGCGCCGAGAACGGCACCCGCTACTGGGCCGTGCCCGGCCGTGAGGGCTTCACCCACATCCTCGGCGGCCTTGAGAAAGACAATCAGACCGGCGCAATCAGCACCAACCCCGAGAACCACGACCTGATGACCCGCCTCAGGAAACAGAAGATAGACAATATCCAAGTCCCTGACCTTGAGGTACTTGGAGATGCCGACGATGCCGACCTCCTGATAGTCGGCTTCGGCGGAACCTACGGGCATCTTCGCGCCGCGATGGACGAGATGCGCGCCGCCGGAAAGAAGGTGGCCCTCGCGCACTTCAAATTCATCAACCCTCTGCCCGCCAACACCGCCGCCGTCCTCGGGAAGTACCCGAAGGTGGTGGTCGCCGAGCAGAATATGGGGCAGCTCGCCGCCTTCCTCAGAATGAAGGTCGACGGCTTCGTGCCCTGCCAGTTCAATCAGGTCAAAGGCCAGCCGTTCGTCGTGAGCGAACTGGTTGCTGCCTTCAATGAAATCTTAAACAAGTAAATGTCATGAGCGAATATACAGCACAGGATTTCAAGAAGGGCCAGCCCCGCTGGTGCCCCGGATGCGGTGACCATTTCTTCCTCGCCTCCCTCCACAAGGCGATGGCCGAGATAGGCGTGGCCCCCTACAACACTGCAGTCATCTCCGGAATCGGCTGCTCGAGCCGTCTGCCCCATTATATGGCAACGTACGGAATGAACACCATCCACGGCCGCGCGGCTGCAATAGCCACCGGCTGCAAGGTGGCCAATCCCGACCTCACGGTCTGGCAGGTCTCCGGCGACGGCGACGGCCTGGCCATCGGCGGCAACCACTTCATCCACGCCAACAGGCGCAACATCAACCTCAATATGATACTGCTCAACAACCGTATCTACGGTCTGACCAAGGGGCAGTATTCACCCACCTCTCCCCGTGGCTTCGTGAGCAAGTCAAGCCCTTACGGCACCGTGGAGGACCCGTTCCGTCCGGCGGAGCTGTGCTTTGGCGCCCGCGGCCATTTCTTCGCCCGCGCCGTGGCCACCGACGCTCCCGCAACCATCGAGATTCTCAAGGCGGCCTACAACCACAAGGGTGCAGCCGTGTGCGAGATTCTCCAGAACTGCGTCATCTTCAACAACGGCACCCACGACTCGGTTTACACCAAGGAGGGCCGCGCCAGGAACGCCATCTACGTAAGGCACGGCGAGCCCCTCGTCTTCGGAGAGAACGGCGAGTTCGGCCTCGTGCAGGAGGGCTTCGGCCTCAAGGTCGTGAAGATCGGCGAAGACGGAGTGACCCTCGGCGACATCCTCGTCCACGACGCCCACTGTCAGGACAACACCCTGCAGCTCAAGCTTGCGCTGATGGGCGACGGCGACGGCTTCCCCGTGGCCCTCGGAGTCATCCGCGACGTTGACGCCCCCACCTACGACGACGCCGTCTCCGAGCAGATAGAGCAGGTCAAGGCCGCGAAGAAGTATCACAACTTCGCGGAGCTCCTCGAGACCAACGATATCTGGGAAGTGAAGTAAGTCTCTTCCCTACAGATTCTTCGGCGGGTACAGCTCGTCCCACCAGCTGGGATCTTCCTTGAGGTACTTGCTGAACCAGGCGGAAATCGTGCGCAGCCACTGCCGGCGCTTCGAATACTCCCGTATTCCGTGATTCTCGCCGTCCACCACGACGAATGCAGTGTCTTCACCGAGCAACTTCAGCGCGGTGAACATCTGTATGCTCTCTCCGATGGGCACGTTCGTGTCGGCCGAGCCGTGAAGGAACAGCAGGGGAGTGTGGATCTTGTCGGCATTGTACAGGGGGCTGCGGTCCACGTAGAGGTCCTTCCTGGTCCAGGGGTAGCTTTCCGCCATACTCACCTCGCTGTAGTTGTATCCCCAGTAACCCTCGCCCCAGTAGCTGGTATGGTCGCTGATTCCGGCGTGGGAGATGCCGGTGGCATAGATGTCGGTCTTGCAAAGCAGCAGCTGGGTCATGAATCCGCCGTAGGAGGCGCTGAAGCAGCCTATGTGCGCGGCGTCCACGAAGGGATGGTCGGCGCAGAAGCGCTGCGTGGCCTCTATTATGTCTTCGGCCACTCCCTCACCTGCGGTGTTGACGTGCCTGGAGGAGAATTCCTGCCCGAATCCGCTGGCTCCGCTCGGGTTCACCACAAGGAAGATGAAGCCCTGGGCGGCATAGTACTGGGGCGAGTAGGAGCCGATGCAGTAGCGGGAACTGGGGGAGCAGCCTCCGTAGTAGTGCACCAGCATAGGATATTTCTGCGCGGGGTCGAAGTCGGGAGGAAGAACGTAGAAGCAGTTTATAAGGTCGCCCCTGCTGCTGGTGAATTCATAGCCGTCGCCCTTACCGAGGGTGACGCCTTCCAGCCGCTCGGAACTGAAGTCGCGCACCATCTTGTGGCTGTTCTTCCTGAGGTCCACGCTGTAAACCCTGCCGCCGTTTTCAAGGCTTTCTCCGCGGTAGGCAAGGACCGGGGCCCCTTCGGCCACGGTGAACTCGGCCTCGTATTCTTCAAGGTCGCCAAGAGGCTCGAACTTCCAGCCGGCCGGCTTGCAGCGGAACAGCTTCTTCAGGTCCTTCACCTCGGCCTGCAGGTAGATGTTGCCGTCGGCCCTGCTCCAGACGCAGTCCAGCACGCAGGGGTCGAAGTCGCGGGTGATGGGGGTCACTTCGAGGCTCTCGCAGTCAACGACGAAGAGCTGGCCGTCGACCATACTGGGGAAACGGCCCTCCGGAGTGGTGTTGCCTACCCCGCCGAAGGCCTCCGGGAAGCCCGAGACGAGGATCCTCGAGCCGTCGGGGCTGAAGAGGGCCCCCTGGATGAAGCCGTCGTCCTTCACCAGGCACTTTGTCTCCAGGGTCTCCAGATTCATCTCATAGACGGAGAACAGCGAGGTGGGACGGGCGGTGAGCCTTGCTCTGCTGCAGCCGAAGAGGATTTTGCTCCCGTCGGCGGAAATGTCCAGCAGCCAGCTGCTGTTGAAGCCGAAGGTCAGGGGCTGCATAAGCCCGGTGCCCAGGTCGAAGCGTGCCAGCTGGGAGCGGTCCCTCCAGCCGGGCTGGCGGTCGTCGGGGCAGAGGATTTCGTGCACTTCACCCTCCTTCGGCCCTTCCTTGGGGATGTCGAAGATGAGGTATTTCCCGCCGGGGACGGCCCTGAATTCCCCTTCGGGAAGGTCGGGGCAGACCAGCTCGTCGGTGGATGTGAGTGGGTTGAAGCCGTGAAGTTCCCTCCGGCCGGCAACTTCGCGGGTGTAGTACCAGGCGTCGCTCCCGGGCATCCACTCCACCATCTCCCCGCTGCGGGCTATGGCGGCTCCGTCGGAAAGCCGGACTATCTCGGTGTATCTTGACGAACTGCCGTCGGGGGCCACGTTGGTGTGCTCCACGGCCAGCAGCTTGCCGGAAGGGGAAAGGCTCAGGCCGGAGCAGGTCTCGCCCCGGGTGTTTATGTCCAGGGAATAGATCCGGCCGCCGTCGGTCCTTATGCTGACGGGCCCGCCGGCCTCGCAGACGACGCTGATTTCAGGCTTCGGGGCGGCTTCCCCCTCCAGGGTGAGGCACTTAATCACCACCTCGTGGGTCCCCGGGTCAAGACTCAGGGCTTCCCCGCCGTTCCCGGTGCCGTCGATGCTGGCTTCATAGTGTTCCAGGCCTTCTATTCCTATTTTTATTTTGGCGAAGGACCGGTTCTCGACCCCGAACCCCAGCAGATGCAGGGCGCTGCCCGAGGCGGGGATGTCGGAGCGCACGCCGGCGTTCCTGAGGGCCCCGGCGGAAAGGCCGGTTCCGAGTATGGAGTCCATCCCGAAGGGCTTCCCGTCGGTCCCGAGCGAATCGACGCTGTGGGGTGCCGTGACCGTGACGGGGCCGCTGTAACGGAAACTGTTCACTTTCAAGGTGTCGGCCGCAAGGGCGACGGTGCCTGCCGCAAGGAGGGCGGCGATGGCGGAAACTGCTGTTCGTAATGCTTTCATTGACGTTGATTTTGCCGATTTGACCGAAATATAGCGAATTTTCTGCTAACTTTGCGGTATGAACATCATTTTTGCCACCGCCAATATGGGCAAACTGCGCGAGGCGCGCGAGATTCTGGGGCCCGGCTATGAAGTCTGCAGCTCGGCCGACGCCGGTTTCCTTGAAGACATCGAGGAGACGGGGGCCACCTTCCGGGAGAACTCCCTCATCAAGGCCTGGGCCGTTTACGAGGCCACCGGCCGCGACTGCTTCGCCGACGACAGCGGCCTGGAGGTGGATGCCCTGGGCGGCGCTCCAGGCATATATTCCGCCCGTTACGCCGACGGCGAATCCTGCTCCGGAGGCCACGACTTCGACGCCAACATCGCCAAGTTGCTGCGTGAGCTCTCCAAGTGCCCCGGGGCGTCCCGCAAGGCCAGGTTCCGCTGCGTGGTCACGCTCATCCTCGGCGGGGAACCCCATTTCTTCGACGGCACCCTCGAGGGCAGCATCTCCCTTGAACCTTCCGGCACGGAGGGCTTCGGCTACGACCCCGTCTTCATCCCCGACGCCTTCCCCGGCCGCACAATGGCCGAACTTGGCGAGGAAGTGAAGAATGAAATATCCCACCGCAGCCAGGCCCTGCACCAAATGGCGGAATTTTTGCTACATTTGTAGGATATGAAAAAATCGATACTGCTCGCTTCCGTACTTCTTGCCGCGGCCGTGACGGCTTCCGCGCAGTCCCGGACGTTCAAACTCGCCCAGTGGACGGAGATACAGAATTCCATACTCAAGGAACTCGACAAGTCTTACGTCGATTCCCTTCCCATAGACCGCATCGAAAGGGCCGGCATCGACGAGATGCTCGCCAGCCTCGACCCCTACACCGTCTATATCCCCCAGGAGGAGAACGAAGACCTCCAGATGATGATAAACAAGACCTACGGAGGCATCGGCGCCATAATCTACAAGCCCGACGTGGACGGCAACGTCATAATCAACGAGCCCTACGAAGGCTCTCCGGCGGCAAAGAACGGCCTTCATTGCGGCGACGAGATCCTGGCCATCGACGGTGAAAGCACCCACGGCCTGACTTCGGCCCAGGCCAGCGAGAAGATGCGTGGCGAGGCCGGTTCCAAGGTGACTTTTTCGGTGAAGAAGCTGCGCGGCGAAGTGGAGGATATCGTGATAACCCGCGAGAAGATCAAGCTCCCCGACGTGTCGTACAGCGGAATGCTCGACTCCACGACGGGTTACATCCAGCAGACCGGATTCTCCGAGGGAGTGGCCCAGGAGGTGCGCAACGCTGTCGTGGCTCTCAAGGAGCAGGGTATGAAGAAGCTTGTCCTGGACCTTCGCGGCAACGGCGGCGGCCTGCTTTCCGAGGCAGTTGACGAAGTGGCGATTTTCGTGGCGAGGGGAACCCTGGTCGTGAGCGCCCGCGGGCGTGACGCCGAGTCTTCCTACACCTGCCTCACCCGCAAAAGCCCGGTCGACGTGGACCTGCCGCTCGTGGTCCTGATCGACGGCAATTCCGCCTCGGCCTCCGAAATCGTGGCCGGAGCCCTGCAGGACCTCGACAGGGCCACCGTTATGGGAAAGCGTTCCTTCGGCAAGGGCCTCGTGCAGAGTATGAGGAGCCTGCCTTTCGGCGGTTCGATGAAGGTCACCACCGCCAAATACTACACTCCCTCCGGGCGCTGCGTCCAGGCAATCGACTATTCCGACGTGGCGGCCGACGGGTCCGTGAAGCATATCCCCGATTCCCTCACGCACGAGTTCAAGACCAGGGCCGGACGCACGGTGCGCGACGGCGGCGGCATCACCCCCGACGTGGAACTTGCCTCGCACGAGTACAGCCGCCTTACCTATTCGCTGGTGGCCTACGGCGTGATAGAGCAATACACTCTTGATTATGTCCGCGCGCACGAGTCGATTCCCGCCGTGGAGGATTTCCGCTTCACTGATGCCGAGTACGAGCAGTTCATAGAGTTTGCCAAGGGCAAGGAGTTCGACTACCGTTCCAGCGCCCGCGCCTACTTCGACCAGATGAAGGCGCAGCTCCGGCGCGACGGTCTGGAGGACCAGATGAGCGCCGAGCTCGAGGCCCTGAGCAAGTCGCTCGATATGGACAAGGAGACTTTCCTGCGCCTCAAGAAAGACGAAATCGTCCCCTTCATCGAGGAGGAGATTGCCGTGCGCTATTATTTCCAGAAGGCCGGCGTGGAGGTCCAGATCCGCTACGACACCCAGCTCGCCGAGGCCCTGAAGGCTCCCCTGATATGATCCGTTCAGCCCGTCTTCTGGTTCTGCAGACCACCAGGGTGGGCGAAAAATCCATTGTGCTCCATACTTTGAGCCCCGAGTGGGGCCGGCGCAGCTTCATCGTGTCGGCCGGCAAGGCCATGGCCCTGTATCTGCCCCTGAACCTGCTCGACGCCGAGGTGGTGGAGAATCCCAAGTCGGACCTGTGGCGCATCCGCGCCGTTTCCGCCGTGTATCCCCTTGCGGGGCTGCGGGGAAGCGTGGCGAAGAATGCGATAGGCCTTTTTATGAGCGAGGTGCTGTTCCGCCTCGTTCGCGAGGAGTGCTGCGAGCCGGGGCTCTTCGAGTGGTGCGAGAAGTCCGTCCTCACCCTCGACGCCCTTCAGGCCGACTACTCCAACTTCCATCTGCGCTGGCTCCTGGAACTTGCCGGCGCCCTCGGCTTCAGCCCCACCGCCGAAGACCTCGCGCCCTTCGCCGGCGACTGCTATCCGGCCCTTTGCCGTATGCTGCGCCTCGACTTCGCCGGCTGTATGCTGCTCCCGCTAAGCGGCTCCGAGCGCAGCCGCATCGCCGCGGTCCTTCTGGACTACATCTTCTACCACTCCGACTGCCGTCCTGAAATCCGCTCCCTCCCCGTCCTCCACGACCTCTTCGCCTGAGGAAAAGTGCTGCTCCACCTGCCGCCCTGGCCTTCAAATTTGTTGTACTGAAGCTGCGCCGGAAAGGATATCCCTCTCCGGTTACCTTCCGCTTCGCTCCATCCCTCCCACCGCTTCGCGGCGGGCCCCTCCCGTTCATGAGGCCACGGGCGGCCACAGGTCCCGGAGAGGGATATCCTTCCCGGCGTGGTAGCCGGGACCAGGTGCAAAATCGGCCTTCCAGGTGGGGTTATTGCCCCTGGTAGGCCCAATTTGATGGCACCAGGGGCACGACCCCCCTTCTGACGGCCATCAGTGGCAGGGTGCTGCCCCTGGTCACGACGAAGTTGACGCAGCGCTGCTAACTGCAGAAGAGCAGGAGGGCGAGACCGGCGAGGAGAAGGACCAGGTCGGCTGCTTTGCCGCGGATGTTGTGCTCCTTGAAGAGCAGGGCGCCCAGGACGAAGGTGATGACGACGGAACTGCGCCTGACCATCGAGATGACCGAGAGCAGTGAGCCGGGGTCCTTGACGGCGAAGAAGTAGAGGGCGTCGGATATGGTTATGAGAACGGCGATGACAAGAAGGCGCCAGTCCCAGCGGAAGTGCTCGCGCTCCTGGGGCGCCGTGCGCAGTGTCTTTACCAGGATGCAGAGGGCGAGGACGGCGGTGATATAGACATTGGCCCAGCTCTGCACGAACATAGGCTCCATATGCCCCAGTATGTGCTTGTCGTACAACGCGCTGGCCGCGCCGGTGAGCACCGAGACCACCATCCACAGGACGCCCCTGTTGCGTGCGAATCTTATACCTTCCCTGGCGCTCGAGACGCTGAGCAGGTAGAGCGCCGCAATCACCGCGACGACTCCGATCCACTGCCAGACGTTGAGCCTTTCCCCGAAGAGGATAATCGAGAAGACGACCACGAACACCGGCCGCGAGGCCTTGATCGTGCTGACGGTGGTGAGGGGCAGCATCTTCATCCCGAGAAGGCCGCTGATCCAGGATGCCGAAACGAGCAGGGCCTTGAAAATCAGCGAGAGATGGTCCTGCAGCGACCCCTCCGAGAGGAAAGGACACAGGAAGAGTGCGGTGAGGGCGGTGGACCCGAGGAGCACATAGAGTACCCCGTTGCGTTTGAGCGCCTGTTTCTTGGTTACATCATACACTCCGAGCAGCACGGCGGAGCAGACCGACATCCAAAGCCACATAAGTTCTGAAATTTATGGCCGCAAAGTTAGAAATAATTCGTAACTTGCAAACTCGACTCTGCATAAAGCCAATGAAGAAATTATTTGCAGCCATACTGGTGCTCGCCGCCCTCGCGGTTTCCTGCAGCAAGGATCCCGTTCCCGAGCCCGTCGTCCCCGACGGGTACGCTGAACTGTATGAAGCCTACACGCTCAAATGGACCTGCCTCGGGGCGGTGCTGGAGAACAACCGTTTCATCCTGACCTTCGAGGAGGGGCAGGTCACGCTCCAGCCCACGCAGGTGAAGATCGACGACTGCAGCGGGGAGTACGGTCCGAGGATAGTGGCCTGGAACGCCGACGGCGAGTGGATGGTGGGCGGCGTGTCCACGGGGGTGTCCAAGAATACGGGCTTGTCGAATGCCGATGCCGTCCCCGTGTACGTATATTTCACCTCGGAGAAGGTCTGCGTGTATCTGAGCAATGCCAACCAGCTGATGTTCACCATCTATATTCCGGAGCCGGAGCACTTCACGATGCCGGTGGTGCGCATCAGGCACAGCGCCGACCGCGTGCACAAGAGCTATTACGTTGACTGTACCATAAGCATCGAGGACCCCGACGCTCATTATTCCGAAAACACCTCCCTCAGCGCGCCGGCGCAGATACGCGGCCGCGGAAACTCCACCTGGGGAATGCCCAAGCAGCCCTACAGGATCAAGTTCACCGAGGAGCAGAAGGTCCTGGGAATGCCGAAGAACCGCGACTGGTGCCTTCTTGCGAACTATGCCGACAAGTCGCTCCTGCGCAACGCCGTGGCGATGCGCCTCTCGGAGATAGTCGGGATGCCGTGGACGCCGCGCCGCCGCAGCGTGGAGGTGTACCTGAACAACAAGTACGTGGGCGTGTACGACCTCTTCGAGGCCAAGGAAGTCACAAAGAACAAGGTGAACATAGACATCGACGCCGGTGACCTCTATCTGGAGATTGAACAGACCACCGACGAGCCGTATTATTTCAGCACCACGAAATGCGGCGTGCCGGTCCAGTTCAAGGATCCCGAGGAACCGGCGCAGGAGGTCTATGACGCCACCGTGAAATATTTCGAGGACTTCGAGGCGGCACTGTTTTCCGACGACTTCACCGACCCGACCGAGGGCTACGCCGCCTGGATCGACGTGGATTCGTTCGTGGACAACTACATAGTGGAGGAACTCTCCAAGGACATCGACGGCAACGTGCGCAAGAGCTCATTCCTCACCCTCTGCGTGGGCGACAGACTGAGGTTCTACCACGAATGGGACTTCGACCTGGCCTTCGGCAACGCCGATTACTTCCCCAGCGGCAACAACGGCCCCACGGGCTGGTGGATAAAGAATTACACCACGGCATCCTGGACCGGCGAGTACGGCTGGTACCAGCGCCTTTTCAAGGACCCTGCATTCGTGAAGAAGGTCGTTCAGAAGTGGGACTACGTCTATTCCGAACTCCAGACCGTGCCCGACTACATCGACCTTCTGGTGTTCGAGATGGACGAGGCCCCCGCGCGCAACTTCAAGACCTGGAATATCCTGAACACCTACGTGTGGCCCAACGTCAAGATTCCCGGAAGCTATGAAGGGGAAATCGACTATCTGAAAGACTTCTACTCCCAGCGCCTGGAGTGGCTCAACACCAATCTGCACTCTCTCAAATGAAGACTCTCGTATTGCTTCTCGCCCTTGCCGCGTCGGGCCTTCAGGCCGATTTCGACGCCCTCGACGCCGCCCTCGGAAATTCCCTCGAGGCCGTCCACCGGCACGAGTCGCGCATAGACGCCGTCCGTTCGGTGGCCTATGGCCGCGACCGTTCCCCCTCGAGGTTGTATGAAGCCTACGGCCATCTCTACGAACTTTATTATCCCTTCCAGTTCGACGGCGCCCTGGATGCGCTGAACTCCCAGGAGGAGCAGGCCGCCCTCGTTGGCGACCCTTCGGCCCCCTCCGAGGTGGCCCTTTCCAAAGCCATCCTCTATGCCACGGCTGGAATGTACCTTGAAGCGAGCCAGGCCGCCGCGAAGGTCGACACCCTCACCTTCGGAGCGGCGCAGATGCAGCGCTGGTACGACTTCCGGCAGCGTTTCTGCCACGATTTCTGGGAATACGGCGGGTCCGACGACCAGGACCTCTTCCGGGACGCCCGCTACTACCGGGACCGCATCATAGCCACCTCGTCGCCCGACAGCTTCATCCATCAGGAAATGCTGCTGTGCAATCTGGTTGATTCGCAGGACAACGCCGCCGCCGATTCCGTCGGACGGGCCCTTGTGGAGCGGCTCGACCCTTCCTCCCACGAGTACGCCATCGCCTCCTATTACCTCAGCATAGCCTGCCACAACCGCGGGCTGATGGACGAGGAACTCCGCTGGCTGGTCCGTTCGGCCACGGCCGACTGCCTGAGCGCCGTCAAGGACAACGCTTCGCTATATACCGTGGCCCTGCGCCTTCTGGACAGGGGAGAGGTGGCCAGGGCCTTCCGCTACACCCAGACGGCCCTCGACGACGCCCTCTACTACAATGCCAAGCTCCGCCCCCTGCAGATTGCCCGCAGCCTCCCGTCCATCGAGAAGGCCTACGACGCCCAGAGGGAATCGCAGCTACGCAGGGTCCGCTTTCTTGTTCTGGCCGTGTCGATTCTTGCCGCGGTCCTGCTGCTCATCTGCTTCCTGATGCTCAAGGTAAGGCGCAGCGAGCGCAAGGCCAACGTCAGGCTCAGCGAGGCCAACGCCGCCAAGGAGGAGTACCTCGGCCTGTTCCTCTCCATGAGTTCCGGGTACCTGGACAAGCTCCGCAAGCATCTCACTCTGGCCCAGATGGACGAAGAACTGAAGAACTTCTACAATTCCTTCGACAACGCCTTCCTTCAGTTGTATCCCAACTTCGTGGAGGAGTTCAACGCGCTGCTTGAACCCGAGGCCAGGGTGGCGCTGAAGAAGGGCGAACTGCTGAACACGGAACTCCGCATCTTCGCGCTGGTGCGCCTTGGCATAACCCAGAGCTCGCACATAGCCTCCCTGCTGCGCTATTCGGTGAACACGATCTACAACTACAGGGCCCAGGTGAAGGCCGCGGCAATCAACGGCAAAGAGGCCTTCGAGGATCAGGTGAAGGCCATCGGAAGGCACCACTGAAAGTCCACTTTTTGAAACAGTCAACTCGTTGAAAAGCAGATGGTTAACTTTTTAATCATCTACTTTTTCATTTTTATCGATTTTTAAAACTTGCCGATGTTTTTCTAAATTTTTAAATTAGCGTTCGATTTATGCACTGAAAGTCATAAAAACCAATACACAATAATTCAAACAACCAATGAAACATCTATTTCATCGAATTTCCCTGATCCTTGCGATCCTGGTTCTGGGCACGGCGGCAGCCTCCGCCCAGAGTGTGAAAGGTACGGTGAAGGACAAGGCCGGAGAGCCGGTCATCGGAGCGGCGGTGCTCATCGAGGGCACCACGACCGGTGCGGTCACCGACCTCGACGGCAATTGGGAACTGTCAAAGGTCCCCGCCGGCGCCTCCCTCACGGTATCGTCAATCGGCTATGTCTCACAGACCGTTAAGGCCGATTCCCCTTTCATCGCCTTTGTCCTTGAAGAAGACTCCGAGATGCTCGACGATGTCGTGGTCATCGGTTACGGCGTCCAGAAGAAGAGCGTCGTCACCGCAGCCATCGCCAAGGTGAGCTCCGAAGACCTCGGGAACGTGGCTCCGCTGCGAGTCGACAACGCCCTCAAGGGCCTTGCGGCCGGCGTGAACGTCACCTCCTATTCCGGCCAGCCCGGTTCCTCCTCCCGCGTACGTGTGCGCGGCACGGGTACCATTAATGATTCCAACCCTCTGTACATCGTGGACGGAATGCCCATCGAGGGCGGCATCGACTACCTCAACCCCTCCGACATCGAGAGCATAGAAGTCCTCAAGGACGGCGCTTCAGGAGCGGTTTACGGTGCGCGTGCGGCCAACGGCGTCATCCTGGTGACCACCCGCAAGGGCGAGAAGGGCAAGACCCACGTGAACTACAACTTCACGATGGGCTTCAGCAGCCCCTGGCGCCAGCGTGAGGTCCTCAATGCCTCCGAGTACGCAATCATGATGAACGAAGGCCGCATCAATGCCGGAATGGCCCCTCTGTACGACGACCCCTACAGCTACGGCGTGGGCACCGACTGGCAGAAGGAAGTGTTCAACTACAACGCTCCCCAGGCCCAGCACGAACTCAGCATCAGCGGAGCCACGGAGAAGCTCAACTACTACCTCTCCGGCGGTTACGTGAACCAGGAAGGTATCGTGGGCGGCAACTACGGCCGTTCCAACTACAGCCGCTTCACCCTGCGTTCCAACACCACCTACACCCTGTTCGACGCGAGCAAGGACCGCAACTGGCTCAACAAGATGACCATCGGAGCCAACCTCTCCTACGCCTACATCAAGAGCACCGGAGTGAGCGAGAACTCCACCTGGGGTTCCCCTCTCGGCTCGGCCCTCGCCCTTTCTCCCATCCTCGGAGTGTATGCCACCGAGGCCGAAGCTGAAGCATATCAGAGCATCACCGACTACGTTGACATGTACAGCACCGACGGCCGCATCTATATGCTCCCCGGCGCCGACTACAACGAGATGGTCAACCCCATTGCCAGCCTCTCGATGCCCGCATCCGAGGGCTGGAGCCACAAGTTCGTCGGCAACGGCAGCCTCGAGCTGCAGATCTGGGACGGCCTGAAGTTCCGCAGTTCCATCGGCGCCGACCTTTCCTTCTACGGCTCCGACGGCTACACCCCCGTCTATTACCTCGGCACCAACAACAAGGCCACCTACTCCTCCTCGAGCTCCGAGTCGGACCGCGGCCTCGTATGGCAGGTCGAGAACACCCTCTCCTATGACAAGGAGATAGGAAAGCACTCCTTCAGCATCCTCCTCGGCCAGTCGGCAAAGGAGAGCAGCGGCAACTATCTCGGCGCCAGCGCCCGTTACCTCAAGGACTACAACAAGCCCTACATCAGCTACACCGACTCCGTCCAGGAGAACGGCGACTACAGCGCCTGGGCCGCTCCTTACGCAAAGGCCAAGCTCGCCTCCTACTTCTTCCGCGCAAGCTACAACTACGACGAGCGCTATATGGCACAGGTCACGATCCGCCGCGACGGTTCCAGCCGCTTCGGCAGCAACAACCACTGGGCCACCTTCCCTTCCTTCTCCCTGGGCTGGAACCTCCACAAGGAGGACTTCATGGACTGGAGCCGCGGCTGGCTCAGCAACTCCAAGATCCGCTTCAGCTGGGGTCAGAACGGTAACGAGAACATAGGCAACTTCGGCTACACCGTCCTTACCGACACCAACAACAACTACATCTTCGGCACCGACGAGAGCATCGCCATAGGAACCAAGTCCAGCGGCCTTGCCAATCCCAGCCTCAAGTGGGAGACTTCCACCCAGCTCGACGCCGGCATAGACTTCGGTTTCCTGCAGAACTCCATCACCCTGACCGTCGATTACTTCAACAAGCGTACCTCCGATATGCTGATGACGATGAACATCCCTTCATACGTGGGCGAGAGCAAGCCTACCGGCAACGTCGGCACGATGGAGAACAGCGGCATTGAGCTCGAGGCCGGCTACAAGCACAGCTGGGGCGACTTCAACCTCCGCGTGAACGGCAACATCTCCTACCTCAAGAACAAGCTCATTGAGTACGGCAACGAGGAAGGCTGGGCCAACCTCGACAGCTTCCAGGGCACCGGCACCATCACCCGCGCCGAGAACGGAATGCCTTTCCCTTACTTCTACGGTTACAAGACCGACGGAATCTTCCAGAACCAGGCCGAGATTGACGCATACGTCAACGCCGCTGGCGAGAAGATAATGCCCAACGCGGTTCCCGGCGACGTCCGCTTCGTGGACGTTGACGGCGACGGTTCCATCACCGTCGACGACCGCACCTACATCGGCAAGGGCACTCCCGACTGGAGCTGGGGCCTGAACTTCAACATAAGCTGGAAGGGCTTCGACTTCTCGATGCTCTGGCAGGGAACCATCGGCAACGACATCTACGACGCCACCCGCCGCAACGACATCTCCAAGACCAACCTTCCCGCCTATATGCTCAACCGCTGGACCGGAGAGGGCACTTCCGACAAGTATCCCCGCTTCGTGATCGGCGACAGCGTGAACTGGCAGTCCTCCGACCTGATGATCTACGACGGCACCTACGCCCGCCTCAAGAACATCCAGCTCGGCTACACCCTTCCCTCGAAGCTCACCGGCAAGATCTTCATCAGCAGCCTCAGGCTGTTCGTGAGCGCCGAGAACCTCGTCACCCTGACGAAGTACCACGGCTACGACCCCGAAATCTCCTCCGGCGGCACCTCGCTCGGTATCGACTTCGGCGTATATCCCCAGCCCCGCACCTTTTCTTTCGGTGTGAACGTAGGATTCTAAAATATGGAGGATAGCATTATGAAACTCAATAGAATTCTTTCAATTACCGCCATTGCCGCCACCGCCGTTCTTGCGGCTTCCTGCGGCGACAAGTTCCTCACCGTAGATAACCCTACGGCCCAGCCCATAGAGGAATACTTCACCACCTCCGAGCATCTCGGAGAGGCTCTGGTGGCCGCTTACGACCCCCTCGAGTGGACCGACTGGTCCGAGGGCCAGTACGCTCCCGTCAACATCATAATGGACATTCTAGGCGACCAGCTGTGGGTCGGCGGTTCCGACCGCACCGACAACCAGTGGTGGCACCTCTCGGCCGACTTCGCCGCGATTCCCACCAACTGCTGCACCTCCATCTGGGTCGAGGCATATTCCGGCGTGAAGCGCTGCAACGACTGCCTGACCTACATAGGCTGGGTAGAGGGGCTCGATTCCTCCATCGCCAAGTCCTATGAGGCCCAGTGCCGCGTTCTTCGCGCCTTCTACTACACCTGGCTGTGGAAGTTCTGGGGCAACATCGTTTACTACGAGACCAACCTCGAGCAGCCCTACGTCGGCGAGCAGCTCTCTGCCGACGACGTCTATGCCAAAATAATCGCCGACCTCGAAGGTGCCATCGCCATCGGCGCCCTGCCCATGCAGTGGACCGGAGATGAAACCGGGCACGTCTCGCTCGCAATGGCCTATATGCTCTATGCCGAGCTCGTGATGTACCAGAAGGACACCACCCGCTACGCCCAGGCCCTGAGCTATATGAAGGAGATCATCTCCTCTGGCAAGTACAGCCTCAATCCCGACTATGCCCAGATCTGGCTCCCCGAAGGCGAATGGTGCTCCGAGTCGATCTTCGAGATCAACTACAAGCACGAGAACCAGGTCCGTTCCTACGACTGGGTCCACGGTGCCGGCGGTACCTGGACTCCCCAGCTCATAAGCCCGAACAACTACAGCGCCGACGGTTATATGGGCGGATGGGGCTTCGCTCCGCTCCGTTCCTCCACCGCGCTGATGTATGAGGACGGCGACACCCGCAAGGCCGCCACCTGCTTCCAGGCCACCGGCAGCTACAACGCCCGCTACCAGGACACCGGATACTTCCTCGACAAATACGTCGCAAAGGAAATCTATCACGGCGACACCGGCGCCTCTGACTGCGCATTCGGCAACAACATCCGCTACTACCGCTACGCCGAGACCCTTCTCAACGCCGCCGAGCTAGCGCTGAACTCCGACGCCGGCTCTGCAAAGACCTGGCTCAACCTGGTCCACAACCGCGCCGGCCTGTCCGATACCGTTGAGGCAACTCTCGAGAACATCAAGAAGGAACGCAAGCTCGAATTCGTGGGTGAAGGAAAGCGCTACTGGGACCTCGTCCGCTGGGGCGACGCCGCCACCGTTCTCGTACCCGAGGACGACGCCAACTTCACCAGCACTGCCGACAAGGGCCGTATGGGCTCCTGGACCGAGAATCACAAGTATTTCCCCATCCCCCAGAGCGAAATCGACGCCTCCCAGAACACTCTTAACCAGAATGCAGGTTATTAACAGTTACAGATATGAAAAGAACAGCATACATTTCAGGAATAGTTTCCCTGGCGCTCGCGCTCTTCGCCTGCTCTCCCGAGCAGATAGTGCACCCCACGGAAGCCGGCCTTCCCACGGCCGCATCCTACGAGCCTGTCATAACCGTTGACCAGAGCATCAACCAGGTCACCTTCTCCCTGGGCCAGAAGGGCGTAGTCCCCGTATGGATCTTCCAGGACAAGGCAGGCGACTGGACCCAGTATTCGGCCCAGGACGGTCTCCAGAAGATATTCGCCTCAGCCGGCGACTATCAGGTCCGTATGAAGATAATGAACTCCTGCGGCCTGTCGGAAGACTATGCCCAGAAGACCTTCCACATCGACAACACGGTGATGGACTTCAAGAAGTACAACACCTTCATCGCCGGTGACTCCGAGAAGGCCTGGCACATCGACAACAGCGCCGACGGCCACCTTGGCTGCGGCCCTTCCGGAACCACAGGTACCGAGTGGTGGAGCGCAGGCCCCGACGAGAAGAAGGCCTTCGGCGTGTACGACAACACGATGACCTTCGCCCTGGAGAGCAACGTCTATACCTTCGACCCGGGCGACGCCGGCACCATCTACGTGAACGTGGGCGTGACCGACGAGCCCTGGAACAGCTACAACACCACCGGTGAGGACTACTGCTATCCCGTTGAGACCCAGAAGACCACCTGGAACTGGGAGGTTGAAGGCGAGGACCTCTACCTCGTCCTCCCCGCAAAGACCCTCTGGCCCTACTATCCCAACATCGAGTTCATCAACAACCCCCGCCTGAAGGTAGAGAGCATCACCGCCAAGGCAATGAACCTCGTGGCCGACAACGGCGACATAGCCTGGCACTACACCCTCGCTTCCGGTGCGGCCGAGCAGACCTTCAAGGGCTTCAAGTACGACTTCGAGCACAATATGTGGAAGAACGACGTCGACGACACCGACAGTTACTCCATCCTCAGCACCTACTATGCCCACGGCGGCAGCTGGGAGGCCAACCCCGACGAGATAACCCTCGCCAAGGACGGCTCCGTCTGGACGGTTTCCCTGCCCGACGAGTCCGACCAGCGCTGGCAGGCCCAGCTCCACGTCGGAATTCCCGACATCGAGCTCAGCTCCGCCAAGACCTACGACTTCAGCTGCATCATCCAGAGCAACAATGCGTTCCTGGAGGACACCGGCGTGACCTTCAAGATCGTCGACACCTCCGACGACGGCCTGTTCCTCATCGAGCCCGTCATCCCCGTGGAGAATGCTTACGAAGACATAATCTACTACGCAAGCGACGTTCCCGGCGTCGATATCGCCAAGGGCAACGTGAAGGTTGCGTTCGACTTCGGCGGCTGCCGTGCAGGCACCGAGGTTGTGATCAGGAACATCGTCCTCAAGGACCACGCCTATGACGACGGCACTGTTCTGCCCAGCGACGATCCCGAACCCGAGCCCGTGGAGGAAGGCGCCCACTACGACGTGGACAACGCCGCCACCAACTTCTGGCTCAATTCCGACCTTAGCGTCGTGTTCTGGTATGCCGACGCAAGCTGGGGACAGATCGCAGATCCCGCATACGAGTGGCTGAACGGCGACCAGAAGGATTTCAAGCTCACCATCCCCGAAGCAATCGGCGGCAGCGAATGGCAGGGCCAGACCCACTTCACCGTGGACCACGCCGTGGAGGCTGCCGGCCTCTATGACTTCTGCGCCACCATCAACGCCTCCTCCGACTTCACCTGCACCGTGAAGCTGGCCTGGGAAGGCAACGACAACGACCACGCCTTCTTCTATGTGAACGACTTCGCCGTGACCGCATACGAGGACTGCACCTTCAAGATGCCCAAGATCGCTCCCGACGTGGATTATGACAAGCTCGCCCTGTTCTTCGACTTCGGCCGCACCCCTGCCGGAACCGAGATCACCATCAGCGACGTCTGCATCCAGGAGCATCAGGAGCCTCAGGGCGGCGGTGACTCGGATGACGACGTCACCGGAACCGAGCTCTGGGACAACAGCCAGGTCAGCATCGTCTATTGGTATGCCGACGGGAACTGGAGCCAGATTGCCGATCCCGAGTGCACGGAAATCGACGGCGGCTGGAGCTTCGTAATGCCCGACGCGATCGGCGGCAGCGAGTGGCAGGGTCAGACCCATTTCACGATGCCCGTCGCCGCGAGCGCCGACAAGAAGTATCAGTTCAAGGTCACCCTCAACAGTTCCGAGGCCTGCACCTGCACCGTGAAACTCGCCTGGGAGGGCAACGACAACGACCACGCCTTCTTCTATGACGGCAACGTACAGCTCAGCGCATACGAGGATGTGGTGTACGTCCAGTATCCCATCTCCCCGGACGTGGATTACGACAAGATTGCTCTCTTCGTTGACCTCGGCCGCACCCCCGGCGGCGCCACCGTGGAAATCAAGGACATCAGCCTCATCGAGGTGAGCGAGCCCACCGAGCTCTGGGACAACAGCCAGGTCAGCATCGTCTATTGGTATGCCGACGGTAACTGGAGCCAGATTGCCGATCCCGAGTGCACGGAAATCGACGGCGGCTGGAGCTTCGTAATGCCCGACGCGATCGGCGGCAGCGAATGGCAGGGTCAGACCCACTTCACGATGCCCGCAGCCGCAAGCACCTCCAAGACCTACGATTTCAAGGTCACCATCAACAGCTCCGAGTCCTGCACCTGCACCGTGAAGCTCGCCTGGGAGGGCAACGACAACGACCACGCCTTCTTCTACGACGGCAATGTTTCGCTCAGCGCCTATGAGGACGTTGTTTACGAGCAGAAGGGCGTCTTCCCCGACGTGGATTACGACAAGATAGCTCTCTTCGTTGACCTCGGCCGCACCCCCGGCGGCGCCACCGTGGAAATCAAGGACATCAGTCTCATCGAGAAATAGCCGATATGAACAAGATTCTGTGCCCTGTGGCCGCGCTGGTCCTTTTGGCCATATCCTGCGGCGGAACCAAGGACAACACCGAACCGGAAACCTTCACCGTAAGCGTGAACCCCACTTCCCTCGCCGTTGACGCGGGGAAGGGGAGCGCTTCGGTCGAGGTGACCGCTTCCGGCCCCTGGAGCGCCTATGCGGCAGACGAGTGCAGTTCCTGGGTGACCAAGGTCGATCCGTCATATTCTTCGGATCCGAAAGGTACGCTTACCGTATATTTTGACGAAAATCTCTCCGGTGCAGACCGCTCCGGAGAGGTTGTAGTCAAGTGCGGCACCACCCGCCATCGTTTCACGGTAACCCAGTCCGCACCCGAAAAGCCCGACATAGAGTGCCCCCTGGAAGGGTATTCCCTGGTCTGGCACGACGAGTTCGACGAGGGCAGCGTGAGCACGAAGAACTGGAAGTTCGAGAACTGGCCCTGGTATTATGTGAACAACGAACTGCAGTATTATGTCGCGGGCGGCGAGTTCGACGGCTGCAAGACGGCTTTCGTCGACGATGACGCCCTGCACATAAAGGCGCAGAAATATACCGGGACCCAGAAATTCAACAACACGACCGACATCAACGGCAAGGTCATTTCGGCCAGGATGAACACGAAATCCAGCTGGACTTACGGTTACTTCGAGGCTTCGATCTGGCTGCCCAAGGGAAAGGGCACCTGGCCCGCCTATTGGATGATGCCGACCGACCAGAGCGACGGCTGGCCCACCTGCGGCGAAATAGACATAATGGAAGAGGTCGGCGTGGACGCAAACAAGACTTCGTCCTCAATCCACACCTCTGCCTACAACCATACGAAGAACACCCAGAAGACTCAGTCGCGCACGACCAGCGGAGCCGAGAGCGGGTATCACACCTATGCTCTGGAGTGGACGAAGGACTACCTTCAGTTCTACACCGACGGCGTGAAGACCCTGCGATTCGAGAACGACGGCAAGGGCAACAAGGAAACCTGGCCCTTCAACAAGGCCTTCTACATTACGCTGAACCTTGCCTGGGGAGGCGACTGGGGAGGTTATGCCGGAGTTGACGAGAGCGCTCTGCCCTGCACGATGAAGGTCGATTACGTGAGAGTGTTCCAGAAACAGTAACTTCTTATGATAAAGAAACTTGCAATAGCCGTGGCGGTGATGCTGACCGCCGCGGCCTGCGGGAGCACTGCGCCCGCACCGGAGGATTTCGTGCGCATCGAGGGCACGGCCCTGATCCAGCCCGACGGCACACCGCTCCAGATACGCGGCACCAACCTCGGCTGCTGGCTCAACCCCGAGGGCTATATGTTCAACTTCTCGAAGACCAACAGTCCGGAGGCCATCAACCGGATGCTATGCCAACTGGTTGGACCCGAGTTCACCGCCTCGTTCTGGAAGCGTTTCAAGGACAACTACATAACCGCGGATGACATACGTTTCATCAGGGAGTGCGGTGCCAACACCATACGCCTTCCCTTCCATTACAAGCTCTTCACAGATGAGGATTATATGGGCCTGACGGCCGCCCAGGACGGATTCCGCCGCATCGACGACGTCGTTGAGTGGTGCCGCGCCGAGGGCCTCTGGCTCATACTCGACATGCACGACTGCCCTGCCGGACAGACCGGCGACAATATCGACGATTCCTACGGCTGGCCCTGGCTCTTCGAGAGCCCCGAGGCCCAGGAGCAGTTCTGCAGCATCTGGAAGTCCATCGCCTCCCGTTACCGGAACGAGCCCGTGATCCTGGGCTACGAGCTGATGAACGAGCCGATAGCCACCTACTTCGACAGGGATTACTTCAATCCGATGCTCGAGCCCCTCTACAAGAGGGCCGTCGCCGCAATCAGGGAGGTGGACCCCAACCACATCGTGCTCCTGGGAGGGCCGCAGTGGAACAGCACCTTCGACAACTTCACCGACTGGAGCTTCGACGACAAGATAATGTACACCTGCCACCGCTACGGCGGGCCGGCCAGCGTACCCGCGATACAAAGCTACGTGGACTTTATGAACAAGACCGGCAAGCCTATGTATATGGGAGAGATAGGCCACAACACCATTGAGTGGCAGGCCGAATTCTGCCGCGCGATGTCCTCGGTGGGCATAGGTTACACCTTCTGGCCCTACAAGAAGGTGGCCGAAAGCTGCTTCAACGCCTTCACCGCCCCCGAGGGCTGGGACGCCATAGTGGCCTTCTCCGAGGCCGACCGCGGCACTTACTCTGCAATCCGCGAGGCCCGTCCCGACCAGGCGGCGGCCCGGAAGTCCCTCGAGGACCTTCTGGAAGCCGTGAAGTTCGAAAACTGCACACCGCAGAAAGCATACATCGAGTCCCTGCAAATGAAATAATTCGTATCTTTGTGCCCTATGGAGGCCAAAGACGATTTCATCCACATCAGGGGCGCCCGGGCGCACAATCTGAAAAACATCGACGCGGACATTCCCCGCCACAAGTTCATAGTGGTCACGGGCATATCCGGTTCGGGCAAATCCAGCCTGGCCTTCGACACCATTTATGCCGAGGGCCAGCGCCGGTATATGAACACCCTCTCGCCCTATGCCAAGCACTTTATGGGCATACTCGAGAAGCCGCAGGTGGAGAGCATCGACGGCCTCAGCCCCATAATCGCCATAGAGCAGAAGACCACCGGCAACAACCCCCGCTCCACCGTGGGTACCATTACCGAGATTTCCGACTTCCTCCGCCTCCTGTTCGCCCGTGCCAGCACGGCCTACAGCCCCGTGACCGGCAAGGAGATGGTCCGGTACACCGACGCCCGGATCGTGGACCTGATAATGTCGGAGTACGCCGGCCGCAGGTGCCTTCTTCTGGCCCCCCTGGTCCGCGGCCGCAAGGGCCATTACCGCGAGCTCTTCGAGCAGATGCGCCGCAAGGGCTTCAGGCAGATGCGGGTGGACGGGGAGATCCGCGAGCTCGACGAACTCGAGCAGCTGGACCGCTACAAGGGCCATTTCATAGAGCTGGTCGTGGACAAGCTCAAGCCCGGCGAAGGAGACGAGAAGCGCATCCGCGCCTCCGTCGAGCAGGCTCTCACCGTGGGAAAGGGGAGCGTGGCCGTGCAGGATGCCGCCAGCGGGGAACTGAGGCATTTTTCCAAGCATCTCGTGGATCCGGAGAGCGGCCTTTCCCTCCAGGAACCGGCCCCCCACAGCTTCTCCTTCAATTCCCCCGAAGGGTACTGCCCCCATTGCAAGGGCCTCGGAACCATCGCCGACGTGAATCCCGCCGGCATCGTGCCCGACCGCAGCTTGTCCATAGCCGAAGGCGGAATCGTCCCTCTGGGCAGGCTGCGCGACAACCGCAAGTTCGAGACGGTCCGCTCCATAGCCCGCAAGTACGGCTTCTCCCTCTACGACCCCATCGATACCCTTCCCGACGAAGTGCTGACCCTGCTCACCTACGGTTCCGATGAGTTCTTCCGGATCGGCGAGGGCCCGTCGTCGGAGATGATCAACTGGCCGGGGATAGTCGACGACATAGAAGACAAGATAGTCTGTCCGGTCTGCCACGGAACCCGCCTGAGGAAGGAAACGGAATGTTTCCGCATCGACGGTAAAACCATCTCCGAGGTGTGTGCGCTGGAGATTTCCGAGCTTCAGGCCTGGCTGCAGCAGCTTCCCGGCAAGCTTGACCGCAGGGCCGGGACCATCGCCCACGACATCCTCCGCGAACTTCTCGACAGGGTGGAGTTCCTGATGGACGTCGGCCTGGACTACCTCAGCCTGGACCGCCCCACGGCCTCGCTTTCCGGCGGAGAGAGCCAGAGAATCCGCCTGGCCACCCAGATAGGCAGCAAACTGGTCAACGTGATATATATCCTCGACGAGCCGAGCATCGGCCTCCATCAGAGGGACAACCGCAAGCTCATAGCCTCCCTGAAGAAGCTGCGCGACGAAGGGAACACCGTCATAGTGGTGGAGCACGACACCGAGACGATACAGTCTTCCGACTGGGTCGTGGAGGTGGGCCCCGGCGCCGGCGAACTCGGCGGAAATCTGCAGTACAGCGGGCCCTATGCCGGTTTCGAGAGCGGAATCGCCACCCCGAAGACCCGCCGCCCCGGAAACGGAAAGACCCTGACCCTGCTCGGGGCCCGCGGCAACAATCTCAAGGACGTGACCGTCAGTTTCCCCCTGGGCTGCTTCATCGGCGTGAGCGGCGTGAGCGGCAGCGGCAAGTCCAGCCTTGTCAACGAGACCCTGATGCCCATCCTGAAGGGCAGGTTCTACAATTACAAGGGCCGTCCGCTTCCTTACGATGACGTGCTCGGCCTGGAGAACATAGATAAAGTCATAGAGATTGACCAGAGCCCCATCGGCCGCACCCCGCGTTCCAACCCCGCCACCTTCACCGGGGTGTTCAACGATATCCGCGACCTCTTCGAGCAGACCAACGACGCCAAGGTCCGCGGCTTCAAGGCCGGCCGCTTCTCCTTCAACGTCCCCGGCGGCCGCTGCGAGGAGTGCAAGGGCGCGGGAATCAAGGTGATAGAGATGAATTTCCTGCCCAGCGTGAACGTTGTCTGCGACCACTGCGGCGGACGGCGCTACAAGGAAGACACCCTCGCCGTGCGCTACAAGGGGAAGAATATTAATGACGTGCTGGAGATGCCCGTGAGCGAGGCCTACGAGTTCTTCAGGGCCCATCCGAAGATTGCCCCCAAGCTCAAGGCTCTGGTCGATGTGGGCCTCGGATACGTTCATCTCGGACAGTCTGCCGTGACCCTGTCGGGAGGCGAGAGCCAGAGAATGAAGCTCGCGGCCGAGCTCTACAAGAAAGACACGGGCAACACCCTCTATATGCTCGACGAGCCCACTACCGGGCTTCACTACAAAGACATCGAGGTGCTCCTGGGCGTGCTCCAGCGCCTCGTGGACCAGGGAAATACGGTCATAATCATCGAACATAACCTCGACGTCCTCAAGAGCGTGGACCACATCATCGACCTCGGCCCCGAGGGCGGACGCCGCGGCGGCCGCGTCATCGCCTCCGGCACCCCCGAACAGATTGCCTCCGACCCCTCCTCCGTCACCGGTCAGTACCTCCGGGAAGTCCTCTGAGTCCGGCGGCAAGCTTCTCTGCTGTAATGAAAGGTGAAAAACGGGCTCACCGACATATTTCCGTGTCCTGTATGGACAGCTGGCCGGCAGTATAGGCCCCGCAGCCCTTTTTATTTGGGTTTCGAGCATACGCTGCGTCGAATGTCTGGCAGTATAGGCCCCGCAGCCCTTTTTATTTGGGTTAATGGGCTGCGGGGCCTATACTGCCAGACATTCCGGTTAAATGGAACGGGCAATCACATCCGACCTTGTGCAAAATCGGCTTTTCAGGTAGGGTTAGTGCACAAGGTCCCCTCAATTTCGGCCGACCTTGTGCAGTTACCCGGGTCAGGAGGCCGTTTTTGCACAAGGTGAGTTGTCAGTCTCCGACCTACAGCCGCAAGTAATCACGGAAATTTCAGGTGAACCCAAACGGGTCAAATCAGAAGCCTATTCCGGCATGGAGGCCAATCGTGTTTGTCGTCAAGGTCGGCCCCAGGTACAGATGGATGTTCTTACTGATTCTGAAACTGATGCCGGCATTGATGCCGGCGTAAAATCCGACATCGCCCGTGCTCTCCGAAATGCCCCCTTCCTCATAGTACATTCCTGTATCCGAATCATAGATTATGTACTTCTCGCCACCGTTGATGCGGTAAATCCAATCACATCCAAGGATGAACTCTCCGTATAGAGCGACTTTGTCTTTGTGTCCAAGTTGGAAATATCTTCTCAAGTAGTCCGCTGTCTGTATTGCATGGATGCTGGCCGGGGCAGCATCGTTATATGTGTTGCCAAGGCCAATCCAGAGGCCCAGAGTCCTCTTGTTGTCAATTCTGACGCCTCCTGTAACAGCAGGGCCGCTTGTGACCATTCCGGCAGAATATCGCACTGTGAACTCGGGCTTCAAACCCCGCCCCCCGTCCTTTACCCGGGTGGTATCCGCATCCTGAGCATATGCGTTACAGAGCAAAAAACAGAATGCTGCAATCAGCGACAGATATTTTTTCATTTGTGATTCTGATGTGATGTGTGTGGGGGGATAATTCTATAGTCGTCTAAATATCAACATCTTTGTTGTCCACTTCAAAAATAATCAAAATTGGTGACATTGGAAACATATCCGTCTTTTCTCAGCCTTTCTTCCACCATCAGTCCTGCTTACACACCCGCAGGTCGCCTGCATACTGTGTAAATGCCGCAGAGAGGAGCCTCCCTTTGCAGCGAGAATCCTCTCCTTGGCTAAGACGGATGGCGGGGCAGTCAGTTCATCACCTTCGGCGATGCGCTCTTACGTGGATCCGGTTGCCTTTGAGCATCCTGAAATGCTCTCGGACCTTGACCGGTTTCCACGACGCCTCGAGGCTTATCTTTAAGCTCAGACGTCCAATAGCTATTGTTACATTCATTTTACTGGAATTCAAGAATGTGTTGCGGTTGGGACTTTGGCGCTTCCTTGAAGAGTAGCCCACCCGTTAGGGTAAAAATATAGGACGCCCACTCATTGCTGAATTAACGTCCTATTTAGTCGAATGTAACCTTGCTTTGGGGAGTCCCATTACATTCTAAAATTCCAGTGTCGCAAATGTAAGGACTTTTTTCTGATTTGCAAACGGAATCCAGACTTCGCAGGTCACCTGAAATTTTCCGTAATTCCGGTTCACCTGAAAATATCCGTGTTAACTTTTCACAGTTGACCTGTGCAGGCAAGACATACGCCTGTCTTGTGCCACACTGGAAGGCGGCGGCTGTCGCGACCTGGGGCAAAACCGGCCTCCTGACCCGGGTTACTGCACAAGGTCGGCTGCCAGCCTCTGAAATGGTGCGATAGGGCCTTCTGACACACCCAATTGACTTTGAAATGTCAAAAATGGTGCGGGAAGACCTTCTGGCGCACCGGAATCGACCTTGGAATGTCAAAATGGTGCGGGAAGACCTCTTGACACACCAGGATGAAGATTATTACAGTGAGCGGAGCCTGGCGCTCACAAAAAAGAAAAGACCAACCCTTTTTGGTCGGCCTCACGTAAAATCGCCGACGCGAATCACGACATTCGCAGTACAGGCCACCTCCCGGACGGCCGCTGCGGAAAGGAATTTGCCGATATCGGGGAAAATTTGTAAATTTGAGGGTTCAGAACATGACGATATGACCAAGATAGAAGCAGCAAGGCAGGAATATGCCGACTGGTGCCAGGCAATAGGCATCGACAGTATTTCGAAACTCAATGACGCGCTTGCGGCGGGTGAGGGCGTTCAGCTCATCAACGTGTGCGAGGCGCGCCAGGAACGCAAGTATGCGCAGGCGGCGGACCAGATTCTCTGGCGCCGCAAGACTTCCAGGATAGTGATGATGTCGGGCCCGTCGAGCTCCGGCAAGACCAGCAGTTCGCTGCGCATAGCCCAGCAGTGCCGCGTACTCGGGCTCAATCCCAAGGTCATTGAGCTTGACAACTACTTCGTCAGCAGGGACGAGACCCCTCTCGACGAGAACGGCGAGAAAGACTACGAGTGCCTCGGGGCGATGAATGTCAAGGGCCTGAACGATGACCTCAACACCCTCCTTTCGGGCGGCGAGGTAATCGTGCCGAAGTTCGACTTCGTGAAGGGTGAGCCGGTCTATGACGAAAAGCGCCGGATGAAGCTCGAGCCCAACGACATCCTCTTTATGGAAGGCATACACGCCTTGAATCCGGACCTCACCCCGGCCGTGGACCAGGACAGGATATTCCGCATCTACATCTCGGCTCTTTCGGCCCTTGCCGGCGGCGAGAAGGTGCACAACAGCACCACCGACAAGCGCCTGCTGCGCCGCATCGTGCGAGACAACCGCACCCGCGGCATAGATCCCGAGAGCAACATCCTCCGCTGGCCCAGCGTGCGCCGCGGCGAGACCCTCAACATCTTCCCTTACGAAGAGAACGCCCAGGTGGTGTTCAACTCCTCCACCCTCTACGACCTTCCGCTGCTGAAATACTACGCGGAGCCCCTTCTGTTCGGCATTTCCGAGGCGTCTCCGGCATATGGGAAGGCAAGTTCGCTGCTTGCGTTCCTGGAACACGTCACCGCCCTGAAGCCCGCTGAAATCGCCGCGATTCCCCCCACCTCCATAATGAGGGAGTTCATAGGCGGCCAGACCCTGTAGCCTTGCGCCCGAAGACACTGCCGGCCCTTCTGATTTCTCTGACGCTGCTCGTTTCTTCCTGCGCCGGCGGAATCGACAGGCGCGCCATGACAAAGAGGAACAACCCGCACATCACCGCCATCGACACCCTGGCCTCGCTTTCGGTTGGAAACGGCGGGTTCGCCGTGACCGTCGATGCCACCGGGATGCAGACCTGGCCCGAACTTTACTCCGGCGGGGTGCCTCTCGGCACTATGTCGTGGTGGGGCTGGCACAGCTTCCCGAATCCGGAGGGCTATGCCGCAACGGAGTGCCTGGAACCCTTCGACTTCGGCAGGGCCTCGGCTGAAGAGCTCTATTCCTGCCAGTTCCCCGATGGCCGCCGGAAGGCCGCCGCGGACTATCTGCGGGCCAATCCCCACCGCCTGCATCTTGGCTGCACGGGGTTCAAAGGCATCGGTCCGGAAGAGGTGGGCGGAGTCAGCCAGAGCCTCGAGTTGTGGCGCGGAGCGGTCCGTTCGTCCTTTGAGGTCCGCGGGCGGAAGACTTCCGTGGAGACCTTCGCCGACCCGGGGGCCGACGCCGTCTGCTATATGATTGATTCCCCGGAGCGAATCCCGGTGGAACTCCGGTTCGCCTATCCCACCGGCGGCCATTCCGACGACGCCTGCGACTGGACCGTCCCTGAACTTCACAACACTGAGATTCTCAGCTCCGAAGGCGGCTTCACGCTCCTCCGGCGCACGCTCGACGCTGCGGTCTATTATGTTTCGGTTCGCACGGAAGGGGCCTGCGCGCCCGTTTTGACGGCTCCGAACGTGGTAGAAATAACGCCGGTGGCGCGGAGGTGGTCCCTGACCGTCTTCTACAGCCCGGAGATACCCCGGACCCGCATCCCGTCATCCCGCAGGACCAGGGCCGCCTGCGCCCGGCACTGGCGCGGTTTCTGGAAGTCCGGCGGCTTTGTGGACTTCGGCCGCTGCACCGATCCCAGGGCCCCGGAACTGGAGCGGCGGGTCGTTCTCTCCCAATACCTTACGGCCATCCAGTGCTCGGCCCCCGTTCCTCCGCAGGAAACGGGCCTGGTCTATAACTCCTGGTTCGGCAAGTTCCATCTGGAGATGACCTGGTGGCATCAGGCCCACTTCGCCCTATGGGGCCGCCCGCAGATGCTGGAGCGCACTATGCCCTGGTTCGCTTCCGTGGCTCCGGAGGCACGGCAAATCGCCGCGCGCCAGGGCCTGGACGGCGTCCGCTGGATGAAGATGACCGACCCTTCGGGGGCCGAAGCCCCGTCCGACATAGGATCTTTCCTGATTTGGCAGCAGCCGCATTATATCCATTACGCCGAACTTCTCCGCCGGGCGGGGTGCGATGTGGAAGCCTATGCCCCTCTCGTTCAGGCCACAGCGGAGTTCATGGCATCTTTCGTTACCCGGGACGAAGACGGCCGCTATGTCCTCAAGGGCTGCATTCCGGCTCAGGAGACGCTTCCCGCGGCGCGGACCGTGAACCCTCCCTTCGAACTTGCTTACTGGCGCTGGGGGCTCTCCGTTGCGCAGCAGTGGCGGGAGCGCGGCGGCTCCGGCCGGGATGCGCACTGGGACGAAATCATCGATGGCCTGGCGGCTCCTGCCTCCCGCGACGGACTTTACCTCGCGGCTGAAAGCGAGCCCGACACTTATTCCACCCCCGCCCTGTATTCCGACCATATGGCCGTTCTGGGGGCATTGGGCTTCCTTCCGGCTTCCCCCCGGATCGATACCGCCGTGATGCGTTCCACCCTGGGCTGGGTGATGGAAAATTGGAACTGGGAAAGCACCTGGGGCTGGGACTTTCCTCTGACCTGTATGGACGCCGTGCGGCTCGGCGAGCCCGAAACGGCCCTGGAAGCCCTTCTGATGCCGGCACCGAAGAACACTTATCTGCCCGACGGGCACAACTGGCAGAGCGGCCGCCTGCGCTGCTATCTTCCCGGCAACGGGGGCTTGCTCGCGGCGGTGGCGATGATGTGCGCCGGTTACGACGGATGCACGGAGAAGAATCCGGGCTTTCCCCGCGACGGCCTCTGGGATGTCCGCTGGGAGGGCCTCAGCCCTATGCCGTAGAGGATTCCGCTGCTACAGGTCGGGACGGATTACGATGGGTTCCAGGTCGGAATCCGGGTCGGGTTCCGGCAGATTGAAGGGCTCCAGGAAGGGATTGTGGGTGCTTTCCCTGCCTATCGTGGAGGAATCGCCGTGGCCCGGATAGATTCTTGTGTCGGAGTCCAGCGGCATCAGCTTGGTGCAGATTCCCTCCATTTCGAGGTCATAGTCGCCGTACATATCAAGGTCGGTGCGGCCGATGGTGCCGGCAAAGAGGGTGTCGCCGGTGAATATGAACTTCTCCTTCCTCTCGAGGTAGCAGGTGCTGCCGGGGGAGTGGCCGGGAGTGGAAATGACCTCGAGTTCCAGACCCGCGATTTTCAGGACCTCCCCTTCCTTCACTTCGTTGAAGCTGAAACCCGTGTCGGGGGTGTCCAGCCCCAGTTTCCCCGCCATCTTGAATGCGTTGTCGAGACTCAGCCGTTCGCGGGGGTCCATATGAACCGGTATCCCGTATCTGTCCTGCAGGAACTTCACCCCTCCGACGTGGTCTATGTGCCCGTGGGTGAGGATGACGGCCTCCGGGGTCAGCCCTTCCGAGTCGAGGAACGAAAGGAACTCGGTCCGTTCTCTGTAGCTGTAGAAAGAAGGGTCCACGACCAAGCAGGAGGGGCCGGAAGTCCAGGCAACCATCGTGTGTTCCTGGAGAAGATTGAAGGTGAAGATCTTTATCTGTGACATTTCTTTCGGTTTGGATTGGCAAAATTACAAAACAATTGTTAATTTTGTAGGATTGTAGGAATATTGTATGCATATAGGCGTTGCAGGAAACATAGGCAGCGGAAAGACTACGCTCACCAGGATGCTCTGCGAGCATTACGGATGGACTCCCAAATACGAGTCCGTCACATACAACCCGTATCTGGAGGACTACTACAAGGACATTCCCCGCTGGTCCTACAATCTGGAGACCTACTTCCTGGCACAGCGCTTCAAGGATGTTCTCGAGATTTCCCGCTCGCAGGAGGTGATAGTCCAGGACAGGACCCTTCTGGAGGGCGTGAACATATTTGTGGCCAACAACTTCGAGCAGGGCAACCTCAGCCGGAGGGACTACGACACCTATATGCAGCTCTTCTCCCTGATGATGACCATGGTCGGCCCTCCCGACCTCCTCATCTACCTCAGGGCCGGCGTCCCCCATCTGGTTGACCAGATCCAGAAGAGGGGCCGCGGCTACGAGCAGAGTATGAAACTCGACTACCTCCAGGGCCTGAACGAGCATTACGAAAAATGGATCGGCGGCTATGAAGGCAACCTGCTCGTGATAGACGTCGATACCCTGGACTTCGAGCACAGGCCCGAGGACTTCGAAACAATAACGGAAATGATAGACGCCCGCCTTTTCGGGCTCTTCGAACAATAGTAAAGAACAAGGATATGCACATAGCGATTGCTGGAAATATCGGAAGCGGCAAGACGACGCTCACAAAGATGCTGGCCGCCCATTATGGCTGGGTACCCAAGTACGAATCGGTCGATTTTAACCCCTATCTGTCTGATTTCTACAAAGATATGGAACGCTGGTCGTTCAATCTCCAGATTTATTTCCTGAACAAGCGCTTCAAGGACGTCGTGGACATCGCCCGCTGCGACGACATAATAATCCAGGACCGCACCATCTATGAAGACGCGCGCATCTTCGCCCCCAACCTGCACGATATGGGCCTTATGAGCACGCGTGACTTCGAGAACTATTCCGACCTCTTCGAGCTGATGATGAGCCTTGTCGGGATGCCCGACCTGCTCATCTACCTCAAGTCTGGAATCCCCAATCTCATCGCCCAGATTCAGAAGAGGGGCCGCGACTACGAGCAGAGCATCAGCATCGAGTACCTCACTGGCCTGAACGAGAAGTACGACGCCTGGATCAAGGACTACAAGGGCAATCTTCTGATTGTGGATGCCGACCACATCAAGTTCGGCAACCGTCCCGAAGATTTTGAACAGATTACCAATATGATAGACGCCCAGTTGTTCGGGCTCTTCCCTCCGGTAGACTAAATTTACCTTCCTTATGAAAAGACTTACCATCATCGATTTCGTCGAGATGTACGCCGACAAGTACGGGAGCGCCTGCTTCCTGCGCGAGAAAGTCGGCGGCGAGTGGACCGAAACCTCCTTCGAGGCCACAAGGGCCGAGGCCCGCATCTATGCGGCCGGCTGGCTCTCGATGGGCCTGAAAAAAGGCGACAAGGTCGCCCTTATATCCGAAGGCCGTAACGCCTGGATATTTTCGGAACTGGGCATCCTGTATGCCGGCGCGGTGAACGTGCCCCTCTCTTTCAAGCTGGAGTCGGACCACGACCTGGAATTCCGCATCACCCATTCCGACGCCCGCTTCGTCATAGCCTCCGAGAGCCAGATAGAAAAGGTCCGCCGCGTCATAGACAAATGTCCCGCCGTGGAAAAGGTCATCGTCATCGACGAATCCGTGGAACTCCTTCAAGGAGAGATGCATATGTCGGAACTCCGCGCCCTGGGCGTGGCCTATGCAGAGAAACACGAGGCCGAGCTTGAGGCCCGCATCGCTTCCGTCGGCCCCGACGACTACGCCAACATCTCCTACACTTCCGGCACCACCGCCGATCCCAAGGGCATACTCCTCACCCACCGCAACTACACCGCCAACATCGAGCAGTGCAAGTCGGTGGTCGACGTCGAGGAGGGCTGGACCATGCTGATAATCCTGCCCCTGGACCACTGCTTCGCCCACGTTGCCGGCTTCTACTTTATGATGAGCAACGGCGGCAGCATCGCCACAGTGCCCGGCGGCAAGAGCGCGATAACGATGCTCAAGAACATACCCGTGGCAATCAGGGAGGTCCGCCCCCACGTGATGCTGTCCGTTCCCGCCATCAGCCGCAACTTCCGCAAGAACATCGAGGGCAGCATCCGCAAGAAGGGCCCGAAGGTTGAGAAACTCTACAACTTCGCCCTGGACAACGCCATCAAATACAACCGCGAATACTACAATATGGGCAAGCCCTGCATCACCATGTGGTGGAGGGGCATCCTCAAGAAGATCTTCGACAAGATTATTTTCGAGCCCGTGAGGGAGGGCTTCGGCGGCAGGATGCAGTTCTTCATCGGCGGCGGCGCCCTGCTCGACATCGAGCTCCAGCGCTATTTCTGCGCCGTCGGAATGCCCATTTTCCAGGGCTACGGTCTTTCAGAGGCCACTCCCGTAATCTGCGCCAACTCGGGCGGAAAGGATGCCGCCGGCGTTCCCCGCGCCCGCTTCGGCTCCTCCGGCCGCACCGTGCAGCCTATGGACATAAAGATCTGCGACGAGAACGGCTCCGAACTCCCCGACGGGCAGACCGGCGAGATAGTGATCCGCGGCGAGAACGTGATGGCCGGCTACTGGAAGAACCCCGAGGCCACCGCCAAGACCATTGTCGACGGTTGGCTGCACACAGGCGACCGCGGCTACATCTGCAAGGAGAACCCCCGCTTCCTCTATGTTAACGGTCGCTTCAAGAGCCTTCTGATATCTTCCGACGGGGAGAAATATTCTCCCGAAGGGTATGAAGACAGTCTCACCGACGGCTCCAGATATATCGATTCCTCGGTCTTGTACAACAACCAGAGTCCCTACACCGTGGTGCTCGTCGTCCCCAACAAGAATCTCCTCGCCGACGCCGTCAAGAAGGACGGCCTCGACCCCGATTCTGTGGAAGGCAGGAAGGCGATGCTCGACATAATCCAGGCCGAGTGTGACTCCTACCGCAAGGGAGGTCGTCACGATGGCCTCTTCCCCGAGAAGTGGCTCCCTGCCGCAATAATAGTGGCGGACGAACCCTTCACCGAGCAGAACGGCATGCTCAACACCACCTCCAAGATGGTGCGCCGCAACGTCGAGAAGCACTACGCCGACCGCTTCGAGTACGCGATGACTCCGGAAGGCAAGGCCCTCTACAACGAGAAGAATATTCAATCAATCAAATAACACTATGGCAGAAAAGAAAAAAACCAACATGGTGGCCATCGTGACGATGTGCTTCATCTTCGCGATGATTTCCTTCGTCACCAACATGGCCGCACCTTTCGGCAACATCTGGGGATACAGCTACTCCTGGGCCGGAATGATGGGCAACATGATGAACTTTGCCGCTTATCTCTTCATGGGCATTCCCGCGGGCAAGATGCTCGTCAAGGTGGGCTACAAGAAGACCACCCTCATCGCCCTCGCCGTGGGCTTCATCGGAATCTGCGTGCAGTGGCTCTCCAGCCGCGCCTTCCTCGGCGGAGCCGCAATCTACGTGTATCTGCTCGGCGCATTCATCTGCGGCTTCTGCGTATGTATGCTCAACACCGTCGTGAACCCTATGCTCAACATCCTGGGCGGCGGCGGCAACAGGGGCAACCAGTTCATCCAGATAGGCGGCACCCTGAATTCCCTTACCGGAACCCTCACCCCGTTCCTCGTCGGCGTCCTCATCGGAACGGTGTCTTCCAGCACCTCGATGACCGACGTTGCCCCCCTGCTCTTCATCGCAATGGCAGTGTTCGCAATCGCCTTTGTCATCATTTCCTTCGTGAACATCCCCGAGCCCGCCAAGGAGCGCAAGGTGGAGAAGTTCGAGCACAGCCCCTGGAGCTTCCGTCACTGCGTGCTCGGCGTCGTTGCCATCTTCTTCTATGTGGGCATCGAGATCGGCATACCTTCCCAGCTGAACTTCTTCCTCTCCGACCCTAACGGAGCGGGCGCCTTCCCCGCCGGATTCCTCGGCGCGGCCGCAATCGGCGGAGCAACCGCCGCAATGTACTGGCTCCTTATGATGGTGGGCCGCTTCTGCAGTTCTCTCATCTCCGGAAAGGTCAGCACCAGGGCCCAGATGATAGTGGTCAGCACCGTCGCAATCGCCCTCATCGTTACCGGTATCTTCCTCCCCAAGACCATTATGGTCAAGATGCCCGGCTTCATCGCAGGCACCGGTTTCTGTATGAATGAAGTCCCCGTCACCGCACTGCTCTTCGTCATCTGCGGTCTGTGCACCTCAGTAATGTGGGGCGGCATCTTCAACCTCTCCGTGGAGGGCCTCGGCAAATACACCGAGCAGGCTTCCGGAATCTTTATGATGATGGTCGTGGGCGGCGGAATAATGCCCCTCATCCAGGACGCCATAGCCAAGAGCGCCGGCTATATGCCCAGCTATTGGCTCATCGTGGCGATGCTCGCCTATCTCCTGTTCTACGCCATCTGGGGCTGCAAGAACGTCAACAAAGACATCCCTGTGGAATAATAAATAACTGATAATCAATATGGAAAAGCAATTTGTAGTCGGTATCGACGTGGGAGGTCAGACCTCCAAGATAGGCGTTGTGGACGCCCGTGGCGACGTTCTTGCCCAGACCGTGATCCGTTCCGACATATACGGTGAGGATGCCGATTCCTTCATCGAGGCCCTCGCAAAGGCCGTGAAGTCCTGCATCCTGGACGCCGGGAAGTCAGAGGAGGAAATCCGCGGCATAGGTGTCGGAGCCCCCAACGGAAACTACTACACCGGAGAGGTGGCCTTCGCCCCCAATCTGGCCTGGGCCGCAAAGCAGAGCGTCAAGTTCGCCGAGAAGCTGACCAGGAAGATGGGTGGAATGCCCGTCTCCCTAACCAACGACGCCAACGCCGCCGCAATGGGCGAGATGGCCTACGGCGCCGCGCGCGGAATGAAGAATTTCATAATGATAACCCTCGGCACCGGCGTGGGCAGCGGCATAGTCATAGACGGCAAGATGGTCTATGGCCACGACGGCTTTGCCGGCGAGCTCGGTCACACCAACGTGGTGAGGCACAACGGCCGTACCTGCGGTTGCGGCCGCACGGGCTGCCTGGAGTCGTACTGCTCCGCAATCGGAGTTGCGCGCACTGCCCGCGAGTGGCTGGAGATGAGCAGCGAGCCTTCGCTCCTTCGCGACGTTGACAACATCACCTCCAAAGACGTGTTTGAAGCCGCAAAGGCCGGCGACGAACTTGCAAAGCGCATCTTCGACTACACCGGAACCCTTCTGGGCCGCAGCTTCGCCGACTTCATCGCCTTCAGCGCTCCCGAGGCCATAGTCCTCTTCGGCGGCCTCGCCCGTTCGAAGGAATTCCTCTATGAGCCTATGCTCAAGGCAATGAACGACAATGTCCTCCAGATATGGAAGGGCAAGGTCAAGATACTCTTCTCCCTCCTCAAGGAGTCCGACGCCGCGATTCTCGGTGCCTCCGCCCTTGCCTGGGAACTTTAGACAAACCAATAAAAAAAAGCATAATGAAAACATCCAGATTTTTCCTGGCCCTTGCAATGGGCCTTGCAGTAGCAGCCTGCGCTCCCAAGGCGGAGGAGGCTGCAACCGAGGGTGAGGCTGCCCCTGAATCAGCCAAGGTCGAAATGCCCAAGGCCCCTACCAAGGCCGATCTTACCCCTAGCAAGAAGCAGATCGATTCCGTGAGCTATCTTATCGGAATCAACTTCGGCTCCTTCATCAAGGGCTACGACTTCGGCAAGGTTAACTTCGCCCAGATCAAGAAGGGTATCAAGGACTTCCAGAAGGCAAAGGGCTCTCCCCGCGACCCTGATTTCGGCGAGCAGTTCAAGATCAATCCCGAGAAGATGAACAATATGTTCAACGACTTCCTCGACAAGCGCCACAAACTCGTTGCCCTCACCAATAAGGAGGAAGGCGAGAAGTTCCTTGCCGCCAATGCCGGCAAGAGCGGCGTCGTGACCACCGAGAGCGGTCTTCAGTACAAGATTATCGAGCAGGGCAACGACAAGATGGCTACCAGCAGCAAGGACACCGTTTGGGTGAAGTACTGCGGCAAGCTCCTCGACGGCACCGTGTTCGACGAGACCAAGGAGGATCAGAGCGCAGTGCAGCTCAGCCTCAACCGCGTCATCAAGGGTTGGAGCGAAGGTCTTCAGCTCGTGGGTGAGGGCGGCCACATCGAGCTCTACATCCCCTCCAACCTCGCTTACGGTGAGCAGGGCAGCCAGGCAATCGCCCCCAACAGCACCCTCATCTTCGACGTTCTGGTCGAGAAGGTCGGCATCTTCGTTCCGAAGCCCGTTGAAGAGCCCGCACCTGCAAAGAAGAAATAATATGTCGAATGAATAAAAAAGCGCGGCTCTCAGGCCGCGTTTTTTTATTCGTTCTCGTCGTAGATGATGTCTTCCTCCTCCTTGCCGTCGTCTTCGTCGTCGTCTTCATCGTCGTCGTCCTCGTCATCGTCTTCGTCGTCAAAGTCCTCGTCGTCGGGGTGGGATTTGCTGCGCTCCCCGGGCAGGCGGCGATGGTCGTCGGGCAGGTCCTCGAATGCTACGTAGCCGTTCTCGAATTCCAGAGGGATGGGGCCCTTGCTCTCGATGAGCGTGGGCGAGAGAACCGGTTTGCCGGCTTCTCCCTCGAGAGTTATGATGACGCTCTTCTTGGATGCTATGTCGTAGAAATACACGAAGCTTGCAACGCCCATCTTCACGGTGTCTGAAATCTTGACCTGGTCCACGGTTCCGGCTCCGAGGTCCATCAGCGCCCAGCGGGCGACGACGCCGCCTGTCGCGTCCAGCGCCTTGAAGAGTATGGGTTGGTCCATCGGGAACTCGAGGTCGGACCTGAGCTGCTTGTGGAACGTGTAAAGGGTGTTGCTGGCATTGACGTCGTACACCCTGAAAAAGCCTTTCAAACCGGCTAGTGTTACTCTGTACCTGTAATTCATATTGCGAAGATAAGAATATTTCGCTAATTTTGGACTCGATGTGCACAAATGACACTTATAAAAGTATCTCCGGGCCCTCCGAGGGGCTCTTCAAGGACCAGGGAAGCCGGTTCATAGCCCTCGCTTTCCCGGTCGAGACCGAAGACGAGGTGAAGGAAATCCTCTCCCGTGTGCGCAAGGAGTATCACGACGCCCGCCACCATTGCTGCGCCTACCGCCTGGGGCTCACCGGGGGGCAGTGGCGCGCCTCCGACGACGGCGAGCCCGCCGGTTCCGCAGGAAGGCCGATACTCGGGCAGATAGATTCGGCCGGGCTTTCCGACGTGATGGTCGTTGTGGTGAGGTATTTCGGAGGGATCAAACTCGGCATTCCCGGTCTCATCCGGGCCTACAAAACCTCCGCGGCCGATGCCCTGGAGTCTGCCGAGAAAATCGAGAAAACGGCCGGGGAGTGGTACAGGGTGCGTTTCACCTATGTTCAGATGCCCGACGTGATGAAGCTTATAAAGGACCTCGACCTGCCCCAGAGGGCACGCGATTTTGCCGAGGAATGCAGCATTGAACTTAGGGTTCGCCTGTCACAAAAGAGCGATTTTTTGGAAAGGATAGAAAAAATAAGTACCTTTATAGGCTGTATTTGACAAACCAACCTATTTTTATATTAGACAATGAGCAAAGTTCATGTTTTCAATGCCGGTCCCTGCCTGCTCCCCCAGGCAGCAATCGACAATTCCATCGAGGCCCTCAAGGACTTCGCCGGCACGGGTGTTTCCCTTATCTCCATCTCCCACCGCACCAAGGAGTGGGACGCTGTTATGGACGAGTGCCGTTCCCTCTGGAGGGAACTCCTCAACATTCCCGAGGACTATGACATCCTCTTCCTCGGCGGCGGCGCAAGCCTCCAGTTCCTCTGCGTTGCAATGAACTTCCTTGAAAAGAAGGCCGCATACCTCGACACCGGCGTGTGGGCCCACAAGGCTCTCAAAGAGGCCCAGGGAATAGGCGAGGCCTATGCCATAGCCTGCTCCAAGGACAAGAACTATACCTATATCCCCAAGGGATTTGAAATTCCCACGGACATCGACTATCTGCACATCACCACCAACAACACCATCTACGGCACCGAGATCAAGGAAGACATCGACTCTCCCGTTCCCCTGATTGCCGACATGAGCTCCGATATCCTGAGCCGCCGCATCGACGTGAGCAAGTACGCGATGATCTACGGCGGAGCGCAGAAGAACGCCGGCCCTGCGGGCGTGGCCTTCGTGATCGTGAAGAAGGACCTCCTCGGAAAGGTGAGCCGCTACATCCCCACGATGCTCGACTACCGCACCCACTCCGACAAAGGCTCCATGTTCAACACCCCTCCCGTGTTCCCCATCTTCGTGATGAACGAGACCCTCAAGTGGCTCAAGGGAATAGGCGGAATCGACGCCATCCACGCCATCGACGTGAAGAAGGCCGAGACCCTCTACAATGAGATAGACCGCAACACGATGTTCATCGGCACCGCCGAGAAGGAGGACCGTTCCATAATGAACGTCTGCTTCGTGATGGCTCCCGGCAAGGAGGAACTCCAGGACGAGTTCATGGCCTTCGCCAAGGCTCACGGAATGGTGGGCATCAAGGGTCACAGGTCCGTGGGCGGCTTCCGCGCCTCCCTCTACAACGCCTGCACCCAGGAAGACGTCGAGGCTCTGGTAGCCTGCATGCAGGAATTCGAAAAACTTCACGCATAAAGAGTTATGAAAGTATTGGTAGCAACCCAGAAGCCTTTTGCGGCAGTGGCCGTGAAGGGTATCAGAGAGATTCTCGAGGCCGCCGGCCACGAGGTTGTTCTCCTCGAAAAGTATGCAGAGCAGTCGGACCTCGAGGCCGCTGCGGCAGATGTCGAGGCAATGATAATCCGCTCCGACAAAGTGACCGCGCAGGTCCTCGCCGCAGCCCCGAAGCTTAAGATAGTGGTTCGCGCGGGCGCGGGATATGACAACGTGGACCTTGCGGCCGCAAGCGCCGCCGGAGTCGTTGTGATGAACACCCCCGGCCAGAACTCCAACGCAGTGGCCGAGCTCGCCGTTGCAATGATGATATTTATGGCACGCACCCAGTTCACCCCCGCCACCGGCTCCGAAATCCAGGGCAAGACCCTCGGAATCCAGGCCTTCGGCAACGTTGGGCGTCTTGTGGGCGCAAAGGCCGCTGCTCTCGGAATGAAGGTCCAGGCCATCGACCCTTTCCTCAAGCCCGACCAGATAATCGCCGGCGGAGCCGAGCCTGCAAAGAGTCTCGAGGAACTTTACGCCACCTCCGACTATGTTTCCGTGCACATCCCCGCAACTCCCCAGACAATAGGCAGCATAGGCTATGACCTCATTTCCAGTATGCCCAAGGGAGCGACCCTGGTGAACACCGCCCGCAAGGAGGTGATCGACGAAGCCGGCCTTGAGAAGGCTCTCGAGGAGCGCCCCGACCTCAAGTACGTGGCCGACGTTGCCCCCGACAACCTCGCCGCCCTGCAGGAGAAGTTCGGCCTGCGCGTCTTCGCGACCCCCAAGAAGATGGGCGCCCAGACTTCCGAGGCCAACATCAACGCCGGCCTTGCCGCCGCGCGCCAGATAGCAGATTACTTTGCAACCGGTTGCACCCGCTTCCAGGTCAACAAATAGAAACACGAAAATTTTGCACGAATAGCAAGCCCGCCGAAAGACGGGCTTGCATTTTATTTAGAATTTGCTTATCTTCGGGAAGATAATCTTAACACGATAAACCAAAATTCTTGAAATATGGTAAAAGTCAAACCATTTGCGGCTATACGCCCCCCCAGAAATCTCACGACCGAAGTGGCCGCACCTCCCTATGACGTCCTCAATTCTGAAGAAGCCCGCGCAATGGCGGGGGAGAAATCCCTACTGCATATAACCAAGCCCGAAATAGATTTCGACCCCATTGCAGGCGAGCACGAGCAGCGCACCTACGACAAGGCGGTGGAAAATTTCAAGTTGTGGCAGAACAAGGGTTGGCTCGTGCGTGACGCCAAGCCTTGCTACTATGTGTATGCCCAGACGATGGAAGACCGCACCCAGTACGGCCTCGTTCTCTGCGCCCACACCGACGACTACGCTTCCGGCATCATAAAGAAGCACGAACTCACCCGCAAGGACAAAGAAGACGACCGTATGGTGCACGTGCGCATCCAGAACGCCAACATCGAGCCCGTATTCTTCTCATACAAAGACAACGACGAACTCAATTCCATAGTTGCCGCGGCGGCCGCAAAGCCTTCCGAGTACCGTTTTATCGACGAAAACAACTTCGGCCACGAGTTCTGGATGATCGACGACGACGCCACTATAGCCCGCATAACCGAGCTGTTCACCGGCTCCGTAGATGCCTTCTACGTTGCCGACGGGCACCACCGCACCGCTGCCGCCGCACGCGTGGGCGCCGAGAAAAAGGCGCAGAACCCCGCCCATACCGGAAATGAAGAATACAACTACTTTATGGCCGTGTGCTTCCCTGAGAGCCAGCTCAAAATCATCGACTACAACCGCGTGGTGAAAGACCTGAACGGCCTTTCCGAGGAGCAGCTCCTCGAAGCCCTGAAGGAAGACTTCGTCATCGAGTGCAAGGGCGCCCCGATATACCACCCCGCCCATCTTCACAACTTTTCGATGTATCTGGGCGGCAAGTGGTACAGCTTCACCGCAAAGCCCGGCAGGTTCGACGACTCAGACCCCATCGGGGTCCTGGACGTGACCATCCTCAGCAACCTCGTGCTCGACAAGCTCCTTGGAATCAAGGACCTCAGGACCGACAAGCGTATCGACTTCGTGGGCGGCATCCGCGGCCTCGGAGAACTTCAGCGCAGGGTCGACGGCGGCGAGATGAAGGTCGCCTTCGCCCTCTACCCCGTGTCTATGGGCCAGCTCATCAACATTGCCGACAGCGGCAAGATAATGCCTCCCAAGACAACCTGGTTCGAGCCCAAGCTCCGCTCCGGCCTCGCAATCCACACTCTCGACTGATCCAGCCAACACCAACCTCCGATTTATGACCCCCGACCCCATCCAGATCCACAAGACCCTCAAGGAGTTTTTTGGTTACGATTCATTCAAAGGCGACCAGGAGCAGATAATAAACCACCTGGTCGGCGGAGGCGACGCCTTCGTGCTGATGCCCACCGGCGGCGGAAAGTCGCTGTGCTATCAGCTCCCGGCCCTCGTGATGGAGGGCACTGCAATCGTGATCTCACCCCTCATAGCCCTGATGAAGAACCAGGTCGACCTCCTCAGAGGCTTCGAGTTCGAATCCGGCGGCGGGGGCAGCGTGGCCCACTTCCTGAATTCCTCGCTCACCAGGTTCCAGATCGACGAAGTCCGGGCCGACCTCCTCTCCGGTAAAACCAAGATCCTTTATGTGGCGCCGGAGTCTCTTACAAAGGAAGAGAACGTGCAGCTGCTGCGCGGCGTGAAAATAGCCTTCTACGCCATCGACGAGGCACATTGCATATCGGAATGGGGCCACGACTTCAGGCCTGAGTACCGCAGGATCCGGGATCTGGTGGAGCAGATCGGCCGCGCCCCCATAATCGCCCTCACCGCAACCGCGACCCCCAAGGTGCAGAGCGACATTCTGAAGAACCTCGGCATCCCCGACGCCCGGGTCTTCAAATCCTCCTTCAACCGCCCCAACCTCTACTACGAAATCCGCGACAAGGTGGAGCCGGAGAAGGATATGATAAAATATATCCGCGCCAACGCCGGGAAGTCGGGAATCATCTACTGCCTTAGCCGCAAGAAGGTGGAGGAACTCTCCCAGCTCCTCTCGATCAACGGAATCAAGGCCCTGCCTTATCACGCCGGGCTGGACGCCAGGACCAGGGCCGACAACCAGGACGCCTTCCTGATGGAGGAGGTCCAGGTGATAGTGGCCACAATAGCCTTCGGGATGGGCATCGACAAGCCCGACGTGCGCTTCGTCATCCATTACGACATTCCCAAGAGCATAGAGAGCTACTACCAGGAAACGGGCCGCGCCGGCCGTGACGGGAAGGAGGGCGTGTGCATCGCCTACTACAGCTACAAGGACATCCAGAAGCTGGAGAAATTCATGCAGGGAAAACCCGTGGCAGAGCAGGAAATCTCCCGCCAGCTCCTTACCGAGGTGGTTGCCTACGCGGAGAGCAGCCAGTGCCGCAGAAAACTGCTGCTCAATTACTTCGGAGAAGATTACACTGAAGACAGCTGCCAGTGCTGCGACAACTGCATCCACCCCAAGCAGACCTTCGACGGGCAGGCCCAGATGCAGCTCGTGATCCGGCTCGTGGAGTCGCTCCCCGAGCACTTCAAGATAGACCATCTCGCCTGCATACTTACCGGCATTTCCAATTCCCTCATAAAGTCCTACAAGCACGACCAGACGGAATTCTTCGGGGCGGGGAAGGATCACACCGAAAAATTCTGGTGTACCGTAATCCACCAGGGCCTTACCCTGCACCTCCTTTCAAAGGAGATAGAGTCCTACGGCCTCATACACGTGACCGATGCCGGCCGCAAGTTCCTGGAGAACCCTTACGAACTGAAGCTGGTGGAAGACCGCAAGTTCTCCGACGGCACCGCCGACGATGACGACGACGAGGAAAGCGCCGCCGCTGCCGCCGCGATGAAGGCCGGCGGGGGAGCGGGCGACCCGGTTCTCCTCTCGATGCTCAAGGAACTGCGCCGGGACCTCTCGAAGCGCCTCAAGCTCCAGTCCTGGATAATATTCGGCGACCAGGCCCTGGAGGATATGTCGATTCTCTACCCCATAACCTTCGACGAGCTCAAGAACTGCCAGGGAGTTGGCGAGGGCAAGGCCCACAAATTCGGAGGCGATTTCATCAAGCTCATAAAGAAATACGTCGAGGAGAACGACATCACGCGTCCCGACGACTTCGTGGTGAAGTCGGCTCCCAGCAAGAGCGCGAACAAGATTTTCATAATCCAGAGCATAGACCGCCGGATGGACCTGGAGGACATTGCCGAGGCCAGGGAACTGGAAATGGACGAACTGATGACCGAAATCGAGGCCATAGTCTCCACCGGCACCAAACTCAATCTGGACTATTACATAGGCGCCAACCTCGACGACGACATTGTGGAGGAGATCTACGACTACTTCAAGTCGGAGGCGGCCTCAGATTCCATTGCCGACGCAATCGCCGGACTGGGAAGCGATTACGACGAAATGGAAGTGCGCCTCGTGCGCATAAAATTCCTTTGCGAAATAGCGTCATAAGTGCTAATTTTGCACTCTTATGATTCCTCAGGAGACGGTAAACCTCATACTGGACTCCGCGCAGATTGCGGATGTCGTGGGTGACTATGTGACGCTCAAGCGCCGCGGGGCCAGTTTCGTGGCCTGCTGCCCCTTCCACAATGAGAAGACACCTTCCTTCTACGTAACCCCCTCAAAGGGCATCTTCAAGTGCTTCGGCTGCGGCAAGAGCGGCACCGCCGTTGGGTTCGTGATGGAGCAGGAGCACTGCTCCTATGTGGAGGCTCTGCGCCTTCTTGCCCGCAAATACAACATCGAGATTCAGGAAAGGGAGGAGTCGCCCGAGGAGATAGCCCGCCGCCAGAGGAGCGAGAGCCTGCTGCTGGTCAGCGAGTTCGCCCAGAAGTTCTACAATTCCCAGCTGCAGGTTCCCGGAGAAGGGCAGGCCGTGGGCCTTGCGTATTTCCGCCGCCGCGGCATAGAGGACGAGACAATCTCCCGCTTCGGCCTTGGATGGGCCCCCGGCGGCCGCACGACCCTGGTCGACGCCGCCCAGGCCGCGGGCTACAAGCTGGAATACATCATCGGAGCCGGCCTTGCCGTGCAGCACGAAGACGGTTCCGTGACCGACAAATTCCGGGAGAGGGTGATGTTCCCCGTCCACTCCGTGAGCGGCAGGTGCATAGCCTTCAGCGGCCGCACCCTCAAGGCCGACAATCCCGCCAAATACGTCAATTCCCCGGAAACGGAAATCTATGTGAAGAGCCGCAACCTCCTCGGAATCTACCACGCCAAGGGCGAGATTTCCCGCCTGGGGAAGTGCATCCTGGTGGAGGGCAACGTGGATATGGTGATGATGCACCAGCTTGGAATCCGCAACGTGGTGGCTTCCTGCGGCACTTCCCTCACCGTGGAGCAGATACGGCTCATCCACCGCTTCACCGAGAACGTGACCATAATGTACGACGGAGACTCCGCCGGCATACACGCCGCCCTGCGCGGCATAGACCTCGTGCTCGCCGAGGGCCTGAACGTGAAGATAGTCCTCCTCCCCGAGGGCGAGGACCCCGACTCCTTCTGCCGCAAGCACACCCTGGAGCAGGTGCAGCAGTTCATCGCCGGGGCCGAGAGGGATTTCATCGGCTTCAAGACCGACCTCCTGCTCGAAGAGGCCGGGGGCGACCCTCTCAGGAAGGCCGAGCTCATCAACGACATTGCCGACACCATAGCCGAAATCCCCGACCCCGTGAAGCGCTCCACCTATGTCGAGGCCACGGCCCTGAAGTTCGGGATAGAGGAGCAGATCCTCTTCCAGCGCATAAAGACCGGCCGCAGCAAGGCAAACAGCCCCGCCCCGGCCCGGGCGCGGCAGGAACAGGCCCCGCAGCAGCCCGTGCAGGAGGTCTGCGAGAACAGGAACCTGTATCTGGTGGAGGAGGACCTGATGCGCTTCATCCTCCAGTACGGCTGCGAGAAGCTGGACTTCGAGAGTGATTCCGACTATTACAGCGGCACCGAGGAAGACAAGCCCACCGTTGCCGACTTCATCCGCGATGCCCTGGAGTCAGACGGCGCCGAATTCGCCAATTCCCTCTTCCGCCGGATTTACGACGCCTATATGGCGCTTTACGACGAGGGCTACGACCAGGACGAGATGCTGAAGAAACTGATGGACTCGCCCGAAAGGGCCGACGCCTCCCTGGCCGCAAACTTGTGCACGGAGAGGCATCAGCTCACCGTGAGCGCTTTCGAGAACGCCCTCACAACCACCAGCTCCTGGCTTGTGGCCCAGGTGCCCAAGGCCATCCTGGTCTATCAGGAAAGAAGGGTGTTTGACCGTTTGGACAATCTTCGAGGCGAGCTGAAAACGGCCACCGAAGAGCGCCAAGCCGCGATTCTTGCCGAGATGGTGCGCCTCCAGGCCCTGCAGCGCAAGATAAAGAGAATGATAGGAAGAGAAAAATCAACGAAATAGAATATGGAAAAGAATTTCAAAAGGACACTTGTGACCTGCGCGCTTCCCTATGCCAACGGTCCCGTCCACATCGGTCATCTTGCCGGAGTCTATGTCCCGGCCGACATCTACGTCCGTTACCTGCGCCTGCGCGGCGAGGAGGTCCTGTATGTGTGCGGCTCCGACGAGCACGGCGTGCCCATCACCATAAAGGCCCGTCAGCAGGGTTGCTCCCCTCAGGACATAGTGGACAAATACCACGGGATAATCGACGGGAGCTTCAAGGCCCTGGGCATCAACTTCGACATTTACGGCCGCACCTCCTCCAAGGTCCACGCTGAGAATGCGTCCGGCTTTTTCAGGAAACTCTACGACGAGGGCAAATTCATCTCCCGCGAGAGCGAGCAGTACTACGACCCCGAGGCAAAGCCCTTCCTCGCCGACCGCTACATCGTCGGGACCTGCCCCAAGT
>R18__coassemble_1206_pt1 | contig 65704 bp, 58 predicted proteins | sample R18__metabat2_high_PE_009 | metagenome-assembled genome bin R18
GCGTCGGATTCATAATCCGGAGGTCGTGGGATCATGCCCCACTCCCGCTACAAAAAAACGAGGCCGACCAAAAAGGGTCGGTCTCTTTTTGTGGGCACCAGGCTCCGCTCACTGCAATAATCTTCATTCCGGTGCGCCAGGAGGTCTTCCCGCACCATTTTTGACATTTCAAAGTCATTCCGGTGCGCCAGAAGGTCTTCCCGCACCATTTGGACATTTCAAAGTCATTCCGGTGCGCCGGGCGCGAACTCAGCGCCGGTAAGCCCGCAGGATGCGGACGTCCTCGAGCGGGCGGTCGTTCCCGTCGGTCTCAACACGCTGGATTGCGTCAACGACTTCCATCCCGGAAAGGACCTGGCCGAATACGGTGTATTGTCCGTCCAGGTGAGGGTTTCCGCCAACCGTGCAGTAGTCCCGCCTCATTTCTTCGGTAAGTTTGACAGTTCCGCCGGTTTCGCGGTCCAGCCTCTCCTGGACCCTGTCGAGCTCCTCTTTGTTGTATATCCTGCCCCACACGAAGGTGAACTGCATTGCAGAACTGGCGCGCTGCGGATTGACGTCGTCCCCTTCCCGCGCGCTGCTCAGCATTCCGTGACGGTGCCACAGCCCCTGTTCCAGGCGGAATTCCGCCGGGACGGTGTAGTCCAGGTCCCCGTCGCCAAGGAACTCCCCGGGAGCGGCGTTCTTGGAATTCGGGTCGCCGCACTGGATCATGAAGTTCCGGATCACGCGATGGAACAGGATTCCGTCATATGCCCCGGAATCGACCAGCGACAGGAAATTGTCGCGGTGCAGGGGCGTTTCGTTGAACAGTTCGAAGGTTATGTCGCCCTTCGTCGTTTCAAAAACCACGACCGGGCGCTTCTCGGTGCAGGATGTGACGGCCGCAAGAATTGCTGCCGCGGCTAAAATGAGATGGTGTTTTTTAAGCATGCTTCAACGGTTGATTGGTTGTGAGTGCAAAGTTAGTGAAAAGATATGATTGGCAGGACGCGGGAGCTGCCGGAAGAGGAGTCCTGACGGGATTCCGCGCGGAAAATTTCAAGTGAGCAGAATTTTTCTTATATTTGGAATATGAGAAAGATTCTGTTTATTTTAGCCGCCTTTCTGGCTGCGGCACAGGCGTTTGCCCAGAGTTCGCGGCAGTGCTTTGATTTCGGATGGAAGTTCATCGAGCAGGACGTGCCCGGGGCCGAGGATCCTTCCTTTGACGACGGCGCCTGGCAGCCCGTCGACCTTCCGCACGACTGGGACATCTGCCACGCCCCCGCACAGGACGGAGCGTCCGGCAACGACGGCGGCTATTATCCCGGAGGCATCGGCTGGTACCGCAAGAGCTTCGAGTGCCCGCAGGCCGCCCCGGGACTTTCGGTAAAGCTTCACTTCGAGGGAGTCTATCAGCGGAGTTCGGTTTATCTGAACGGCAGGCTCGTCGGCACGCACGCCTACGGCTACACCCCCTTCCGGCTCGACATCTCCGAATACCTTCAGGAAGGAACCAACACCGTGGCGGTGAGGGTGGACAATTCCGTCCAGCCAGGCTGCCGCTGGTATTCCGGCTCCGGCATCAACCGGCACACCTGGCTCGAGACCTATGACCCCCGGGAGATCGACGACCCCACGCAGCTCTTCGTCCGCACGGAAGCGGTTTACGGCATATCCGCCGACGGCTCCAGGGCCGATTCCGCCACCGTCCGCATCAGCTATGCCGGCCGGCCCGACGAAATCCGCTCCTTCCGCCACGTGGCCCTGTGGAGTCCCTCCACGCCCGTCCTTTACGACATCGAGGTCGGCAGAATCAGCGTAAAGCACGGCTTCCGCACCATCTCGTATTCCGCCGCCGACGGGTTCAGCCTCAACGGGCAGAAAGTGCTGATAAACGGAGCCTGCGTGCATCACGACGACGGCCTTGCCGGCGCAATGGCCTTCGACGCCGCCGAAATCCGCAAGGTCCGCCTGATGAAGGAGGCCGGCTTCAACCTCATCAGAACCTCGCACAATCCGGTCACAAAGGCCTTTCTCGATGCCTGCGACTCGCTCGGAATGATGGTGATAGACGAGATGTACGACAACTGGTACACCCTCAAGACCCCCGGCGACCACCACTCCGACCTGGACTCCTGCTACCGCGAGGATTTCAGGGCGCTGGTCACCTCCGACCGCAATCACCCAAGCGTAATATGCTGGAGCATAGGCAACGAGGTGATCGAGCGCAAGGACATAAGGGTTGTACATACGGCCCGAAAATTCAAGAACGAGATTCTGCGCTACGACTCCACCCGTCCCGTGACCGAGGCCCTCTGCGCCTGGGACAGCGACTGGGAGATCTACGACCCCCACGCCGAGGTCCTTGACATTGTCGGTTACAACTATCTGATCCAGAAGCACGAAGAGGACCACATCCGCTGCCCGGAGCGCGTCATCTGGCAGACAGAGAGCTATCCTCGCGACGCCTTCCGGAACTGGGCTTACGCCCACGACTACCCCTATATCATCGGCGACATAGTCTGGACAGGGCTCGATTATCTGGGCGAATCCGGCATCGGGCAGTTCTATTACGAAGGGGAAACGCGCGGAGAGCATTTCCTTGCAAAGCATTTCCCCTTCCACGGCGCATACTGCGGCGACGTGGACATCACGGGCTGGAGAAAGCCGGTGTCGCATTACCGCGACATGCTCTGGAACGTGCCGGAGGGGGCTGATTATGTCTATCTATCCGTCAGGGAGCCGGACTATTACAAGCAGGGCCGCATTTCCGAAACGATGTGGTCGGTATGGCCTTCGTGGAGGTCGTGGAACTGGGCCGGCTGGGAAGGGAAACCCGTTGAAGTGGAGGTCTTTTCAAAGGCTCCACGGGTCAACCTGTATCTCGACGACGTTCTGGTGGGCTCGGCCGAAGTGAGCCGCGCCACGGAATACAAGGCGGTGTTCTCCGTCCCCTACAAGAGCGGAAGGCTCCGCGCCGCGGCCGTCTTCGAAGGCGGAAGGGAAGGCGCCTCCGACACCATTGAAACCACGGGCAAGCCTCACAGCCTAAGGCTCACTCCCGAAAGCGGGACCATCAGGTCTGGCGGGCAGGATCTTGCGTACATAATCGTGGAGGTTGTGGACAAGGGGGGCCGCGTAGTCCCGGACGCCGAGATTCCGTTCGACGTGGCCGTTTCCGGCAGCGGAAAGCTGCTTTCCGCCGGCAGCGCCTCGATGAAGGACCTTGAGCCTCTCACCAGCTCTCACGTGGTCACTTACGGCGGCCGCGCGGCAATTCTCGTGCGCAGCGGCACCGACGGCGGAACAATTCGCGTCAGCACCCGCTGCGCACTGCCCCGTCCTTCGTCCTCGGTGACGGTGAAGAGCGAAGTCTATCCGAACACGCTTTCGATGTGAGACAGGAACTCGGCGTAGGCGTCGGTGCCGGAGAGGTCAGAGAGGGAGGCGGCGAGGCCGCGGTAGTGCCACTCGTGGTCGGCCTTGCCGCCGGGGGCGTGGAAGAGGCTCCAGAGGGCGTCGCCCTGGCGGCGGTAGTCGCGGGCGATTGCGCGCATATTGGAGAGTTTGTCGCCCAGGGCCACGACCTTGCTCTCGTAGGGGGCGGCAGCAAGACGGTCGATGGCCGCCTGCTTGCGGGCGCGCCAGCTGTTCTCTTCGCTCACGCCTGCCTCGAACACGTCTGACTCGTTGCAAACGATTGCGGCCACCTTCTCGCCGAATTCGGCGCGGAGCTGCTCGAGAGTCACGTCGGTGTCTTCCACGGTGTCGTGCAGGGCAGCGGCGGCCAGGAGTTCGGGGTCATTGGACATAGTGGCCACTATTTCCATAGCCTCCAGAACGTGAATCACATACGGGAAACCCTTGCCCCTGCGCTCGGTGTTGGCGTGGGCATCCACCGCGAATTTTATGGCCTTGTCAACGAAGGCCGTGTCAAGATACTTGTTAGCCATAGGTCATTGTATTTTGAAAAGTTGCGCAATACGCGAGCGACCCGCGTGTTGCGCAACTTTGTACTGTTCCGGGGAATTACTCACCCTTGATGGCAGCGGCAGCCTGGTCGGCGGCGTTCTGGATGGCGTTCACAGCAGCGTCCTGAGCGGCGTCCTTGACCTGCTCGGCAGCGTTCTCGAGAGCCTCACCGACGGTCTCGGCAGCCTCTTTGCAGCACTCCTTGCACTCGCCTTCCTTGCAGCACTCCTTGCACTCGCCGGTGCACTCGGTGCATTCAGCCTCGGCCTCAGCAGCCTTCTTGTTGGCGTTGTTGCCGCAGGAAGCGGCAGCGATCATCATGCTTGCCATAGCAAGAACAACAAAAACCTTCTTCATAGTAATACTTGTTTTGATACCTTGATAAATAAAATTGCGCCGCATAAACGGCGGCGCAAAGTTATTCACAATTATTTGAAAAGCAATGAATTATTTGATATTCTTTTCCCAGGCCCAGGCTGCGGCGAGGGTTTCCTCCACCGTACGGGTGGCGTACCAGCCGAGTTCCTTGTTGGCAAGCGAAGGGTCGGCCCAGATGGCCGTGACATCGCCCGAGCGGCGGGGAGCGAACCTGTAATTGAGTTTCAGGCCGTTGACCTTCTCGAAGGCGTTGACCAGCTCCAGCACGCTCACGGGCCGGCCGGTGCCGACATTGAAGATCTCGTAGCCCTTCTTCATCCCTCCGTCGATCATGCGGGCAACGGCGCACACGTGGGCCTTTGCAAGGTCAACTATGTCGATGTAATCCCGCTGGCAGGTGCCGTCGGGGGTGGGATAGTCGTTGCCGAATATGCTCAGGCACTCGCGCTTGCCGATGGCTGTCTGGGTGATGAAAGGCACGAGGTTGTTGGGCACTCCGCGGGGCAGTTCGCCGATGAGGGCCGAGGGGTGGGCTCCGATGGGGTTGAAGTAGCGCAGGGCTATGCCCTTGATTTCAGGGTAGGCGGCAACGCAGTCGCGCAGGAAATCCTCGCACATCTGCTTGGTGTTGCCGTAGGAGGAAGTGGCGCTCTGGCGGGGCGACTGCTCCGTGACGGGAAGTTCCTCGGGCTCGCCGTAAACCGTGGCGGAAGAAGAGAACAGGACGTTGCATCCGCCCTTTTCACGGGCAACGGTGAGAACGTTCAGGAAAGACGTGAGGTTGTTGGTGTAGTATTTCAGAGGGTCGGCGACGCTCTCGCCCACGGCCTTGAAGGCGGCGAAGTGGATCACGGCGTCAATGCTGTAGCGGGAGAAGAGGTCCCTCACCGCGGCGAGGTCACAGAAATCCATCTTCTCCAGAGGGAGCTGCCTGCCGGTTATGGCGCACACGCCCTTGTAGTTGGTTTCGTCGCAATTGGAGAAATTGTCTGCGATTACAACGTCATAGCCGGCCTCGATGAGTTCGACCGTCACGTGGCTGCCGATGAAGCCGGCGCCTCCGGATACAAGTACTGTCTTTTTCATATCGCAAATTTAGAAATTATATTTTGTATTTTTGCAGTATGGTTTCGCTTTGGAGAATTTTCCTTGTTTTCGCAAAGATCGGCGCCTTCACCATAGGCGGCGGTTATATGATGGTCCCGGCCATAGAGGCCGAGATGCGCCGCCACGGCTGGATCGGGGAAGACGAGCTTCCCGACATCGTGGCCCTGGCCCAGAGCGCCCCGGGGCTGCTCACCGCGAATATGGCCATCTTCGCCGGCCACAGGCTGCGCGGAGTCCCCGGCAGCATCGTGGCCACCCTGGGCTGTATGCTGGCCCCGGTGCTCATAATCCTGGCCATCGCCGTCTTCTTCACGAACTTCCGGGACAACGCGGTGATCGAGGCCGTTTTCAAGGGGGTGAGGCCCGTGGCCGTGGGCATAATCGCCGCTTACGCCACCAAGCTGTTCCGCAAGAACGGCAGCTGGTGGCAGTGGGCCGTGACCGCCGGCTCGCTGCTCGCAATCGCGGTGTTCAAGGTTTCCGCGGTGTACGTGCTGCTCTGCGTCATCGCTGTGGCGGCGGCAATCAGTTGGAGGAGGGCCGCCAAATGATGCTTCTTCTTCTCGAACTCTTTTGGACCTTCTTCCTCATCGGCCTTTTCACCGTGGGCGGCGGCTATGCCGTCATCGGCGTGATACAGAGCCAGATAGTGCAGGGCAAGGGGTGGATAACCGAGAGTTCCTTCACCGACATAGTGGCCATCTCGCAGATGACCCCGGGCCCGGTGGGCCTGAACTGCAGCACCTTCGTCGGATATGAGGCCCTCAAGCAGGCCGGAGCCGGACAGGCGATGGCCGTGGCCGGGTCGCTCACCGCTTCCGTGGCCATAGTGCTGCCCAGCTTCATCATAATGCTGATCATCGTCAGGTTCTATACGAAGTTCCACCAAACCCCGGTCTTCCAGGGGGTGATGACGGGCCTGAAACCCGCCGTGGCCGGGCTGATTGCCGCCGCAGCGGTCGTGCTCGCCGTGAACATAAGTCTCGGCGGCGGGGCCCCGGAGTTCAGGGTCGTCACCGACAACTTCCCCGACTGGAAGGCCTGGGCCATTGCCGCGGCCGCCTACCTTGCCTACCTTGCCTTCAAGGCCGGGCCAATGCTTCTGCTGGGATGCGGCGCCGTTGCAGGATTTGTAATCTACTACCTATTATGATATTTGACCTTGCCATTCTTGGAGGCGGCCCTGCCGGATACGTGGCCGCGGAAAAGGCCGGGAACGCCGGCTTGAGCGTCGTTCTGTTCGAAAAGCAGGAACTCGGAGGAGTGTGCCTCAACGAGGGCTGCATCCCCACCAAAGCGCTGCTGAACTGCGCCAAAACCTACGAGCACGCCCTCCACGGGAAGCCCTTCGGAGTCTCCGCCGAGGGGGTTCAGGCCGACTTCGGCGCGATGATGGAGCGAAAGAAGCGCGTCGTCCGCCGCCTTGTGGGCGGGGTCAAGTCCAGGATGAAGGGCGCGGGAGTGACCGTGGTCAAGGCGGAGGCGACCATCACCGGCAAGGCGGCCGGGAGCTTCGGCCTCAATGCCGCTGGGGAGGATTACAGCGCCGCGCATCTTCTCATCTGCACCGGCTCGAGTGCCGTGGTGCCTCCCATCCCCGGCCTTCGCGAGTCCGAAGCCGTGCTCACCAGCCGGGAGATTCTTTCCCTCACGCAGAGGCCTGAGAGCCTCACCGTCATCGGCGGCGGAGTCATCGGAATGGAGTTCGCCAGCTTCTTCAACTCCCTCGGAACCAAGGTCTCGGTCATCGAGATGATGCCCAAGATTCTCGGCCCGATGGACGCCGAGGTCAGCGCCGCCCTGCAGGGCATCTATGCCAAAAAGGGTGTGGACTTCCACCTCGGCTGCCAAGTCACCGCCGTGAATGGCAATACGGTGGTCTTCGAGGTTCCGGAAGGTACTGCTGATGGTGCCTCTGATGGTGCCCTCTGCCACCAAAGAGCAGTTCGTAAGGGCCAATGCTCTTTGGTGGCAGAGGGCACCGCAAACGGCACCGCCGAATGCAAAATCACCTCCGAGGTGATACTTTGCTGCGTGGGTAGGAAGGCGAATCTGACGGGGTACGGGCTGGAGACGCTGGGGCTGAACTGCGGGCGCGGGATCGAGGTCGACTCTCATATGCGTACAAGCGTTCCGGGAGTGTATGCCGCGGGCGACGTGACAGGCTTCTCAATGCTGGCGCACACCGCTTCCCGCGAGGCCGAAGTGGCAGTGAACGACATCCTCGGGGTCAGCGACGAGATGAGCTACGACGCGATTCCCGGCGTGGTGTACACGACGCCGGAAGTGGCGGGAGTGGGCGTGACCGAAGAGCAGGCGCCCGAGGGCAGCACCATCAGGAAACTCCCGATGGCCTACTCCGGGCGCTATGTTGCTGAGAATGAAGATATCACAGGCCTCTGCAAGATTATCGGGGGCCCCGACGGCCGCATCATCGGCCTTCATATGCTCGGCACCCCCTGCTCGGAAATCATACAGAGCGGCTGCATCGCCATCGAGGCCGGCCTTACCGCCGGCCAGCTGGAAAAGGTCGTGTTCCCCCACCCGACCGTCTCGGAAATCATAAAGGAGACGCTCTGAGTGCGCTGCACGACTGCAGGACCTCTGCTGCCGGCAATAACGGAAAAGGCTACCTGTTCTCGGCCTCTTCTACAGCCTTGAAGTACTTGTAGGAGTTGACCTTGAGCTCACCCACGGCGGGCTCGTCGCACACGATGGTGCCCTCGGGGTGCAACTGAAGGGCGGAAACCGTGCAGCAGTGGCTGCAAGGGCCCTCTATGGCATCTTTCAGGGCGCGGGCCTTCTTGGGACCGAATGCCAGGATGACAACCTCCTTGGAGTCGGTCACGGTGGCAACGCCCACCGACAGTGCCTGGCGGGGGACCTGGTTCATATCGCCGCCGAAGAAACGGGAATTGACGATGCGGGTGTCTTCGGTCAGGGTTACCACGCGGGTGCGGGAATTCAGCGAGGAGAAGGGCTCGTTGAAGGCGATGTGGCCGTCCTCGCCAATGCCGCCGAGGAACAGGTCGATGCCACCCGTTGCCTTGATGGCCTGCTCGTAGGCGGCACACTCGGCATCGAGGTCAGGGGCGTTGCCGTTGAGGATGTGGATATTCTGCGCAGGCTCGTCGATGAGGTCGAAGAGATACTTGTGCATAAAGGAATGGTAGCTCTCGGGGTGGCTCTCGGGAAGGCCCACATACTCGTCCATATTGAAGGAAATCACATTCTTGAAGGAGACTTCCCCGGCCTTTACCATCCTTGCCAGCTCGGCATAGGTCTCGATGGGGGTGGAACCGGTGCAGAGGCCGATTACGAAGGGTTCGGAGCTCACTGCGGCTTTCTCGTTGATCTTCTTTGCAATGTAATGCGCAGCCCAGAGGGAACCGCACTTTGAATCGTTTTTGATTATTACTCTCATATTCTTGTATTTTTATATTCTTGAACGCATTTCTTCGAGTTTCCCGAGCAGGAGGGCCGTCTCCTTTTCGGTGTGCACGACAAACTGGTTGTCGTCTATCGTGCCCACGGCGGCGAGCATCTCCTCTTCGTTGCGGAAGGTCGCGGCGCGCCAGGGATTGTCGTAATCCTTGGCACGGGTGCGGCGCACCTCGGAGCAGATGTACTGCTGGATTCGTATCTCGGCGTCGATCGCGTTCTGCCAATCGGACGCACTCATATCGGGCACTTCAAGAACGTAGCACAAAGAGAGATAGGCGTGACGAAGCTTGTCCGAGGGGTAACGCCTCCAGATGTCGTTATAGCGCTTGTGGATGTCTTTCCAGGAAGTCAGCCTGCCTTCACAGATGTCGGCACGCAGACGGTCTATGTCGGTGGTCATCATAAGTTGGCCGCCGAGGTTCATCCACTCGCGGTGACGACGGCTCTTGAACTGCGCCGACATGGAAGTCAGAGTCTCGCCCGGGTTGGCGTCCAGGTACTTCAGCGCATTGGTCATGGCATAGTGCACGAGCATGTCGCCGTACGCGTGCCAGGCCTGCCAAACCTTGCAGATGCGGACTTTTCTTTTTGACTTTTCCACGCCCTCGCCGTAAATTTCAAGGGCATCCACCACTGAGGAGTCCCCGGACAGCAGTTCGTGGCCCTTAGCCCTTAACTGCTTGTCGGTGAGGTTTGATATGTCTATGTTGTTCTTCTCCGCCCAGGCCTTTGCCGTCCACACCTCGAGGAGCTTGCGGGCAAGGATGGCCTCCTCCATACTGTCGGGGGCGAAGGTGTCGAATTCAATGTTCTGGACCTTGACCAGGCGCTTGTCCCTGGTCTGGAACTTCCAGTTGTTGCGGGCCAGCGCGTACATATTGTGCATCCACCAGAAGGCGGGACGCAGCTCCAGAAGGCCCTTGGTCTCGTCGTTGCTCACAAGGGCGAAGGGCAGCCTGACGTTGAGCTCGGCCGGATAGGCACCCTTGGAAAGAAGGGTGTAGGATGCGAACACGCTGGAGTGCTTGACGCTGGCGCACAGGCCCGGCCAGAAGCCGCGGCCGGCCACTATCTCGCCGTCGAAGGCGCGGCTGTTGTGGTTCGAGCCCACGGTGGCGCCGGCGGCCATATTGCTCTGCCCCTGCACGCAGGAGGCTATGAGGAAGGAGTTGTTGTGATGCTGCTCGTGGGCGGGGAAAATCAGGTTGTTGAGCACCTCGCAGCAGGAGATGGTGCTGTTGTCGCCGAGGATGCTGTTGATTACCCGCGCGCCGTACTTGAGCGAGCAGTTGCTGCCCACCACGAACTTCACGGCGGTACAGCCGTAGAAGATGCGGGACCCCAGGCCCACTATCCCGTTCACCAGAATCACGTTCTCACCTATCTGCACGGGCTCTTTTTCGTTGGAGTTGATGGTGATGTTCTTGAGTTTGCTGGCGCCCTTGATGTAGCAGTACGGGCCAATCTTCGCGTCCTTGATGATGGAGCTGGTCTTGATGACGCAGCTCTCCCCCACCGTGCCGTAGTAGCCGCGGTGATGGTCGATGTGGTTCTGGGTAATCTCGCGCAGGCGGGCCTGGAGCGGGGCGTCGTCGATGTACTTGGCCCACAGGTAGGCGTCGGCCGTGATCATCCCGTCGAAGGGGTACACTCCCCTGCAGCCCGATTCGTTCATTATGTCAAGGACTACCCTCACGTCTTCCGGCTCGCCGTCCTTCACGACGCCGTTGCCGAACTTGGCGTGGTCGGTGCAGGACATTTCCTGGATGTTGAAGAGCATGCACCTGTCGCCCACTATGTAGTGACTGAGGTAGTGCACGTCGTGGATTGCACAGTCGCTGCCTATGTCGCAGGAATGGATGGTGCTGTTGGTTATGCCGATGGGAAGGCGCAGGTCGTGGAACTGCAGGCCGTTGCCGCTCACCCTGCCTATCCGCACCGTTCCCTGGAACTGGTTGTTGCGGATGACCGTAGGGTCGAACTCGTCGGTGACCCAGATGGTGTCCCAGCTGCCGGCGGTGTTCTCGTTCTTCACCAGCTGGGCTATCTCATCGGACTTCAGATGCCTCCACCCCCCCTTGGGAGCCCTCGACTGCTTGTTGCGGATGTAATATTTGTCTTTTCCGGCCGGAAGATATTTGGGGTCTATCCAGCTGTTGAACAATTGCTCGGGAAGCAGAACCGTAACTTTCTCCATAATCCTTTAATTTTTTACCAGTATATGTTGCCGTTGTTCACCGAGGGCCTGCCGCCGAAGTAGAGCGAGAAGCCGCGCGGCAGGCTTGCCGTCACCGGCTCTCCGGAAGCCAGGGACCGGTAGAGTCCGGTGTCGAGGGCCATTCTGGACACGGCCACTAGATATTCCCTCTCCGGCTCCAGCGGCGCTCCACCCTTCACGGCGCAGGCATAGGGGTAAGGCCCGTAATGCTCTGCATCGAAGGAGCACACACCGGTGTCTTCGTCGGTGAAATGGCCCGAGGGGTCGAAGCCCCCGGCCACGATTTCCTCTATCTGAGACCCCGTCATCTTCAGCATCTCCACGTCGAGGCAACCCGCCGGAGTGAGCAGGTAGGTGTCGTCCGTGCGCAGCACGCCCGGATAGATGCAGACATTCTGCACCGCTATGTTTTTCCAGGGCTGAAGTTCGGAAGGGCTTGCCGCATAGGGCATAAGGCCCACGGTAATTTCCCCTTCCAGGCCCACATTGTCAAATCTTTCCTGCATCGCAAGGCCGCCGGCGATGGCAGAAATCATCGCCAGGTTTGCCGGCCCGATGATTTCGTCGGCGCGGCCCTGATAGTCGTTCCAGAGGTGGAGGGAGTTCCAGAGCATCCCGATGGCGGAATCGAAATCGGCCGAGGGGTTGTACTCGTAGTTCAGGCTGCCGCCGAGTTCCATCCTGCCGCTTTCCGGCACGCAGGTATTGATGAGGTAGGAGCCCAACTCCGCTCCGGTGGCAATCACCGTGCGCTCGTCGAAGTTGTTGTAATACCAGGGTTGGATGAATCCGTTCCTGATTTCATCCGCGAACTCGGAATACATTCTGTCGGGGATGATCTCGAAGTCGGAGAATGTAAGGTAAGCGTCCCTGGACAGATGGGCCATCATATGGCGGTATTTCTCCGACATCATATACTCCAGCACCTTCAGGACCTTCTGCCGCCTGGGGGCCATATCGTCGGAGGCGAGCGCGCCGTTGACCATCACCCAGCAGTTGTCATACACGGTGAAGCAGTTGTTGGCGCCGTTCTCGCTGATCCAGGGCATCGACTTGAACACGTCGTCGAGCATTTCGCCCGTCTCCCGGCCCTGCGCGTCATATTTGGGGCCTTTGTAGCCGGGGAGGGTGTTGAGGGTGGAATAGCAGAACAGGGCCCGCCTTTTGGCGAACTCCCTGAGAGCGTAGAAATTTCCCGCCCTGTACAGTTCCCCGAACAAGCCGCTCTCCGCCCATTTCTTGAAATACGCGGCCCTGGCCTTGAAGGTCGCCGCGGTCTTTGTGCCCGCAAGGAAGCCCTCGAACCAAACGGTGCCCTTGACCGTGGAGAGCCACTGCGCGCCCATTATGTTGAAGAGATAGTTGAAGGGCTGCCCGGAGTTGTAGATGTCGGTGACGGCGAAGAGAATCCCTTCCGCATCGCATTTCCTCTTCAACTCCAGCATATCGTCGAAGGTGCGCGGTAGCGCCCAGCCCTTTTCCTCCATAAGGGTGGCGTTGTAGGTTATTCCTATCAGCTTCGAGGAAAGGGGCATCTGGTACACGGCCCCTTCGTCGGTGATGAAGTCGGCCAGCCTCTCGTATGTATAGATGGACGCAAGCGAAGAACTGGACATAAGGTCCAGGCAGCACTTCTCCAGAATCCCGTCGTCAACACGGACCGAGTTGAAGATTATGTCGGCCTTCAGGTCGCCCTCAATGAAGTCCCGCGTGACCAACGCCGACTGGTTTGCGGATATCTCGTACCGGAATTCCAGGTCGATTCCGAGGTCCTGCTTCACGTCGGAGGCAAGGGAGCGGTAAAAACTCTCCCCGAAGCCGTGGGTCACCAGCATCGTGACGGGCCCGTCGTCCGCGGCTTTCCTGCAGGAAGGAAGAAGCACCGGAGCCACGCAGCAAAGGAGCTGCAGAACCGTATGCAGGAGACGTTTCATCACAGGTCACGATTCTTATGGGCCAGGGAAGCAACGGTCCTGACCACCTCATCCATATCAATGGGCTTGCTCAGATGAGCGTTCATTCCGGCCTCCAGGGTGGCGCGGACGTCGTCCTCGAAGGCATTGGCCGTCATTGCCACGATGGGGACTTCGGCGGCGTCTTCCCTCTTCAGCGCCCTTATGGCCCTTGCCGCCTCCAGGCCGTCCATTCTCGGCATCATTATGTCCATAAGGATGGCGTCGTAGGTGCCTATGTCCCTGGCGGTGAACTTATCAAGGGCCTCAAGGCCGTCCCAGGCTTTGTCCACTATGGCGCCGCGGGCGGTCAGAAGGCTTTCGGCAATCTCCATATTAAGTTCGTTGTCCTCGACCAGGAGGATGCGCAGGCCGGTTATGTCGTTGTCTTCCGGGGCCTTGTCTTCGACGGCAGACTGCTCCAGAAGGTCGCGCTTGAAGCTCAGGTCCACATAGAACGAAGTGCCCTTGCCGAGCTCGCTCTCAACTTCTATGGTGCCGCCCATAAGGTCGAGCAGCTGCTTGGTGATGGCCATTCCAAGGCCGGTGCCGCTGTAATTGGACCTCTCGCGGTTCTCCTCCTGCGAGAACGACTCGAAGATGCGGCCGAGGAAACTCTTGCTCATACCGATTCCGGTGTCCTTGAACTCGAAGTGGCAGTTCACGTGGTCCTCGTAGCAGGCGGTCTCCTTGCAGCGGAAGAGGATGCGGCCGCCGTCGCGCGTGAACTTGACGGCGTTGCCCAGAATGTTGATGAATATGCGGCGCAGGTGCACCTGGTCGGCGAAGACCATCGGGTGCGGGAGTTCCATTTCCGTCGTGAAACGGATGTTGCGGCCCGCAATCTGGTCCTGGATTATGCCGGAGCAGTTGCTGCAGACGGTCCGCAGGTCGCAGGGCTCGCTGGCGATTCTGGTCTTTCCGCTCTCGATCCTGGACATATCCAGCACGTCGTTGATCAGGGAGAGCAGGTGGCCGGAGGCGGTGTCGATCTTGTCCAGGCAGTCGGTGACCTTCCCGGGGTCGTTCACGGCGCCCCTGGCTATGGTCGTGACGCCCATTATTCCGTTGATGGGCGTGCGGATGTCGTGGCTCATGTTCGAGAGGAACACGGTCTTGGCGCGCGAGGTTTCGGCCATCGCCTCGGCGAAGCGGCGCGACTCCTCAAGGCGCTCCTCCTGCCGCTTGTTGTTGCCGGTCACGGCGAAGGCTATCAGGACCGCACCCAGGAGCAGGACTATCAGCGCTATCAGGACAACGAGCGTCCATATGCCGTCGGAGAGCGTGGAGTCGATGTTTCCCGGCTTGATCACGAGTGCGAGGGACCAGTCGGATATGCTGAGCGGAGATGAGCAGAAATAGTAGTCATTGCCGTCGATTCTGATATCCACCACCGTGGTTTTCCCGTTGCGGCAGGCGCTCTTGACTTCTTCGGGGGTCTCTCCGAAAGGCATACGGCATCTGTCAACTTTCTGATAGACGTTGGCGCCGTCCAGCAGCTGGCCGATTCCGTACTCCTGATACAGCACGGCGCCCTTGGAGTCGTAAATGAGCACGTTCGGCGAAGACTCCACCATAGTTCCCACCGCGGCCATGAAGTCGGAAAGGTCCTGCGCGTAAGCGAAGTATATCAGGTATTTGGGGCCATTGTCCGTATTGACCCTGACGGGCTCGTCGAACCTTCCCCTGAAGATGAGATAGGTCCTGGACGGGTCCATATGCGGAAGAGTGGAGAGGTACTCCACCCTGTCGGCGGCAGTCTTCTCGAAGTTGGAGAACTCGCGGAGCTTGCCGTAAACCCCGTCGGAGGAGTAGTATTTGCCGTCTTCGTCGACTAGGAAATAGTAGTTGGTCCCGAAGTCGTGCTGCATATTCACTTCAAACAGGCAGTGCGAGACGTCTTTGCTGCTTTCCATAGCCTTTGACACGAGGCTGAAGGCAAGGTTGTACACGCCCCACTGCGCGTCGGCGGTGCTGTTGAAGGCTCTTGCGGCCGAGGCCGACACCATATCGAGCAGCTGCTGCCTCTCCCGGTAAACCGTTCGGTTGAACCTGGATGCAAGCAGGAGCATCAGGACTACAAGTACTGCGACGACCACCGAGACCGAGGCAAAGATGCCTCCTTTGCCGGCGAATATGTTATTTGACTCCTTTTCCATTGAACTGAAGGTAATCTATCAACTTACAAAGATAGCAAAATTCAGTAAAAAGGTTTTATCTTTGTATATTGTTATGAATCTGAAATCACTTGTAAAAGATACGGCCCTCTACGGGCTCAGCAGCATAGTCGGGCGGTTCCTGAACTATCTGCTCGTAATCCTGTATTCCTACAAGATTCCCGCGGAGAGCGGCGGCTACGGCATAGTGTCGAACCTCTATGCCTGGACGGCCCTGCTGCTCGCCCTGCTGACCTTCGGAATGGAAACCACCTTCTTCCGCTTTGCCGGAAAGGAAGGCGAGGACCCCGAAAGCGTTTACGGCACGGCCCTGAAGATGGTCGGCGGCGTGGCCGCGGTATTCCTCGTGGCGGTGTTCGCATTCCTGCGGCCGGTGGCTTCGGCCCTCGGCTATTCCGCCCATCCCGAATACATAGGCTGCTTCGCGCTGATTACGGCGCTGGATGCGTTCCAGGCCATAATGTTCGCCCGGCTCAGGCAGCAGAAACGGCCGCTCAAGTTCGTCGCCCTTAAGCTGTCCTTCATCTTCGCGAGCATCCTGCTGAACCTCTTCGTGTTCCTGGTGCTTCCCACGATGTTCAGCCGCTTCCCCGCTCTGGAAGCCGCGTGGGTGCGATTCGACTACGGAGTGGGCTTCATCTTCTTCATAAACCTCGTCTGCACGGCCTGCGTGACCTTCGGCTTCATCCCGGAACTCAAGGGCCTGTCGGTCAGGTTCGACGGAGCCCTCTGCCGGAGGATGCTGGGATACACCTGGCCCCTGCTGCTGCTCAGCCTCGTGGGGATCCTGAACCAGGTGGCCGACAAGATTCTCTTCCCCTACATAATGCCGGGGCACGACGGGATGGTGCAGCTGGGCATCTACGGCGCCTGCGTGAAGATAGCGATGATAATGGCCATGCTCACCCAGGCCTTCCGCTACGCCTACGAGCCAATTGTCTTCAACGGCGCGAAGGGCCGCGACAGCGAAGACACCCTTGCCGATGGTATGAAGTACTACATAATCTTCACGATGCTGGCCTTCCTTGCCGTGGTGGTGTACCTCCCCCTGCTGAAGTACATAATCGGCAGTTCCTACTGGGAGGGCCTCGGAGTGGTTCCGGTGGTGATGGCCGCCGAAATCTTTATGGGAATCTACTTCAACCTCTCCTTCTGGTACAAGCTCAGCGACCAGACCTGGTGGGGAGCCATAATGAGCGCCGCGGGGGCCGCGGTGATGATAGGGGTCAACCTCATCCTCGTGCCGAAAATCGGCTACTGGGCCTGCGCCTGGGGCGGATTCGCCGGCTACGGGGTGGCGATGGTCCTGAGCTGGGCCATAGGCCGCAGGAAGTACCCCATCCGCTACGACACCCGCACCATAGTCACCTTCGTGATCGTGGCCCTGGCCTATTATGTGATCTATACCGAGGTCGCCCCCCTGCTCGGGCCCGTGTGGCTGCAGCTGGCCTTCGGCACCCTGCTGCTTGCCAGCTATTGTTATCTAGCGTGGAAAAACATCAGACAAAACAGATAAAGAAATGAAAAAAGCACTTACCATCGCATTGTGCCTCGCCGCCTGCGCCGCCCTCGTGTGCAGTTGCGGAGGCAAAAAGAAGGCTCAGGCCGAGGCCGAGGCTGCCGCGCAGCAGGCCCTCGCCGATTCACTCGAGGCAGCACAGAAGGAGCAGGCCGCGAAAGAAAAGCTCGCAACCCTTCCCGAGGAACCCGTGTTCGACATCGTGACCAATATGGGCACCATCCGCGTGAAGCTCTACAGCGGCACGCCCAAGCACCGCGACAACTTCGCCAGGCTCGCAATGAGCGGCTTCTATGACGGGATTCTCTTCCACCGCGTGATCAACGGCTTTATGATCCAGTGCGGCGACCCTCTGAGCAAGGACGAATCGCAGAAGGCGCGCTGGGGCACCGGCGGCCCGGGCTACACCATCCCCGCCGAGTTCGTTCCCGAGTACAGGCACAAGAAGGGCGCCCTTGCGGCGGCCCGCCGCGGCGACGCCGCCAACCCTCTCAAGGAGTCCAGCGGCTCACAGTTCTACATCGTCCAGGACGAGCAGGCCTGCGCGCAGCTTGACGGCGGCTACACCGTGTTCGGCGAGACCATCGACGGCCTCAAGACCGTGGACGCCATAGCCAGGGTCCAGACCGGCCCCCGCGACTGCCCCGAGCAGACGGTGAAAATTATTTCAATAAAACTCGTGGAAGAATAAGGTTTGGCACACCACTTGCAAATGAATTTAACCGAATAGTTTTTTCATAGGTTAAATTTTAGGTTAGAATTGCGAAACGCTCCCGATGTGATATCGGGAGCGTTTTTGTTGTTTTTGCCACCATTATTCCATAACTTTACGGAACATATGAAAAAATCAGCATTACTCATTGCCCTGCTGAGCCTTTGCGCGGCAGCCGGCGCCCAGAGCTTCGACGAGCTATATTCCGCAACGGAACCCTGGAAGAACATCACCTCCCTGATGCAGAACGGCCCCGTGAGGCCTGTCTGGAAAGATTCTGAAACCTTCCTCTACTCCACCAACGAGGGAGGAGAGGACAAGGCCTACGAGGTCAGCACGACCGCGCTCACCAGGACCGAAGTGAGCCGCGACAGCCTCGAGGCAGCGATGCGCCGGAGCGGCCGCCACTTCTACGAGGACCCCTCCGACGAGAGCTACTTCACCATGGGGCACGCCGTAAAGGAGATTTCCCCCGACGGCAAGTGGGTCGCGTTCGTGCGCGACGGCAATGTATGGGTCGCGGAGAACAAGGCCGAGGAACCCTCTCAGCACCGCAGGCCGGGCCCGGGAGGCCCGGGAGGTCCCGGCAGGCACGGAATCGACCTCCCCGAGGGGGGCACCCAGCTGAGCTTCGACGGCAACGAGGCCGACCGTTACGTGCAGGTGATGTGGTCGCCCGACTCGAAGAAAATCGCCGCCCTTCGAAAGCAGGAGCTCAAGGAGCGCCAGATTCTTCTTCGCGAGTCGCGCCCGAAAGACCAGGTGCAGCCCAAATACCGCTGGCTGGATTACGCCAAGCCCGGCGACACCCTGCCCCAGGAGACCCCGGCGCTCTTCAGCGTGGAGCAGATGAAGCAGATTCCCTTCAACACCTCCGTCTATACCAACCAGTACTTCCTGGAACTCGGGCAGTGGTCGCCCAATTCCGACTGGTTCACCTTCGAGTACAACCAGCGCGGGCACCAGCTCTACCAGCTTGTTGCAGTTGACGCGGAAAGCGGGCAGACCAGGACCATCGCCGAAGAAAAGTCCTCCACCTTCATATATTATTACGACCTCTACCGCCATTACTTTGCCGACGGCCGCCGCGTACTCTGGATCAGCGAACGCGACAACTGGCGCCACCTTTATATGGTCGATGCCCTTGACGGCAGCATCAGGCAGCTCACCCGCGGCGAGTGGAACGTGAGGGAGATTCTCAGCGTGGATGAGGAAAACGGCATCGTTCTGATGAACGCGAACGGTCTGAAGGCCGCGAAGGGCGAGGACCCCTACAACAAGCATCTTCTCCGGCTTGACCTGAACAGCGGCAGCTGGACCGACCTCACCCCGGAAAACGCCAACCATCAGGTGAACCTCAATTCCGACGCCACCTGCTTCGTGGACAATTATTCCCGCCCCGACCTTCCTCCCACAAGCGTTCTCAGGAGCGCGGCCGACGGCGCCGTCCTGATGACCATCCAGAAGGCCGACATCTCGGGGATGCAGCAGCAGGGCTTCACTATGCCGGAGGTGTTCAAGGCCAAGGGGCGCGACGGCAAGACCGACATATGGGGCACGATTTACCGCCCCTCGAAGATTGACCCCAAGAAAAAATATCCCGTAGTGGAATACATCTATGCCGGGCCCCACGACAGCCACGTGGACAAGGACTTCATGCCCTACACCCCCCGCTTCATGAGGCTGTGCGAACTCGGCTTCATAGTGGTGTGCATCGACGGTATGGGCACCGACAACCGCAGCAAGGACTTCCAGGACGTTGCCTGGCGCAACATCAAGGATGCCGGCTTCCCCGACCGCATCCTGTGGATGCAGGCCGCCGCGAAGAAGTACAAGTATATGGATATCTCCAACGTAGGCATCTACGGCTATTCCGCAGGCGGGCAGAACACCCTCTCAGCCCTACTCTTCCATCCCGAGTTCTACAAGGTGGGAGTGGCGCTCTGCGGCTGCCACGACAACAGGATGGACAAAATCTGGTGGAACGAGCAGTGGATGGGATGGCCCGTAGGCCCTTGGTACTCTGAGAGTTCCAACGTCGACAATGCCTGGCGCCTCGAGGGCAGCCTGTTCATAATCAACGGCGAGATGGACGACAACGTTGACCCCGCGACCTCGCTGCAGGTCGTCTCTGAACTCGTGAAGAACGGCAAGGATTTCCGCCAGCTCTACCTGCCCGGCCACACCCACTCCCTGGGCAGCGACTGGATTACCCGCCAGGTGTTCAAATACTTCTGGGAGAACTGCAGGTAGGCGCTTGTCCAGCACGAAAAAAATCCCCGACCTTCGCAGGCCGGGGATTTTCTATGTTGACCTATATCTTAGTCGCTGAAGGAGAAGCGCTTGAAGGCGACGACCTTGGCCTCCTTGTCGGCTGCTGCGAGAGCGGCCTTGACGGAGATCTTCTCGTCGGCCATCTGGTAGTCCTGCTCTTCGAGGGTCTGCTCCTTGAGGAACTTCTGGACACGGCCGTTGGCGATGTTCTCGACCATCTGCATATTGAGGGAAGCTGCCTTCTCGGCGCCGATGGTCTTGATTATCTCACGTGCCTTTGCAGCCTGCTCGGGAGTGAGCCAGCCCTTGGCGGTGTTGGACTCGATGTGGTCCTCGGAATCCACGTGTGCGGGGTTGATGCCGGCCTTCTTGAGAGCGGCGTCGATACCCTTCTGCACGAGTTCTTCCTTGGTCTTCTGAACGGCAACGTTCTTCTCTTCGTCGAGGAGGGCCTTGGGGCAGTCGTCGACTCCGATGGAGACGGGGTTCATTGAAGCCACCTGCATAACGATTCCGCGGCCAATCTCGTCGGGAACGAGCTTGTTGAAGCCTGCGAGGGCGCCGAGCTTGCCGTTGATCTTGTGGATGTAGGCCACGATAACGGGAGCCTCGACGAAGGAGTAGCTCATAAGGACGTGCTTCTCGCCGGTCTTTCCGGTCTGGGCCTCGACGGCCTCGGCTACGGTGTAACCGTCGGGCATCTTGCAAGCCTTCAGGCCTTCGAGGTCTGCAGGGCAGTTGGCGATGGCCACGTCGGCGATGGCGTCGGCGAGGTTCTGGAAGTCTGCGTTGCGGGACACGAAGTCGGTCTCGCAGCCAAGGGCGATGAGAACACCCTTGTTACCCTCGATGCGGGCCTTGACGGCACCCTCGGAGGTCTCGCGGTCGGCGCGCTTTGCGGCGACCATCTTGCCCTTCTCGCGGATGATGCCGATGGCCTTGTCGAAGTCGCCCTGAGCTTCCTCGAGAGCCTTCTTGCAGTCCATCATTCCTGCGGAAGTCATTTTGCGTAATTTCATTACGTCTGCTGCGGTAATAGCCATAGCTTGTATCTCTTTACAAATGAAACTTATGCCTCTACCTTCTCTGCCTGCTCAGCCTGCTCGGCCTCAACCTTCGCGCCCTTGCGGGGACGGAGGTTCCTGGCGGCGGGCTTGGCCTCAGCCGTCTGCTCGGCATCAGCCTCCTTGTCCTTCTCGAGCTTGCGCTCGTCAAGACCTTCCTGGATAGCTGCGCAGAGGACATTCATAACGTACTCGATTGACTTCGCCGCATCGTCGTTTGCCGGAATCACATAGTCAATAGGAGTGGGATCGCAACAAGTGTCAACCATTGCGAATACCGGGATATTGAGACGATTGGCTTCCTTGACGGCATTGGCCTCCTTCTGGACGTCAATCACGAAAAGTGCTGACGGAAGGCGGCTCATGTCACGGATGGAGCCGAGGTTCTTCTCGAGTTTGGCCCTCTGGCGATCGACCTGAAGGCGCTCTCTCTTGGCGAGTTTTTCGAATGTACCGTCCTCTTTCATCTTGTCGATGGTGCTCATCTTCTTGATGGCCTTGCGGATGGTGGGGAAGTTGGTGAGCATACCGCCGGCCCAGCGCTCGGTAATGGAGGGCATTCCGATTGCGGTTGCTTTCTCGGCTACAACTTCCTTAGCCTGCTTCTTGGTGGCGACGAAGAGGATCTTGCGGCCGCTCTTGGCGAGCTGCTTCATCTCCTCGGCTGCCTCGTCTATCTTGACGATGGTCTTGTGCAGGTCGATGACGTGGATGCCGTTCTTCTGGTCGAAGATGTACGGAGCCATCCTGGGGTTCCACTTGCGGGCGAGATGTCCGAAGTGTACGCCTGCATCAAGCAATTCTTGGAAATTTGTACGTGACATTTTGTCTGTTTTCTAATCTGTTTTTGATCTCTTTTCTTCAATTTGCGGGTAGCGGCCTGGCCGGTCCCGAAAATTTTCCGCTGTGCGGCAACCCTCCCGTGGAGAAGTTTAAGAACCGCAACAGTACCGTAAAAAGCGGGTGACTAACGTTTGCTGAACTGGAAGCGTCTGCGTGCACCGGGCTGACCGGGCTTCTTGCGCTCGACCTCGCGGGAGTCGCGGGTGAGGAAGCCGGCTGCCTTGAGCGTAGAACGATATGCTTCCTTGTCGACCTCGCAGAGGGCGCGGGAGATACCGAGACGGATGGCCTCAGCCTGACCCTTGACGCCACCGCCGACGACGGTGACCTTCACGTCAAACTGACCTTCGGTCTTGGTTTCCGCAAAAGGCTGGTTCACGATGTAACGGAGGCTCTCGAGAGCGAAGTACTCCTCGACGGGGCGACCGTTGACGGTTACGTTGCCTTTGCCGGCTGAGAGATAAACGCGAGCTACAGCTGCTTTACGTCTTCCAAGGGCGTGTGTCTGTTCCATTTACTCTTGTTTAAATTTCGTCCAACTTGATTTCTTTAGGGTTCTGGGCCTGGTGAGGGTGCTCCGGACCTGCGTAAACGTACAGGTTGTGGAGGATGTCTTCACCAAGACGGGTCTTGGGGAGCATACCCTTGACTGCTCTCCTGACGAGTTCGGTAGGATTCTTTGCGAGAATCTCCTTGGGGGTGCTGAAACGCTGGCCGCCGGGATAGCCGGTGTAGCGAATGTAAACACGGTCGGTCATCTTGTTTCCCTTGAGAATCACCTTCTCGGCGTTGACTACGATGACGTTGTCGCCGCAGTCGACGTGGGGGGTGAAGCCGGGCTTGTTCTTGCCACGGAGGACAAGAGCAACGCGGGAAGCGAGGCGACCAAGAGCGAGATCCGTCGCGTCAATGACTACCCAATTCTTCTCTACAGTCGCCTTGTTGAGCGAGACTGTTTTGTAGCTTTGTGTGTCCACTGTCTTGATCTTTAAATAGTTAATAATAAAAATTGCGATCCCTACACATTATAGGGGTCGCAAAGGTAGAAAAAATATTTCAGTTTTCAAAAACTATCTGCCTAAGCCACGAAATTGGCCTGCCAGAAAGCGTTGATGCCGGTGAGCACGAACATCAGCACGATGACGGTGACGACGATGACGCCGATCACCTTCACGCGCTTGAACCAGGTCTGCCCGTCCCAGCCGACGGTCTGGAACATGCTCCAGAAGCCGTGGGTGAGGTGGAACCAGAGGGAGGCGAACCATACGAGGTACAGGGCGAGGATCCACCAGTGGGAGAAGTATGCGTTGAGAAGCACGTAAGGATTGTCTTCATAGGTTCCGATGCCCAGGAAGCCGAAGAGCTCGGGGAGCTGCATATGGGCCCAGAAGTGGGTGAGGTGGAAGCAGATGAAGCCGATTATTACGATTCCCAGGACGAACATGTTGCGGGCCGACCAGGAGTCTGCAGCGGCGTTGCTGGGCACTTCGTAGCGCTTGATTCCGCCGCGGGCGATGACGTTCTGTGCGGTGAGCCAGCAGCCATAAACGATGTGCACGAGGAAGCCGAGGGCCAGGACGGGGACCATAATGGATATTACGGGAGTGCTCATGAAGTCGCAGCCCAGCTTGAAGAGGCCGTCGCCTGCGGTGAAGAGCTTGTCGTCGAGCCCGACCACGCCGTACTTGCCGGTGAAGGAGTCGATTACAGAGAAGAAGTTGATGGTGGCGTGCAGAAGGAGGAACAGCACGAGGAATGCGCCCGAGACTGCCTGGATGAACTTCTTGCCGATAGATGAATTGAATATAAACATTTGTCAGAAAATTTTCGATTCGAACTGCAAATATAACCCGTTTCTTGCAAGTTTGAAAATTTTCGGGTATTTTTGTTTTCCAATCCCGGCAATTATCGGGTAAGAATCTATATGTACAAGAGAGTTTTGCTCAAATTGAGCGGCGAGAGCCTCGGAGGCCCCGCCGGAAAAGGAATCGACGAGACCAGCCTGATGCGCTACGCATCGGAAATCGTGGAAGCCGTCAAGGGCGGCCACCAGATTGCCATCGTCAACGGAGGAGGCAACATCTTCCGCGGCCTGCAGGGCCTCGGAAAAGGCTTCGACCGCATCAGCGGAGACCGTATGGGAATGCTCGCCACCGTAATCAACAGCCTCGGTCTGGCCTGCGCGATCCGCTCCCTGGGAGTGGAGGCGGAGGTCTTCACCGCGACCCCGATGGAACCCGTCGCGCACTACTACCGCAGGGAAGACGCCGTGGCCCTTCTGGAGCGCGGAGGAGTGGCCCTGATTGCCGGAGGCACGGGCAACCCCTTCTTCACGACCGACTCCGGAGCGGCCCTCAGGGCACTTGAAGTGGGCGCCGACGCCCTCCTGAAGGGTACAAGGGTGGACGGAGTGTACACCGCCGACCCCGAGAAGGACCCCACCGCCACAAGATACGCCGAGCTCACCTTCACCAAGGCCCTTGCCGACCATCTCAAGGTAATGGACGCCACCGCCTTCGCCCTCTGCGAGCAGGGCCCCGTGCCCATCGTGGTGTTCGACATCGAAAAGCCCGGCAACCTTGCCAGGCTCCTCGGCGGAGAGTCTGTGGGAACGGTGGTTCACGCATAAGTCAACAATTTAAAAATCAACAATATGCTTACAGACAGAGCCAAAGAACTCGTCGGCAATGCCGAGACCAAGATGGCCGATGCCGTCAAGTTCCTCGAGGAAGACCTCAAGACCTACCGCGTAGGCAAGGCCAACCCTGCGGTATTCAACCCCGTGATCGTGGACTACTACGGCACCCCCACCCCCATCGCGCAGGTGGCCGCCATCAACGCCCCCGACGCCAAGACCCTCACCATCCAGCCCTGGGAGAAGACTATGATCAGCAAGATCGAGAAGGCCATAATGGACGCCAACATCGGTCTGACCCCCCAGAACAACGGTGAGATTATCCGCTGCACCGTGCCCGCCCTCACAGAGGAGAGGCGCAAGGACCTCATCAAGAAGGCCAAGGCCGCGGGTGAGCAGTCGAAGGTGGTCGTGCGCAACGCAAGGCGCGAAATCGTGGACCTTCTCAAGAAGGCCCAGAAGAACGAAGGAATGAGCGAAGACACCGAAAAGGAGGCCGAAGCCGAGGTTCAGAAGCTCACCGACAAATTCGTGAAGAAGGTCGATGAAGTCGTTTCCGCCAAGGAAAAGGACATAATGACCGTTTAGTCTCCGGCGCCGCCAAGGGCCGAGAGAAGGGCGGAACGGAACGTCTCCAGTTCTTCCTCGGTAAGGAACGCGGCCTCAATGGGGACATATATCATCCTTTCGCGCAGCACGTCCGGCACCCCGCCGAAATCAAGGACGCGCTGCGCATCCTTTTCGGTCGTGGCCACGGCGGCGGTCGGGTGCTGTTTCACCGCAAGCCGTATCTTCCCGAAGTCAGCGGCCCTGTACCTGTGATGGTCGGGGAAACTGAATTCCCGCACTATGCGGTAGCTGTCCGACAGATACTGCAGGAACGGGGCGTTTTTGGCAATTCCGGTGAAGGCCACCACCTTTTTAGAATATATGTAGCGGGTGTCGGTGGTGGGGAACACGGGCTCGCTGTGGGCGTAGCGCACGGTACTGAAGAGCACGGGGATTCTGCGCCCGTCCTTTGTGGTGCCGGTGAAGCTTGCCGGGTCGTAGGCCGTGAAGCCCAGGCCCGCGGCAAAGGCGGAACGGTCGGGGTCCTCAATGTACGCCGGGCACTTGCTGACGATGATCAGGTCGGCCTCCAGGGCCCTTGAAGGCAGGTCACGAAGGCGCCCGAGGGGCAGCAGGCTGTCTTTCCACAAGGGGCGGTTCCAGTCCACAAGCACTATGTTGAAGTCGGCGCTGAGTTTCCTGTACTGATAGGCGTCGTCGAGGACTATCACGTCGGAGGGCTGCAGATTCTGCGAGGCGGCGTCTTCCGTCAGGAGGCGGCAGCCCTCGATGCGGTCCTTGTCCACGGCCACCGTCACCACGGGGAACTTCTTCTTTATCTGAAGGGGCTCGTCGCCGGCAAGGGCGGCCGTCGAGTCGGGCAGGACCTGCTGGAAGCCCTTGCTTCTGCGCTTGTACCCGCGCGAAAGAACGGCGATGTTGCGCCCTCCCCACTCGTCGCTTTCGAGAAGGAGCCTGAGAATCAGCTCGGTGTGAGGGGTCTTTCCGGTCCCACCGACGGTGATGTTGCCCACGCATACCGTGGGCACCGAAGCCTTCTGCACCTTTTTGGAGCCCGCCCTGTAACGGCAGTCCCTTATCTTGAGAATCGCTCTGTAAATCATACTCCGTACACGCTTTCCTCCCCGGTGTGCATATCGCCCCAGCGCTCTTCCACATAATCAAGAAGGCGATACACCTCCGCAGGGTCCATTGTAGTGACCAGCTGCATCCTGGTCTGCTTGAATTCCGGGAGGCCCTTGAAATAGCAGCTCAGATGGCGGCGCATTTCGTAGATTCCGCGGGTCTCCCCCTTGTAATGCAGCGAGAGGGCGAAGTGCCTCTTTGCAAGGGCCACCTTGTCGGAAACCGACAGGGGCGGCATCTCCTCCCCGTGCTGCAGATAATGATTGATTTCCTTGAATATCCAGGGCCTGCCGAAACTGGCCCTGCCGACCATAATCCCGTCCACTCCGTAGCGGTCGAAGGCCTCGGCGGCCTTCTGCGGAGAGGAGATGTCGCCGTTCCCTATTATGGGTATGTGCATCCGGGGATTGTTCTTCACAGCCCCGATAAGGGACCAGTCGGCCTCTCCCCTGTACATCTGGCAACGGGTGCGGCCGTGAATGGTAAGTGCCTGGATTCCAACATCCTGAAGCCTCTCTGCGAGTTCCACGATTATCTTGGAATTCTCGTCCCAGCCGAGCCTTGTCTTGACGGTCACGGGCTTGCTGCAGGCCTCTACCACTGCCTTGGTTATGGCCACCATCTTGTCGGGCTCCCTCATCATCCCGGAGCCCGCTCCCCTGCCGGCGATCTTGCTCACCGGGCAGCCGAAGTTGATGTCCACCACGTCGGCTCCGTGCCCTCCCGCAATCTCGGTGGCACGGTCGGCCATCCTGGCGGCGTCAACCATCGACTCGGGGATGTGGCCGTAAATCTGGATTGCCACGGGGGCCTCCTCCTCGAGGGTGCGCATCTTGGCTATGGCCTTGGTGGCGTCGCGGATGAGGCCGTCGGAGGGGATGAATTCGGTGGTGACCATCGCGGCGCCCTGCTCGCGGCAGAAAACGCGGAACGAGATGTCGGTCACGTCCTCCATCGGCGCCAGGGTAACCGGGCGCTCCCCCAGGTCCAGCCCCCCTATCTTCATATGGCCAGGGTCTTTTCCCGCAGCCACTCGCGCATCTCGCGCGGCAGCCTGTCCTTATAGGTCTGATAGACCTTCTCGTTGTAATTGTTCAGCCACTCCAGTTCGTATCGGTCCATCAGCTCGACGAGGATGGCCGAAGTGTCGATGTGGCAGAGGGTCAGGCTCTCGAAGCGGAGCCAGTGGCCGAATTCGTTGGTTCCGGCGTCAACTATGAGAAGCTGGTTTTCGTGGCGCACTCCGTGGCTGCCCTCGCGGTAGATTCCGGGCTCGTCGGTAAGGATCATTCCCGGCTCCAGCGGCACTGAATTGAAGTTCTGCCTCAGTTCGTGGGGCCCTTCGTGCACGCCGAGCTGGCAGCCCACGCCGTGGCCCGTGCCGTGGCCGAAGTTGCGGCCGGCCCTCCACAGGGCCTCGCGGGCAAGGACGTCGATTCTGCAGCCGGGGGTGCCGTACGGGAACACGGCCGTCTCGAGGTCTATATGGCACTTCAGAACGAGGGTGTAGTCCTCCATCTGCTGCCTGGTGCAGGTTCCGAGGGGGACGGTGCGGGTTATGTCGGTGGTGCCGCAGGTGTACTGCCCGCCGGAATCGCAGAGGTAAAGGCCCTCGGGATAAAGTATGGGGGCGTTCTCGCGGGGTGTCACATAATGGGGCAGCGCTCCGCCGGGGCCGTATGCCGAGATTGTCTCGAAGCTGTCGCCCAGATAATCGGGAGAGTCGGCGCGCAGGGAAGTCAGCTTGGCCGAGGCGTCCCACTCGCTGATGCATCTCTGGGCCTCGACCGACTTCTCGAGCCAGTACAGGAAGCGTTCCATCGCAAGGCCGTCGGCGTCGTGGCTGTCCCTCATCCCCTTGATTTCCACGGGGTTCTTTACAGCCTTGCGCAGTTGCACGGGGCTTTCGCCCTCGAAGGTGGCCACTCCGGCAAGGGACCTGTAGATATGGTAATTGAGTGTGGAAGGGTCCACGAACAGCGGCCCCTCGAAGCCCTGCAGTTCCAGTTCCAGGTCGGAGTAAGGCAGGATTCTCACCCCCTCGGTATCGAGGGCGGCGAAGGTGCGGAGCGTGGTCTCGTCCTCAACGGGGTCCTTTACCACGAACCAGGCAACGTCGTCCCGGCTTATAAGCAGATAACTGATTACCAAAGGGTTATACTCTACATCGGAGGCTCTGACATTCAGCATCCAGGCAATCTCGTCCAAGGCCGTGAGCAGAATCCCGCTGCAGCCGTGCATATCCATAAGGCCGCGGATCCAGGCAAGTTTCTGCGAGCGACTCTCGCCGTGGTCAACCTGATAGATAGGGGTTGAAGGGATTCCCGGGCGGTCAGTCCAGAAGTTGCCAAGGAGGTCGGGGACGCTGACTATCTCGCAGGAGCAGGCGGGCTGCAGGGCCTCGACCTTTTCCTGGATCTGGGCGGCGAATCCGGCGCCAACGCACAGGCCGTCCACGGCTATCACAACCTCTGCATCACCCTGCGCGGCAAAGTGGCGGGCGAGCCAGTCGGGGATGAGGACCTGTTCGGGCACGCGGGTCTTGTGCAACTCGATTCCGGTGCCGGGCAGGCAGGCGTTGGCGGCTATGAAGTAGCGGGTGTCGGTCCACAGGCCGGCGTGGTCGGCGGTGATCACCAGGTCACCGGCCTCCCCTCCGAAGCCGGAGAGCCAGCGGACCTGCTTCCAGCGCGGAGCCGGATATTCACTGCTGTGGGGGTCCGAGGCCGTAATCACTATTGCATCCCAGCCCTTTGCGAACATCAGTTCGCGCAGGGCCCGGACCCTGGAGGCGTAAACGTTGTCCATATCAGTCTTCTGAAGGTGTATTCAACTTGAATTCCAATGCCGAGCAGCAGGGGGCCACGTCCTTTGTGCGGCCCTCCACGGTGTAACCCGCGGCAATACGGGTGAAGGTAAGCCGGTCTTCCCACAGCCTTGCAGCCTTGGCGAACGGAGCCCGCTTGCGAAAGGTGAGCGTCCCGTCGGGGGCCTGCTCCTCGAGCCTGTATCCGCGCCCGTCCATAACCTCCCTGACGGCCGGCAGCAGCTCTTCGTCGGAGCCGGGAGCATGGACGTCGCGGCTGACATAACCGAAACGCGGGTACACGGCGGCGAACATCGCCATTATCAGCGCTATCTGCCAGAGCGAGTCATAGCCGTTGACGAACATCGAGGAAAGGTCGGCCTCAACTATCTTCGCAGCCACCAGAACCCCGATGACGAGGGCCAGGACAACGAGCAGATACACGAAATATTTTGCGGAACGGATGAGATATCTCATACTATTTGTATCCCGCTATGCGGGCTATCGTCTTGGGGACGTCGGTGTTCTCGGTGCAGCCGAGGAAGTCGGTGGCCTTCACGCCCGTGACATACAGGCCGAGAGGCGCGCCGGAGTGGGCGCTGGTGATGAATCTGAATCCTGCCTGATAGTCGAGATAATCCACAGCCTCGACGGCAAGCCTGGTGTTGGCCGACTTCAGGTTCTTTTCGGTTGAGGTGTCGCCGTCAAGGAAAGCCTCCTTGTAAAGCATTGTGAGAGTGCGGCTCTCCCTGTCGGAGACCTCGACGCTGTCCCAAAGGCCCAGTTCGGACCTGAGCAGGTCCTTGACCTCGGTCCAGCTTACGTCGGAGCCCCTCTTCTGGAGTTCCATAAGCTCTGCGGTGAGGCCGTCCTTGCTGATTTTCTGGGATGCGAGCAGTTCGGGGCGCTGGGTGTAATGGTCGTCGCCCATCGTGAAGCCGCCGGTCTCGTGGTCGGCAACGACCACTACCAGGCACTCGTTCGGGTGCTTGCTGCAGAAATCGAGCACAAGGCCCACCGATTCGCTGAAGTCGTTCACCTCGTGAATCACCGTGGCGGCGTCGTCGGAGTGGGCGCCGTAGTCTATCTTGGCGCCTTCTACCATAAGGAAGAAGCCCTTGGGCGACTTTGCGTACAGATGTTCTATGGCCGCGGCGGTGAAGTCGGCCAGGCGGGTGTCGCCCTCGCGGCGGTCAAGAGCGACGGGCACTCCGTGGCTGCCTTCGGCGGGGAGCATCAGCACCCGGCCCTTGCAGGGCTTGTACTCCTGCTTGCCGTAAAAGACGGTGATGCCGGCCTTGCGGGCCTCGGCCGCCCAATACTCAGTATCCTTGTCGCTGCCGCGCTCCTTCTGGAAGCCGGAGCCCGCCGCAAAGTCCACGTCGGCCGCAATGAGCTGGGCCGAGATGGTGTCGGACATATGCCTTCTGGGGGCCTTGGCGTAGAAGGCCGCGGGAGTGGCGTCGGTTATGGAGGTGCTCGAGACTATTCCCGTGGCATAGCCCGCTTTCTTCGCCCTTTCGGCAAGGGAGACCAGGGGCTCGCCGTCCACCGACATAGCGATGGCGCTGTTGTTGACCTTCGTGCCGGTAGAGAGGGCCGTGCCGCCGGCGGCGGAATCGGTCACGTAACTGTTTGCGGAATAAGTGTTCACGAAGGTTCTCACCGGGAAATGGAAGAAATTGATTTCTTCTCCTCCGGTGGCCAGGTTGTACTTTTCCGCGGCATAGGCGTGATTGATGCCCATACCGTCGCCTATCATATAGAAAACATACTTGGGCGATTTGGCAAAGGCGCTCAGGGACAATGCGATGAGCGCCAGAATCATAATGGATCTCTTCATATTTGTCACCACTTCAGGGCCTTGAGGACCCTGGCCAGCTGGTCGGGGCAGGAAGTGCCCCTCTTTGCGCAGGGGGTTCCTTCCAGACGGGTTATTGCATCTTCGACCTTCATTCCTTCGAGCAGGGAGCACAGTCCGATGGCGTTGCCGGGGCAGCCGCGGGTGAACTTGGCGTGCAGGATGGTGCGGGTCTTGACGTCGATTTCAACGTCGATCTGAACGGAGCAGACTATCTCGCTGGGAATTGCGCTCACGTAGCGCACTCCGTCCGTGACCTCGTCTTTGATTATCTGAACCGGAGTGTCCTGCTTCTGCGGGGCGGCGGCGGATTCGGCGCGCACCCCGAAGACACAGGCAAGAGTCAGAGCGATTGCTGCAAAAGCCTTCATTTTACTTCTCCTTGCAACAGCAGCACTTCTCACACTCGAAGCACTTCCAGCAGGCAGCCGCGAGAGCGCCGCCGGCAAGAGGAGCCACGATGAACACCCATACGTCCTTGAGGGCCTGGCCGCCTGCAAACAGGGCGGGACCGAAGGAACGGGCGGGGTTGACGGAGGTTCCGGTGAGGTTGATGCACACAAGGTGGATGAGCACGAGGGTCAGGCCGATTGCAAGACCGGCAAGGTTGCCGGCGCCGTCCTTTGCGGTGGCTCCGAGAACCACGAGAACGAAGATGAAGGTGGCCACTACCTCGACGAGGATTGCACCGCCCACGCCGCCTGCATTGGCAACGCCGTTGGTTCCGAGACCCGCGGGATCCCCCATTGCGCCGGGAGCGCCGGTTGCGGAGCAGATCCAGAAGAGGATGGCGGCGCCGATGATGCCGCCGATGAACTGGCCGACCCAGTAGCCGCAGGCGTCCTTCCAGCTCATTCTGCCGGCAAGGGCCACGCCGAGGGTGATGGCGGGGTTGATATGGCATCCGGAGATGCTTCCGATGCAATAAGCCATTGCGATTACTGAAAGGCCGAAGGCGGCCGCGGTGGCGAATACGCCCGCGGGCTCACCGCAACCCACGAAGACTGCAGTTCCGCAGCCGAGAAGGGTCAGAACCATTGTTCCGATGCATTCTGCGATGTACTTTTTCATGTTTGACAAGATTTTAGTGTTTTACGTTTTACAAACAATACGATAAAGGTAGCAATATTTTTGTAACTTTGCCCAAAGATATGCTCAAAAAGTGGTCCATAATCCTTCTTGCGGTCCTGGCGGCGTGTGGGGGCAGCCCCGCTCTGTGCCAGAATCTGAAGGTTCTCGGGCAGGCTCCGGAAATAACCTCCGGCAGGCTGCCCAACGGCTCCTCCTATTACATTGTGGAGAACGACGAGGCAAAGGGATTCGCCGATTTCTGCATAGTGCAGCCGGCCGAAGACCTCGCCGCGGCCCGTTCGAACGCCCGCCGCTGCCTTATGAGCCTGCCGCACTTCGGGTCCCGGAGGCCCTGCGACTTCCTTTCCGAAAGGGGCGTCGGATACGGGGAGAAGGGATTCGTGACCTACAGGCGCGGGGCGGTGGAATTCCGCTTCAGCCGCATCCCGGTGGCCGACAAGGCCGTCGTGGACTCGGCCCTGCTGATGATCTTCGACATTATGGACACCTGCCCCTGCGAGCAGGCCGTCATAGTCAGCGGCGACGTGGACCGGGCCAAGGTGTTCGAGAGGATGGAACTCTTCTCGATGACCGTCTCCCGCCGCAGCCCCAAGCCCTCCGACGACTACACCTGGGTCCCCCGCAGCGAGCCGTCGGCCTACTTCACCGAAAACCCCTCGGAGGGGGTGGCGTCGATAAGAATCGCATATTCCGCCCCGAGGATGCCGCGCGGGCAGATGAACACCCTTGCCCCGGCCGTCTCGAGGCAGTACGCATCCTGGCTTGAGTCCATCCTGGAGGCGCGCTTGAGGGAGGACTTCCGGCGCGGCGGTATCCCGCTGGCGCAGATGCGATTCCGCTACTTCGACAGTTCCTCCGGCCCCGGCGACGAGCAGTACGTATTCACCGTCATCACCGCCGCGAAGGCCTACGACAAGGCAATCCGCAGGGTTGCCGCAATCCTTTCATCAATAGACAATTACGGCGTTACGGCCGAAGAGCTGCAGTATGCCAAGGACCGCCTCGCCTCCGACGCGGCCAGGAACGCCGGCAACGTGCGCCTGACCAACGCTGAGTACCTGACCCGCTGCGCGTCGGCCTTCCTTTACAATTCAGCCCTGGCACCCGACGCCACCGTGAACGAATTCTTCGTCAGGAGCGCCCTTGGCGGCGAGAAGGAGCTGGAACTCTTCAACAACTTCGCCTCCGCCCTGCTGGACCCCGAGGCCAACATCACCATAGGCTTCGACACGGCCAGAGCCACCCTGCGCACCGACCTCACCGAGGCCTTCACCGGCAGTTGGAACCTTGCCGCCGGAAATTCGGAGGGTTTCCAGTTCCCCGCCGGCCTCTCCGATACCACAAGCCTTCACGGCATCCCCGCCAAGGCCACGGTCAGAATCAAGACCGAAAAGGCCGAGCCGGTCTCGGGCGGCAGCCTCTGGACCTTCAGCAACGGGATGAAGGTGGTTTACAGGCAGAGCGCCGTGAAGGGGGAATTCAGCTTCGGCTTCCTCCTGAGGGGCGGGGCCGGCCTCATCAGGGACCTTGGGCCCGGGGAGAGCGCGTTCGCGGGCGATATGCTTGCCATCTCCGACGTTGCCGGGATGCCCTCCGACGACTTCCGCTCGATGCTCCGCGCGAACGGTATAATAATGGAGTCCGGCGTGAACCTGAGCGACCTGCGGCTCTACGGGACAGCCCCCACCTCCAAGGTCCAGCTGGTCCTGAAGGCCCTGCTTTCCGTGGCCTTGAACCGGAAGGTGAACGACGGCAATTTTGAATATTACCGCAGCTGCGAGGCCCTGAGAATCGAGCTTGCGCGCCTCTCCGAGCAGGGGCTGAGGGAAGAACTCGACAGCCTCCTCTGCCCGGGATACAAGTACCACGACCGCAAGCGCATCGCCTCCCTCGGCGGCGACCTGCCCCGGAGGGCCGAGGATTTCTTCGCATCCACCTTCGGCAATTGCGCAGGCGGAGTGCTGGTCCTGGTCGGGGACCTTCCCGAAGAGGAACTCCGGAAGCTGCTTTGCCGCGCTCTGGGAGAATTCCCCTCCTCCAGGGTCCATCAGGCGAAGCCCAGGATAATCAGGCAGACCATAGTGGGGTCCTCCGTCCTCACCGAGGAAGCCGCCACGGCCAGCGTGGGTGACGGGCGGCGCAGCGTGCACGTGGCCCTGTCGGCCCCCGTGGCCTTCAATATGACCAACCTGATGAGCGCGAGGATAGCCGCGGCGGCCCTGCGCGCCGAACTTGCCCGCCAGCTCGCCCCCCTGGGATGGTCCACCGAAGTCTCGACCGATGCGGAAGCGTTCCCCGACGAGAGGTTCACCCTCTGCATAGACTGCCGCCCCTGCCTTGCCGACGGCCTCCCCGAAGGAATCTCACCCGCCGACCCTATGGCCGTGACCTCCGCCGTGCGCGCCGCCCTGGCCTCGTTCCAGAAAGAGAGCATCCCGGAAGAGCATCTCAAGGCCTGCAAGGCGGAGCTCAAGAACAGGATGGACTCCGAACTTGCCGGCGACGAGGCCCGCCTGCAGGCCGTTCTGTTGCGGTTTTCCGAGGGGAAGGACACGGTTTCAGGCTATGCCGGATTCATAGACTCCGTCTCGCCTGCCTCAATAGATGCGCTCAACGCCGCCTTCAGGAACGGCGGCCGGGCCGAATACATAATGAAATGATGGACTCCTCCGCTTTCGGAACAATAATAGAGATAGGCGACATCCTGGTTTCCGAGGACGTCGTGTGCGAGTTTTTCTGCTGCGACTACGGGACCTGCAAGGGCGTGTGCTGCATCGAGGGCGACGCCGGAGCCCCCGTGGCCGAAGAGGAACTGCCGCGCCTGGAAAGGGATTACCCGAAGTATCGGGGTCAGATGCGCGAATGCGGCAGGAGCGCCGTTGCCGCGAACGGATTCTTCGAGATTGACCGCGACGGAGACCTGGTGACTCCGCTCGTTCCCGGCTCCGGGGTCTGCGCCTACGCCTTCTTCAACGACGAAGGGGGCTGTATGTGCGCAATAGAGAAATGCGGCTGCACCAAACCCGTCTCCTGCTCGCTCTACCCCATAAGGGTCACGCCCCTGACCGGCGGAGGGAAGGCTCTGAACGTCCATCACTGGGATATCTGCAAATGCGCCTTCGAGAAGGGGCGCAGGGAAGGCGTGAGGGTATATCAGTTCCTGGAAAAGCCCCTCAGGCAGGCCTTCGGCGACGACTTCTACGAAGCCCTAAAGCAGGCCGCTGATTATGTCGTCGGCAACAAACCAGTCTGATTCGGGGATTGTCCGCCCCCCCGCCCCGCGGGCCGTCCTGAGGCCCAGCATCAGTTCCTCCTCCCGGATTTCTTCGGGGCAGAGAGTCTCGGATTCCCTCTTCCAGCCTCTCAGTTCCTGCGAATTCCAGCTGCGCGTCTGGCCCTGCTCTGAAATGGAAAGCGAATGCGCGCCGGGGCCGAGACCCACGTACGGCGCCCTGGTCCAATAGGCCGAATTGTGGACCGCCTCCCTGCCGGGAAGGGCCCAGTTGGATATTTCATAATGGAAGTACCCGGCCTCACGGAGTATGGCGCAGGCCATTTCGTACTGCCCGCGGCACTGCTCCTCCGGGGCCTCGGCGCACTCTCCCCGCTCTATCATGGAGGCAAGGGCGCTGCCCTCCTCGATGCCGAGCTGATAGGCCGATATGTGCTCCGGGCGCCAGGAGCACACCTCGCGAAGGGTCTGTTCAAAGACGGAGTCTTCAAGCCCGGGAACTCCCGAGATGAGGTCCACGCTGATGTTCTCCACCCCGGCCGCGCGGAGTATCCCGAAGGCCTCCCGCGCCCCATCTGCGCTGTGACGGCGGTTCATCCAGCGGAGGATGCCGTCGCTGAGAGACTGCACTCCCATACTGATGCGGTTCACCCCCAGGCCAAGAAGGGCGCGGACATAACCTTCTCCCTTCTCCACTATGTCTTCGGGGTTCACCTCGACGGTGAATTCCCGGAAGCCGCCGTGCCCGACGGCTTCCAGAATCCGCGCAAAAGCGGAAGGAGGCAGCACCGACGGGGTGCCGCCTCCTATGTAGAGGGTGTCCACGGCAAGGGACGCCGCTATTTCATCCCTGCGGGAAAGGGCTTCCGCGCAAAGGTCATCGAGATATCCGTCCACCGCCTCCGGATTCCTGCCGGGGCAGGAAATCTCGGAATAGAAGTCGCAGTAGGTGCAGAAACTTCTGCAGAAGGGGACGTGGACGTAGATCATCTCCCGAGGCTATCGGAGCAGCAGCTCCGCGAAGCCGAGGGCGGCCTGCTCGGTGTAGGCGCGGACGGTGTACACGCCCTTGCTGAAACTCGGGATGTTGTTCACGTACACGCCGAGGTCGAGTTCGCGGCCTTCGTAATCGACTTCACGCGAGGCTGTTGCCTGCTGGACTTCGCCGTTGTAGGTGAAGGTCGCTCCGCTGCCGTCCTGGAGGAGATTCCCTTCGGGGTCGGTGACCTGGACATACACGGTCACGGGGCCGTGCTCGGCCAGTTCGTTCTCCACGAGCGAGAGATTCACGAGCAGCCTTGCAACCACGTTGCTGCGGTCGGTCACCCTGTCCTTGGCGTTGTAGGCGGTCATCGACAGGCCGCGGGCCTTGATGACGGCGCCGGCGCTCACGCGCCCGGTGAGAGCCTCGACCTCCTGGGCCAGGGCCTCGTTGCGGACCTTCTGGGCGGCGGCTTCCTTACGGGCCGCGGCGGCGTCTTCCTGAAGCTTGTGGTTGAGGGTGTTGAGGGAGTCGATCTGCACTATGTACGAGCGCATAATGCTGCGCAGGGTGCCGAGTTCCTTCTCGTATTGGCGGATCTTGCTGCGGTTGGTGGCGTCGGTCTTCTGGACCCTTTCCACGAGCTGCGCAATCTCCACGCGTGAGGAATCGAGCTGGGCGTTGATGTAGTCGTACTCGCTGCTCAGGTCCTCGTAGTCGGCCTGCAGGGCCTTGATCTGCTCGGTGAGGTCTGCCTTCTCTTCGTTCAGCTCTCCTACGAGCTTGTTCTTGTTGTTCATCGTATAGACGAGTGCTGCCGCAAGGCCCAGGGCCACGACAATCATCGCTATCATCACGGCCTTGAGCGGGCCGTTGGCCTTTGCCTCGGCCTGCTTGCGCTCAAGCCTCTCGATGGGGTCTTCTCTTTCTTCCATTACTGATGCTTTAAAGTGTTTATGGTTGCAAAGTTATAAAAAAAACGCTACTTTTGCCCTTCGCAACTGAAACAAACAGAAAAAGGATATGAAGAAAGTCATCGCAACAATCGCGGCAATCGTGCTCGCAGCAGGTGCCGCATTCGCCCAGGATCTGGCACAGGCAACAGAAATCTTCAACGCAGGCGCAGCAGCCCTCGAGGAGGGCGACAAAGCCGCATCTCTTGCAAAATTCAACGAAGCCCTCACAATGGCAACCGAGCTCGGCGAGGAAGGCCAGGCTGTGGTGGACCAGTGCAAGGCCATAATCCCCAAGGTATCCCTCTCAATGGCAAAGGACCTCGTGAAGGCCGGCGACTATGACGCAGCCCTCACCAACCTCGAGGTAGTCTCGATGCTCGCCGAGAAATACGACGCCTTCGAGGTTCTCGGAGAAGCCTCCGACCTCATCCCCCAGGTCATGAAGAGCAAGGCCGCAAGCCTTCTCAAAGCCAAGGACTATGCAGGTGCAATCGAAGCCTACAAGAAGGTTCTCGAGGCCGACCCCACCGACGGAGTCTCCGCCCTCAGGCTCGGTTCCGCCCTCAACGCGGCCGGTAACACCGAAGAAGCCATCGCCGCCTTCGAGCAGGCTGCAGCAAACGGCCAGGAGGCCCAGGCCGGCAAGCAGATAGGCACCATCTACCTCAAGAAGTCCAGCACCCTTCTCAAAGAGAAGAAATATGCCGACGCAGTGGAAGCTGCACAGAAGGCATATGATTATTCCTCCAACGCCCAGGCCCTGCAGATTGCAGGTCAGGCCAGCCAGCTCGCCGGCAAGAACGCCGACGCCATCAAGTACTTCACCCAGTACCTCGAGGCCGCTCCCGACGCCAAGAACGCAGGCACCATCGCCTACACCGTAGGAGCCCTCTACCAGGGTCAGAAGAACAACGCAAAGGCCAAGGAGTACTATCAGAAGGCCGTAGATGACCCCAAGATGGGTGCAGAGGCCAAGAAGATGATCGACGCCCTCAAGTAAGATAGATGAAGGCACTCGAGCTCCTGGCTCCGGCAAGAAACAAGGATATCGGCATCGCGGCAATAGACTGCGGTGCCGATGCCGTGTATATCGCGGGGCCCGAGTTCGGAGCCCGCAAGGCCGCGGGCAACAGCTACGAGGACATAGAGGAACTGTGCCGTTACGCCCACCGTTTCGGGTGCCGGATCTTCGTCACCTTCAACACCACCGTCCACGATGACGAGCTGGAAAACGCCCACGCCCAGATGCTCCGCGCGCAGCAGGCCGGGGCCGACGCCTTCATAATAAGGGACACGAGAATCTGCGGCTGGGACGACATCACCGTTCCCCTGCACGCCAGCACGCAATGCGCTATAAGGGATGTCGAAAGGGCCAGGTTATATGAATCGCTGGGCTGCTCCAGGATAGTTCTGGAAAGGCAGCTGCCGCTTGACACAGTGCGGGAAATATGCAGCGCAGTGGCCTGCGAAGTGGAATTCTTCGTTCACGGAGCCCTGTGCGTGTGCTATTCTGGCGACTGCCGCCTGAGCGAAAGAATCGACGGGCGAAGCGCCGACCGCGGCGAATGCATCCAGGCCTGCCGCTCGCTTTGGGACCTCGTGGACGAGAACGGCAGGGTGCTGGTTCACAACAAGGCTCTCCTCTCGCTCAAGGACCTTGAACTCAAGGACCGCATGGAAGACCTAGCCGGAGCGGGTGTCGTGTCGTTCAAGATAGAGGGGCGGCTCAAGAACGCGTCGTACGTGAAGAACGTCGTGCGCGACTATTCCCTTGCCCTGGACGATCTCTGCGCGCGTTTCCCCCGGGAATACCGCAGGGCGTCGTTCGGCAGGGTATGCGGAGGGTTCGAGCCCGACACAGCCAAAACCTTCAACCGCGGCTACACGCAACTGTACCTCGACGGGAAGCGCGGGCAGTGGAGCAGTATGGACGCTCCGAAGTCGATGGGGGAATTCGTCGGAACGGTGAAAAAGGCGGGGCCCACGAAGGACGGGCGGAGCACGGAAATCGTGCTGGAACCCGCTTCCGCCGGTTTGGTGCTGCGCAACGGCGACGGCTTCAGCTTCAGCACCCCCGACGGGGTGAAGGGCGTGCGGGGCGACGTGTGCGAAGGACGGCGCATCCTCTGCAAGCCCGCCAAAGGCCTGAAGCCCGGTATGAAACTGTTCCGCAACCTCGGCGCGGCCTTCGAGAAGGAACTTGAGAGCAAGCCCTGCAGAAGGGAGATTCAGGTGAGCCTGAGGATCAACATTCACGGAGATTATGTGATTGACATAGAAGCCGTTACGGAAGACGGAAGAAAGATTCTGGACAGCTTCAGCGCCGACGTTGACACCGCCGAGAACCGCGAACGGGCCGAAGCGATGCTCCGCGAGCAACTGGGCAAGCGCAGCGGAATCTACAGCTTCAGCCTCGACGAAATGAAGGTCGGGACCTCCGGGAGCAGACTGCCGCTCCTTTCGGCCTCGACCATTAACAGCATGCGCCGCCTCGTCGCTGAAGACCTTGACTGCATCCCCTGTGGTACAATCCCCTTGCGGGGAAGGTTGGAAGAAGAGGGTGGGACTCGGGATATGCTTCCCTTTTCTGAAAAGTTAAACTTATGTGTGTGTGAGCTTATGCGCAGCAAATACTGCGTGCGCTACGAGTTGGGGATGTGCCCGGTGCATCAGGGAGCGAAGGCAGCCGGCAGGCTGTTTGTCAGAAACAACGGCCGCAGTTTCGCGCTCGGCTTCGACTGCGGCCGCTGCGAGATGACCGTCACTGAAGAGAGAAAGTGATTATCACGTCTCCGAAACGCCCCTGCACCTCACTCTGAGAGTCGAAGAAATTCTGCGACAGCTGCCCTCTCCACACAATGTCATCCTTGTCTTTATAAGGTATTTCGATGTCGAATCCGTAGGTCTTCGACTGATACTTGACTGTGGCCTCGCATTTCCAGGAGGTGGTGGTGCCTCCGTCGTCCTCTATGACCAGGAAGGCTATCTTGTCCATCTGGTCTGTGAAGTCGGTGAGCAGGATGCACTCGAAAGGCTGGGCCTTCTTTACCTGGCTGCGCTTCACGGAAATCATAAAATCGGTGACCGACGGGGTGTAGAGCTTCAGGTCGTCGTCCTTGGTGGCCTTGAAGCCGTCCACGGCGCCGCACTTGACAAAGAACTCGCTCGCCCCTCCGAACCAGCTGTCGTAATTGCGCAGCATCGTGAAGTCTTTGACCAGCAGCATCTTGCTGCCGTCGGTTCCGGCTCTGGCAGGGGCCGGGGCCTTTGTGTTCCTGCGGAACATCTCCAGAGGGGTGAAGGCGCTGTCGTCGTTGCGGTTCACCACCCACACGGGCCGCTCGGCCGCTATTGACTCGTCAACATAGACAGAGTCAACCACCGTGACGCCGTCCGGTCCCGGGATTATCTCATAGCCGTAGTTCGACTCCGACCCGAAGCCCGGGTCGAAGGTGACTATCGGGTAGGATTCGCCGTCCCAGGAATCGGAATACGGCCAATAAATCTGGATGTCGGAAGCGCTGAGCGACTCCAGGTATTCCCTGGCCCCTCCGGCTTTCGTCACTGCTGCGCCCGGCGCTCCCCCATCCATAACATATTGCTCTATCAGGTCACGCAAAGGCCTGGAATAGCCTCCGGCCTTGGTCGGCACGCCTCCGCTGCCCACTCCCGAGCCCGGGCTCGAGAATAGGTCCTGCATCATATACTCCTCGTCATAGCCGTTGCCCGTGGAGCCGGACACGGCATCGTGCACCTCGGAGAGGTTTTCTTCGCCGAGCGGCAAGCAGGAAAGAATCTTCGCGACGTCGCTCAGCTCGAGTTCAGCCGCCTGCGCTGCAGGCTCCGGTTCCTCCACCTCAGCGGACTTGCTGCAGGAGAGAGCCGTGGCGGCCAGAACAGCCAAATAAAACAATACAGATTTTCTCATAGCACTTTGCTTTGTTTTTCTTCTGCAAAGTGAATGATAAAATTGCAGTTTCCACTATGCGGAAACGCTTAATTTCAAAAATGGCCTCCCGCGCTATTCAGAGGCCTTTTTCGTGTAAAGTTGGAAACGGTTTTTTCCGAAAAGGTCACGTTTGGCGCAAACGGGGGCGAGCCTCCCGGTGCCAAAAACCGCCCCGGTCTCGGGCCCGAGGGCCTCGTTGAGCTCCACGAACCCCATTCCACCCTCCTTCAGAAGGGCCTCGGACCAGCGCGCCACGGCCCTGTAAAACACGAGCGGGTCGTCGTCCGGGACGAAGAGGGCAAGATGAGGCTCCCAGTCAAGCACGTTGGGCCGCATCTGCGCCTTTTCGCTTTCCATTATATAAGGAGGGTTGCTCACAATGACATCGAACTGGCCCAGGGACAGGTCGGGGCCCTGAAGGACGTCGGCCCTGATGAAACGCGGCGCGGGAAGGCCGGGGAACTGGCCGCGGGCCACCTCCAGGGCAGGTTCCGATATGTCCACCGCCACCACCTCGGCGTCGGGGACTTCCTTCTGTACGGACCAGGCTATGCAGCCCGAACCGGTGCAGAGGTCGAGGATCCGTGGCGAAGGGCCCAGGCCCAGGGCGAACTGCACGGCCTCGCTCACCAGCTGCTCGGTCTCAGGGCGCGGTATGAGAACGGCCGGGCCCACGCCGAACCTGCGGCCGTAAAATTCGCACCAGCCGAGCACATACTGCAGCGGTTCCCCCTTGCACAGGCGGGAAAGGTCCTCCTGCAGGCCGGGAAGAAGGTCGTCGGGGACCGGAGTCAGCGGCTCCACGATATGGGTGTAGCTGCGCACGCCGAGCCTGTCTTCGCAGAGGCGCAAAACCATACCCTCCGCCTCGGGCGAAGGGTAAAGCGGAATAAGAGCCTCGCGGGCCCCGCGTATGAACTGCGAGAGGAGCACCGGCTAGTTGCTCTCTATTATCGAGGATAGGAAGGAAGTCATATCGATGCCAGCGGTCCTTACCATCTTGGGCACAAGGGAGGCGCTGGTCATTCCGGGAATCGTGTTCACTTCAAGGAAGTACAGGCCGTCTTCGCAGGCAATGTAATCCATCCTCACCACTCCCTTGCAGCCGAGGGCCCTGTAGATGCTGCAGGTGGTTTCCTGCACGAGGGCGCGGAGGTCGTCGGAGACCGGAGCGGGGCAGATTTCGTCGGAATGGCCGTTGTACTTGGCGTCGTAGTCGAAGTACTCGTTCTCGGTCACTATCTCTATGAGAGGCAGGGCCTTGACTTCATTTCCGCTGCGGTAGGCGGCACAGGTCAGTTCGCGCCCGTGCACGCCCTGCTCCACGAGCACAGTGGGATTCTCGGAGAAGGCGAACTGCACGGCGGCGGCAAGTTCGGAGGGGTCCTTTACCATCGTGACTCCGAAACTGCTGCCTCCCTGGGTGGGCTTGACGAACACAGGGAACCTGAGATTTTCCTGAACCGAAGCGCAGAAGGCAGGGAGGTCGGCGCCCTGGCGCACGAAGGCGTCGGGAGCGCATTTCACGAGCCCCTGCTCGCGTATGTAGCATTTGCAGGAATACTTGTCGAATGCGATGCTGGAAGTGTCGCAGTCGCAGGAACTGAACGGAACTCCGAGCATTTGCAGGTAACCCTGGAGCTGACCGTTCTCGCCCGGTGCGCCGTGCTGGACGATGTAGCAGAAGTCGAACCTGACCTTCTCTCCCAGAACGGAAACGGAGAAGTCGTTCTTGTCGACCTCGGGCCTGGCCTCCTCGGGGAAGGTCACGCGCATCGCGTTGCGCTTGCGGCAGGCCACGAGCTGCCACTTGCCGAACCGCGCGAAAATCTCATACACATCGTACTCGAAGCCGTCTATCATCGAGGCCACGAATTCGCCGCTCCGGCAGGAAACCTCCCATTCCGAAGAGTCGCTGCCGTACATAACGGCCACAGTTCTGTATTTTCCCATATTCTGATCGATATTCCTTTAGTTGAAGTAATAATCCTCCTCCTCGTCGTGCGATGCGGCGTTGCTTCCGCCTCCGGCGTCGGACCCGTATCCGCCGAGGAACACTCCGTCGATTTCACAGTCGGCATTAAGCTCCACGCCCGGCGGGGCCACGAAGCGGTCTTCCTGGCTGAAGTCGAGCCTCGGGTCGGCCAGGCATTTCTTGTACCAGATTCCCCAGATGGGCAGGGCCATATTGGATCCGGACCCGTAGGCGATGCTCTGGAAGTGCACCTGGCGGTCCTCTCCTCCGACCCACACGCCGGCGGTGACCTTGGGGGTGTAGCCGATGAACCAGCCGTCGGAGTTGTCGTTGGTGGTGCCGGTCTTGCCGGCTATGTCGCCGGTCATTCCGTAAACGCTCCTCAGACGGGCCGCCGTGCCGTTGTTGACCACTCCCTCCATCAGGTTTATCATCTGATAGGCGGTTCTGGGCGAGATTGCCTCGCGCCTGCGGGTGGTGAAGTCGCCAAGGACATTGCCGTCGCTGTCTTCAATCCTGGTCACATACTGCGGGACGATGTAAACTCCGTTGGAAGGGAAGGTGTTGAAGGCCGCGACCATATTGTATATCTCCACCTCCGCGGCGCCCACGCACAGCGAATACACTTCGTCCAGGTGCGAGGAGACTCCCATCTGGTGGGCCATCTTGACGAGGGAGGCGGGCCCCAGTTCCTTCATCAGGAAGGCGGAGAAGTTGTTGGAACTGTGGGCAAGACCCCAGCGGAGGGTCTGGATGGTGCCTATCCACTCCTCCTTGTCGGTGCTGCGGGGAGTCCAGGTGGTTCCGTCGGGCATATCGAAGGTCTGGGGCATACAGACGACCCTGTCGCAGGGGGTGAAGCCCTCCTGCATCGCAAGGGTGTAGAGGAACGGCTTTATGGTGGAACCCACCTGGCGCTTGCCCTGGCGGCAGTTGTCGTACTTGAAATAACGGTAGTTGGGACCGCCCACATAGGCCTTGAGGTAGCCGGAATTGGGCTCTATCGCCACAAAACCCGTGCGGAGTATGCTCTTGTAGTAGCGGATGGAGTCGTCGGGGGTCATCACGGTGTCTATGCAGCCCTGCTTGTTCCAGGCAAAGACGCGCATCCTCTCGGGATGGCTGAACTGCTTGAGAATTTCCTCGTCGGAGAGCCCGGCCTTGCGGCCCTGGCGCCAGCGGTCGCTCCAACGGCGGGCCTGGTTCATGATTGACTTTATGCGCTGCTCGTCCACGTCGTTCGGGAAGGGCTTGTTGCGCTTGCTGCGGAGGTCGCGGTTGAAGTCTTTCTGCAACCTGCCGCCGAGATGCTCGGCGACGGCCTCTTCGGCATACTTCTGCATCCTGTAGTTTATGGTGGTGTAGATGCGCAGGCCGTCGCGGTCGAGGTTGTACTGCGAGCCGTCGGACTTCCTGTTCTTGTTGAGCCATCCGTAGATCGGGTCCTCCCTCCAGCGCAGGGAGTCGGCGGTGTACTCCTCGGGGTACTCGTAATTGGAGCGCTTGGGCTTTGTGGCGTTCATGTCGCGCCGGAGCATGTCGCGGAAGTAGGGGGCCAGGCCGGAGTTGTGGTCCTGGACCTGGTAATTGTCGACGTTGATGGGAAGTTCGCGCAGGGAATCGCGCTCGGCGGCGGAGATGAAATCGGCCTTCTCCATCTGCCCTATCACGAAGTTCCTTCTCTGAAGGGCGTAGTCGGGGTGCAGGACGGGATTGTAGCGCGTGGGCTTGTTGACCATACCCACCAGCATAGCGGCCTCCTCGGCGCTCAGGTAGGCCGGTTCCTTGGCGAAGAAGGTCTCCGACGCGGCCTTGACTCCGTAGGCTCCCGAGCCGAAGAAGATGGAGTTCAGGTACATCGCCATTATCTCGTTCTTGGTGTAGTCCCGCTCCAGCTTCACGGCGGTGATCCATTCCTTGAGCTTGGTGAAGACCATCTTGAGCTTGCCGCCTTCCTTTCTGGGGTAGAGAGTCTTGGCCAGCTGCTGGGTGATGGTGGAGCCGCCGCCCTGGGAGGAATCCCGCAGCAGGAGGGTCTTTACGGCCACGCGGCCCAGGCTCTTCATATCTATTCCGGAGTGCTTGTAGAAGCGGGCGTCCTCCGTGGCCACGGCGGCCTGCACCAGATAAGGGGAGAGTTCCTCGTAACTGACGTATGTCCTGTTCTCTATATGGAAGGTGGAGAGGACCTCGCCGTCCTCGGCGATGAGCTGGGTGGCGAGTTTGTTGTCGGGGTGCTCGAGTTCCTCGAACGAGGGGATTCTGGCGAACATGGCCGTCAGGAGGAGCAGCAGGGCCACGAGGGCGAAAGGCGCCGCGACCACTATCCAGAACCACTTTATAGTCTTTTTCTTCGTTGCTTCAGTCATACTTGCCCAAAAATTTGCCGTAATAAATTACGGCCCGATTTTACAGATTACAAAAATACACTTAATTTTTGAAAAATTCGGAGTTTGTTTTTTTCTTTGCAGTCTGAACAGACAAAAATGAAGTGATATGGAGGGCAATCTCGTAATAGTGGAGTCGCCGGCAAAGGCGAAGACGATTCAGAAGTACCTTGGGCAGGGCTACACCGTGAAGTCCAGCTTCGGACACATACGCGACCTTCAGGACAAGAGCCTGAGCATAGACGTGGACGCGGGATTCGTTCCCGAGTACGTGGTCCCGGCCGCCAAGAAGAAAGTGGTGGCGGAGCTCAGGAAGGCGGCCTCGGAGGCGCAGACCATATGGCTCGCATCCGATGAGGACCGCGAGGGAGAGGCCATCAGCTGGCATCTTCTCGAGACCCTCGGGCTCGACCCCTCGCGTACCAGACGCATTGTCTTCCACGAAATCACCAAGGACGCCATCCTCGAGGCAATACGCAATCCCAGGGACATCGACATGGACCTGGTCAACGCCCAACAGGCAAGGCGCGTCCTGGACCGCCTCGTGGGCTTCGAGCTCTCTCCCGTACTCTGGCGCAAGATCCAGCGCGGGCTTTCGGCCGGCCGCGTGCAGAGCGTGACCCTCAGGCTCGTCGTGGACAGGGAGAGGGAGATAGCCGCCTTCGTGCCGGAGGCTTTCTACAGGACCGAAGGCAACTTTATGGTGGAAGGAACCCGCATCAAGGGCGTCCTCGACACCAAGTTCAACGGAATCGAGGCCGCACGCTCGTTCCTGCAGGACAGCATCGGAGCGCGGTACGTGGCGGAATCGGTGGAAAAGAAGGAGGGAGTGAGGGTTCCCGCGGCCCCCTTCACCACCTCCACCCTCCAGCAGGAGGCGGCGCACAAGCTGCGCTTCCCCGTGAGCGTGACGATGAGGGTGGCCCAGAGCCTGTACGAAAGGGGTCTCATAACCTATATGCGTACCGACTCCACCAACCTTTCCTCCCTGGCAATCGGTACGGCCAAGCAGTTCATCCTCGACAACTTCGGGCCCGAATACCATCATCCCCGCCAGTACAAGACCCACTCCAAGGGGGCCCAGGAGGCCCACGAGGCAATACGCCCCACCTACATAAGCAACACCGACGTGGAGGGCACGGCCCAGGAAAAGAAGCTCTACCAGCTTATCTGGAAGCGCACCGTCGCCAGCCAGATGGCCGAGGCCAGGGTGCTGAACACGAACGTGAAGCTCAGGTCCGACAAGCGCCCCGAGAAATTCGGCATTCAGGCGGCACAGATCCTGTTCGACGGCTTCCTCAAGCTCTACAGCGGCGAGGAGGACCAGACAGGCACCACGATTCCTGAAATCCTGCCCGAGCAGCAGCTGGAATGCAGGGGAATAAACTGCGAATGCAAGTTCACCCAGCCCCCCCAGCGCTATTCCGAAGCCACGCTGGTCAGGAAGCTCGAGGAACTCGGCATAGGCCGCCCGAGCACCTACGCCCCCACCATCAGCACCCTCACCACAGGGCGCGGATATATCGTGAAGGGCGACAAGGAAGGCCGCAAGGTCGATGTCTGCAACCTCAGCCTCAAGGGCACGGTCATAAGCGAGAGCACAAAGTCCGAGATCATAGGCGCCGAGAAGGGCAAGCTCATCCCGCAGGACATAGGCATCATCGTAACCGATTATCTCACAGAGAATTTCAGCGACATAATGGACTACGACTTCACGGCTAACGTGGAGAAGGACTTCGACTCCGTGGCCGACGGCGACATGCCCTGGAAAGACGTCATCTCGGATTTCTACGGCCCCTTCCACAAGAAGGTCGAGGGAAGCCTGAGCAACCGCGAGTTCGTGCACGAGGAAAGGGCGATAGGAGTCGACCCTTCCGACGGGCAGCCCCTGGTTGCCAAGTTCGGCCAGTTCGGCCCTTACGTACAGAAGGGCGACGGCCCCACGAAGCAGTGCGCAAGCCTTGCAAAGGGCCAGCTGATAGAAAGCATCACTCTCGAAGAGGCCCTCAAGCTCTTCCAGCTGCCGCGCACCGTGGGCAGTTGGGAAGGCGCCGACATAGTGGCGATGAAGGGCCGCTACGGGCCCTATGTCCATTACAAAGACAAGAACGTGAGCCTTCCCCGCGGCACCGACCCGCTCAAGGTGAGCCTTGAGGAATGCGTAAAGATTCTGAAAGACGCCCTCGAGAAAGATTCGGCCGTGGCCGTGATAAAGGAATTCCCGGGAAGGGACATAAGCATCATCAACGGCCGCTACGGCCCCTACATAAAGTGCAAGGGCTCGAACTACAAGATTCCGAAAGGGACAGACCCCGCCGCCCTCACCGAGGCCGAATGCCAGAAGCTGATCGACTCGGCACCGGCTCCCGCAGCGCGCAAATTCAGGAAATTCAAAAAATAAGGTATGGCACTGAAAGCAGAACTCGACGAGATCGACCGCAAGATTCTCTATGCGCTGGTCCAGAACGCAAGGACCTCCTACCAGGAGATAGCCCGCGAATGCGGGGTGTCCGGGGCGGCAATCAACCAAAGGGTGCACAAGCTCGAGGAGTCCGGGGTGATCACCGGCTCCAACCTGCGCATCAAACCGGGAGCCCTGGGGCTGGACGTGTGCGTGTTCGTGCTGGTCTCACTTTCCGAGGCCGACAAATACAGCGAGGTGATCGAGCATCTGAAACAGATTCCGGAAGTGGTGGAATGCCACTTCATAACCGGGAAATACGCCCTGCTGCTGAAGGCCTACTGCCTTGACAACGAGCACCTTATCAAAGTGCTCATCAACACCATCCAGAACATACCCTACATCCAGAGCACGGAAACCCTGATTTCCCTGGACGCTGCCTTCGAGAGGCAGGTCTGGGTCAAAGATTATTCCGGCCGATGATCCAAGCTGCCAGTTCAAGGTCCTCCTTCGTGGTGATCTTTATGTTGAACCGCTCCCCTTCGCAGAAGTCGAGCGGTTTTCCGTATGCCCTCAGGACGGAGGCGTCGTCGGTGAAGCGGGTGTCGTAGGGAAGGGCGTAAGCCGCCTTTATGTCTTCGGAGAAGAAGCACTGGGGGGTCTGCACGGCGCAGATTGCCGAACGGTCGGGGTCGGGATACGAGCCGTCGCGCCACTTCAAGGTGTCGACCACCGGAACCACCGGGGCCAGGGCGCGGCATCCATCCTGCATCCGGGAGGCCATCGAGGCGACCAGGTCCACGGAGAAAAGCGGGCGCACACCGTCCTGAATCATCACTATGGCCCCGTCGGGGACCTTCTCGAGGGCACCACGCACGGAGTGGAAGCGAGTGATTCCGCCGGGGACCACAGTCTGGGGGAAGTCGAAGCCGCGCACAAGGCACATTTCCTTCCACATCCCGATGAACGGGGCGGGCAGCACGGTGATGATTCCCAGGCCCGGGACGGCGTCGGAAAAACGCCTTATGGTGCGCTGCAGAATGGGTTCTCCGTCAAGTTCCAGGAACTGTTTGGGGATGCTCGCCCCCATTCTTGTTCCGCTGCCGCCGGCAACGAATATTCCGTATATCTTTCTCATTACGCAAAATTAATAATTTTGATTATTTTTGTACTCCTTTATAAACAGAAATTCAATATGGCATTTTTAGGTTTGAACCAGGAGCTCGCAATCGACCTCGGAACCGCCAACACCGTCATCTATCAGAACGACAAGATAGTGCTGGACGAGCCAAGCATCGTGGCCCTGGACAACAACAGCGGCAAGTGCCTTGCAATAGGCGGGCAGGCCAAGCTTATGCACGACCGCACCAACCCGGGAATCAAGACCGTCAGGCCCCTGCGGGACGGCGTGATTGCCGACTTCAACGCCGCCGAGATGATGATCCGCGGCTTCATCAAACAGGTCAATTCAAAGCATCACTACCTCTTCACTCCCAACCTGAAGGTCGTGGTCGGCATCCCCTCCGGGTCCACCGAAGTGGAGATCAGGGCCGTGCGCGACTCCTCCGAGCAGGCCGGCGGACGGGACGTGTTCCTCATCCACGAGCCTATGGCCGCGGCGCTCGGAATAGGGCTCGATGTCCTGGCTCCCCGGGGCAATATGGTCGTCGACATAGGCGGAGGCACCACCGAGATAGCGGTCATTTCCCTCGGCGGCCTGGTCCAGCAGGACAGCATACGCACGGCCGGCGACGTCTTCACCTCCGACATCCAGTATTACCTCCGCCAGCAGCACAACATCAAGGTGGGAGAAATCACCGCCGAGAAGATAAAGATTGCCGTCGGGGCAGTGATTCCCGACCTTGACGAAGAAGAGCCCGAGCCCTTCATAGTGCGCGGCCCCAACCTGATGACCGCCCACCCCGTGGAGGCCACGATAACCCATCAGGAGATAGCCCACTGCCTGGACAAATCCATCTCCAAGATAGAGACTTCCATCCTGCACGTGCTCGAATCCACTCCCCCCGAGCTCTACTCCGACATAGTGGAGAACGGCATCTGGCTCTCCGGAGGAGGAGCCCTTCTACGCGGCCTTGCCAAGAGGCTCACGGAAAAGGTCAACATCGATTTCCACGTGGCCGAAGACCCTCTCCACGCAGTTGCCAGGGGCACCTGCGACGCCCTCAAGCACACCGACAGCTACACCTTCCTGATGAGATAGATGTCCCGCCGGAAGACTCTCATAACGCTGCTTACCGCCGTTGTTTTCATCCTGATGGAAATGGCGGCCCTGGCTATGCTCGGGCAAAGCCGGGAGCTTTCCGACATCTGGCTGAACCGCAGCAGCCACGCAGTCCTCGGCAGCCTCTGGAGCCACGGCGAGAAAGTGCGCACCCACTTCTCCCTGTCCGAGATCAACGACGCCCTCAGCGAGGAAAACGCGGCGCTCTCCGAAGAACTGCGGGCCTACAGGGAGGCCGAAAGGGCCGGCCGGGAAGCGGGGATGAAGGTCGATGCCGGGCACGGCTTCGAGTACATTCCGGCAACGGTGACCAAGATGAGCCGCGGCACCGTCCACAATTACATCATCATAAACAAGGGTTCCGAAGACGGAGTGACACCGCACTGCGGAATCATCACCGCCAGCGGCATAGTGGGAATCATCAGCGCCGTGGACAAGCACTATTCCTACGGTCTCACGCTTATGAACAACAACATCAGCGTGAGTTCCAGAGCCGGCCGCAGCGGAACGGTCTCCCCCCTCGTATGGGACGGAGAGCGGTCTGACCGCGCCGTGCTCAAGGACATCCCGATGCATTACAGCGTGGAGCCCGGCGACACCGTGTACACCAGCGGGTTCTCCAACATATTCCCGGCCGACATTCCCATCGGCACAACAGGGAGCACAAAGTTCGTCGACGGAGCAACAAGCCGCACGGAAGTGTTTCTGTTCCAGGATTTTTCGGCCCTGCGCTACGTTACGGTCGTAAAGAACCCCGAAAGGGCCGAGATAGAGGCCCTGGAAGCCGGAGAGGAGGCCGGAGCAGAATGAAGCGCGGCGGATTCCTTCTGATGTACCTGCTCCTTATGGCAGTGCAGATTCTTGCGGGCAACTACTGCAACTTCACGCAGCACTTCACCCTGACCATACTCCCGGTTATGGTGCTGTGCATCCCCATACGCTACGGGACCATCTTCGCGATGTGCGCCGCCTTCGCCACCGGATTCTGCTGCGGGTTCCTGGGCGACGGCTTCCTCGGCCTCGCAATACTGGCCCTCGTGCCGGTTGGTCTTGGGCGCAAGGCTCTGATACAGCTGGTGTTCGGCTCGGAGGTGTTCTCCCGGGGCGAAGACATCTCCTTCCGCAGGCAGGGCGTTCCCAAGATGGCCCTCGCGACATTGATTGCGACGGCTGTGTATATGGCCATTTATGTTTGGGCCGACGGAGCCGGCACCCTCTCCTTCCGCTTCTGCCTGACGAAGTTCCTCATCTCGACCCTGGGCAGCACGGCCGTATCCCTGTTCGCCGCGCATCTCCTCACTTCTGACGACCTCGGGAAATGGAAGTAAACCGCAAGAACAAACTCCTGATTGGACTTGCCGTGGTATGCGCCATCCTGCTCGGCAAGATTTTCTATATCCAGGTTATCGACGGCTCGTACAAGAGAAGTTCGGAGAACAACTCGATGGTTTACGAGTACATCTATCCGCCCCGCGGCGTGATTTATGACCGCAATATGGAGATTCTCGTGGGGAACAAGGTCTGCTACGACATTATGGTCACCCCCCGCGAGGTGCGGCAGTTCGATACCCTCGCCCTTGCAAGGGCCCTGGACATAGAGCCCGACTTCATCAGGGAAAAGATGAAATATTACCGCACCTACCGCTCCAGGATCGGATTCCAGACCCTCGTGTTCCTCAAGCAGGTGCCGATGGAGGCCTATATGAAGTTCGCCGAGGAGGAGTTCAGCTTTCCCGGCTTCAAGGCCATAGTGCGCAGCCAAAGGGAATACCCGTTCAACGCCGGAGGCAACCTGCTGGGCTACACCTCCGAAGTGGATGCCGCGTACATAGAGAAGCACCCCGAATACAAGCCCGGCGACTATGCCGGAAAGACAGGAATCGAAGCCGCCAGGGAGCAGGACCTGTGCGGAAAGAAGGGATATCACATCTACCTGCGCGACTCCCACAACAGGAAGCGCTCCGCCTACGGAGACGGGCAGCACGACCGCGACGCCGAGCCGGGAAAGGATGTCGTGACCACGATCGACGCCCATCTGCAGCAGTACGGCCAGCAGCTGATGAACGGCAAGGTGGGCTCCGTGGTGGCCATAGAGCCCTCGACCGGAGAGATTCTGGCAATGGTGAGCAGCCCCGGAATCGACGTCGATGTCCTGCCGGAGTTCAGCAAGCACTACGCCCGCCTGATGAAGGACCCCCGCAAACCGATGTTCAACCGCACGGTGGCGGCGTCCTATCCTCCGGGCTCGGTGTTCAAACTCGTGAACGGCCTGATAGGGATGCAGGAGGGGGTCCTCGTGCCGGAAGACAGCTACCCCTGCAACCACGGCTTCCCCTACGGCAACGGGCACAACCTGGGCTGTCACTGGCACTCCTCGCCCCTGAGGCTCCTTGACGCCATCGCAACCTCCTGCAACGGCTATTTCTGCTATGTGTTCCGCAACATCCTAGGCAACCCCAAGTACGGCAGCATACAGGAGGCCTTCGACAAATGGCGCGAATACGTGCTGAGTTTCGGCTTCGGCCGCAGGCTCGGCTCCGACTTCCCCTCGGAGAAGGGCGGCAGCATCCCCACCTCCGACTTCTACAACAAGATTTACGGCAAGAAAGGCTGGAAGTTCACGACGATAATCTCCCTCTCCATAGGCCAGGGCGAGATTTGCGTGACTCCCCTTCAGATAGCCAACCTGGCCGCGATAATGGCCAACCGCGGCAGCTACTTCATCCCCCATATAGTGAAGGACTCCGACGGCATAACCATCGACCCCAAATACCACGAGAGGCAGTACACCCTTGTGGACACCTGCCACTTCAACAAGGCCGTACAGGGAATGTATATGGCGGTGAACGGAGGCGGAAGCGCCGGTGGCACGGCGTTCAACGCCAGGATTCCCGGAATCGACGTGTGCGGCAAGACCGGCACGGCGCAGAACCCCCACGGCAAGGACAATTCGGTGTTCATCTGCTTCGCCCCCAAGGATGACCCGAAGATTGCTATCGCGGCATATGTGGAGAACGCCGGCTTCGGAGCCACCTGGGCCCTTCCCGTGGCCTCGCTGATGATGGAAAAGTACCTTACCGGCGAGATACGGGAGGAGCGAAGGCCCCTTGAGGACAGGGTCCTTAACACGAGATTTTTTGCAGAGGAGGCCGCGCAATGAGCAGGATGGATGCAAATTCCGGGCTGGACCGCGGATTAATGAAGTCCGTCGACTGGAGACTGGTCGGCTGCTGGCTGATTCTGGCCGTTTTCGGGCTGATGAACATCTACGCCGCAGTGCGTTCCCAGAACCCTTCCGGCATCTTCGACCTGAGTTGCAATTCAGGCAAGCAGGCCCTGTGGATAGGCATTTCCTTCGCTTTCGCCCTGTTCATCCTGTTCGTTGTCAACACAAGGGTCTGGGAGGTGATTTCGGTCCCGCTGTACGGAGTGGTCGTCGTGCTGCTGGTAGCCGTGATCTTTATGAGCACGGCCACAAAGGGCTCGCATTCGTGGTTCTCTCTCGGGCCCGTGAAGTTCCAGCCGGCGGAGGTGTCGAAAATCACCACCTCGCTGGTTCTGGCGGGGTACATGGGGCGGCCGAACTTCAAGCTCGACCTGCCCCGCGACTTCTGGACGGTGGCCCTCATAATAGGGTTGCCGATGCTCATAATAGTGGCCGAGGACGAGACCGGCTCGGCCCTGGTGTACGTCGGATTCCTCTTCGTCCTTTACCGCGAGGGGCTCAGCGGGTGGTATCTGTTCATGCTCTTTATGGCGATACTTCTCTTCATACTCGCGCTTACGACCAACTGGTGGATTGCGGGCAGCGTGCTGCTGGCCGCCTGCGCAGGATACTTCCTGAAGGTGCTGCGCGAGACCCGCGGGGAGTCCCGCAAAAGGCGCCGGGCCCTGCGCAATTCCCTGCTCGCGTTCGCCGCGGGAATGGTCCTGATATTCGCGGCGGGCTTTGCCTTCAACCACGTGCTTAAAGACTATCAGAGGGGGCGCATCGAAGTCCTCCTCGGAATGAAGGAAGACATCAGGGGCGCCGGGTACAACGTCCACCAGTCGATGATTGCCATAGGCTCCGGCGGCTTCGGCGGCAAGGGCTACCTCAACGGCACGCAGACCACCTACGGCTTCGTCCCCGAGCAGCACACCGACTTCATCTTCTGCACAGTGGGGGAAGAGTGGGGGTTCCTGGGCTGCCTGTTCGTAATCCTGGTCTATGGCCTTATGATAGCCTGGATAATCGGCGACGCCGAAAAGGCCCGCTCGTCCTTCGCCCGGATCTACGGGTACTGTCTGGCCTCCTGCCTGTTCATGCATCTGTTCATCAACATAGGGATGACCATAGGGCTGATGCCCGTCATAGGCATTCCGCTGCCGCTTTTCAGCTACGGAGGCTCGTCGATGCTGGCCTTCACGACAATGATTTTCATATTCATCGCCCTCGACAGGCAGGAAAAAAAGTACTTCTGATGAGAAAGTTCCTCTGCACGATGATTCTTGTCCTGGCCGCCTTCTTCTCTGCCGGCGCCCAGAGCTTCGACTCCGATCTCAAGGCCCTGTACGGGACGGTGGCCCCGGACTTCACCGCAAGTTACGGAGACTACATCCAGTATCTGCCGGGAATCACGCCCTTCGCCCTCAAGGCCTGCGGGCTGGAAAGCGCCTCGTCGTGGAGCAGGATGTTCGTTTCCGCCGGGTTCGGGGCCGTGCTCACCTTCGGGGTCACCGAAGCCGTCAAGCTGGGAGTGGCGAGGATGAGGCCCGACGGGACCACCGCAAACTCCTTCCCCTCCGGCCATTCCGCAACGGCATATCTCGGGGCCACCTGGCTGCAGGTCGAATACGGCGACAGATACCCCTGGATAGGGGCCTGCGGCTACACCGTGGCCGCCGCCACCGCCCTTCAGAGGGTTCTTGCCAACCGCCACTGGACCACCGACACCTTTGCCGGCGCCGTCGTGGGCGTGCTTTGCGCCGAACTCGGATACCGCATTGGAGACCTTGTGCTCAAGGGAAAGGGAATCAACTTCGGAAGGGAGGAATACTGCTACGACCCCCTCGGGCTGAAGTACTGGAGCGTCGATTACTTCTACGGCTGGAAGACCTCCTCCCGCGGAAACGGGGCCCTTTGCGGCCTGCAGGCGGGGATTCCGCTGCGCCCGGGGCTCTGCGCCGCGCTGCGCTTTACCGCCCAATCCTGGCTTTTTGGCAACGACAGCGAGCATTCAATATACGGGACCGTCGGCGCGGGCGCCGCGAAGACCTGGCCTCTTGCCCCCCATTGGGAGGCGGCCGCTTCAGTGCTGGCAGGCTGCGCATTCGGCAATTCAGGCAATCCGGGCGGGGGCGGCGCGGTTTTCGACCTTTCTGCCGGAGGCTCCGTAGCCTGGGTCATCAACAATAGCTGCAAGGTAAGGGCCCTTGTGGAATATGAACAACTGGGGTCCGCGGCCACCCTCACTCTGGGCGCCGGCGCGGGGCTGTATTTCTGAGAATGCCGTCAGGCCACGACCCAGACCAGGACGTGGCGCTCGAAAGTCATATACCGGAGTTCGAATTCCTCCTCGTAACCGTCTTTGTGGATGAAGGTGGCGTCAAGCTCCCCCTCTCCCCTGGGGCGGAACTCCTCGATTTCAATCTGCTCCGCGAAGTCAACACCGTACTGCGAGATGAGCTTGTACACGGCCTCCTTGGCGCACCAGTAGATGGCAAGCTGCTCGCGGCGGTCGTCGGTGTCGTCGGCCAGGTCTTCTATCTCCTCCTCGCTGAGGGCCTTCTTTTCCACGGCCGAGAAGTCGCGGTCCAGTGATTCGCAGTCGATGCCCACCTCGTCGTTGTCGTTCAGGATGACGGCCACGAACTTGTCGGTGTGGGTTATGCTGATGTTGGTCGCGCAGTTCTCGATGTAGGGCTTGCCGTTGTCGTGATGGTTGAGGTAAACCTTCTCCTCGAACATTGCGTCCAGCAAAGCCCGCACGGCAAGCTTCTGCTTCCGCAACGATTCGCTTTTGATGTATGAAATTTCTTCAAGTTCGTCCGTAGGGACGGATGTGAGGGCTCGAAGCTCCGCCTCGGTCTCGCTCACCTGCCAGACTCCCACACGCGAGTGGTAGTCGTCATCAAGGTCTTTAATGAGATATAGTGCCATAAACAATTATAACGACACAAAGATATATCTTTTTTCGGATATCCCAAAATATCGGGAAAATGAGTATCTTTGTAGTCCACAAACGCAAACAGACAAATTCATACGATATGAAGTACCTCACAAACGAAAAATTGCTCATCGTCGGAGCCGGCGGAATGATCGGTTCCAACATGGTCCAGAGTGCCCTTATGCTGGGCCTCACCCCCAACATCTGCCTCTACGACATCTACGAACCCGGCGTTCACGGTGTCTATGAGGAAATCTGCCACTGCGCGTTCGAAGGCGCCAACGTCTCCTACACCGTCGACCCTGAAGTTGCCTTCAAGGATGCCGCCTACATCATTTCTTCCGGCGGCGCTCCCCGCAAGGAGGGCATGACCCGTGAGGACCTTCTCAAGGGCAACTGCCAGATTGCGGCCGACTTCGGCGACAAGATCAAGCAGTACTGCCCCGAGGTGAAGCACGTCGTGGTCATCTTCAACCCCGCCGACGTCACCGCTCTCACCGCCCTCATCCATTCCGGACTCAAGCCCTGCCAGCTGACCTCCCTCGCGGCTCTCGACAGCACCCGCCTCCAGGAGGCTCTCGCAGCCGAGTGCGGAGTTCCCCAGTACAAGGTCACCGGCGCCGCCACCTACGGCGGACACGGCGAGGCAATGGCGGTGTTCGCCAGCAAGGCCCTCGTTGACGGCAAGCCTCTGAGCGAGTACAACATCTCCGACGAGAAGTGGGCAGAAATCAGGCACTGCACCGTCCAGGGCGGTTCCAACATAATCAAGCTCCGCGGCCGCAGCTCCTTCCAGAGCCCCGCTTACCAGGCTGTCAAGATGATCGAGGCCGCAATGGGCGGCGCCGAGTTCACCTGGCCCGCAGGCTGCTACGTCAACTGCGACAAGTGCGGCTACAAGAACGTCATGATGGCAATGCCTTCCGTCATCGACGCAACCGGCGTTCACTTCACCGCTCCCCAGGGCACCGCTCAGGAGATGGCCGACCTGACCGCTTCCTACCAGCATCTCTGCAAGATGCGCGAGGAGATTATCTCCCTCGGCATCATCCCCGCAGTGGAGGACTGGTGCAAGATGAATCCCAACCTCTAGTATAGGGCTCATATATCCGGAACGGCACTTTACCGGCCGTTCCGGTTTTTAATCGGGGTGTGGCGCAGTTGGTAGCGTATCTGCTTTGGGAGCAGAGGGTCCCGCGTTCGAGTCGCGGTACCCCGACGGGGAAAAATCATGAACACATTATTCGATCCTTTGCGCAGGAAGGAAGTCGCCGCCACGCCTGAAGAGCAGGTGCGGCAGTGGTTCATCACCGTGCTCGGCGGCGCCATGGGCGTTCCGGCGCATCTGATGATGAGCGAAGTGGGGTTCAAGTGGGGCGGGAAGCAGTATCGGGCCGACATCCTGATTTACAGCCGCGGCGGAGAGCCGCTCGCCGTGGTGGAATGCAAGCGCCCCGACGTAGCGCTCGACGAGAGTGTGGCCCTGCAGGCAATGAGGTACAATGCCGAGCTGGACGTGCGCTGGATCTTCCTTACCAACGGAGAGCGCACGATGGTCTTCCGGCGGGATGACGGCAGGTTCGTGCAATGCCCCGCGCTCCCCGCCTACGACCAAATGTAATCAGACAAAAAGCCCGTCCTTCATCACCAGCGACCTGTCGCAGAGCGCGGCAAGGTCGGGGTCGTGCGTGACTATTATTATGGTCTGGCCGAATTTTTTCCTGAGGGAAAACAGCAGGCGGTGAATCTCGTCTTTGGTCACGGAATCCAGGTTTCCGGTGGGCTCGTCGGCAAAAAGAACGGCGGGGGAATTCACCAGAGCCCTTGCGATGGCAACCCTCTGGGCCTCGCCTCCTGACAGTTCCGCAGGCTTGTGGGCGGTCCTTTCCGACAGGCCCACCTCGCCGAGAAGCCGGAGAGCCTCCTCACGGGCCTCCCTGCGGGAACGGCCGGCAATAAGGGCCGGTATCATCACGTTTTCCAGAGCGGTGAACTCCGGCAGCAGATTGTGCTCCTGGAACACGAAGCCCACCCTGCGGCCGCGGAACGAGGAAAGGGCGTTGCCGTGCAGGGCCCCGACCAGGGTGCCGTCTATCACCACTTCGCCGGAATCGGGGGTGCTCAGCGTCCCAAGAATCTGGAGGAGGGTGGTCTTGCCGGCTCCCGAAGCCCCCATTATGGCCACGACTTCTCCCCTTCCGGCTTCGAAGTCCACTCCCTTCAGGACCTCAAGAGCCCCAAACGACTTGTGTATTCCCTTTGCAGATACCGTCATACGATCATTTTTTAAGCCAGTCCTCGGGGTTGCAGGGGGTGGAACCTTCCCAGAGCTGGAAGTGCAGCTGGGTCTGGCCGTCGATGGTGTCGACGGTCCCGACTTCGTCGCCGGCCTTCAATTTGTCGCCGGCCTTCACGGCAACGGCCCCCAGCTTGCAGTAGAAGGTGAAGTAGGTGCCGTGCTGCACCAGGACGCATTTGTTGTAGCCGGGCATCACTATTATCTTTCGGACCTCCCCTTCGAACACGCAACGGACCCTGGTCCCCTTCGCGACCCCTATGTTGATTCCGTTGTTGAACGGCATTTCTATGGTGGTGTAAACCGGGTGGTTGTGCCGGCCGAAGCGCTCGAGGACGGTGCCGCTGCAGGGCCAGGGAATCTTTCCCTTGTTGGCGGCGAATTCTCCGGAAACCCTGTAATCTATCTCCTTCACGGCCTTCTTCTCCGCGGTGCCGGAAGTGCCGGCCTTCTCCGTCTTCCCCTCTTTCTCGGCTTTCTGCTGCGCCTTGACGTAATCGGCTATTATCTTCTGGATTTCCCTGTTGAGGTCCTCCACCTGGCGCTTCTTGGTCTTCAGTTCCTTCTGATACCTGTTCTTCTCCTTGCCGAGCCTGGCCACAAGGGCCTCGTTCTCCCCTCTTTCGGTCTCAAGGTCCGCCAGATATTTCCTGTGGCCGGCGCGGAGAGTCTCGGCACGCGAGCGCAGGAGGGAGAGTTCCACGAGCCTGGCGTCGAGTTCCGCCTTGGTCGCCTTGATTTTCTCCGCCTGGCCGTTCATCCTGGCCGAAAGGCTGCGCAGATATCCATACCGCCGCAGGGCCTGCCCCATATTGCCGCTTGCCATTATGTACATGAACCAGATGCGTGAATCCCGGTTCCTGTAGGCGCTTGCCACAAGGCGGCTGTAATAGAGGGAAAGGGTGTCGAGCCTGGCCTGGAGTGCGGCGGCTTCGGCCTTGCGCAGGCGGATGGAGTCGTCTATCGACTTTATTTCGCGTTCGGTCTCGGCAAGAAGTTCCTTCCTGGCGGAGACTTTTCTGCGCACAAGGGAGAGTTTCCCAAGGGCGTTGTCGCTGCTGGCCTTGTTCTCCTTGAGCTGAAGTTCTATGGCGGCGATTTCCTGCTCCAGACGGGATTTCCTGCTCTGCTGGGCGGAAGTGTCCTGCGCGCCGAGCAGGGGCGCGGCGGCAAGGCAGATGGCCAGTATTAGCAGGATCCGCTTCATTTGGCTTCGGCGAGGCCTCTGTAGTATTCGGAAAGTTCGTACTCGCCCAAAGAGCGGAGCACAATGGAATAGTGTAGAAGGACGTCCTTGTTCTCTCTCCCTCCGTAAATCATCGCGTGCTTGAGATACGGCTTGGCCTCGGCGTCACGGTGCAGGAGATGGAGTATCCAGGCGTAGGTGTCGAGATAGGTGGCGTTGTCGGGGTTGTTCTGGACGGTTATCTTGCTCATTGAAAGGGCCTTCCGGAGCTTTTTTCCGCTGAGGCTCAACCAGTAGGCGTAGTTGTTCAGGACGGGGGCGTACTCGGGGTCCACGGCAAGGGCCTTGTCATAGATTTCGAAGGTGGTCTTCATGTCGCCCTTCTCGTAATACAGGTCTCCGAGGATGCTGTAGGCTTCCACGAGCTGGGCGTCGTTCTTCTGCTGAATCGACAATTCTATTATTTCCCGGCAGACCGCCTCGGCGCCCTCGTTGTCCTGTTCGATGAAGCGCATCCGCATCTTGAGCATCTTCAGCGGAAGCTGGTCGGGGTGCATCTGCGCGGCGTCATCCACCAGTTTGGTGAACTGCTTGCCCCAGACCTGGTAGAAGCGCGCGTCCATCGAGCCGAGGATCCTGGTGAGGATGGATGTCTTGGCCTCGGGGAAAACCTCTTCGTTGTGAATCACGTTGCCGAGTCTCAGGAAATAGGCCGGCATATTGCCGCGAATACGGCTCACGTCGGAAATGCCAAGTTCCGCCGGAGCGTAGTTCGGGTCCAGTTCCAGGGCCCTTTCATAATACTCGAGGGCAGTGGTGTCGCGCAGCGAGGTGATGGCGGCGTCGCCGAGCATCGTGAGGATGTACGGAGTGTTGTACTGCGCGGGAAACTGCTTTACAAGGCCTTTCAGGAGGGGGATGGCCTCTTCCGGGCGGCCTGCGGCTATGTACTCGGAGGCCAGGACGTTGCGGTACCAGGAGTTCGTGGAGTCGGCGGCGGCGGCCTTCTCGAAATACGGCAGGGCACCGGCCCTGTCGCCCTTCGCGACCACGCACAGCCCGGTGTAGTAGCTGACCGCGTCGTCGGCGGGATACACCGCCGCAAGGGAATCGAGAATGGTGCGGGCCTCGTCGTACCGGCCTGCGGTATAAGCGGCCGCGGCATCTACAATCCTCACGTCATCCAGCGTGCTGAGAGCCCTGGATGGAAGACAGATGGCCAAAGCCAGAATCAACGGTAGCATTTTCCTCATACAGGATACAAAAATACGAGTTTTTTTGTCTATTTTCGCAACAATAACAGAGTATACGATGCAACTTTTTGGTAACGGAAGGCATCTTAACACTCGGGTTGGGCAAAGTGAAGACGGGAACGACCTTTCCACCGTGCAGAAAGCGAAGGAAGGAGACCGCCGCGCCCAGAAAGCCATCTACGATTCCCTCAGTGGCAAGATGTATGCCGTGTGCATACGCTATATGGGAGACCGCGAGTCCGCGCAGGACGTGCTTCAGGATGGTTTCGTGACGCTCTTCACCAAGCTCGACAGCTACTCGGGAGAGGGTTCTTTCGAGGGCTGGGCCCGCAAGATCTTTGTAAACACGGCACTGATGAGTCTCCGGAAAAAGGATATCCTTCGGAACACAGAGGAAGTTGATACCGCCCGGAACGTCAGGAGCGGCGAGGAAAGCGCAACGGACAAGATAGCTTACAAAGATCTGATGCAGCTCGTATCCTCCCTGCCCCCGGGGTTCAGGACTGTGTTCAATATGTATGTGATAGAAGGTTATTCCCACAAGGAAATCGCCGAGGAACTCGGGATTTCGGAGACTACGTCACGCTCGCAGCTGCAGCGCGCAAGGACGCTGCTGCAGTCAAAGATCAAAAAGATGTAAAGATGCTCGAAAACGATATGAATGATTTCGACCTCCTCGTAAGGGAGGCTCTCGAGAACGCCGAGGTGAAGGCACCGCGCGGCGTCTGGAAAGCCGTGTCCGGGAGGCTCGACCAAACGCAGGCCGCTGCCGCCCTATGGTGGAAGTGGGCCGGCGCCGCACTGGCCGCAGCGTGCGTTGCCGGGGCGGGCCTGTTCTTCGCGGGCAGCTTCGGCGGCGGCTCCGATGCCGTTCTCCCGTCTCCGGAACCCGTAGTTGCCGAGGCGGTTCCCGCCGTTCAGAGTGAAGAAGCCGGCATTGAAGAAGAAGCAACAATTCCAACCATCAACCATACAAAAACCGGCAGCCTGCTCGCCGCCGTGGAATTTGACACATCCTCCACGCCCGAAGCAGCCCCTGCCAAACAGGACTCCCCCGCAACCGGCGCCCTCGGCAAGAAGGCAGCCGGAGCGGACGGGTCGCAGAACTCCGCCAGGCCCAAGGCAAAGGATGATTCCGCAGTCAGCTGGGAGATGATAGAACTGGAAGACAAGGAGGAAGCTTTCAAGCCCCACGCGTCAATCTCGCTCGACGGAGTGATCGGAGGCAACGACTCCGACCTCCTCAACCGCAGCGGCGTCGCGCGTGCAAGTTCCGGCTCTTCGCTGGTCAGCGCCACCGGAATCACGGAAAAAGGATCCTCGGCCTACGGCGTCCCCTTCTCCATAGGCGCCGGAATCAGGGTTTACTTCGCCCCGAGGCTTTCCCTCGGCTCGGGTCTGAGCTACTCCATGCTCACCCGCACCTTCAGCGGAGTCTATAACGAGGTCAGCGGCGGCGTGCTCACCTCCAGCGTAGAGGGCGACGTCCACCACACTATGCATTACATCGGGATACCGCTCAACCTGTACTATGACGTCCTGAACACGAAGAACTTCAAGTTCTACGTCTATGGCGGCGGCAAGGCAGAATACTGCGTGTCCAACAAATACAGGATGTACACCAGCCCCGAGGTAAACTTCTCCGATCCCGTGAAGGGCCTGCAATATTCCGTAGGCCTGGGTCTGGGCGTGGAATTCCGCCTGTCCGACAAAATGGGCCTGTATCTCGACCCTGGCGCCTGCTACTACTTCAACAGCAACCAGCCCAAGAGCGTGCGCACCGACAAACCGCTTATGGTCAACTTCGAAGCCGGTCTGCGCTTCAATCTATAAAAACAATCACTTAAAACGTATATTTTTTCAAGGTAGCCGGAAAGTTTGGACTAAATTTTCCGGCTTTCTTCTTTTTACCGCTTCCTTTGCCGGAAAAAGGAAGATATGAAAACCGGATTTGCATTGATGGCCGCCCTAGCCCTGCTATGCGGCTGCGAAGTGATTGAAAGCGGTTCCGCCAGAGGCCGGGACACGGAGAGGGACGACCCTTCGGGGGACGGCGAGGTGCAGGAGGATTCGACGCTGGTGACCCCCGCCCCTGTCCCGAAGCCCGACACCCTGGTGTACCTGAGCGCCGTGCACTACCCCGACGGATATGACTGGCAGCGCGACACCGCATACCGGAGCGGCGACGCCCGGCTCTCGCTGTACTGCAACGACTCCCTCCTGCTGCGCTTCCCCACCGGAGAAGGCATCAGCGCCGAGCCCGATATGCACCATATAATTGGAGGGCACCTGTTTACCGAGGGGGTGAGCGGGGGGCGTACGGTGATCTGCCGCGACGGTGAGGAAGTGTTGCGCTTCGACGGGAAGGAACTCCTCAAGGGTCTCCTCCCCGTCGGGAACGACCTGTACACCCTCTCGCAGGAACGCAGCGGCAGCGGGTTCACCCTGAGAAGGAACGGGGAGGCCGTGCTCCGGAAATCGGGCGGGGTGATCTTCGGCAGCCTGGACGACCCTTCCTACGGCAGCAGCGGGGCCCTTTACCTGCAGAACGGGATTTGCTGCTTCTGCTACCGCGTGGGAGAAGTGTGCCTCTCGGTGTGGGACGGGCAGGAAAGGACCCTGACCGAAATCACCCAAGGCAGCAGGGTCCAGGACCTCAAGATAGTTGGCGGGGAGGCGGTGGCGGTGAAGGATGACAGTTTTGGCCTGTTCTGGGACGGTGCACGGATTTGGGACCACGGCAACGGCGATGTTTCGGTTTCCGGGAACATCAGGAACACTGCCGGCGGCACACGGCACTCCGGTATATACCGGCCCGGGAGCGGCGAACTCCTGCAGTTCGGAGGGCAGGACTGCGTCTTTTACGTGGGTCCGGAAAGAGGCTATGCAATCCAGACACTCCAGGACGGCAGCTTCGACATCTGCCGGGCGGGAGGAATGGAACACGTGGATGGGTGCTGGTACCTCTTCACGGCCTGCTGCGCCACACTGAGGGGAGAGGAACTTCTCGTGGCCCTCAACCCGAGGGGCGAAGGACACCCTTCCGTGCGCGGGGGCGGCGAACTCGGGGAGGAAAGTTACATCAGCGGAATCCGCACTGAAATAAAATACAACGAATAAGATGCATATAAACGTACTTGCCGCAAAATGCGTCGGGATAGACGCTGTGCGCGTAACTGTGGAAATAGACATTGACCGCGGCATAGGGTTGTACCTGGTCGGACTTGCCGACGCCGCTGTGAAGGAGAGTCTGCTCCGCACCACAACGGCCCTGGAATCGCTCAGCTTCAAGATTCCGGGGAAGAAGATTGTAATCAACCTGGCTCCGGCCGACCTTCGGAAGAACGGCTCGGGCTACGACCTTCCGATTGCGATAGGGATAATCGCGGCATCGGAGCAGAGGAACCTTCCCGGCATAGGGAAATATCTGATTATGGGAGAACTGGGCCTGGACGGCAGCATACGCGGAATTTCCGGGGCCCTGCCATATGCCGAACTTGCCGCGGGAGAGGGGCTCGCAGGGGTGATACTGCCCGAGGAATCGGCCCTTGAGGCGGTGGAATTCCGCGGCCTGAACGTCTTTGCCGTGCAGAACCTGCAGGATGCCATAAAGATTCTGGAAGAGAAGGAGGACTGCTCCGACCTGCTGGTATGGAACACGCGGAGTTTCAAGAAGATGGAGCGGAGCAGGCAACACGGGTGCACTGCGGCGGACACCATCGACTTTTCCGACATCATAGGGCAGGAAGGCGCCAAGCGCGCGGCGGAAATTGCAGCCGCCGGAGGGCACAATCTCATAATGATAGGCAGCCCCGGCTCTGGGAAGAGTTCCCTTGCCAAGGCTATGGCGGGGATAATGCCCCCGATGACCCTGGAAGAGGCCACGGTGACCAGCAAAATCTACTCTATAGCGGGGAAGGGCGCGGCGCGCTGCGGATTGATACGGCAGCGCCCCTTCCGCGCGCCGCACTACAGCGCCTCGCTCCCGGCGATAGTGGGAGGCGGCGCGGGCGACGCCATAATGCCCGGCGAGGTGTCACTGGCCCAGAACGGGGTGCTTTTCCTCGACGAGGTGGGCCAGATGCCGCGCTCGGTCATCGAGGCACTCCGTGGCCCAATAGAAGACAGGAGCGTGACAATCTCGCGCCTGAAGTCGAAGGTGGAGTTCCCGGCTTCCTTTATGCTGGTGGCGGCCTCTAACCCCTGCCCCTGCGGATACTGGGGAGAGGGCGACCGCTGCAATTGCTCGCCGACGCAGAGGCTGAATTACCTCGGCAAGCTCAGCGGACCTATTATGGACAGGATAGACCTCCAGGTCTGGATGCACGCCGTGGAGCCCTCGAAAATCCTGGAAAGACGCAGCGCGGAGCCATCAGAAGAGGTCGCCCGGAGAGTTCTCAAGGCAAGGATAGAGCAGAAGCATCGCTTTGCCACCGAAAGCATCACGACCAATGCAGAAATGAGCAACCGGCAGATAGAGAAATACTGCCCGCTCTCAGAGCCTTGCAGGCAGACAATGACAAGACTGATGGAGAATATGGGGCTTTCGATGAGGGCTTACTTCAGAATAATCAAGGTGGCGAGGACGATAGCCGACCTTGCAGGCTCGCCGGAAATCAGGTCGGAGCATCTGGCCGAAGCCGCCGGGTACCGTTTCCTGGACAAACAGTCCCTGTTGCCATAAAAAAGAGAGAGCGACTGAAAATCAGCCGCTCTCTTTCTGTGGAGATAAGGAGATTCGAACTCCTGACCCCCTGCTTGCAAGGCAGGTGCTCTACCAACTGAGCTATACCCCCGAAAACAAAAAATGTAGGGACGCGCGGAGTTGAACCGCGGACCTCCACATTATCAGTGTGGCGCTCTAACCAACTGAGCTACGCCCCTATATGAATAATGAAAGACAAGTACAAAGCACTTATGTGCCTTGAACATAACCGCGAGCGCAAAGTGTCAAGGTCTTGC
>R18__coassemble_1314_pt1 | contig 39861 bp, 30 predicted proteins | sample R18__metabat2_high_PE_009 | metagenome-assembled genome bin R18
TCAAGGACGGTATCGAGGGTATGCTCGAGCCCGAGAAGAAGGAGGAGGTCATCGCGACCGCCGAGGTCAAGCAGACCTTCCGCATCAGCAAGGTCGGCACCATCGCCGGTTGTATCGTGCGGGACGGCAAGATGCTCCAGAAGTCGAAGGTGCGCCTCATCCGCGACGGCATAGTGATCTATACCGGCGAACTGGGTTCACTGCAGATAGGAAAGGATGCCGTCAAGGAAGTTCTTGCCGGCAAGGAGTGCGGTATGAGCATCTCGGGTTACAACGACATCAAGGACGGCGACGTCATCGAAGCCTTCCAGATCGTTGAGATCAAGAGGACTCTGTAGCACGATGAATACGGGATTGTTGAGATATCAGGACTCGAACCTGAACTGGCAGAACCAAAATCTGTAGTGCTACCATTACACCATACCTCAATTCCGGCTGCAAAGATATGAAATTTTATTAAATAGCAAGAGCAGTCTATCTGCGTTTTCGGAAGAAATCGCTCACCAGAGAAGAACAGTCTTCGGCCAGCAGGCCGGAGGCTGTTTCCGTTTTTGGATGGAGAAGAGAGGGGGTGAACAGGGTGAAGCCGCGCTTGGGGTCGTCGGCGCCCCAGACTATGCGTCCGACCTGTGCCCAACCCAGCGCCGCGGCGCACATCGGACAAGGCTCCACGGTCACGTATATCGTGCAGTCTGTCAAATACTTGCCTCCGATTGCTTCGGTCGCGGCCGTGAGGGCAATCATTTCGGCGTGTGCCGTAGGGTCGTGCAGCATTTCAGTCATATTGTGCCCTTTGGCTATGATTCTGCCGCGGCATACAATCACGGCTCCGATGGGAATCTCGCCGTCTTCTCCTGCCTTACGGGCTTCCCGCAGGGCCTCCTGCATATATCTTTCGTCTTGTTCCATTGGGGCAAAGTTATGATTTTTGACCGATAATTTCTAATTTTGGGGTTATGATAATATCGCTTACAGGATTTATGGGCTGCGGCAAGACAAGCGTCGGGCGGGAACTGGCGTCCAGACTTGGCTGGCGTTTCGTCGATCTTGACGATGCCGTGTGCGCAATGGAGCACAGGACTGTGGCGGAAATCTTCGCAGATGGAGGGGAAGACGCCTTCAGAGCGGCCGAATCACGCGCCTTGAAAGCCGAACTCCACACGACGGAGAATACTGTAATCGCGCTGGGCGGCGGCACGGTAACGCGTTCGGAAGCGAGGGAACTCGTGCTCTCGAGAACCACCAGCATATATCTTCGGGCACGTCTAGGGAGCCTCCTTGAATATCTTGAAGGTGACACCTCGCGTCCATTGTACGACAAAAGCACCGCAGGGGTGCTTTTGCGTAATCGTGAAGAATTCTATTTGGCGGCAGATTTTACCGTTGACGTTGACGGACTTGCTCCCGCGCAGGTCTGCGACCTGCTGCTAGAACGGGAGATCGTCGGAGGTGTCGTCCATACCTCCAAGGTCGATTGCGGGACCTGAAGGCTGCGGCTGCTGCACGGGTGCCTGATATGCGGGTGCGCTCTGCTGGTACACGGGCTGCTGAGGCTGCGGCTGCTGGTATGCGGGTTGCTGGTACTGCTGGGGCGCAGGCTGCTGATAGGCGGGCTGGGGCTGATAGCCGCCCTGCTGCTGGTAATTGCCCTGGCCGCCGTCCTCGCGCCTCCCGAGCAGGAAGAGGGTATCTGCCTGGATTTCAGTCGTATATTTCTTGACGCCCTGGGCGTCGGTGTAGGAACGTGTCCTCAGACGACCCTCGATATAGACCTGAGTTCCCTTATGGATGAATTTTTCCGCCGTGTCGGCGCTCAGGCGCCAGGCCACGATGTTGTGCCACTCGGTATTCTCTCTCATTTCACCGTTGCGGTCGCGGTATCTTTCTGTTGTGGCAAGCGTGAATGTAGCCACCTTCGTTCCCTGGCCGTTCTGGCCATTCCCGTCGAGGTAACGTATCTCCGGATCCCTTCCGACGTTACCGATAAGCATTACTTTGTTCAATGAAGGCATAGTCCTGTAGTTTTAATGTTCCGCAAATATATGAATATTTCCCGGAATTTCGCCGGTCATCAGCGGATAACCTGCGGTGGCCTGGCGCTCCAGCCAGACTTTTCCTGAAATGTAGCCGGGGTGATTCTGCAGGCAGGGATCCTTGTAATTGGCTTCCAGCAGATGCCTGCATTGGAGCTTTTCGATGCCCGGTACCGAACGGGGCAGGGTGTAGATTATAATGTCGGCCCTGACTCCGTTCTCCAGACCATCGTGCCTGTAAAGGCTTGTGTCAAAACCACAGTCACGCGCGGCGGCAAGAGCTGCTTTTCCGGCGCCGCCGTAACCTGCCACGGCAACGCTGCCGCAATCCTTGAACGCGGGCTCTGACAGCAGTTCCCTGAGCCCCAGATAATCCGAATTGTACGCCTTTATGCCGGCATCGGTCTTCACCAGAATATTGGCGGCTCCGAGTTTTTCCACCTCCGGACTTTTGATGTCGGCGGCCCTTGCAGCCCGCTCCTTGAACGGCATAGTGACGTTGACGGCGCGGTAAGGCCCCTGCGTGAATCTCTGCCAGGCCTTTTCAAAGTCGGCCTCGTCTATAAGGTCATAAGCCCACTTCCCGCCGTAGGCGGCGGCGAAGAGTTCCGGGCTCATCGAGTGTGCCACGGGGTGTCCTATGATTCCGAACCTATCCATTGCGCTGCCTTACGGCCTCGAAAAGGAGTATCGCTGCCGACACCGATGCGTTCAGGGAATCGAGTTTCCCGAGCATCGGAATCTTTATGTGGGAGTCGGCGGCTTCCCGCCAACTGTCCGTGAGCCCCGTGGCCTCGGTGCCGATGACTATGGCGGTGCCGCGCTTCATATCGGTATTGTAGTACCACTCGCTGTCCTGCAACTGCGCGGTCAGAATCTGTATGCCGCTGCTCTTCAGAAATCCGATGGCTTCGTCGGAACTGCAGGCAATACAGGGCACGGTGAAGACGGCGCCTATCGATGCCCTGATCAGATTGGGGTTGAAGAGGTCGGTCAGAGGGTCGCAGAGGAGCACGGCATCGGCTCCGGCGGCATCGGCCGAGCGCAGCACTGCGCCCAGGTTCCCCGGCTTCTCTACGCTCTCGAGCACGACTATGAGAGGATCATTCGGAAGTTGAAGATCCTTGAGACTCAATGCCTTGGCCTTGATCTCGGCGATGACGCCCTCGGTCCCTTCCCTGTATGCAATCTTTGAATACACCTCTTTGCTGACCTCGAAAATCCTGGCGCAGGGGCCTTCCGGGCGGAAATCTCCGCATATCTGAGGGCAGAGGAAAATGCTGTCGGCCTCATACCCTGCGGCAAGGCAGTGTTCCAGTTCGCGCCGGCCCTCCACCACGAACAAAGCGCTTTCGCGCCGCTCAGAGGACTTCTGCTGCAGCGCGACAAGCTTCTTTATCTTCGGGTTCTGTGCCGAGGTCAGTTTCTCGATCATATTTTCTCCGGCCTCATCTGGGGGAAGAACAGCACGTCCTGGATGGTGGTCTGGCCGGTCATGAACATCGTGAGGCGGTCGATTCCCATTCCGAGTCCGGAGGTGGGAGGCATACCGTACTCGAGCGCACGCACGAAGTCGTAGTCGATGAACATAGCCTCGTCGTCGCCCTTGCTCTTGAGACGGGCCTGCTCCTCGAAGCGCTCCAGCTGGTCCACGGGGTCGTTGAGCTCGGAATAGGCGTTCGCAAGTTCCTTTCCGCACACGAAGAGTTCGAACCTCTCGGTGAGGGTCGGGTCCTCGCGGTGGCGCTTGGTAAGAGGGCTCATCTCCACGGGGTAATCTGTCACGAAAGTGGGCTGGATGAGCTTGCTCTCGCAGTATTCGCCGAAGATGGCGTCTATGAGCTTGCCCTTGCCCATCGAGGGCTCTGTCTCCACGTGAAGCTTCTTGCAGGTGTCGCGGAGTTCGTCCTCGTTCATTCCCTTCACGTCAACCCCGGCATATTCCTTTATTGCCTCGAGGATGGGGAGCCTGCGGTACTGCCCGCCGAAGTCGACCTCGTTCTCCCCGATCTTCACCACTGTGGTGCCGTTCACGTTGAGGGAAATCTTCGCGAGCATTTTCTCCACGAACTTCATCATCCAGTTGTAGTCCTTGTAGGCCACATAGATTTCCATACAGGTGAATTCGGGGTTGTGGGTCTTGTCCATACCCTCGTTGCGGAAGTCCTTGGCGAACTCGTACACGCCATTGTAGCCGCCCACTATCAGTCTCTTGAGATACAGCTCGTTGGCGATTCTCAGGTAGAGGGGGATGTCCAGGGCGTTGTGATGGGTGATGAACGGACGGGCCGTTGCGCCGCCGGGGATGCCCTGCAGGATGGGGGTCTCGACCTCGAGGCAGCCGGCCTCGTTGAAGTACTCGCGCATCGTGGCGATGATTCTGGCTCTCTTTACGAAGGTCTCCTTGACCTGCGGATTGATGATGAGGTCCACATAGCGCTGGCGGTAGCGGAGCTCGGGGTCGGTGACAGCATCGAAGACCTGGCCTTCCGCCTCCTTGACTATGGGAAGGACGCGCAGGCTCTTGCTGAGGAGGGTGAGTTCCTTCGCGTGGACGCTCAGCTGCCCGGTCTGGGTGATGAAGGCGAAGCCCTTGATGCCCACTATGTCGCCTATGTCGAGGAGTTTCTTCCACACGGTGTTGTAGAGAGTCTTGTCCTCGCCGGGGCAAATCTCATCCCTTTTGACGTAAATCTGTATGCGTCCGGTCTCGTCCTGGAGTTCTCCGAAAGAAGCGGCGCCCATTATGCGCCTGCTCATCACGCGGCCCGCTATGCAGACTTCCTGGAAGTTCCCCTTTTCGGGGTCATATCCGGCGGCTATTTCCGCAGCCGATGCGTTTACGGGGTATTCCGCTGCAGGGTAGGGCTCGATGCCCAGTTCCCTGAGCTTGCCGAGAGCCTCCCGGCGAAGCATTTCCTGTTCACTGTATTCTGCCATATTCTGTACTTATATTATATCTTCTCTTTCGCGGATGTCGCGCACGCGGAGTTGCAGCGCCGAATTTCCGCGGTAATAATTCTCCACTATAGCGTAGCAGACGTCGAAGGGGTTGCCGTCGCGTATGTAGTCATAATAATCCGCCATATTGAAGGCGATTGCCGCAATCTGGTGGTAGGGCTGGCTTTCCTGGATGAGGTCCAGCTTCATATGCACTCCGCCGGCGCCCACCTTGCGCCCGTTGCCCGCGTCATAGACGTCTTCGGTCACGAAGATGGGGTTGTTGTTGCCGGGGCCGAAGGGCTGGAACTGCTTGAGTATGCGGTAGAATTTGGGGGTGATCTGCGAGAAGTCGAGCCTGGCGTCAACGTCGATGACCGGCACCAGCATCTCCTTGGTTATCTTCCCCGCGATGAAGGCATCCATCCTGCGCGAGAATTCGGCGAGGTTCTCTTCCTTCAGCGTGAGCCCTGCGGCATAGACGTGCCCTCCGAAATTCTCCAGCAGGTCGGCGCAGCTCTCTATGGCCTCGTAGAGGTCGAATCCGGCCACGCTCCTGGCGCTGCCGGTCACGAATCCGTTGGATTTGGTGAGCACCACCGTGGGCTTGTAGAAGGCCTCCACAAGCCTCGAGGCCACGATTCCCACCACGCCTTTGTTCCACTTGGGGTTATAGACTATTGTGGCGTTCTCGCGGGCAAGGCATTTGCCCGCCTGCACCATCCCGATGGCCTCTTCGGTTATCTGCCTGTCTATGTTCTTGCGCTCGTTGTTGTTGTCGTTTATCTGCTCTCCGATGCGCATTGCGGTCTTGGCGTCGGTGGCCTTGAGGAGGTCCACCGCGAGCCGCCCGCTCTCCATACGCCCTGCGGCGTTGATGCGGGGCCCTATCTTGAACACTATGTCGTCGATGGTGATGTGCCCCTGCTCCAGGTTGCTCAGGGTTATCATCGCCTGCAGGCCCTGGCAGGGATTCTCGTTCAGGACCTTGAGCCCGAAGTGCGCAAGGACCCTGTTCTCGCCGACCATGGTCACGAGGTCGGAGGCTATGCTCACAACCAGCAGGTCCAGCAGGGGGATGAGGCTTTCGAAGGGGATTCCGTACTTCTGCGCGTAGGCCTGCACGAGCTTGAAGCCCACCCCGCAGCCGCTCAGGTCGTCGAAGGGATAGTGGCAGTCCTCCCGCTTGGGGTCCAGCACGGCCACGGCCCTCGGCAGCTGGTTCTCCGGGAGGTGATGGTCGCAAATTATGACATCTATGCCTTTCTCGCGGGCATATTCCACCTTGTCTATGGCCTTGATGCCGCAGTCCAGGGTTATGATGAGGGTGTAGCCTCCCTCGGCGGCATAGTCGATGCCCTTGTAGGAAACGCCGTACCCCTCGTCGTAGCGGTCGGGGACGTAGAATCCGATTTTGTTTGTGAAGCGGTGGATGAAGGAATACACCAGGGCCACGGCCGTGGTCCCGTCAACGTCGTAGTCGCCGTAAACAAGGATGTTCTCCCCGCCGGTTATTGCTTTGTGGAGGCGTTCCACCGCATCGGCCATCCCTGCCATCAGGAAAGGGTCGTGCAGGTCGGAGAGATTGGGCCTGAAGAATGCCCGTGCCTGTGCGAAGGTCTCCACCCCGCGCTTCACCAGAAGCTCGGCCAGGACCTTGTCAATGCCCACTTCCGCGGCAAGCCGTCCGACCTTCTCGGGGTCGGCCTGCTCCTTGAGTATCCACTTGCATTCCTTGGTCATATCTTTTTCTTTTTAAAACAATGTAGGCTCCTCGATGACCTCGAATCCGGTGAAACCGGACGCCGGGGGCAGCTGGTCGTCGTCGGGGATTTCCAGCTCGATGGGCTCGTCGGGGATTTCCTCGGGGATGTCGTCCTCGGGGCGGTGTATCGGCTCGATGAAACGGACCTTCTTCACGTCGCCCTTTTCGGCGCATTTCTTTCCCTTGGCGCTTATGCCCTTCTTGGCTATCCACTCCTCGGCATCGACCTGCTCGGGCTGCTTGTCCTCCATCTTCCAGCTTATCTCGTAGCAGGGATGAAGGTCGTCAGAAAGGTCGGCGAGGTAGGACTTCGGCCCGTCGGCGATGAAGCTCAGGGGCGTGTTGTCGGAGGGGACGAAGGAGAAACGCTTCACGTAGAAGGCCTTGACGGAGGAATCCCAGTACAGGGCGGTGTATGTCTTGTCGGGGTCGAACTTCTCTATCTTCAGAAGGTCGCCCTGATAGCGGTTGCTCACGTCGAATCCTGTCGTGTAGAACGTGCCGTTCTTGAATATGGCCAGCACCTTGTCGTCGTCCTTGAACTGGCCGAGGTAGAGGCCGCGGCCCTCGTCGTTGAGCTTCTGGATGTCGGCGTCGTACCACATATCCTTGCCGGATATGGTGCTTACGCCCTTGCTCTTGAGGGTCACCTTCTGGATGCTGAACTTGCTCACCAGGTTGCCGCGGGCCGTCTTGCTCTTCACGGCAAGGGTGCTGAAGTCGTACTCGAAGCTCGTTTTCTTGAGCTTCGGCTTGGGACGCAGCTGCACGCGCACTGTCTCGGCCTCGCCGTTGTGGTTGGCCGTGAACCAGATGAGGCGGGAGCCCTCTACTCCGGTCGTGATGTCGTAATCCTTGTCGCGGGTCACGGAGGTGACGTTGAATCGCTTCGCGTAATATATCGATGTCTTGCCCTCCTGGTAGATCACGTTGTATATGGTGCGGGAGTCGCCGCGGTTGAACACGTCAACATAGAGAATGTCTTTCCAGAAGAAGGCCTTGTCGGCTACTTTGGTAATCCTGTACTTTCCGTCGCGCCCTATCACTATCACTTCGCTGAGGTCCGAGCAGTCGCATACATACTCCACGCCTTCCTCCTTCTTGAGGTTCATTCCCACAAAGCCCTCGGCCCTGTTCACGTAGAGCTTGGCGTTGTTGCTTATGACCTTCGTGGCGGCTATGGTCTCGAACCCGGTGAGTTCGGTCTGGCGGGGGAAGGCCTTGCCGTATTTCTTCTTCAGGTTCTTGAACCAGTTTATGGTGTAGCCCGTGATGTTGTCTATGTCGGCCTGGACCGCGCGCATCTCCGCCTCTATTGCGTAAATCCGCTCGTCAACGGCCTTGGTGTCGAACTTGGAAATCTTGCGCACGGGCTTCTCCACCAGCTTCAGGATGTCGTCGAGGAGAATTTCCCTGCGGAAGAGGTCCTGATATTCCTTCATCCTGTCGAAGATGTCCTGCACCTGGGTGTCCCAGTCCTTCTGGTCCTGTTCCAGCACCTTGTAGATGCGGTTCTCGAAGAATATGCGTTCCAGGGAGTTGTAGTGCCATTCGCGCTCCAGTTCGTCCAGCTTGATCCTGAGTTCCTCGAGCAGGATGTCGCGGGTGTGGAAGGTGCCGTATTCCAGTATGTCATTGACGGTCAGGAACTGCGGCTTGTTGTCCTTGATGACGCAGGCGTTCGGCGCTATGTTGCACTCGCAGTCGGTGAAGGCGTAAAGGGCGTCGATGGTCTTGTCGGGCGACACCTCGTTGGGGAGCTTTATCACTATGTCCACCTTGTCGGTGGTCATATCCTCGATCTTCTTTATCTTTATCTTGCCCTTATCCTTGGCCTTGAGGATGGAGTCGATGAGGAGGTGGGTGGTCTTGCCGAAGGGGATTTCGGTTATGGCGATTGTGTTCTTGTCGATTTTCTCGATTCTGGCCCTCACCTTGACGCTGCCGCCCCTCTTGCCGCGCATATACTTGCTGCAGTCGGCAAAGCCGCCGGTCGGGAAGTCGGGGTAAATCTCGTATTCCCTGCCTTCCAGGATGGCCACGGAGGCGTCGAGCAGTTCGTTGAAGTTGTGGGGGAGAATCTTGCTCGACATACCCACGCCTATGCCTTCTGTTCCCTGGGCCAGAAGCAGAGGGAAGCGCACGGGCAGCTCCGTGGGCTCCTGGTTGCGTCCGTCGTAGGAGTTCATATAGTGGGTGACCTTGGGGTCGAAGACCACTTCCTTGGCAAATTTGCTAAGGCGCGCCTCGATGTATCGCGGAGCGGCGTTGGCGTCGCCCGTGAGAATGTTTCCCCAGTTTCCCTGACAGTCCACCGTCAGGCCCTTCTGCCCCAGCTGTACCAGGGCGCCCAGAATGCTCTGGTCTCCGTGGGGGTGGTACTGCATCGCCTGTCCCACGATGTTCGCAACCTTGGTGTAGGCGCCGTCGTCCATCTTGTACATAGCGTGAAGGACACGCCTCTGAACGGGCTTGAGTCCGTCCACGATGTGGGGTACGGCCCTGTGCAGGATGACGTATGACGCGTAATCCAGGTACCAGTCCTTGAACATTCCCGACAGTTTGAACTTGCGGGCATCGCCCTCGAGCAGACGGTCGAACCTTCCGGTGACCTCCGCGTCGGGAGCAATCTCGTTCTCCACTTCCACTATTTCCTCTTCAGTCAGGATATTCTCTTCATCCATAATCTTTCTTCTCCTGTTCTAATCTTCGTATCCGAATTTTCTAAGTTCTTTCCTGTCTTCCCTCCAGTCGGGGTCGACCTTTACAAAAATCTGGAGGAACACCTTCTTCTGGAAGAAGTCTTCCATCTCCAGACGAGCCGCCGTGCCCACTTTCTTCAGGGCGGCGCCCTTCTTTCCTATCACTATGCCCTTCTGGGATTCGCGCATCACGTAAATCACCGCGCTGATGTCGTAGCGTTCCGCACCTTCCTTGAATGCCTCTATCCCCACCTCGCAGCAGTAGGGAATCTCCTCCTTGTAGTTGAGGAGAATCTGCTCCCTTATTATCTCCGAGGCGAAGAAGCGCAGGTTCTTGTCGGTGAAGGCGTCCTTGTCGTACCACGGCGGGCACTCAGGAAGTGCTGCCACGACGGTCTCCAGGATTCCTTCGAGGTTGAACTTCTCCTGCGCGCTGGCCGGTATGACCTTCGCTTTGGGAAGCATATTCTGCCACCAGTCCATCAGCTCCAGCACCTTCTTCTGCTCGGAGATGTCGATCTTGTTCAGGACCACTATCACCGGGCAGTCGATGCGCTGCAACTTCTCCACATATTCGGCGTTCTTGTCGGCCTTCTCCACGGTGTCGGTCACGTAGAGGATGATGTCGGCGTCGCCCAAGGCCCCGTCGACGAAATTCATCATATTCTGCTGCAGACGGTAGTTGGGCTTGAGGATGCCCGGGGTGTCGGAGAAAACTATCTGCCAGCCGTCGTCTTCCGTGCCGCCGTTTATGATGCCCATAATGCGGTGGCGCGTCGTCTGGGCCTTTGCCGTGACGATGCTCAGCTTCTCGCCGACCATCGCGTTCATCAGCGTTGATTTGCCGACGTTCGGGTTGCCTATTATGTTTACGAAACCAGACCTGTGCATAGACGCCTACATATAAGCCCCCATCTTGAGGATGTTGGTTTCTCCTTCGGTGAGATAGCGCCATTCGCCTTTCTTGAGGCCCTTCTTGGTGAGGCCGGCGAAGTAAACCCTGTCGAGGGCGCGGACGCTGTAGCCGAGGCTCTCGAATATGCGGCGCACGATGCGGTTCTTGCCGGAATGGATCTCTATTCCGAGCTTGCGCTTGTCGTTCTCGTCTATGTACTCCAGCTCGTCGGCGGCCACTTCGCCGTCGGTGAGGGTCACTCCGGAGAGTATGGTGTCGTAGTCGGCCTTGTCGAGGGCTCGGTCGAGTATCACCTGATATATCTTCTTCTTGTCGTAGGAAGGGTGGGTGAGACGCTCGGCTATTTCGCCGTCGTTGGTCAGCATCAGCACCCCGGTGGTGTTCTTGTCCAGCCTGCCCACGGGATATACCCTTGAGCTGCAGTTTTTCACAAGGTCCAGGACAGTCTTCTCGGCGTGGGGGTCGCTTGCGGTGGTGACGAAGCCCTTGGGCTTGTTCATCACGATGTAAACCTTCTCCTCTCCCTTCAGGCGCTGGCCGTTGAAGCGGATGTCGTCCTCGTAGATGTTGACCTTGGTGCCGAGTTCGGTGACGGTCTCTCCGTTCACCGTGACCACTCCGGCCTGGATGAGGGTGTCGGCCTCGCGCCTTGAGCACACTCCGGAATTGGCGATGAATTTGTTGAGGCGAACCACGTCCTGAATCATCTGGGGTGCGGCCTCGCGGCTCTCTCCTCCGTTGACCACGGGCCTGCGGCTGATCATCTTGCTGATGCCCTCGTTGGAGGTCTTGTCGAAGGTGGGCTGGGCGGTGCGGGGCTTCTTTGTTCCGTAGCTTTTCTTCGCCCCGTAGCTCTTCTGCCCGTACGACTTGCCTTCCCCGCTCCTGGCGTAAGACTTCTGCCCGTACGACTTTCCCTCCCCGCTCCTGGCGTAGGATTTGTGCTCTCCGGTCTGCCCGTAGGACTTGTGCTCTCCGTACGACTTGTGTTCGCCGTACTGCTTGCGTTCGCCGGTCTGCCCGTAGGATTTGTGCTCGCCGTACTGCTTGCGCTCACCGGTCTGTCCGTAAGATTTGTGTTCACCGTAGGACTTGTGTTCTCCATAGTTTCTGTGAGGAGTGTACTCCACTTTTTCGGAACGAACGGAACTAGTTCCAGCTGCGTTCTTCCTGGGCCTGAGTTTGCGGCCGCTTTTTACGTTTTCGTCCATTTTATTGTAAATTGAATATGTATGTTATCGTTCCTTCCTGCATTGCGGGCGCATCGGCGTCCATATTGAAGTGGGTTTCCATTGCGGCGGTGCGCGCCGCGGCCCACAGGGTCTTGTCGGTGACGGTCGTTCCGTCGGCGCCGGCAACCGCCTTCTTCACTTCGCCGTAATTGTCGACCCAGATGCTCACAACCACCGTGCCGCTTTCCTGGCTCGAGTATGCCGGTTTCTTTAGCCCGGCCTTGTCCACGGTCCTGCCGGCAAGATGCGCGTTCGGGCGGCCGTCCGCGGGCCCTGCGGAGGTGTTCCCCCTGGCCTGGCCGGCCTTATAGGTCGGAGCCGCCTCTTCTGCGGCGTGCTGAGCCGTCAGGGTCGTGTCTTTCCGGGCCATCCCGGGGAATGTGGCCCTCGGGTCGAGCTTGAGCTCCTCCTTCACGGGAGGGGTGTCCACGGGCACGTCGCCGTGGTCGTCGGGCCTGGTTTCCGGAGTGAGGTTCTGCGCCGTGGATTCCACGGGCGACTCGCTGCGCTGCACCACTTCAAGGTGCTCGTCGGGGTCCACGTCCTCGCCCCGGGCTTCGTTGCCTTCCAGGAGCATAGCCTCGGGCTCGTCTTCGAAGTCGAGCAGGAAAGTGCTTTCCTGCGGGGGCGGGTAAAGGTATTTGATGCCCGAGAACGACACGAACGCAAGTGCGCACGCGTGCAGGACCAGCGTGAGCGCCACGCCGGCCACTATGCCTCTGCTCTCGGATCCCTCCTGCCTCATCGTCTATTCCGGTTGGGTCGCAAGTATCACCTTATAGTGGTTGCGCTTGGCGATGTTCATCACCTGCACTATCTCCCTGATGGGAACGGTCTCGTCGGAGTAGATGCTGAAGGTGGGCTCCTCCTCGCTCTGGAGCAGGCCCACGAGTTCGTCTTCCACTTCCCTGTATGCCACGGGGGTCTCGCTGCCGTTGATGTGATAGGTGTAGCGGTCTTCGCCCCAGTCCTTGATCGACACGCTGACGGTGGCCTTTGCGCCGACCTGCCCGGTGCTCTTGGGAAGCAGCAGCTTGAGGGCGTTGGGGTTGACCAGCGTCGAGGTGACCAGGAAGAATATGAGCAGCAGGAAGACTATGTCGGTCATACTGCTCATAGACATGTTGGGGTCGGCCTTTGTGGTTCTTCTGAGTGCCATCTCTATTCCTTTGAGCCCTCTTCTCCGAGGATGTCCATAAACTTGATGGTGGTGGTCTCCATCTTATAGACCACCTCGCTCACCTTGGCGGTGAGGAAGTTGTAGCCGAAGTAGGCCAGGATGCCCACTATCAGACCGCCGACGGTGGTTATCATTGCGGTGTAGATGCCGCTGGAGAGCAGGGTGATGTCGATGTTGTTGCCGGCGTTGGCCATATTGAAGAAGGCCTGCACCATACCGAGCACAGTGCCGAGGAAGCCGATCATCGGGGCGCCGCCGGCGATTGTGGCGAGGTAGGGGAGACCCTTCTCCATACGGGCCACCTCCAGGTTGCCTATGTTCTCCACGGCGGTCTGGATGTCGGCCAGGCTCTTTCCCTTGCGCTCGAGTCCCGCCTCCACCATCCTGGCGATGGGGGTGTCGTATTTGCTGCAGAGGGTTATGGCGGACTTGGTCTTGCCGTCGTGTATGTAGTCCCTTATGTCGGCCAGGAAGTCCTTGTCCAGCTTGCCGGCCTGGCGGATCAGCCACCATTTCTTTCCGAAGATGTAGATTGCCACGATCGAAAGGGCCAGGAGAACCCACATCAGCCATCCGCCCTTCGCGGCCATCTCGATGAAGGAGTAGGACATCTCCTGCTGCTGGGGGATGGCCTCTGCAATGTCTGTTTGAAGAAGATTTATCAACATAAATTAAAGCTTTTGTGTTATCAGTCCAAAATCTTACAAAGATACTCAAAAATCGGGTTTAATAAAATAAAAAAGCGGTATCTTTGCAAAATGCGATACAGAATCGACATCAGTTACGACGGCACCTCCTTCTGCGGCTGGCAGATCCAGCCCGGCGCGCCCTCCGTGCAGGAGGCCCTGGAGAAGGCGCTCGGTGTCCTGCTCCACGGGAGCGTGAAGGTCACCGGCTGCGGCAGGACCGACACCGGAGTGAGCGCCACACATTATACCGCGCACTTCGATTCCGAAAGTGTATTGGAGGATTGCAATAATCTGGTTTTCAAGCTGAACGCCATTCTGCCCCCCTCGGTTGCCGTCCGCAGCCTGGAGGCCGTGGGAGATGATTTCCACGCCCGTTTCGGGGCCGTGCGCCGCGAATACGTGTATCATATCCACTTCGGGAAGGACCCTTTCGCCGACGCCTTCTCCTATCGGATTCCCTATCCCTCGCTCGACTTCGAGGCTATGAACCGCGCGGCCGCCCTCCTGCCCGGGACAAGGAATTTCTCCTGCTTCGAAAAGACCGGCGGGGCCCCCAATACGGGAATCTGCACCATCTTCGAGGCCGGATGGCACCGCTGCGAACCGACCCCTTCCGTGGGAGGGGAGCACTGGTACTTCCGGATAGCCGCCGACAGGTTCCTCCGGAATATGGTCCGTGCCATAGTGGGCACTATGATAGAAGTCGGCCGCGCCCGCCGCAGCCCGGAGAGCGTCGCGCAGCTTCTTGAAAGCGGTGACCGGCGCCTTGCCGGAGAGTCGGTCCCCGGGAAGGCCCTGTTTCTCGACAAAGTTGAATACTGACCGATTGCGGCATTTGATTTGCAGCGAATTTCCGCTGCTTTAAAAAGAAACGAAAACAAAAGAACATATGGAAAGTGTAAACATCAAGGAGCTTAACGACCGCATTCAGAAAGAGAGCGCGTTCGTGGATATGCTCCAACTGGAAATGGGCAAGGTGATAGTGGGCCAGAAGCACCTCGTCGAGAATCTGATGATAGCCCTTCTGGCCAACGGGCACATCTTGCTGGAAGGTATGCCCGGTCTTGCCAAGACATTGGCTATCAGTACTTTGTCGAAGGCTGTGAGCGCCAAGTTCAGCCGCATCCAGTTCACCCCCGACCTGCTTCCCGCCGACGTTACCGGCACCCTGATCTACTCCCAGAAGAAGGAGTCTTTCGAGGTGCACAAGGGCCCCGTCTTCGCCAACTTCGTGCTGGCCGACGAAATCAACCGCGCCCCCGCCAAGGTGCAGTCGGCCCTCCTTGAGGCGATGCAGGAGCGCCAGGTCACCCTGGGCGACGAGACCTACCCCCTCCCGGAGCCCTTCCTCGTTATGGCCACCCAGAACCCCGTGGAGCAGGAGGGAACCTATCCTCTGCCCGAGGCCCAGGTCGACCGCTTTATGCTGAAGGTCCTCGTCGGCTACCCCTCCAAGGACGAGGAGAAGGTCATCGTCAGGATGAACAATTCCGGCGAGTTTCCCCAGCCGCAGCCCTGCGTCAAGCCCGAAGACATAGTTCGTGCCCGTGAAGTGGTCCGCGACGTGTATATGGACGAGAAGATAGAAAGGTACATAGTGGACATAGTTTACGCCACCCGCACCCCCGCGGAATACGGCCTGGGCAAACTCAAGGACCTCATTTCCTACGGAGCCTCGCCCCGAGCCAGCATCAGCCTCTCGATGGCCGCCAAGGCCTATGCCTTCATAAAGAGGCGCGGGTACGTGATACCCGAAGACGTGAGGGCCGTGTGCCCCGAGGTCCTGCGTCACCGCATCGGCCTCACCTACGAGGCTGAAGCCGAGAACGTAACCACCGAGCAGATAATCGAGCAGGTAATAAATGCAGTCATCGTTCCATAACGACACCGCCGCCCTCCTGCGCAAGGTCCGCAAGATAGAAATCCGCACCAAGGCCCTGTCGCACCAGATTTTCGCGGGTGAATACCACTCCGCCTTCAAGGGAAGGGGAATGGCGTTCAGCGAAGTGCGCGAATACCACTGGGGCGACGACGTGCGCTCGATGGACTGGAACGTAACCGCCCGTCTCAGAAGCCCTTACGTGAAGGTCTTCGAGGAGGAGAGGGAACTCACCGTGGTCCTGCTGGTGGACGTGAGCCGCTCCGGCCTTTTCGGTACCTCGGTGCAGACCAAGCGGGACCTTCTTGCCGAGATTGCCGCCGTGCTCAGCTTCAGCGCCATACTCAACAACGACAAGGTCGGCGCCCTGTTCTTCTCCGACAGGGTGGAGAAGTTCATTCCTCCCGCAAAGGGGCGCACCCAGCTCCTCCGCATCATAAGGGAGATGCTTGAACTCGAACCGGAATCCGACGGCACCGACATCGGCGCGGCCCTGGAATTCCTTACCAACGCCATCAAGAAGAAATGCACCGCTTTTCTTCTGAGCGACATGCTCGACGTGGACTCCGAGGGGTCGCCCCGCTACGAGGACGCCCTGAAGATAGCGGCGGGCCGGCACGACCTCAGCGTCATCAAGGTCCTGGACCCCAGGGAGAAGACTCTCCCGCAGGTGGGGCTCGTCCATATCAAGGATGCCGAAAGCGGCCGCGGCGCCTGGGTCAACACCGACAGCGCCCGCACCCGCAGCAGCTATGCCCGCTGGTGGCAGGAGGCCGACGAGAAGCGCTGCCGGCTTCTCAACCGATACAAGATAGACAGCGTCGACATATCCACCGACGAAGATTATGTAAAGGGGCTGATGGCCCTGTTTGCCGCAAGATGAAGACTCTCACCATCATACTGGCCGTTCTGCTGGACCTGCTGCCTGCCGGAAAAACTTTCCTGCAGCCTCTCCAGAAGCGCGACAGCATACTCATAGCCGACCAGCTGCTGTACGGCTTCAGGCTGGACAGCGTCAGGAACGGCACCACGCTCGCCCTGCCCGACTTCAGCGCGGCCTCGGGCGACACCCTCACCATCCTGGGGCCCTGGCAGACCGACACCCTCAGGCGTTACCGCAAGGAGGAAATGGCCGACGTGCGCGTCTTCCTGCGCATAGCCCCCTTCGAGGAAGGGACCTACAGCCTGCCTCCCGTCCCGGTGGTCCGCAGCTATGACGGCCGGACCGATTCCCTCGTCTTCGAGGGTCTGGAGATGGAGGTCAGGACGATGCCCGTGGACACCGCGACCTTCGTGATCAACGACCTGAAGGGGCAGATTCTTTACCCCATAACCCTTGCCGAGGCCGCGCCGGTCGTGGGCTTGACCCTTCTTGTGGAACTCCTCGCCCTGCTCGCCTTCTTCCTCATCAGGAGGAACCTGGCCCGAAGGAAAGGCGCCGACGCCCGTCCCGAGGATCCGGCCCATATCGTGGCCTTGCGCGAACTGGACAAGTTCCGTTCCGACAAATTCTGGGCTCCGGACAGGCAGAAGGCCTTCTATTCCGGAATCACCGACGCCCTGAAGAACTATATCGACGCCCGCTTCGGAGTCGATGCTCCGGAGATGACCACCGCCGAACTCTTCGGCTCCCTGAAGGACGAGAAGGCCCTCACGCCGGAGCTTTACTCCGAGCTCAAGGCCCTCTTCGAGACCGCCGACTTCGTGAAGTTCGCGAAATACACCGCCGACGACTCCGTCAACGCTGGGGCCCTGCCCCTTGCCGTTCGCTTCGTGACCTCGACCTATCAGTCCGACATTGAATCCGAGACAGCCGGAGAGGAGGCCGGGAAGGAATAATGTTCCTGGAATATCCCAAGCTGCTTTTCCTGCTGGCCCTGCCGGTGCTTCTGGTCGCACATTATGTGTGGATGGAACTGAAGGGGCGCCGCCCTCATCTGAGGGTGTCGGCCTCTGCGCCCTGGCTCTCCGGAGGCGGCACCGCGCTTTCGGTGATAAGGCATCTGCCGTTCGTGCTGAGGATTGCTGCCATAGTGCTGATAATCATAGCTATAGCCCGCCCGAGGTCGTCCAGTGAGATGGAACGTGTGGACACCGAGGGAATCGACATCGTCCTTGCTATGGACGTGTCCACCTCGATGCTTGCCCGTGACTTCAAGCCCGACCGCATCAGCGCCGCGAAGGACATCGCCATAGAATTCATATCCCAAAGGCCCGGCGACCGTATGGGAATAGTGGTGTTCGCCGGCGAGAGCTACACCCAGTGCCCCCTGACCACCGACCGCAGCACCCTCATCAACCTTATGAAGGAGGTGCAGACCGACCTTATCGAGGACGGCACCGCCATCGGCAACGGCCTTGCCACCGCTGTGGCCAGGATGATGGATTCCGACGCTCCCAGCAGAGTGGTGATACTGCTCACCGACGGCGTGAACAATTCCGGCGAAGTGGCCCCTCAGACCGCCGCCGACATAGCCGCCACCTACGGGGTGAGGGTCTATACGATAGGGGTGGGCGCCAACGGAACGGCGCCGTATCCCGTGATGACCCCCTGGGGCGTGGACGTGCAGCAGGTCAAGGTCGAGATTGACGAAGACCTTCTCAAGGGCATAGCCGACGCTACCGGCGGCAGGTATTTCCGGGCCACCGACAATACAAAACTCTCGGAAATCTATTCCGAAATCAACAGGATGGAGAAGGCCCGCACCACCGTCGACAGTTTCCCGGTCTATAAGGAACTTTGCGGCGGGTACGGAATCGCGGCCCTCGTGTGCCTGCTGCTCGAACTTCTTGTTTCACTGTTAATCAGGAGGATGCCGTAATGCTGTTTTTCGCGAAACCCGTTTTTCTCTGGCTGCTGCTTCTGGTGCCTCTGATTCCGCTGGTATATGGCTTTGTCCGCCGCTCCCGCCGCTCCCGCCTGCGCCGCTTCGGCGAAGAAGATCAGGTACGGGCCCTTATGCCTTCCTGGTCTTCCGCCAAGGGCTGGGTAAGGATTGTGCTGTTCGCCCTGGCGTTCGGCTTCTTCGCAATCGGCCTTGCACGCCCGCAGATGGGCGCCAAGCTCAGCGAGAGGGAGACCAAGGGCGCCGAGATAATAATATGCCTGGACGTGTCGAACTCGATGCTGGCAAGGGATTACTCGCCCGACAGGCTCGAGCGGGCCAAACTGGCCATTTCCAGGATAGTGGATAAACTTGAAGGCGACCGCATAGGCCTCATAGTCTTTGCCGGAACTTCCTTTGTCCAGCTGCCCATAACCACCGACTACGTGTCGGCCAAGATGTTCCTGAATTCCATCGGGACCGACTCCGTGCCGGTGCAGGGAACCGCCATCGGCGACGCCATACACACGGCCGTGCGCAGCTTCAGCGCCCAGAGCGAGAAGAGCCGCGCCATAATAGTGATAACCGACGGCGAGAACCACGAGGACGACCCCGTTGAGGCAGCCCGCGAGGCCGCCGAAGCCGGAATCAAGGTTTACACGATAGGCGTGGGGTCACTCCGCGGCCAGCCCATCCCCAAGGACGGCGACCTTCTCAAGGATTCGTCCGGGGAAATAGTGGTAAGCAGGCTCGACGAGCAGACCCTTCAGCAGATAGCCTCCGAAGGCGGCGGCGCGTATGTGCACGCCGGCAACGACGAGTTCGGCCTGAATCCCATAGTCGACGACATCCGCAAGCTCGAGGACGAAATTTACAATTCCGTTGTCTTCGAGGAATATGACGAACTGTATATGTATTTCTTCGCAGCCGCACTGGCCCTTTTCGTGGCCGAACCGCTCATAGGGTCCCGCAGGCACCGCAGGAAACTTTTCCTGCTCCTCTTCCTTCTCTCCACCTTCTCCGCTTCCGCCCAAACCGACCGCAGGGAGGTCCGCAGTGGCAACAGGAAGTTCCGCTCAGAGCAGGTCCGCGAGGCGGAAATCGATTACCGCAAGGCTCTTCTGAAGGATTCCCTGAGCTTTGCCGGAAACTACAATCTGGCTTCCACCCTCTACCGTGAGGGCGATTATGAAGCGGCCGCCCAGTCCCTGTCGAAGGCGGAGCAGAGCGCCCTTTCCAGCCCCCGGGCCTCCGACTGCTTCTTCAACGCCGGCGACGCCGCATTGCAGAAAAAGGACTATGCCTCGGCAGTACAGGAATTCCGTAAATCCCTTCTGCTGAATCCCGGCGACCTTGCCGCCAAGGAGAATTACATTTACGCCAAAAAGATGCTGGAGAACCAGCAGAACGGTGGCGGCGGGCAGGACAACCAGGACCAGAATCAGGACAACCAGGATCAGAATCAGAATCAGGACCAGGACCAGAACCAGGACAACCGGAATAATCAAGATAATCAGAATCAACAGGATAATCAGGAAAATCAGGATCAGCAGAGGCAGCAGCAGAAGATTTCTCCCCAGCAGGCCCAGCAGATGCTGAACGCAATCCAGGCCCAGGAAAAGAAAACCCAGGACAAAGTCAACAAGGAGAAGGCTGCGCTGCTGCAGTCCAGACAGAAAGAAAAGAATTGGTGATGAGAAAGATAGCCCTTATGACGGCCTTTTTGGCGCTGGCCGCGGCAATAGCCTCGGCCCAGCCCACTATCAAGGTCCAGGCCCCCAATCTGGTGGCGCTGGACGAGCAGTTCAACGTGACCTTCATAATTTCCGGCGAGGATTCGCCCAGCTCCTTTTCCTGGAGCGAGGGAGATGACTTCCAGCTTGTCTGGGGCCCGCAGAAAGGCTCTTCCACTTCCATCTCCATAGTGAACGGTAAGCACACGAAGTCCTCCCAGACCACCTATACCTATGTGCTCTTGCCCAAAAAGACCGGCAAGTTCGCGCTTCAGCAGGCTTCGGCAACGGTCAAGGGAACGCGGATCACCGGCGCTGCCCATCAGATCGAGGTGGTAAGCGCAGGCTCGTCCTCCTCATCGTCCTCCTCTCCGTCGTCTTCCGGCTCATCCGCAGGGCGGCAGGGCGGAGGCAATACCGCATCCACGGGAGACGTCTCCTCCGAAGACATCTTCCTCCGCCTTAGCCTCAGCAAGACCAGCGTGGTCGTGGGCGAGACCGTCACAGCTACCCTGAAGCTCTACCAGAGGGTGAACATCGCCGGCTTCGAGGATGCGAAGTTCCCGACTTTCAACGGTTTCTGGAGCCAGGAGGTCCAGGCCCCCTCGAACATAGAGTTCAAGCGTGAGAACGTGGGCGGGGCAATCTACAACGCCGCCGTGCTCCGAAGCTGGACTCTGATTCCCCAGCAGGCCGGCGACGTGGCAGTGGAGCCCGCCGAACTTGTGTGCCTTGTGAACGTGCGCGCCCCCAGGACCTCTACGGGAAGCATATTCGACAGTTTCTTCCAGGACGATTACCGAACCGTCCGCAAGAGGGTCACTTCATCTGCATACACCGTTCACGTGAAGCCGGTTCCCGCCGGGGCTCCCGCATCTTTCGGCGGGGGAGTGGGCCAGTTCAGGATGTCGGCATCCGTGAGCCGCGATTCCCTCAGCACCCACGAAGCCGCGTCACTCAAGGTGACCCTCACCGGCAAGGGCAACATAGCCCTGCTCGAGGCTCCGAAGATCAGTTTCCCGCCCGACTTCGAGGTCTATGACACCAAGGTCACCGAAACCGCCTCGTCCAAAACCTTCGAGTATCCCTTCATCCCCCGCAGCCACGGCGACTTCGTGCTCGGGCCGGTGGAATACAGCTATTACGACGTGCAGACCGGGAAATACGTGACCCTTGCCTCCGACCCTATGCCGCTGAACGTTGCCCGCGGCGCAGAGGAGGCGGTCGCAGCCCCCGGCGGCCAGATTCTGACCGTTCCCGGCCGCAAGGACGTGCGTGAGATAGGCAGCGATGTCCGCTACATAAGCACCGCCCTGCCCAAATTCACCCGCAAGGGCAGTTTCTTCGCTGGTTCGGCGCTGTTCTGGATTCTCTTCGCGCTGATAATCCTTGCCGCCGTGGCGCTGTACTTCCTTCTGCGAGGGCTTGCCGCAAGGAAGGCCGACGTCGTTGGCTCCAAGGGCCGCGCCGCCACCAAAATGGCCCGTCGGCGCCTTTCAGAGGCCGATTCCTATCTGCAGAAGAATCTGTATTCAGCCTTCTACGAGGCCCTTCACAAGGCCCTTCTGGGCTTCGTTTCCGACAAATTCAATATGGATGCGTCGGAACTCTCCAAAGACAACATCGCCTCGCGCCTGGCCGGAAAGGGCGTGCCCGAAGGCGTCACCGCCGATTTCATATCCCTGCTCGACGCCTGCGAGTTTGCAAGGTATTCCCCCGACGCCGGGCACGAAGCTATGAACGCCCATTTCGAGGGGGCAGTGTCGGCAATCTCCACAATAGATGAATGTATGAAGAAAAAACCTTTGCTTCGCGCCGGAGCGGCGGTGCTTGTCCTCCTTCTGCTGGCCATACCGGGCAGGGCCGGAGCCGCACAGCCGGCCGATTCCCTCTGGACGGCAGGAGTGGCCGCCTATGAAGCCGGGGCTTGGACTGCGGCCGCCGGAGCCTGGACCGAAATAGAAGAATCGGGCCTGGAGTCGCCGGAACTCTATAGTAATATAGGAAACGCCTTCTTCAAGAATCAGGAATACGGCCGCGCCGTCCTTTATTATGAACGCGCCCTGAAGCTCGACCCTTCCTGTGCCGACGCCCGCTTCAACCTCGCCCACGCGCAGGCCTTCGTCCAGGACAGGATAGAGGAGGTGCCGGAATTCTTCCTCCGCCTCTGGATCCGTTCCGTATCCCGAACGATGCCCTCCGGAGCCTGGGCCGCCCTGGCGCTTGTCCTTCTCGCGCTTGCTGCGGCGCTCGCCCTGCTCTTTGCGCTCGGCAGAAGGTCGGCTGCAAGGAAGACCGGTTTCTTCGGGGGCCTTGCCTCCCTGCTGCTGTGTGTCCTGTGCCTTGCGTTTGCCTTCGGGCAGCGCTCCGAGCGTCTTTCCGAAGACACTGCGGTGGTGACGGGGGCGGTGGCTCCCGTGAAAAGCGCGCCCGGTGCGGGCTCCGCAGTGGACCTTTTCGTTCTCCACGAAGGCACCAAGGTCCGGGTGCTGGAAGACTTGGGCGACTGGCTCAACATTGAACTTTCCGACGGAAGACAGGGCTGGATTGCCGCATCTTTGCTCGAAAAAGTCTGATTTTGTTGAAAAAGTTGTTCATTTCCCAAAAAAATGCATATCTTTGCTCCGTTATTGTGTATTTGCAACAAAACGGCAAGTAATAGTTATAACTAATTTAATACATTATGAAAAAATTTTTTGTAATCGCAACCGCACTCCTTATCGCTGTCGCCTCCTTCGCACAGGAGACCAATAAGGATGCAAACGGCAATGTTCAGTATGGTCCTTATGAGACCAACGGTTTCTGGGACAACTGGTTCATCGGAATCCAGGGTGGTGCCAACATGATGCATGACGGCATCCTCGCTCAGGACGGCAAGAAGGCCAACTCCACCTTCGGCAACGGTCTCGAGCTCGGCGCTTATGTCGGCAAGTGGATCGATCCTTGCTACGGTGTCCGCATCGGCTGGCAGGGTCTCGTGGTCGGCCAGGTTGGTGACAACCTCTGGTTCAAGAACTTCGCTCTGTTCAACAACTACAAGGACAACGCTTACAACTACGTTCACGGCGACTTCATGGTCAACGTCTCCAACCTCTTCGGTGGTTACAAGGAGTGCCGCACCGTCAGCTTCGTTCCTTATGTTACCGCTGGTTTCGTGACCAAGGATTGGAAGATCTTCTCCGGTGGCAACCGTTCCCTCGCCCTCGGCGCCGGTCTCCAGATTCCCATCCGCCTCGGCAATGTCGTGAGCCTTGTTCCCGAGTTCCAGATGATCGCCCTCAAGGGTGACATGTACGGCGCAAGCGGCCTCGCCGCCAACGCTTCCGCAGCCCTCGGCCTCCAGTTCAACCTCGGCAAGAGCAACTGGACCCGCAAGTCCACCACCCTCGCAGCCGCCGCTGCAGCTCTCGCAGCTTCCGAGGCAGCCGCCAACGCTCTCAAGTCTCAGAACGAGAAGTACGCTTCCGATGCAGCTGCTGCAAAGGCTAAGGCTGACGCTCTCGCCAAGGAGAACGCTGACCTCAAGAACGCTCTCGCAGCCGCTGAGGCCGACAAGGGTGTCGTCGCTACCGACCTTGCAGAGAATCCTGTTGTCGCTTACTTCGAGCTTGGCAAGGCTACCCTTTCCGAGAAGGAGCTTGCACACTTCGACTATCAGGTGAAGACCGCTATCGCTCAGAACAAGGACCAGAAGCTCACCATCACCGGTACCGCTGACGGCAAGACCGGTTCCAAGGCTGTCAACGAGAAGCTCTCCAAGAAGCGTGCTGACTACCTCTACAACCTCCTCACCGAGAAGTATGGCCTCAGCGCCGACAACTTCACCGTTGCAAACGAGGTGATCGAAGGCAGCAAGAGCGCTATGGACCGCGCTGCCAAGATCAGCAAGTAATTAACCAAACGTCAAATCAAAAGGGCTCCGGTTTTCGGAGCCCTTTTTTTATTATATTTGCACAGACGCGTCTCAGATGCGTCGGTGCAAATATGGATTACGAAAAAACTGTTGCGGCGCTCTTCGAGAGGCATCAGAGCGTGCAGAGCGTCGGGTTCTCGCCACAGGCGTACAAGCCGGGGCTCGGGGGAATGGAGGCTCTTGCCGCCGCTGCGGGCAATCCGCAACGCGGCCTTCGCTGCATCCACGTTGCCGGGACCAACGGCAAAGGGTCGGTGTGTTCTATGCTTGCCGCCGCGCTTTCGGCTGCGGGCCTGCGCACCGGGCTTTACACCTCGCCCCACCTGCTCGATTTCAGGGAGCGGATGAAGACAGTGGAGGGCGGAACCTTTGCAATGATACCCAGGGAAGATGTCCTCGAGTTCCTCGAATCCTTCGGGAATTATTTCGAGGGCCGGTCGTTCTTTGAAATAACCACGGCTATGGCTTTCTGGTGGTTCGCACGACAGAAGGTTGACGTTGCCGTGATAGAGACGGGGCTCGGTGGCCGGCTAGACAGCACCAACATCATAACTCCCGAAATATCGATCATAACCGGCATAGGCCTTGACCATTGCGCCATTCTCGGCGGCACCAGGGAGGAAATCGCTTCCGAGAAGGCTGGCATTTTCAAACCGGGAGTCCCTGCCCTGGTAGGAGAATACGACCCGGTGACCGGACCTGTGTTCGAGTCCCGCGCCGCGCAGGTGCACTGCCCGCTTTTCTTCGCCTCCGACGCCCCCCTGCCCGATGCCTCGGCAATGGACCTCAGGGGGCCCTGCTGCGACCTTAACCTCAGAACGGTCCTCTGCGCCCTGGAAATCCTCGGGATAGACCCTGATCAGGAGGCCCTTTCCGGCGCTGCCCGGATCACCGGCTTCAGGGGGCGCTGGGAACGGCTTCTCACCGAGCCGGAACTGATTTGCGACATAGGCCATAACCCTCCCGCCCTGGAACACAACTTCGCCAGGCTCGAGGCCTCCGGACGCCCTCTTGTAATAGTCTATGGAGTGATGGCCGACAAAGACATCGACTCCATCCTTCCCCTTATGCCGCGCAGGGCCCGGTATGTGCCCGTGGCCCCGGCCACCAGCCGTTCCCTTCCGGCCGACGCCCTTGCCCTGAAGATGCGGAATCTTGACTGCTCGGCTCCTGCCTCGAGTGTGGCCGAGGGCGTTGAAACTGCACTGAAAATGGCCTCCGAGGCCCCCGGGACGCTGATTTACGTCGGTGGCAGCACTTTTGTAGTATCGGAAGCCATATCTTACATTGAAACACTGAAACAACAATGAAACGTATCCTCCATCTTTTATTGACGGCGATTACGCTATCACTTCTGACTATGAACATTTCCAACGCTCAAAACAAGGATTCAAAGGGCCACAGCCTCCCGGAACTGTGGAAGGCATATGACAAGGCAGTGTCTGCCGACCGCCCGAAGGACCAGCTTGCGGCACTTGAAAAGATAAAGGCTGCGGCTCTCAAATCTTCCCTTGCCTGGGACTATTACGACGCCTGTTCAAAATATGTGGGCGCGCGCACGAGCACCAACTGGAAGCTTCGCGAACAGGCGGAGGCCGACTTCCGTTCCGAGATGGAGAACTGCGGGATTGCCGCGGCCAGGTTCTTCTATCATATACAGAACGGAGAGTATGGCACTGCTGCGCAGATTTTCCACGAAATGCCCTCCGAACTGGAGCGGAGCTGCAACCCCGAATTCCACTCCCGCGACGGCGCCATAAACTCCCGGCCGTATTCCGATGCGCTGCTCCCCCTGCTGGAGAATGACAGGGATTATGCCCTGTGGGCCCTGTGGCTCAGGAACGGGGAAGAGTTCGACGCCGAAATTTCCTCTCGCTACTCCGGAGAGTATCCCTTCGCCCAGTTTATGGAATATACCGTGGCCTGCCGCCTTAAGGACCCCGACAGGCACGATTGCCTCAAGGGATACGCTGCCCGCTATAAGGGTAAGGCAGTTGCCCTGTTTGCGGAGCAGGACCTTCTGCGCGACAGATTCTCGGAACTTTGCGAGGGCAACGGTACTTCCGCCCAGTTCGAGGCCCTCAGGGAAGACTGCATCGCGTTCATTGCTGCAAGGAAGAAATTCTCCGGCAGCGAAAAGGCCATAGCCGCGTGCTGCAAAGAGCCCGACAACCTGAAGAAAACCCTTGAGGAGGAGTCGCTGGGAGTGATGGTCGAGGACGGCTCCATACTGGTGGAGATGCGCAATCTGACTTCCGCCGACCTTTGCATACAAACTTCAAAATCAACCATTTGGGAAACCCGTGTGAGCAACGGTACAAAAAGCTTCTACAAGCCCGACACCGTGAAGGTGGCCGTGCCCCGGAACCTCGACGACGGCGAATACACCGTCGTGTGTTCGTCGGGCAGCAACAGGGACCAGACGGAATATACCCGCTACACCCTCTCCATAGCCACGAAGCAGGATTCCCGCGGCTATGCTGTTTATGTTGCCGACTACAAGACCGGCCAGCCCTCGAAGATGTGCACGGTGACGCTTTTCGACAAGGACGGAAAGAAACTCTCTTCCGAGCAGGGGATAGTCTGCACCGACGGTTTCGCGTATCTCCCCGAATCCTTCACCGGAAAGATCAGAACAATGCAGTGGCGCAACTCTTTCCAGGCCTCCTACACCGATGCCGGCGGGGCACTGCGCCTGAGCCCGAAGCATTTCATATATGCCGAGAGATTCTCTCTGGACATTGACGACAAACCTGACCGCCACTGTGAGATTCTCACCGACAGGACGGCGTTCACTCCCGGTGAGACCGTCCACTTCAAAGCCGTTCTTTACGAGGGGACTTACGAATACAAGGTGCGTGGCGAGGGTGTTTCCCTGACGGCCCGCCTGCTTGACCCCAAAGGCGATGTTGTAGAAGAAAAATCTTTGAAAACCAATGAGTTCGGCTCTGTTGCCGGCGACTTCGTGCTGAAGAAATCCGACCGTGGAGGGACCTACAGGATAATTTTGCTCGAAAACGGGCGCACCGTCGCCGTGGCCTGGATGACCGTCGATGAATTCGTGCTCCCGAGCTATGAACTCAAATGGGACGGCAACACCCGCATATGGCTCCCTTCGGAAGAGGTCGCGGTGTCGGGCACCGTCTCGTCCTATTCCGGCCGCAGTCTGGAAGGTATGACCGTGAATTACAAGGTGAGCAAGTACGGCGCCACCGTGGCCTCGGGCTCGCTCAGCCCCGACAGAAAGGGCCGCTTCTGCATAAAATTCGACGCCACCGCCGACGATTGGGCATTTTACAGGATTTCGGCTACGACGGTTGATTCCACCGGCGAGACCCTGGAATTCAACACATCGGCATATTCGGGCTACAACATTCCCCTGGAGGTGGAGGTCCTGAACACCGTCAAGGGAGATTGCGACTTGTCCGGTTCCCGGTCGGAAATTGAACCCGGCTTCACGGCCAGGCCCTGGCAGTGCGAAATCGTCGGTGCCGACAGTCTCAGGCTGGCCTTCAATATCCAGGGCAGGGGCGGCGAATCTCTCACCCACCCGAGTCTGAAGATAAGCTACAGGCTGAAGCTCGGCGCCAAAACTGTCCTGAGCGGCAGCGCAAAGAGCGGGCAGACCCTTGACCTGGACCTTTCAGGCCTGTCTTCGGGCCACTATCATCTGCTCGCCGAAGCCACCGTCAAGGGGGCCGACGGCAAGCCCCGTTCAAGCAAAGTCTGCCTCAACATAATCAAGGCCTCGGAAAATGACGATGCGCTGGATGCCTCCGTCGATTCCTTCTTCCGCGAGGTGGACTGCGAAGACGGCATCGCCCTCCAGGTCGGCTCCACCACCGGTAGAACCTGGGCTGTCGTGGAGCTCTACGGCTCCGGCAATGTCCTCCTTGAAAGGCAGATGCTTCAGCTCAAGGGCGAACGGGGTCTTCCCGGTTCCCTTGCCACCGTGCGTTACCCCTACAGGGAAGGATATCCCAGTTCTTTGAGCCTCAAGGTGCTGTGGTTCAAGAATTCCGGGCACGAGAGCTATACCTGTGAGAAGACGCATACCGACCCCGCGTACGCTCTTCCGCTTTCGTTCACAAGATTTGTGGATATGACCTCTCCCCGCACCCCCTGCAGCCTTCTGGTCCAGACCGTTGCAGGAGTTGAGTGCGCCGCCACCGTCTTCGATGCCGCCACCGAGACCGTGCACGGCAACCGCTGGCATCCGGTGACTCCGACCCCCCGTCCCGCTCCGACTGTTTCCTACACCGAGTCCTGCGGCAGGGAGGATTCAAACCTCATCGTGATCGGCTACGGAATGTCAGGCGGCAGGACCAAGGCCATGGCCCTCAATTCCATCGTGGAAGAGAACTTGATGACCTGCGAGGCAGTACCGGATATGGCAATGCCCGGGGATGCCCCGGAAGATGACGGGATTCCCGCCGCCGCGGTGCGCGACAATTTTGCCTCGACCATAGCCTGGGAGCCTTTCTTGAGGTCCGACGGCAACGGCCGCATAGGCCTCGACTTCACCACTACCGACAAACTCTCAAAGTTCTATGTGCAGCTCTTCGCTCACGATACACGCTTCCATAACGCCGTGATACGCAGGGAGATGACGGTGACCCTTCCCGTGCAGGTCTCCATCGTGGAGCCTCAGTTCCTTTACGAAGGCGACACTTATACCGCCAACGTTTCCCTGAGCAACAGCCTCGGGAAACAGGTGCCCGGCAAATGGAGCGTGAAGTTCTTCAGCGGCACCGACTGGAAGAATTCGAAACCCCTTGCCGAAAGTAAGGGAAACGTGCAGATTCCCGCCGGGGGAGCATCCGGGCTCAGCGCTGAAATAAAGTTACCTTCAGGCATCGACACTCTCGGAGTCCTTGCAAGCTTCACGGCACTCAACCGGGAGTACGGCTCCGACGCCGTTTTCGTTGCCGTTCCGGTGAAGACCCCCGTCCAGGCAATAACGGAAGCCCATTCCGCCATCCTGCGCAGCGCCGCCGACAGGGCCGCTCTGGAAAGGGAACTCCGCTCGATGTTCGTCAATTCCGACGGATCCCTTGCCACCGCCGCGGAAATCAGCATAAGGAAAATGCTCTATGAAGCCGTGCCTGAGAAGATCGAGCCGGCTTCCTCCAACGCCCTGGATGTCAGCGAGGCACTTTATTCCCGCTGGTTGCTCGAGCAGATGCGCCTGCTGGTAAGGGACAAACTCAGTTCCGATGCTGAACTCCGTTCCAGACTGGCTGCCTGCCAGAGTTCCACGAGCGGCGGAATAGCCTGGTTCGAGGGCTTTGAGTGCTCTCCCGTCGTAACTGCCGTGGTGCTTGAACGCTTTGCCGCGATGGGAGGCGCGGAGGCGGCATCCGAAGCCGGACTTGACCCCGAGGCCGCTGTGCGCTTCCTCGACCTTGCCCAGCTGGGCGGCAGGAACCGACCCATATGGTGCGGCGGCCTGAGTCTCGGGCAGTATATGCACGTCCGTTCGCTTTACGCGCAGTATCCTTTCCCGTCCAAGGACCTGGATTCCAAGGCTTTGAAGGAATTCAAAACTGATGCGAAGGAGTACCTCACCCCTTCGCGGGACCGTGGCCTCGAGGGCAGAATCCTGGAGAAGGCCCGCCGGCTGAGGACCCTTCGGAACCTTTGCTCCTGCGCAGCCGGAGAGGAACTTGCAAAAGCCTGGGGCCTGAGCATCCGGAAACTCGGTCCTTCCGTTGCCGCCGACGTGGAGTCGCTCCTGCAGTATGCCGAGCCCCATTCCTGTGGCGGAGTGTATTACCCCAATGCAGTGATGCCTTTCCGCGGTCTTCTGGAAAACGAGGCCTATGCCCACTCCCTTCTCTGTGACCTGCTTTCCGACTGCGGTCACACTGACACCGCCGACGGCATACGCCTTTGGCTGATGCTCCAGAAGGAGACCCAGGAATGGACTTCGCAGTCGGGCTACCTCGACGCCCTGCGCTCCGTATTCCACGGCTCCGACGACCTGCTTGACACAAAGGTCCTCACCCTGTCCGCATCGACGGAAATTCCTTTCCCGGAGGTCAGGAAATCCGGCAACGGATTCACCGTGTCGAGGATTTTCCTGCGCGATGGCGCGGTCCTTTCCGAGGGCGACGTCCTTCAAGTCGGCGACAAAATCACCGCCAAATATGAAATATGGAATGCCGAGAACCGCAGTTTCGTGCGTCTGACGGCGCCCCGCCCGGCCTGTCTGCGTCCCGCCGACCAGCTCTCCGGCCGTTACGGCTGGTGGCTCAGTCCCCTGCGCACAGACGGCTGGTACACTTTCACCCCCCAGGGTTACCGCAGCGTCCTTTCCGACGCCACGCAGTACTGGTTCGACTCCTACCCCGAGGAGAAAACCACCGTTACGGAGGAGTTCTTCGTGACACAGGAAGGCAGCTTCAGCAGTCCGGCAGTGTTCATCGAAAGCCTGTATGCGCCGCATTACCGTGCAAATGACGACGGCTGCTCTGCTCGCAATGTGAAATAATATCACTATATTTGTCTGCTATGACAGACGCTCTGCATTCGCGCTATATCATCAACGGCTGTCCGCAGGAATTCACTCCTGCGGAGTTGCTTGACGCCGTCAGTGAAACCAAGTCCCAGCCCGCCCCGGTGGAGCCGCAGTCAATAATAGACGAGAGTCTCGATGCGGAAATAGGGCAGTATGAGTGGCGGGAAAGCCGCATACCGGCCTACCGAAAGAAAGTTTCCGCTATCAGCGCGGCCCTTCCTGTCCCCTTCGCCGGGGTTTACAGTTGCGCCCGCGTGGCCACGGCGCTGATAGACAGCATCTGGCGGCAGGGCCGCTTCAGGCTCGACGACCTGGTGCTCACCGCCAAATGGACCTGGAACGGCGCCAGCGTGGGGAATATGGCTGCATTTTATGATTCTGTCCGCAGCACCGCCGACTACATCGACGCCCTCCATCTGAACCTCCGGCGCTTCTCCTTTGCGGAAGGCGAGCCCGACGTGAAGTTCGCCACCCCCTTCTCCGGCGCGCCGGAAATCGTGGGCGGGAAAATCCTTCCCAGGGAAGACAGCTGGCTTGTCTATGTCCCCTTCGACACCGCCGACTACCGGCTCGGAGGGTCCCTTCTGGCCCAGGCCGAAGGGCGGAGCGGGGGAATCAGCCCGCAGATCAGCGACGCCGACTATTTCGTCGATTGCTACGAAGTCGTGAGGGAACTTGCCGAGGACGGAATCATCCTCGGCGGCGTGACGGTGGGGGAGGGCGGCCTTGCCCGCGCCCTCGACTCCCTGTGCTCCGGAGTGTGCGGGGCCTGTGTCGATATTGCCGGCATAATGTCATCCTGCGAGGAGAGCAACCCGGTGAGGGTCCTTTTCGGCGAAGTGCCCGGGGCCCTTTTCCAGATAGCCGATTCCGACTTCGACTACATCGACGCGGAGTTCCTGCTGCAGGACGTGGCCTGGTTCCCCCTCGGCCATCCCGACCTGAAAACCACGGAGGTGGAAGTGAACACTTCCGCCAAAACCACAATACAAACCATTTTGGAAACCCTGATGCAGAACGCGGAAGGGGAAGACTGAAACTGATATGCCGAAGATTTTCGTTCTTGACACCAACGTAATTCTTCACGACCACAAGGCAATAAGACACTTCCAGGACAACAACCTGGTGGTGCCCGTGGCCGTGATAGAGGAAGTCGACAAATTCAAGAAGGGCAACGACGCCCTTGCCTACAACGCCCGCGGCTTTATGCGCGACATAGACCGCATAACCGAGGGGCGCAAGTTCGGCCCCGACGGTGTGCGCATCGCCAAAGGCTTGGGATTCATCAAGATAGAGCCGAACCATCCTTTCCCCGATTCCCAGAAGGAATTGTTCCGGGACGACATCCAGGACCACCGCATCCTCTCCACCGCAATCTGGGTGAGGGACAACCATCCCGGCACCTTCGTGGCCCTGGTGACAAAGGACGTGAACCTCAGGATGAAGGCCCGCGCCGCCGGAATGGAGGTCCAGGACTATCTGACCGACAAAGTGGAGGAGGACCGCCTGGAGAATGCCCAGAAGGAGGTTCAGACCCTCACCCTTCCCTCCGAGGTGCTTCAGAGCCTTGCCTACGGTCCCGAAACGGCCGTGGACTGGAGCGCGGTCTGCGCAAAGGAGCCGGTGCCCAACCAGCTGTACAAGTTCCGCTGGCAGGGCTCGGACGAGGGGGAGGTCGTTGCCAGGTACGACGCCTCGCGCGGCAAAATAGTGCTCGTGAAGGCGCGGGAGGCCTATGGCATCAGGCCCCGCAACGACGAGCAGAAGATGGCCCTCGACGCCTGTCTGAACCCGAAGACCGAACTGGTCTCCCTCACCGGAGGTGCCGGAACGGGGAAGACCCTGCTGGCCCTGGCGGCCGCCCTGGAGCAGGAGAAGGACTACGACCAGATAGTGGTCTCCAGGCCGACCGTCGTCCTGGGCAACCAGGACATAGGCTTCCTTCCCGGAGACCAGAAAACCAAGATGAGTCCCTTCCTGCAGCCACTTATGGACAATCTCAACGTCATAAAGGAGCAGTTCCGCCCCAACTCCAAGGAGGCCCTCAAAATCGACGGCCTGCTGAAGGAGGAACGCCTTATAATAGAGCCCCTTGCCTACATCAGGGGCAGGTCCCTGGGCCGGTGCTATTTCATAATCGACGAGGCCCAGAACCTCACCCCGCACGAGATGAAGACCATCATCACCCGCGCCGGCGAGGGGACCAAGATGGTGTTCACCGGCGACATCTTCCAGATAGACCAGCCATACCTGGACCAGTGGAGCAACGGATTGACGCATCTGGGGGAGAAAATGGCGGGTCAGAAACTGTTCCAGCACGTGTTCCTGCGCAAGGGCGAAAGAAGTGCTTTGTCGGAACTTGCGGCAAAGTTGTTATAACGCAAAATTATTCGTAAATTCGCGGCCTGAAAATATTGTAAAGTTTTATATAGCAGTTTTATGTACGAAAGCAAGAAAAGAGTCTATCGTTTCGGAGGCAAGACCGCCGAGGGCGATGGCGCAATGCGTGAGCTCCTCGGAGGAAAGGGAGCCAATCTCGCCGAGATGAGCCGTCTCGGAATGCCTGTTCCCGCAGGTTTCACTATCACCACTGAATGCTGCGCCGAGTATTATCAGCTCGGTGGCGGTTATACCGACGAACTCAGAAGGGAGGTCGCCGAGGCTCTTGCCGCAACGGAGGCCCTTATGGGCAAGAAGTTCGGCGACGAGAACGACCCTCTCCTCGTCTCCTGCCGCTCCGGCGCGCGCAGCTCTATGCCCGGTATGATGGACACCATCCTGAACATCGGCCTCTGCTCCGCAACCCTTCCCGGCATGATCAAGAAGACTGGCAACCCCCGTTTCGTATACGATGCATACCGCCGTCTCATCATGATGTACTCCGACGTCGTCATGGAGAAGGCCGAGGGCATCGAACCCGAAGACGGCCAGGGCATCCGCCAGCAGCTTGACCGTATGATGGCCGAGCTCAAGGAAGCCAGGGGTTACAAGTCCGACACCGACATCACCGCCGAGGAACTCAAGGACCTCTGTGAGCAGTTCAAGGCAAAGGTGAAGGAGGTTCTCGGAGTCGAGTTCCCCGACACCGCCGAGGCTCAGCTCTGGGGCTCCATCGGAGGAGTGTTCAAGAGCTGGAACGGCAAGCGTGCAATAGCTTACCGCCGCATCGAGAAGATTCCCGATGACTGGGGCACCGCAGTCAACGTCCAGTCCATGGTCTTCGGCAATATGGGCGAGACCTCCGCAACCGGCGTGGCTTTCTCCCGTAACCCCGCTTCCGGCGACAACAAGTTCTACGGCGAGTGGCTCATCAACGCCCAGGGCGAGGACGTGGTCGCGGGTATCCGCACCCCCAACCCCCTCAACGAGGCCACCAAGACCGAGCACAACGCCCACCTCGAGTCCCTCGAGAAGGCAATGCCCGAGGTCTATGCCGAGCTCGACGACATCCGCAAGCGTCTGGAAGACCACTTCCATGATATGCAAGACATCGAGTTCACCATCCAGGACAAGCACCTCTATATGCTGCAGTGCCGCATAGGCAAGCGCACCGGCATCGCCGCCCTCCAGATGGCGATGGATATGCTCTCCGAGGGTATGATCGACGAGAAGACCGCCGTTATGCGTGTCTCTCCCGCCCAGCTCGATGAAATTCTTCACCCCATCCTCAACCCCTCTTCCGAAAAGAAGGCCAGCGTCATCGCAAAGGGTCTTCCCGCATCTCCCGGCGGAGCAGTGGGTCAGATAGTGTTCACTTCCGAGGCCGCCAAGGAGGCCCAGGCCGCAGGCCGCAAGGCCATCCTCATCCGCGAGGAGACTTCTCCCGAGGACATCGAGGGTATGCGCGCATCTGCCGGCATCCTCACCACCCGCGGAGGAATGACCTCCCACGCCGCACTCGTTGCACGCGGCTGGGGCAAGTGCTGCATCGTGGGCTGCGAGGCTATGAAGATCAACTTTGAAGAGAAGACCGTTTCCTTCGCGGGCTGTCCCACCGTCTTCAAGGAAGGCGACTGGTTCTCCCTCAACGGAGCGAAGGGCTATGTCTATGCCAGCGCCATCGAGACTATGGACGCCAGCGAGAACCCTCTCTTCATCCAGTTCATGAACGTCGTTGACAAGTATCGCCGTCTCGGAATCCGCACCAATGCCGACACTCCCGAGGATGCCGCCCGCGCACTCTCCTTCGGAGCCGAGGGCATCGGCCTTTTCCGCATCGAGCATATGTTCTACGGCAAGAACAGCGAGACTCCTCTTGCAAAGCTCCGCAAGATGATAATGTGCAACACCGGCGCCGAGCGTGCCGCCGCTCTCAACGAGCTCGAGCCGTTCATCAAGGCATCCGTCAAGAGCACCCTCAAGATAATGGACGGCAAGCCCGTCGTGTTCCGTCTCCTCGACCCGCCTCTGCACGAGTTCGTCCCCAAGACCGCCGAGAAGCGCGCCGAGCTCGCAAAGGAACTCGGAATCTCCCCCGAGGAGGTCGACAAGCGCGGCGAGAGCCTCCTGGAGGTCAACCCGATGATGGGTCTGCGCGGCGTGCGTCTGCACGTTGCATATCCTCTCATCGCCGAGACCCAGTACCGTGCAATATTCACCGCCACCGCCGAACTCATCAACGAGGGCCAGCGTCCCCAGCCCGAGATTATGATCCCCGTCACGGTTTCCGCCCGTGAGCTCGAGTTCCAGAAGGTTCTCTGCGAGAAGATCCGTCTCGAGGTGGAGGCCAGGTTCCATATGACCATCGACTACCACTTCGGCACCATGATCGAGATACCTCGCGCAGCCCTCACCGCCGACCGTATGGCCCGCACCGCCGAGTTCTTCTCCTTCGGTACCAACGACCTCACCCAGATGACCTTCGGCTTCAGCCGCGACGATGTCGGAACCTTTATGGGCGACTATCTCGGAAACAAGATTCTCGACGCCGACCCGTTCCAGACCATCGACACCAAGGCCGTTGGCAGGCTCGTGGAATACGGCATCCAGGGTGGCCGCAGCAAGCGCGCCGACCTCAAGTGCGGTATCTGCGGCGAGCACGGCGGAGACCCCGATTCCGTTCACTTCTTCAACAAGATCGGTCTCGACTACGTGAGCTGCTCACCTTTCCGCGTTCCTATCGCAAGGCTTGCCGCCGCCCAGGCTGCCATCAGCCAGAGCAAGTAGCCCTGCCCTGATATAAAGACTGCCGACGCCCACTCCGGACGCCGGCAGTTTTTTCTTCGGTCCAAGTCGAATGGCCGCCGTTATCTGGCCAGCTGCCAGAGAACGATGCCGACGGAAACGGAGACGTTGAGGGAATGTTTGGTGCCGTGCTGGGGGATTTCCAGGGCGAAGTCGGAGGCGTCCACGACCTCCTGCTGCACGCCGTCAACCTCGTTTCCGAATACGAGTGCGTAGCGTGCGCCGGGCTCCGGAGCGAAGGTCTCCAGGGAACGAGAGTTCTCGGTCTGCTCCACACTTATAATAATGTACCCGTGCGCGCGAAGTTCCAGCACCAGGTCGAGCGTGCTAGCCCGGTGCTCCCAGGGAACGCTGTCTTCGGCCCCGAGGGCCGATTTGTGGATTTCGGCGGAGGGGGGGGCGGCGCAGATTCCGCAGAGCCAGACTTTGTCGACCTTGAAGGCGTCGGAAGTGCGGAAGGCGCTTCCGATGTTGTGGGCGCTGCGTATGTTGTCGAGCACCAGGACGGTTCCGGATTCCGGAAGGCCCCTGTATTCTTCGGCATTTATGCGTCTGAGCTCGGAATTCAGCAGTTTTCTGTCTTTCATAAGCGCAAAGGTACTGAAAATTGCTTTCATTTGTGAGCATTTTTAAGTACCTTTGTGGGTTAGTTAATCTCTATTATAATGAAACAGGACATCCAAATCATCGATTTGATCAAGAAAGAGGCCGAGCGCCAGAAAAGCGGCCTCGAACTCATAGCCTCCGAGAACTATGTGTCGGAGGAGGTTCTCAAGGCAATGGGCTCCATCTGCACCAACAAGTACGCCGAAGGTTATCCCGGCAAGCGCTATTACGGCGGTTGCGAGGTGGTGGATGAGATCGAACAGCTCGCCATCGACCGTCTGAAGCAGATTTACGGCGCGGAGTGGGCGAATGTCCAGCCTCATTCCGGCGCGCAGGCCAATATGGCCGTCGAGATGGCCCTTCTCAAGCCCGGCGACACCTTTATGGGCCTCGACCTCAGCCAGGGCGGCCACCTCACCCACGGTTCTCCCGTGAACGCTTCCGGCATACTCTACAATGCAGTTGCCTACGGCCTCGACCCCGAGACCGGCCGCATCGACTACGACAAGATGGAGCAGACTGCCCTCGAGTGCAGGCCCAAGCTCATAATCGGCGGCGCATCGGCCTATTCCCGCGAGTGGGATTATGAGCGTATGCGCAGCATCGCCGACAAAGTGGGCGCCATCCTCTGGATCGATATGGCTCACACCGCCGGCCTCATCGCCGCAGGCCTCCTGAAGAACCCCGTCCAGTACGCCCACATCGTCACTTCCACCACCCACAAGACCCTCCGTGGTCCCCGCGGCGGCATAATCCTCATCGGCAAGGACTTCGACGACCCTCAGGGCCGCACCACTCCCAAGGGCGTGGTCAAGAAGATGAGCCAGGTGCTGGATTCCACCGTGTTCCCCGGAGTGCAGGGCGGCCCTCTCGAGCACGTGATTGCCGCAAAGGCCGTCGCTTTCTTCGAGGCCCAGCAGCCTGAATACGTCGACTACCAGAAGCAGGTCATCGCCAATGCGCAGGCAATGTGCGGCGAATTCGTCGCCCGCGGCTACAAGGTCATCAGCGGCGGCACCGATAATCACCTGATGCTCATCGACCTCCGCGGCAAGTATGACGACGTGACCGGCCGCATTGCCGAGAACCAACTCGTCAAGGCCGACATCACCGTCAACAAGAATATGGTCCCGTTCGACAACCGCAGCGCCTTCCAGACCAGCGGCCTGCGCATCGGTACCCCCGCCATCACTTCCCGCGGCTTCGTGGAGAAGGATATGCTCGACATAGTGGCGCTCATCGACACTGTCCTTGCTTCCTGCCAGAAGAATGCCGCCGCCCTCTCTCTCAAGAAGGGTGAGGAGCCTACCGCCGAGCAGGCCGCCGGCCTTCACGAGCACGCCGCAGTGCTTGACGAGGTTCGCCGCAAGGTTCATCAGATGACGGCCGGCGTGCCCCTGAACAGATATTAGCATATGGTCAGTGACATTTTGTCACTGGCATACTCATTGATTATTCCAGAACGTCCCCGGCTTTCGGGGGCGTTTTTTGGCACATTGACGATTAAAACCACTTTATTATGATCAAACCATTGGCAGACAGAGTCCTGGTGGAGCCCAAGGAGGCCGAGACCAAGACTGCATCGGGAATCTTCATTCCCGACACGGCAAAAGAGAAACCCCAGCAGGGAAAGGTCATTGCGGCCGGCCCCGGCAAGAAAGATGAACCTATGGAGGTCAAGGCCGGCGACGAAGTCCTTTACGGCAAGTATGCCGGCACCGAAGTCACCTTCGAGGGCAAGAAATATCTCATAGTCAAACAATCTGACATTTTAGCAATTATCTGATATGGCTAAGGAAATCAAATTTGATGCAGACGTCCGTTCCAAGATGAAGGACGGCGCGGACGCTCTTGCGAACGCAGTTAAGGTCACTCTCGGCCCCAAGGGTCGCAACGTTGTGATAGACAAGAAGTTCGGTGCTCCCCAGGTGACCAAGGACGGAGTTACCGTGGCAAAGGAGGTCGAACTCGAGGACCGCTTTGAGAATATGGGCGCCCAGATGGTCAAGGAGGTTGCCTCCAAGACCAACGACCAGGCGGGCGACGGCACCACCACCGCCACCGTCCTCGCCCAGGCAATAATCAACGTGGGCGTGAAGAACGTCACCGCCGGCGCCAACCCGATGGACCTGAAGCGCGGCATCGACAAGGCCGTTGCAAAGATAGTCGCCGAGCTCAAGGCCCAGAGCCAGGAGGTCGGGGAGGACTACTCCAAGATCGAGCAGGTCGGCACCGTGTCGGCCAACAACGACGGCTACATCGGCAAGCTCATCGCCGACGCGATGGCCAAGGTCGGCAAGGACGGAGTCATCACCGTGGAGGAGGCCAAGGGCACCGACACCGAGGTGAAGGTCGTGGAAGGAATGCAGTTCGACCGCGGCTACATCAGCCCTTACTTTATGACCGACGGCGACAAGATGGAAGCCCAGCTCGGCAGCCCCCTCATCCTCATCACCGACAAGAAAATCTCCAACCTCCAGGATCTGATGCCTGTTCTCGAGCCCGTTGCAAGGGAGGGGAGGGAACTGCTCATCATCGCCGAGGACGTGGACAGCACCGCCCTCACCGGCCTGGTGATGAACCGCCTGCGCGGAACCCTCAAGGTTGCCGCCGTCAAGGCCCCAGGTTTCGGAGACCGCCGCAAGGAGATGCTCCAGGACATAGCCATCCTCACCGGAGGCACCGTTGTCAGCGAGGAGCGCGGCTACACCCTTGAGAACGTCAGCCTCGATATGCTCGGCAAGGCCGAGAAGGTCACCGTGACCAAGGAGAACACCACCATCGTGGGCGGCGCGGGCAGCGCCTCCGCCATTCAGGACCGCGTGGACCAGATCCGCAGGCAGATAGAGACCAGCACCTCCGACTACGACCGCGAGAAACTCAAGGAGCGTCTCGGCAAGCTGTCGGGCGGCGTGGCAGTGCTCTATGTCGGAGCCACCACCGAGGTGGAGATGAAGGAGAAGAAGGACCGCGTGGAAGACGCCCTCAACGCAACCCGCGCCGCTGTGGAGGAAGGATATCTTCCCGGAGGCGGAGTGGCCTACATCCGTGCCGTTGCGGCGCTCGACGGTTTCCTTGGCGACAACTACGACGAGTCCACCGGCATCCACATCGTGGCCAAGGCCATCGAGGAGCCTCTGCGTCAGATAGCCCAGAACGCCGGCGTCGACGGCTCGGTCATCGTTCAGAAGATCAAGGAGGGCAAGGGCGACTTCGGCTACAACGCCCGCACCGACGAGTATGTGAATATGTACCAGGCCGGCGTGATCGATCCCACGAAGGTCGCCCGAGTGGCTCTGGAGAACGCCGCCTCTGTGGCCGGAATGTTCCTTACGACCGAATGCGGAATCGTCGATATCCCCGCACCCGAACCGGCTCCCGCAGGAATGCCTGCCGGAGGAATGATGTAAGGTGTTGATTCTTAGTAAAATCGCGGGCAGAGTGCGTTCTCTGCCCGTTTTTTATTTTTAAAAAAGTTAAAAAAACTTGCAAAAAAGTTTGCAGAATCAAAAATAAGGTGTACCTTTGCTGCCCCTTACGGAAAACGAGGGATTGCGAAGATCTTTAAAACAAACGAATTTGAAATTTTGTTAAAAAAAATTTGCAGGTTCAAAAAAAGTAATTACCTTTGCAACCCCGTTCAGAACGGGAACAAAAACTCAACAAGTTCATTGAAAAGACTGATTGGAAAGTACAAGCAAGTACCGAGAAAATTTAATAATCGAGAGCGTTAATTTCTTTAGA
>R18__coassemble_1328_pt1 | contig 38258 bp, 34 predicted proteins | sample R18__metabat2_high_PE_009 | metagenome-assembled genome bin R18
GTATGCTCGAAACCCAAATAAAAAGGGCTACTGGGCCTGTACTGCAGGTCAGTTGTAATCAATACCGGACACGGAAATATGGCGGTGATCCCAAAAAACCGTATCTTTGCGCCCCGAAAATTATGAGCACCACGAAGGAATTCACCGAAGGCCGGTCGCTGCCGCTGCTGCTCGGATTCACGCTGCCGCTGCTGCTTGGCAACGTGCTGCAGCAATTCTATTTGCTGACCGACTCGGCGATAGTGAGCAACTTCCTGGGAATCAACAAACTGGCCGCCGTTGGGGCCAGCACCTCGATGACCTTCCTCATCCTCGGCTTCTGCAATGGGTGCGCGGGCGGAATGGCAATCCCGGTGGCACAGGCATTCGGTGCCCGCAACTACTCCGAGGTCCGGCGCAACATCTTCAATTCGCTCTATGTGGCCGGGGGCCTTTCGGTGCTGCTCGCCGTGGTCTCGTCGCTGCTTTGCCATCAGATTATCAAGTGGTTGCAGGTCCCTGAGGATATCGCGCAATGGGCCTACACCTACCTCCTCATCCTTTTCATCGGCATCCCCTGCAGCTTTTCCTACAACCTGCTCTCCAGCATAATCCGCGCGCTGGGCGACAGCCGCACCCCCTTCCTTTTCCTCGTCTTCTCCACCGTGCTGAACATCGGGCTCGACCTGCTGTTCATCCTCGTGTTCGGCTGGGACGTTGCGGGCGCGGCAATTGCCACCGTTGTGTCGCAAGGAGTGGCCTCGGTGCTGTGTTTCGTGCTGATGATGAGGAACTACGCCGTGGTCAGGGAGTGCCCCGGGGACCGCGCCCCCGACCTTCACACCTGCCGGTCGCTCCTGCTTGTGGGCGCGCCGATGGGCCTTCAGTTCTCCATAACGGCGGTCGGATGCATCCTCCTGCAGAGCGCCACGAACGCCCTCGGCACCGTGTACGCCGCAGCCTTCGCCGCCGGCACGCGCATCAAGATGGTGTTTATGACGGCCCTGGAGGCCCTCGGAATGGCGATGACCACCTACGCCGGGCAGAATTACGGGGCCGGGAAGCAGCGCCGCATCCTCGACGGCGTGCGCACCTCACTCTTCCTCATCGTCATATTCTCGCTGTTCTGCTTCGGGGTCCTGTGGCCCTTTGCCGGAAACTTCGCTCGCATCTTCATCGACGCCTCCGACACCGCAATTCTCGCTGCCACAACGCGTTACGTGCGCATAGAGGTGTGCTGGTTCATCCCGCTCGGCACGCTATGCCTCTTCCGCTACTCGATTCAGGGGATGGGCCGCACCAATCTGGCGATGTGGTCCGGGGTGATGGAGATGGTAGCCCGCGTCTTCGTGAGTCTGCTGATGGTTCCCGCCCTGGGCTTCACCGCCGTCTGCTTCGGCGACGCCGTCGCCTGGATAGCGGCCAACATCTTCCTCGTTCCCGCCTTCATCCTCGTTTACAGGAAGGCGGCGAATATCGCTTAAAACAGCAAAACGTCATAAAAAACGCATATTGTTTTACATCAACCACGGCCGCCCGTTGCAGGAAGCGGCCGATTGGAATATCTTGTGAGACGATAATTTGTCTCGTGTGAAATTATGGAAAATCACTGTTCAACTTTCCTGCACGTCTATCAGAGATGTCAGGACCTCGGAGTCCTGTTCTATACCTTGGAAGACAGGCTCGTCTACTACACTCTGGCCGCCGTCAAGTCCAAGAAACACAATGTGAAGGTCGTTGCGGCGTCGCAGATGTTCACCCATACCCATCAGTCGGTACTGGCTGAATTGCTCTCAGACGTAAGCGGGTACTTTCACGACCTTGATACATCTTTTTCGCGCCTGTACAATTTCCGTCATTCGCGGAATGGACGACTTTTTGACCGCCCGACAGGCATATCGATGAAGCGCTCCTCCAAGGACAAGCGGTCGAACATCATCTACGTGTACAACAATCACGTGGAGAAGGGTCTGTGTCAGAGTGCCGTGGAAGAGCGGTGGTCACTTCTGGCATATGGCCTGAGCGATCATCCGTTCTCCGCTGCCATAGACCCGAAGACGGCATCCGCCACCCTGAAGAAAGCTATGAAGCTGGTGGACTTGAGAATACGGAAGCTCAAGGCCTTGGAATACGCCGACCTTGACAAGATTCTTCCCGTTCTGAATGCGGAGGAAACGGAGCAGTTCACCGACTACGTAATCTCCAGGTATGCGCTTATTGATTTCCGGCTGGCGGCGATGCATTTCAGGTCGATGGAGGATATGGTAAGGGCCGTTGATTCTGCCACCGGCGGCGAATTCCAGATTCGGGAAGAGCGCACGAGAGAGAAGGACCGCGCGTATGATGTGTTGATACGTAAAGCCTGCGCTGGCGGCTTTCTGGACCACATTTTCACTATGACCGCCAAAGAGAAGACTGAACTGGCGCTGGAACTGTTCGGAAGGACCGGTGTATCTATGCTGCAAATCGGGAAATTCCTGCATCTGAAAATAATGCAGCCCGACTGCTGCGCCGGTGCTGATGCTGTCTGGTGGTAGCACTCCCTTTGGAAATTTGTTCTAACGGACAACGGACAATGGCCGTTAGAACAAGAAACCTCAAAGTTGCACACCCGCAGCTCACCTGTGAGTGTGCAACTTTTTTCAGTATATTTGCGCCGTAAAACGCAAACCGTGATGTCAAAGATAATTCTAGCAAGCAACTCGCCCAGGCGCAGGGAACTTCTTGCGGGCCTGGGAGTCGAGTTCACCGTGGACACTCAGAACAACTTCGTGGAGACCTTCGACCCTTCGACCGACCACAGGCTCGTGCCGGCGCTTATGTCGAGGGGGAAGTCGCACGGCTTCCACCGCCCCCTGGAGCCGGGCGAGGTGCTCGTCACCTCCGACACGATGGTCCTGGTGGACGGGACTATTATGGGAAAGCCCCGTTCGCGTGAGGAGGCCGTGGAGATGCTCCGCACCCTTTCGGGCCGCAGCCACGAGGTCATAACCGCCGTCACCGTTCGCAACGCCGAGCGCGAAGAGACCGTCGAAGACTGCACCATCGTGCACTTCAAGTCGCTGACCGCCAGTGAGATAGATTATTACATAGACAGCTTCCGCCCCTACGACAAGGCCGGTGCCTACGGTATCCAGGAATGGATAGGCTACATCGGCATAACGGGCATCGAGGGCTCCTACTTCAACGTGATGGGTTTCCCCGTGCACCGCGTGTACGAGCTGCTTCAAAGATACTGAGATAATGGCTATCTTTGCCAAAGTGCAACCGATCAAACAAATGAAAAAATCCATTGCACTCGCAGCCATCCCGGCATCTACGGCTTCACCTGTTGATGAATTCCCATATCCTGTCCATCCAGGTATAGCTTCCGGTGCCCGGTGAGGCCGTGCGCTGGAAGCAGTGCTTTCTGGTGGCAAGGGTGTGCAGTTCGCTCTGCACCCCCATCGAGCGCATCTTCTCCCAGGCCTTGACGGAGTTCATCGCGGCCCAGCCGTCGGCATCGCCGTGAATGAAGAGCGTGGGGGCCGTGAAGAGGTCGAAGGCGAATTCCGGGGCCAGGACCGCGTCGTCCTCGTTGCCTCCCGCCGAATTCTCCTCCTCGAGCCCGTCGGTCAGGGAATATGCCGGATAGACGGCCACTCCCCACTGCACGTTGCAGGGGATGTCGTCAACGTCGTCGATCCTCCAGTAAGACCGGTGCACCGAGCTGGTGACCCCGAGGAGAGTCAGATGGCCTCCCGCCGAGGATCCCATTATGCCGATGCTGTCGGGGTCCAGGCCCAGGGAGTCGGCGCGGCTGCGGACCAGCCTTATGCAGCGCTGCAGGTCTTCCCAGGCGGTGGTGTGCTTGGCAAGGCCCTCCGGGCGGGGAGTACGGTATTTAAGGGTCACCACGGCCATCCCCTTTGAGTTGAGGTAGCGGCGTACCGGAGTCACCTCGAAGCCTTCGGGGCTGTTCCGCTCGTAGCCCCCTCCGGCGTAGATTATCTGGATGGAGCGTGTGCTCAGTCCGGCGGGGATGTGCCATTCCAGGTAAGGCTTGCACTGGCCCTCCCGGGCGTCGGGCATAAGGCCTTCCGGCCAGAGGTCTTCGGTGAAGTGGAGAGCCCTTGCTTCGTCGCTGCTGAAGCGGTCCATCAGCGGGATTTCCGGCCCGGGAGCGCCGAGGAAGCCCATCTGCCTGAGGAACTCGATGCCTCTTTCCAGCCCGAAGGCCCCGTGCCCCTTTCCGGGATAAAGATGAAGCTCGGCGGGCACTCCCATACGGCGCAACTGCCTGTAAACCAGCGTGGAACCATTGGGCGAATAAACATCGGCCCCGCCGTGGTGCAGGCTCATCGGGCAGGTCTTCCCGTCGAATTTGAACACCGGGGAGAGGGTAACGTCGGTGCCGTAGCCGTCGCGGGTGGCCGGGGTGCCGAGGGAGTCGGCGTCGGTGGTCAGGTAGGCCGGAGCGTTCACGATGGCCCAGTTGATGTGGCAGGAAATCTCGTCGGTGGCGTCCACGCGCCCGTAGGCCGGGGTCTGCGAACTGGTTGCCAGCAGAAGGGCCAGGTGCGAGCCGGCCGACATCGATATGGTGCCTATCTTCTCGGGATCGTACCCCCTTTCCCGAGCCTCGCTGCGAACAAGGCGCACGGCCCTCTGCCCGTCTTCCCAGGCGGTCTGATAGATGGGCAGGCCCTCCGGCCTGGGGGTCCTGTACACCAGATTTACGCACTGCACCCCCGCGGCGGTCAGTTCCCTGCGCCACATCTCCACCAGCCCCACGTCGCAGCACATCTGGTAGGACCCTCCGGAAATGAGGATCATACAGGCTCCGGTGCGCAGTTCTTCGGCCGGGGCGTCGTACCATTCGAGGTAGGGCATCCTGTTGTCTTCCGGCCTGAATCCGGGCTGCTGCGATTCCGAGGTCATAGCTGCAATCTGGGCCTCCCGGGCGTCGGGCATAAGGCCTTCCGGCCAAAGGGCCTCCCGCTGCTGCGCTCCGGCACTCAGGCAGGACGCTGCAAGGGCGGCGGCAATCAAAAGGGTTGTTCGTCTGGTCATATCAGTTTTAAAGATAGGATTAATTTTCTAAATTTGTAACCTGAATATGGAAGAAAGCAAGAAAATAGCCGTCATAGGCTACGGTTCCTGGGCCACCGCCCTTGTCCGCCAGCTGGCCGGCAACGGCGCCACCGTGTCGTGGCTGGTCACCAACGAAGACGTGCGCGAGGGTCTTGAAACCGAGGGCCGCAACCCCAAATACCTGCGGGACGCGGAAATCGACATGTCCCGCGTGAGGCTCTTCACCGAGGTGAACGAAGCCGTGGAGGGCTGCGGCTACATCCTTCTGGCCTGCCCTTCGGCATACCTTAAAGGCAGCCTTGCTGGGTTGTCGGTCCCCATTGCCGGCAAGTTCGTGATTTCCGCCATCAAGGGAATAGTGCCCGACGAATGCGTGACCCCGCTGGAGTACATCCACAAGGCCTTCGGCGTGCCTTTCCACGCGATGGGGCTTATTTCCGGGCCCTCGCACGCCGAGGAAGTGTCGGGCGGGAGCGTGACCTATGTCTCGGCCGTGGCTTCGTCGGAGGAGACGGCCCGGGACATAAAGGAACTCTTCGAGAGCCGGACGCTGATAATAGACAAGTCCACCGACATCTACGGGGTCGAGTACGCCGGGGTCCTCAAGAACATCTACGCGATAGTCTGCGGCATTGCCACCGGCCTTGGCTACGGCGACAATTTCCTGGCCGTGCTGGTCTCCGAGGCCGCTTCCGAGATGAAGAGGTTCCTGAGGGAAAGTTATCCCTACGAGCGCCACATAGCCAACAAGACCTATCTGGGCGACCTTCTGGTCACCTGCTACTCCAACTACAGCCGCAACCGGCGCCTTGGCCAGCTCATAGGCAAGGGCTGTTCGGTCAAGAGCGCCCTGAACGAGATGACCATGGTTTCGGAAGGCTATTTCTCCGCCCGCCTGATCCAGAAAATCAAGGCCGAGAAGAACATCCCGATGCCCATAGTGGACCTTGCCTGCAGCATACTTTACGAGAACGCCCGGCCGCGCCGCGCAATGGCGGAGCTGGCAAAAAAACTGTAACCCCCGGCCTGTATGAAACGCATTGCAACCTTCCTCCTGATGTGCTTGGCCGCCCTCGCGGCCCTGAGCTCGTGCTGCAAGGACAATCCCGAACGGGAGTCGGGCTTCAAGCGCGTGTTCGTGCTCTATTCCGGTGCCTACAACAACCTTTCGGGCTATCTTCAGGAAGACTTGCAGGATTTCATAGGCGGGGAATCCGCCTCCGCGCTTCCTCTCAGGAATTCAGGAGATGCCGTCCTGATAGTTTCCCATACCAGCAAATATTCCGACTACGACACCCCCACCCCCACATATCTGGTCCGCGCGAGCCGCGACGGCTCCTCAAACCCCGTCCTCGACACCCTCAAGACCTATCCCGATACCGTAAGGCTCACCGACAAAGCGGCAATGCGGGCAATCTTCACCGATATTCAAACAGCCTTTCCTTCAGAGAGTTACGGTGCTCTGATCACCTCGCACGGCAGCGGCTGGCTCCCCGACGGCTATTACAACACCCTCAAGATAAAGCCCTCATCGATAGGCGCGGAATATTACAACGACGGCACCGAGAGTTACGAGATGGACATCACCGACCTTGCCGCCGCCATCCCGATGAAGCTGGACTACCTGCTCTTCGACGCCTGCCTGATGGGCGGCATAGAGACGGCATACGAGTTGTGCGGCGCTGCCGACCGCATTGCCTTTTCGGGCACGGAGATTATGGCGAACGGCTTTGCCTACGGCTCCATTCTGGAAAGGCTTTTCCCCGCCTCGGGAGAACCTGACCTGAAAGGGGTCTGCACCGACTACTTCGCCCAGTATGAAGACTCTTACGAGACAACCGGCGGCGCCACGATCTCGCTGATCGACTGCACCGCCCTGGACGGCCTCGCCACCCTATGCAAAAGGCTTTTCGAGGAATACCGTGAGCAGCTTGCCGCAGTGAATCCGAATATGGTCCAGGGCTTCTACAGATTTAACAGGCACTTCTTCTACGACCTTGAAGACATACTCATTAATGCCGGAATCTCATCTGCCGACCGTGCGGCACTGGAGGAGGAACTGGGCCGATGCGTGCTTTACAAAGCCAACACCCCGAAGTTCCTGAGCATAGATATAAACACCTGGTGCGGCCTGAGCATGTACCTTCCCGCCGACGGCAACTCCGACCTCGACAACTTCTACAAAGGCCTTCAGTGGAACAATGCCACGGCCCTTGTGAAATGATACCATACTAACACTATAAACCATTATCAATTATGTTCTTTCACGTTTATGGCGCTAATGCGCTCTCCCAATGGGGAATGCTGCTGGTGGTCCTTCTCGGACTGATTCTGCTCAATGAGTTCGCCCGCAGGACCAAGGCCGGCGGATGCATTATGTTCTTCGGCGTCCCTGCCGCGCTGACCATTTATTTCATTGTCCTGAAGGTGGCCGCCCTGTCGGGCGCCCAGTGGGCACTGGAAAACCAGACCACCGTCTATATGAACGGCTGGTTCCATTACGCAAAACTGTATGCTTCCCTTGCGGGCTGCATCGGCTTCATGATGATCAAGTACAAATGGGGAATCGGCGCCAAAGACTGGTTCAAGCCTTTCCCGTTCATCATCGTGGCCATAAACATTCTCATAGCGGTATGCTCCGACTTCGAGTCGGCAATCAAGGGCTGGAACTGCTGGTGGATGTCCAGTGAGAACGTCTGGCTCTACGGCGGCTGGCACAATGTCATGAACGGCATTGCCGGTCTTCTGAACATCTTCTGTATGACCGCCTGGTGGTCGGTGTTCTCCTCCAAGGACAAGAAGGATATGCTCTGGCCCGACATGACCTGGGTTTACATAGTCGTTTATGACGTATGGAACTTCGCATACACCTACAACTGCCTTCCCACCCACACCTGGTACTGCGGTATCGCCCTTCTTCTCGCTCCCACCATCGCGGCTCTCTGCTGGAACCGTGGCGGATGGATCCAGAACCGCGCCAACACCCTCTGCATCTGGTGTATGTTCGCACAGGTCTGGCCTCTGTTCCAGGAGACCCTGCCCACCGGAGTGTCGAAGTTCAGCTGGGCCGTGCTTCCCACCACTTATGCCGACGGAACCCTCAACGGAATCGTGGCCGGCGGCAGCGCCAACGCCAATCCTACTGCAATGACCGTCATCAGCGCCCTGGCCCTTGTTGTCAACGCAGTGGCCCTCACCTATATCATAGTGCAGTCAAAGAAGCGCCACATCAATCCTTACAAGACCGATGTGTTCGTGAACCAGAAGTACTACAAGGACGCTATGGCCCGCGCGGAAATCTAGTCTGCAGCCGCTGTGTGCCGTGATTTGACCGCGACGTACAGAGCCCATACGACAGTTATTGAAATGCTCATCGGAACTCCAACGGTGAGCATTTCCTTTAAATTGAAAATCATTTCACCGTTTGCGATGTGGTCCACGATCAGCATTATTGTGCCGCCCCAGAGCATCTTCTCGAGAGAGTCGAGGTTTGCGGTGGAATTCTTGTGGGTTTTGCGGTATATTGTGGTGGCCACCGCCTGGGCCATCGGTACTATAAAGCAGGACATATCAAACTTCTATTTCCTTGATTTCTATTTCATTGCCTTTGAGCAGCCAGGTGTTGGAGCTGCCGCAACGGGGGCAGGTTTTTCCGAATTCCACGGTAGGGTAATCTGAGCCGCAGCCCTCGCAATGCGTGACCGCCTCCAGGGTGCGGATCTCCAGTTTGCAGTCTTTAAACAGGGAATCCTCTTTTTTCACCGTCCAGTCCCAGCAGTCGATAAGATACTCCGGCACCACGGTGGAAACCTCGCCGATGTCCATCACGACCTTCGAGACGTGGGTGACGCCGTTTTCGAGCGCCACCTCCCTTACGTCTCTTATAATGTAGTGGACAATCCCCAGTTCGTGCATCAGTCTTTCTTCTTCAAAAGAATCTTCGCACCGCGTTTCACCATATACGGCAGAATCGCGCTCATCTTGTCTTCGGAGGTGATCATCTTGCTCGCTTCGGGATGCTCGCGGTGCAGGTGAATCGCGTCAAAGCCGCACTTTGTGGTGCAAAGGCCGCAACCGATGCACCGGTTGGGATCGACCACGGAGGCACCGCACCCCAGGCACCGCGCCGTTTCCCTTCGCACCTGCTCTTCGGTGAGGGTGAGATTGGGGTCGCGGAACGGGTCGTTCTGCTCCACGGCGCCCGCTTCCTGACGGGAAGAATTGTCGTAGGATTCAACCACTATGTCGTCTTTGTCAAGGGCTATGAATTCCCTTCGGTTGCGCCCTATGGTCATATGGCCGTGCTGGACGAAGCGGTGCAGCGACTCCGCGGCCTCCTTGCCGGCGGCAATGGCGTCGATGGCGAACTTCGGACCGGTGAACAGGTCTCCGCCCACGAAAATGTCTTCCTCGGCAGTCTGGTAAGTGAGCTTGTCGGCCACAGGGTAAACCCCGCGGGTGAACTCCACGGCGCTGCCCTTGAACAGGTCGCCACCCAGAACAGTCTGGCCGATTGCGAAGATGACCATATCGGCCTCGAGCGTAAGCAGCTCGGACTCGTCATATGCTGGTGCGAAGCGGTGGTCGGCATCGAACACCGACGTGCATTTCTTGAATACGATACCCTCGACGGCCTCGGCGCCCAGCACTTCCTTCGGGCCCCAGCCGGGGTTGATGACAACGCCGTCGGCCATTGCCTCCGCCCTTTCCTCGGGCGACGCGGGCATAATGTCTTCGGTCTCCAGAGAGAGCATCGTCACCTCAGAGGCTCCGCTGCGCTTTGCCGTACGGGCCGCATCCACGGCCACGTTTCCGCCGCCCACGACCACCACCTTCCCGCTGACCTTCCGGCCTCCGGTATTCGCCTCGTGCAGGAAATCTATCGCAGTAACGGCTCCCTTAAGGGTTTCTCCGGCAATCCCCGGGAGGCGGCCTCCCTGGCAGCCTATGGCCACGTAGAAGCCTTTGTAGCCCTGGGAACGAAGCTCCGCGAGGGTCACGTCCTTCCCGACTTCCACTCCGGTCCTGATTTCCACGCCGATTTCCTTCATTATGTCGATTTCAGCGGCAATCACGTCCTTCTCCAGCTTGAACGAAGGAATTCCGTAACGCAGCATTCCGCCGGGTTCGGGGTTCTTTTCGAAGACGGTGGGGCTGTAGCCCATCGTGGCGAGGAAGTATGCGCAGCTCAGGCCGGCGGGGCCACCTCCGATGATGGCTATCTTTTCCTTCCACGGGCCCAGGTTGGAGCCGATCACGACTTCGGGGACGAACCGTGTCCCGGCATTCAGGTCCTGCTCGGCGATGAACTTCTTCACGGCGTCGATGGCCACGGCCCGGTCGATGGTTCCGCGCGTGCACGCGTCTTCGCAGCGGCGGTTGCAGATGCGTCCGCAAACGGCCGGGAAGGGGTTTTCCCGCTTGATGAGCTCGAGCGCCTCGCGGTATTTTCCTTCGGCGGCCTTCTTCAGATAACCCTGCACGGCGATATGGGCCGGGCAGGCTGTCTTGCAGGGAGAAGTTCCTGAAGGATAGCAGTTTATACGGTTCTTGTCGCGGTAGTCCTCATCCCATTTGTGCGGCCCCCACTTCGTCTCGTCGGGCAGTTCCTGGCGCGGATACTGCACTTCCCCGTTCCTGGTGCAGAGTTTCTGGCCTAGCTTCACCGCTCCGGCGGGGCAGTACTCCACGCACCGGCCGCAGGCCACGCAATTCTGCGGGTCCACCTTGGCCACGTAGGCACTGCGCGAGAGGTTCGGGGTGTTGAAAAGCTGCGAGGTGCGAAGGGCGTTGCACACCTTCACGTTGCAGTTGCAGATGGCGAAGATCTTGCCCTCGCCGTCGATGTTGGTTATCTGGTGGACGTATCCGTTGGCCTCGGCCCTGCGGAGGATCTCCATCGCCTCGTCGTAGGTGACGTCGCGCCCGCGACCGGTCTCCCGGCAGTAGTCCGCCATATCGCCCACGGCTATGCACCAGTCGTGGTAGTCGTCGGCGCAGCCTTCGTCGAGCTTCTTGCGGCCGTAGCGGCAGGAGCAGATGGAGGCGCCGATATGGCCTTCATAGCGCTTCAGCCAGTACGAAATGTGCTCTATGTCGATGGATTCGTGCTCCATAGAGATGGCCTTCTCTACAGGGATGACGTGCATTCCGATGCCGGCTCCGCCCATAGGCACGCTCGGGGTTATCTTCTCGAGCGGCAGGAAGGTCATCCGCTCGAAGAACATCGCGAGTTCCGGATGGCGGTCCATCAACTCGGTGTTCATATTGGTGTATTCCGCACTGCCGGGAACGAATAGCGGGACCCAGTACACGCGGTCCTCGCGCCTGTAAGTGGCATCCTTTTCGGGACCGTCCTTGGTGTATTTGTCGCCGTAGTCGTATTCGAGCATTCCAAGATAGGCGAGTTTGTCCAGCAGGGCGTCGAATTCCTCGGGGGTGGCGGTGTAATGCTTCTCCCTGTTCCATCCTGCGAGCAGCGGATAGGGCCTGTGCTCGCGGACTTTCATAGGGCTTCCGGGGAGGATGTCAAGAAGCAGGTCCAGGGCGGCTTCCCTTTCTTTTTCGGTCAGTTCGTCTTCGAAGATGCAGGCCAGGCCCCAGTATTCGGGGTCGTCGGTGGTGATGCCGTGAATCTTGCCTGGCAGGCGGTCGGTCACGTGCCTTACGAATTTGAGCAGTTTGGGATTCGGATTCTTGTCTCCCTTGTGTGCGGGGACATACTTTTTCGAAATCTCGGGCATATCGGTTGTCAGTTAGAGTGTTTCCAGGCGTCCATTTCTTCAAGCAGCCAGTTGGCGAGAGCCTCCACCCCTTCTCCCGTTTTTGCACAGATGGGGATGATCTTCGCTTCGGGGTTGCGCCGGTGCACGTATTCCGCGCACCTGCCGAGGTCGAAGTCGAAGTAAGGCAGCACGTCCGTCTTGTTGATTATCACCAACTTGCAAATGGAGAACATCAGGGGGTATTTGAGCGGTTTGTCGTCTCCTTCGGGGACCGACAGAATCATCGCGTTGCAGCAGCTCCCGGTGTCGAATTCGGCGGGGCAGACCAGATTGCCCACGTTCTCCAGAATCACGAGGTCGGTGCCGGTCAGGTCAAGGCCGTCAAGGCCCTGGCGCGTCATTTCGGCGTCGAGGTGGCACATTCCTCCGGTGTGGAGCTGGATAGACTGGATGCCCGTGGCCTCCTTGATCTTCACGGCGTCCACGTCGCTGTCGATGTCGGCCTCCATCACCGCCACAGAGGCCCTTTCCTTGATAAGGTTTATAAGGCGTATCAGGGTCGTGGTCTTGCCGCTCCCGGGGGAAGACATCAGATTGAGAAGAAAAACCCCTTTTTCCTTGAGTTCCCCGCGAAGGGCGTCGGCATCCCTGTCGTTGCTGTCGAATATGCTTTTCTTGATTTCGATTATCTTGACGCTATCCATATGTTATGTGGTTATAAACTTCGCAAGGGTCGTCATCAGTTCCTGAACGTCGATGGGCTTGGCAATGTGGTCGTTCATTCCGGCCTCGACGCTCTTCTTCTTGTCCTCCTCGAAGGCGTTGGCCGAAAGGGCGATGATCGGGGCCTTCAGGCCGGGCACCTGCCTGCGGATTTCTCGCGTGGCTTCGTAGCCGTTCATAACAGGCATCTGGATGTCCATCAGGATGAAGTCGTAATATTCGGGACCGCGGTTCACGACGGTCTCCACCGCCTTCGTCCCGTCGGTGGCCACTTCCATAGTCAGACCGTATGTTTCCAGAATGGCAACTGCAATCTCGCGGTTGAGTTCGTTGTCTTCAACCAGCAGCGCCTTCTTGCCGGTGAGAGTGGATTCGGGGCCGTTTTCCTGTAATCCGTCGCCCCCGCCGTTGTCTTCGTGATCCCACAGTTTCAGAGGTATGGTGACGATGAAGGTGGACCCTTCTCCCTGCTTGCTCGTGCAGGAGATTCTGCCTCCCATCAGGACCGTGAGCTTGAGGGCGAGCGAGAGGCCGAGGCCGGTCCCCTGGATGCCGCTGATGGTGGAGGTCTCCTCGCGGGCGAATTCCTCCCACATATGCTTCTGGAATTCCTCGCTCATTCCTATTCCGTTGTCCTCCACCTCGAAGCGATAGACGCCCTTGCCGTCGGAGCCGCCGGTCTGGGACAGGCGCGCTTTCACACTGCCTCCTTCGGGGGTGTATTTTATCGAGTTGGAAAGCAGGTTCACGAGGACGCGCTCCAGGCGCGGCTGGTCCATATAGACGTATTTGTCCCGCACGCCGCTGATGCTGAAGCTGAGGTCGATGTCTTTCTGGTAGCGGGTGCCCGACATCACCGATTCAAGGCTGTCGAAGAAGGTCTCCAGATTGGCCTTTTCCTCGTGCAGCTGCACTTTTCCGCTTTCGATGCGGCTCATATCCAGGATGTCGTTGATCAGAGAGAGCAGCATCTTGCCGGATACCTTCACCTTGCCCAGACAGTCGAGGACTTTTTCCTTGTCGTCGATATTGTTCACGGCCATATCGGTGAAACCGATTATGGCGTTCATCGGGGTGCGTATGTCGTGTGACATATTGAACAGGAAGTCGGTCTTGGCCTGGCTGGCCTTCTCGGCCTTGTCAAGGGCTTCCATCTCTCGCTTTGTCTCGGCGTCCACGTTGTGGAAGCCCGCGATCACGTGGTCTGCGGAGCTCTCGTCCCTGGCGAACTTGGCCTGATAATAAGTCACTTCATCGCCGACCAGGGTGCGGAAATTCACGTAATAGGTGTTGTTCCTGGCAAGATTCTCCTGGATTGTCACCCTGCGGGTGGCAGCGCGGAAGGCCTTCCGGTCCTCCGGATGCATAATGGTGTCTGTCAGTACGTCGAGCCGCTTCTCGAAGTCATTGATCTTCGACCATCCGGGGATGTTCTTTTCGAACATCGGGTCGAAGCGGTAGTGGTGCTCCGAGGCGTCTTCGTACGTCACGTGCACCACGCAGCCGTAGTCGTCGGACAGGCCGGAAATCACGGCCATGTCTCGTTCTGCGGCCGCCTGACGCTCCTTCTCCGCACGGATTACGTCGTCCTTGTCGGCAAAGCCCAGGGCCACCGACTGGGGGTTCTCGTCGTTGCCCACCTTCACGAACTTCATCTCGGAGTAGTGCCCTTCGGAGTTGCGGTAGGTGGTGATGAACGATTTCTTGGTGCCGAGTTCGAGGAGGATGTTGTAGATGGACCCGGCCTTGAGCATCATCTCCTTGTCGTCGGGATACACCAGGGTGTCCACGTATAGCTTGAAGGCGTCGCTGTAATGGATGCCGCTTCGGAAAATCTTACCGAACTCGTTTTCCGTCTGCTCGTTCATCGTGTAGGGGTCGAGACCGTCGGTGGTCAGGTCGATGTAGTACACCGAGGAATATTCGGATGCAAGAATTTCGATGATTTCGATGTTCCGCTTGAGTTTGGTCTCCTCTTCCCGGCGTGCGCGCAGCTCCTTGTCCTTGTCGGCGAATCCCAGGGCCACGGCCGTGGGGACTCCCAATTCGCCGCCCACCTTCACGAACTTCATCTCGGAGTAGTGGCCTTCGGAGTTACGGTATGTGGTGAGGAAGGTCTTTTTCGTGCGCAGCTCCTTCATTATGTTGCCAATGGAGCCGGCCCGGAGCATCATCGGCTTGTCTTCCGCAAGCACGAGTCTGTCAACATAGAGCCGGAAAGCCTCGGAATACGAGATTCCGCTTCGGAACACCGAGCCGAAGGAAGTTTTCGTTTCCTCGTTCATCGTGTACGGATTGAGGCCGTCGGTGGTGAGGTCGATGTAATACACCGAGGTGTACTCGGAGGCGAGGATTTCAATGATGTCGAAGTTGCGCTGGCGCTCCTCCTCGGTGCGTATCTGCTCGCGGACTATGTCGTCTTTAACGGCGAAGCCCACCACGATGTTGACCACGGGCCCGGTCTCGTTGACGCGGACGCACTTCATCTCGCAGTACAGACCCTTCTCGTTCTGGTAGGTCAGGGTGAAATAGGTCTTCTCTGCAAGCTGCTCCCGGATATAATCGGCGGAAAGCGCATTCCCAAGCAGCGTCTTGTCCTTTTCGCAGCAGGCCCTTGTCACATAGGCTGCCGCCGCCTGGGTGAAGGTCATTCCGGCAAAGGCGTTTGGCCCGAACCTGCCGACGATGCGTTCGCTGTTGCTGTACGGCATCAGGATGTCATTGTCAATGTCGGCGTAGTAAATCGAGGAATATTCGCTGGAAAGCGCCTTGACCACGGCGTAGTAGCGGGTCTGCTCGAGTTCTCGCTGCTTTTCCTCGCGCACTTCGTCGTCCCTTTCGGCAAAGCCGAGCGCCACGGCCAGGGGCAGGTCGTTGTCGCCGCCCACCTTCACGAACTTCATCTCGGAGTACTTGCCGTCGGAGGAGCGGTACTGGGTGATGAAGGTTTTCTTTCCGATGAGTTCCTTCTTTATGTTGTCGATGGACCCGGCCTTGAGCATCATCTCCTTGTCTTCGTGGAAAATGAGTTTGTCGACATAGAGCTTGAACGCTTCGGAATAGCTGATGCCGGAGTTGAAGATCTGGCCGAATTCCGATTCGGTCTCGGCGTTCATCGTGTACGGGTTCAGTTCGTCGGTGGTAAGGTCGATGTAGTACACCGAGGAGTACTCGGAGGCCAGGATTTCGATGATTTCGAGGTTCCTTTTGAGGACGGTTTCGTTGACTTCCGTCTGCCTGACGTCGGCGTCAACGTCCTGGAACCCGATGGCCACGTGGTCGGCGTCGTTGCCCCTGATCACGTACATCCTGCAGTATCTCTGGTAGCCCTTCGAGGTGTCCACGAAGGTCACCTTGACCTCGGCGGTGTCGGCCATCTTCCGGCGGATCAGGGCCGGCGAGCAGATCCAGTCGATCTTGCGCCTCTCCGAGGGCAGCACCCCATCGTTGAGGTAGCGGATTACGACCTCTGTGAACGTGCAGCCCTGGTGGTAGTTTTCATTAAGGTAATTCTTCTGCCGGAGAATGTTCCAGGAGTTGTCCTTGAGGTTTACGTAATACGCCGCTTCGAATGTGCTCAGGAAATAGTCGGCAACGACGCTGTTTTGAACGTCCTGCTGCCCGTAAGGAGATCCGACAATGTTGGCCATGATTCTATAAATGTTTGATTATCAGTTATTTGCCCCCCCCCCGTGGCCGGAAAAGGGGATATTTAGGCAAATATATGAAAAAAATCGAAAAAAATCGCCATTATCGCCAAGATTGGCCGATATCCCAATGAATGGCATATTTTGCCGTTGTCTTTTCCGGAGGAAGGTTGAATTCCTTCAGAATTAGGTCATATGCTTCGGGGTACTCCTCCAGCCATTTTCCGACCGCTACTTCGTAGGTTCCGTCAATATTGTAAAAAACACGACCGCGCGGCTTGCCCTGATATGCTCCTATAAAGGGTCCTTTGCCGTCAGAATGGTAACGCTGACGGTAATACTCTTTCTTCCACACATCTTCGTGCAGTTCGGAACACGTAATTCTTCCACCTGAGGCATTGGCCTTTGTATAATCGCTCACCCTGTGAGAAATAACACCAAACAATGAATGGGTGGTTCGGTTGTACCAGAAGATTCCTACTTTGGGATCGTTGCCGTGACCTCTGTTGGCGGCCATCAGAGACATTACGGCATCTTCTTCTTCCTTGCTGAAACCTTCAAGCTTGAATCCGGTTCTTTCCGTTCCGGATTCAATATACTCGACTTTGAGCCATTGATCTGTGAACGAATAAACAAGGAATTCACCTGTTCCGAAGGTCCTCATCCACTTTGACGACAACTCTCCGGCAAGCGGAGACGGAGCCCCGATTCCCGTGTCGGGATGTTGAAGTGCATCCTTCAGGATGTCTTTTATTTTTGAAGCAGTCTCCGGCTTTGAGTGCTTAAGGACATTATAGGTATCCAGTGCTGACTTTGCAAATTCCAGCCTCATAATTCGTCGATATTTACTTCGATGCTTTCTTCTTCTGATTCAGAGAACTTTATAGATTCCATAGCTGAAGGATTTGCAAGTATCCTTTCTGTCGCCCGGATTGAGTTGTATTCCTCCAAAGAAATCAAAACGGCACCGGTTGAGCCCCTGTTGATAATCACAGGTTCGTGGCTTGTCAGCACTGATTCGACATACTGTTTGATGTTTGCACGGAAATCTGATATGGTAGTAGTTGTCATAATGTTTATTTTCCACAAAGATAGTACAAAATCTTGTACAAAAAACATTTCCGGCAATTTGCTATCTTTGCAGCCTATGGCAACAGAAATCCGAGACGCCTCCATCTGGGAGGCCGGCGAGCTCAAGATAGAATGGGTTCGCGACCATATGCCCCTGCTCAGGGGGCTTGAAGAGGAATTTTCCAAAACAAAGCCCTTCCGTGGCCTGAAGGTGGCCCTTTCAGTGCATCTGGAAGCCAAGACGGCCTATCTGTGCCGCACTCTGGCGGCGGGCGGCGCGCAGATGTACGTGACCGGCAGCAATCCGCTCTCGACCCAGGACGACGTTGCCGCGGCCCTCGCCCACGGCGGGCTCAACGTGTTCGCCTGGCACGGAGCCACGGACGAGGAATATTTCCGCCACATCCGCAGGGTCCTTGAAAACGGCCCGGACCTTATAATCGACGACGGCGGCGACCTGGTGGGGATGATGCATTCCGAGTTCCGGGACCTGATTCCGGGAGTCATCGGCGGGTGCGAGGAAACCACCACCGGCATCATCAGGCTGCAGAACCTGAACAGGGAGGGCAAGCTGCTTTTCCCGATGATGATGGTGAACAACGCATCCTGCAAGCATCTGTTCGACAACCGCTACGGCACGGGGCAGTCGGTTTGGGACGGCATCAACCGCACCACCAACCTCATCGTGGCCGGGAAGAGGGTGGTCGTGGCCGGCTACGGCTGGTGCGGCAAGGGAGTCTCGATGAGGGCCAAGGGCCAGGGCGCCAAGGTGATAGTCACCGAGGTTGACCCCGTGAAGGCGATGGAGGCCGTGATGGACGGCTTCGAGGTGATGAGTATGGCCAAGGCGGCCCCGCTGGGCGACGTTTTCGTGACTGTGACCGGTTGCTGCGGGGTGATAGGGCCGGAGCACTTCGCCCTGATGAAGAGCGGAGCCATCTGCTGCAACGCCGGGCACTTCGACGTGGAGGTTGACGTTGCCGCCCTCAGGGAGATGGCCGTTTCCTGCAAACCCGCCCGTAACAACATAGAATGCTTCACCCTTGAGGACGGTCGGAAGATATACGTCCTTGCCGGCGGCAGGCTGGTGAACCTGGCCGCGGGCGACGGGCATCCCGCCGAGATAATGGATATGTCCTTCGCCATCCAGGCCCTGAGCGCCCTCTATCTGGCGGAGCATCGCGCCGAGCTGCCCTCGGCCCCCGGGGAGATGGTTCTGGAGATTCCGGAGGAGATAGACCGCGAGGTCGCCCTGAGGAAGCTCGCCGACTGGGGCATCGCCATAGACGCCCTCACCGAGCGGCAGAAGAAGTATCTGTACGGGTAGCAAGGCCGAAGTGCGAGGAAATTGGCAAATAAAATCCAAAAAATTGTTTTATTTCCAAAAAAGGTATATATTTGCAGTCCCTTTTACGGGATGTGGCGCAGTTGGCTAGCGCACCACGTTAGGGACGTGGGGGTCGTCTGTTCGAGTCAGATCATCCCGACCAAAAGGAAAAAGGCAACCTTGACGGTTGCCTTTTGTCGTTCCTTGCCGCTTCTTCCGCGCGCTTAGATTTTCTTGCGGATGATGAAGTAGTAAACGGCGATTCCGATCCAGCTGGTGACGAGGACCAGGACTGTGAGGAGGATCTTGATCAGGAGGTCCTGTTTTGACTTGAAGATGTCGAGGACACACCAGATTGCGGCGATGATGCCCAGAATGTAAATGATTTTTCCGATCATAACGTTATGATTTGGTTGAGTTTCTGTTTCGGAAGGCAAGATAATGAAAATTATCGGAAAATCTCGCATAAAAATGTTATATTTGAATTTGTGAAAAGAAAAAGGCTCATATCGGCGGCTGCAATTGCGGCGCTTGCACTCCTCTTCTGGGCCGCCTTCCTGCGGGTCCCGGCGGCGGAGCGCGAACTCGCCCGGCTGGACAGGCTCTGCGCCCGCCGGAAGTGGGAGCGGATGGTGCAGATCACCGAAAACCGCCCGCCCCGCAGCACCGAGGCAATGTGCTACAGGAACCTTGCTCTCTCCATTCTGGGGCGCCTGGACGGCGACTCCGCCCGCATAGCGTCCTTCGGTCCCAGGGCCCTTGTTCCCGAAGCGCGCAGCAGCAGCTGGTCGAACAGGATCGAGATGGAAATCCTCTACTGGACCGGCGTGGTGAACATCTCGCGCCGCTTCGCCTTCGAGGCCCAGATGGCGCAGGGGGCAAGACCAGTGGAACCCCGCGCGCAGTGGCGCATCGCCGAATCCGACATCGTCCTCGGCCTTTATGAAGATGCCCGCAAGCATCTGCACGTCCTTGAAAAATGCCCCCTCCACCGCCGCAGGGCCATCAGGACGGCGGAACTGCTCGGCAGCGAAGAGGCCATAGCCCGGCACCCCGAGTTCGGCCTGGTCCGCTCGAGGATGCCGCGCGAGTCGGATATGTTCTTCTCGGAGGAGGACTTCGGCCTCCTGATGAACCTTCTCTGCACCGAGAACCCCGGAAACAATGTGGCCGCGCAGTACCTGCGGGCCTGGGAAACGGCAAACAAAAACATCGGCAAATGAAACTGAAAACCATAATAAGTGCGGCCCTGGCGGCCATTCTGGCCTGCGCCTGCGCCCCGAAGTCGGTAAAGCCCCAAGTAGTTGACTCCCTCCCGGAAATCTGGCCCGATTACGTCGGGGTCACCGTCCCTGTGGGCATAGCCCCTCTGAATTTCGGGATGGCCGAGCCGCGCAAATGGCTGGCCCTGCAGGTCTGGGCCGGCGGAATCAGCGGAGAGCCCATCCACGTCAGCGGCAAGGACCACGTGGAGTTCCCCGAGGAGGAATGGCACGCCCTTCTTAAGGCCAACCGCGGCGGCAGCGTCAAGGTGATAGTCTGCGCCAAGGACCTCACCGGCTGGAAGAAATTCCGGGAATTCGAGCTGGCGGTGAGCGAAGACAGAATCGACTCTCACCTCTGCTACAGGCTGCTCCCCCCGAGCTACGTCAACTACGGGAAAATGGGAATCTACCAGCGGGAACTCGACAGCTTCAAGGAAAGCACGGTGCTGGACAATTCGCAGTGGACGGGCTGCGTCAACTGCCACAGTTTCAGGAAAAACGACCCTTCGGAATTCTCACTGCACATCCGCGGCGAACACGGCGCCACCCTCCTCCGGCTCAAAGACGGGATGGAGGCTTGGAACACCAGGACCGACAGCACCTCCGGCTTCTGCGTCTATCCTTACTGGCACCCCGGCGGCCGCTACATAGCCTATTCCACCAACAACACCAGGCAGGTCTTCCACACCGGCGGGAAGAAGATGGTGGAGGTCTATGACAGCGCCTCCGACGTCCAGGTCCTGGACCTGCAGACTATGGAGCTGATTCTGCCCGACGCCACCCGCAGCACCGCCGACTGGGAGAGTTTCCCGGCCTTCAGCGCCGACGGGCGCGGTCTTTTCTTCGTCTCCGCCCGGGGCTGCGGGAACGGGGAAACCGGAATCAGGGAAGTGCGCTACGACCTCTGTTGCACCTCCTTCGACCCCCAGACCGGGGCCGTGGGAAGCGACGTGACGGTCCTCTTCGACGCCTCCTCCTCCGGCAAAAGCGTAAGTATGCCGCGGCCCTCCCCCGACGGCAAGTTCCTGCTGATGACCATCGCCGACTACGGCAGCTTCGGAATCTGGCACCCCGAGGCCGACCTCATCCTGCTGGACCTCCGCAACGGAATGGTCAACAGGATGCAGAACGTGAACTCCCCCGACGCCGAGAGCTACCATTCCTGGAGCTCCAACGGCCGGTGGATAGTCTTCGGCTCGCGGCGCGACGACCACTGCACCACCCGCGCCTATATGGCCCACGTGAACTCCAACGGCCGCTGCGGCAAGGCCTTCCTGCTGCCTCAGAAGGACCCGCGCAAGTACTACCTGGAGCAGATCTGCTCCTATAACGTGCCGGAATTCGTCACCGGCCCCGTGCAGCTCGACGCCGCCGAGGCCGTCCGCAAGATAAAATCAGAGGAAAGAAAAGATTTCAAATACACTAAAAGATAATGTTCAGCAAGGAAACCTATGTTCAGAGGCGCAAGGCGCTCCTGGACAATATGGCAGGGCAGAAGGGCCTGCTGGTCTTCGTGGGCAACGTGGAGTCGCCCGCGCAGTACCGCGACAACGGCTACAAATGGCGTCAAGACAGCAACTGGCTGTATTTCTGGGGCATAGACGAGCCCCGCTTTGCCGCCACCATCGACCTTGAGACCGGGGTGGAGACCATCTACGCCGACGACTTCGAAGTCGATGACATAATCTGGATGGGCCCTATGCCGAGCGTGGCCTCGCAGGCCGCCGCCGTGGGCGTGGAGCGCAGCCTTCCCTACGGGGCGCTCGACGAGGCCGCGGCCGCAGCCAGGAAGTCCGGCCGCACCATCCACTTCCTCCCCGCCAGCCGTTACTACAACGCGCTGAAGCTCGCATCCCTTGCCGGTCTCGGGGACCCGCAGGAGGCCTTCTGCGCAAGCAAGGCCGGTTGCCCCGCAGCGTCGGAGCCCTTCGTCAGGGCCGTGGTGAAGCTGCGCCTTGTCAAGACCCCGGAGGAGATAGCCCTTCTTGACGCCGCCTGCGACCTTGGATACAGGATGCACACCACCGCCCGCCGCGGCATAAAGCCGGGCCGCATAGAGCAGCTGATAGTGGGCGAGATGGAAGGGGAGACCCTTGCCGGAGGCTGGGGCGTGAGCTTTCCCACCATCCTCACCCAGCACGGCGAGATTTTCCACTGCCACACCCACGCCTGCCCCATAGAGCCGGGCAAGCTGCTGGTGGTTGACGCCGGAGCCGAGAGCAACGAGCACTACGCCTCCGACTTCACCCGCACCTACCCCACCGCCGGGAAATACAGCGCAAAGCAGAGGGATATCTATCAGACCGTCTATGAGTGCAACGAGCTGGTATTCAATATGGTGAAGCCCGGTGTCCAGTACCGCGACTGCCACCTTGCCGCAATGGAGCATATGCTCGACAACCTCTCCCAGCTGGGCCTTGTGAAGGGCGACCCTGCCGAACTTGCGGCGCAGGGAATAGCCGGCGTCTTCATGCCCCACGGCCTCGGGCACAATATGGGCCTTGACGTGCACGATATGGAGGACCTCGGAGAGGATCTTGTCGGCTACGACGACGACCAGCGCCGCAGTTCCCAGCTTGGCCTCGGAAGCCTGCGTATGGCAAGGCGCCTGCAGCCCGGCAACGTGATGACCGACGAGCCGGGAATCTACTTCATCCCCGCTCTGGTCGCCGACTGGAAGAAGAACGGCACCGACGGCGGCTGCGTGAACTATTCCAAGCTTGAAGAGTATCTCGACTTCGGCGGCATCCGCCTGGAAGACGACCTCCTCGTGACCGAGGGCGGCGTGCGCAGGCTTGGCTCCAGGCGTCTTCCCATAGCCCCCGACGACGTTGAACAGGCAATGGCGGAGGACTAGCGTATGGGACTTCTTGACGGGAAAGTCGCCCTGATCACGGGCGCGTCGCGCGGAATTGGCAAGGCCATCGCGCTGAAGTTCGCCTCCGAGGGGGCGTCGATAGCGTTCACCGACATTAAAATCGACCCTGCCACCGTGCAGGAAATCGAGGCCCTGGGTGTGCAGGTGCGCTCTTATGAGTCCGATGCCTCCGACTTTGCCGCGGCCCACGAGGCCGTGCAGAAGGTGGTCTCCGACTTCGGCCGCGTGGACGTTCTGGTGAACAACGCCGGCATCACCCGCGACGGCCTTCTCCTGCGTATGGACGAGGCCCAGTGGGACGCCGTGCTCACGGTGAACCTCAAATCTGCGTTCAACTTCACTCACGCGGTGATTCCGGTGATGAGCCGGCAGCGCGGGGGCAGCATAATCAATATGAGTTCTGTCGTGGGGGAGCACGGCAATGCCGGGCAGGCCAACTACGCCGCCTCAAAGGCAGGGCTCATCGGGCTTGCAAAATCGGTGGCCAAAGAGATGGGGCCCCGCGGCATCAGGGCCAACTGCATAGCCCCGGGATTCATAATTTCCGATATGACGGCGGCGATGAGCGAAGACGTGCGCGCCGCCTGGGTGAAGACCATTCCGCTGCGCCGCGGCGGCACTGTTGATGAAGTGGCCAAGGTGGCCCTTTTCCTGGCCTCCGACCTCTCGTCCTATGTGAGCGGCCAGACCATCAGCTGCTGCGGGGCGATGAACTGCTGACCGGGATGGACGGGCGTCTGAAGAAGATTACGCCGATATCTGCCCTCCGGGCCGTCGCCGACCTGGCGATGCCCCGGACTTGCGTGTGTTGCGGGAGAGGTCTGATGCCCTCCGAGCGGCACATCTGCCTGGAGTGCCTGTGCGACCTCCCGCGCACGCACTTCGAGATTCAGTCGCACAACCCGATGGCCGACCTCTACAACGCCCATATCGAAGCCTCCGGAGCCGACTCCACGGAAACTTCGCTTCGCTCATCCCACCGCTGCGCTGCGCTTGCGGTCCCCCCGTTCACGAGGTCACGGGCGACCACGGTTTCCGGGGAGTCGGCTCCGGAGACGCTGCAGGCGGGAATGGGGTATCAGTACGCTACGGCGCTGTTCTTCTACAGCGGGAACTACAAGAAGATAAGCCGGGCGCTGAAGTACAGGCGCGATTTCGGCTGTGGGGAATATTTCGCCGGAATGCTCGGCGATTCACTCAAGGGCTCGGCGCTGTATTCCGACGTGGACCTCGTGGTGCCGGTGCCGCTGCATTGGACCAGGCGCCTTTCGCGCGGGTACAATCAGGCTGAAGTCCTGGCGCGGGAGGTCGCGAAGCGCCTTGGAGCGCCCTGCAACGCAGGTTTGCTCGTGCGGCAGAAGCGTACGAAGACCCAGACGAAGGTCTCCGCTCAGGAGCGTTCCGGGAACGTCCGCGGCGCCTTCGCCCTGCGCGGGCAGCCGCCCGCGGGCGTCCGCCACATCCTTCTGGTGGACGACGTCTATACCACCGGCGCCACCCTTTCCGCCTGCCGCGATGCCCTCTCCTCCGCCCTCGGCCCTTCCGTCCGCATCTCCCTCGCCACCCTCGCCTGCGTCCCGCACTGACGGCGGCTTCCCATAAGGCAGACCGCGGCCGCTGAGCAAGCTTGCGGCGTTTTTTGTTCTAACGGACATGGTATGCCGGCCGTTAGAACAAAAAATGCTATCTTTGCCCCATATGACAACTCTGCTCGCAGCAATACTCGCATCACTCATAAGCCACGTGAATCCGTTCGTGGGCACCGACGCGCACGGACACACCTTCCCGGGGGCGGCATACCCCTTCGGGATGGTGCAGCTGAGCCCCGACACCAGGCCGAATCCCGGCGACTGGGACGGGTGCAGCGGCTACCACTGGTCGGATGACCGCATCTACGGCTTCTCGCACACGCACCTCTCGGGCACGGGCTGCGACGACTGGTGTGACTTCCTCTTCGCTCCTGTCACCGCCTACGCCCTCGACACCCTTGACCGCGAGGCCTACAGCTCCACCTTCTCGCACGCCAACGAAAAGGCCTCGCCGGGCTTCTACAGCGTCAGGCTCGACTCCGGCATAAGCGTGCGCTTGACCGTGGGCGAGCGCTCGGGAATGCACGAATACACTTTCCCGCGCGGAGTCAAACCGCAGATAATCATCGACCTGAGGCACCGCGACTACCTCTGTTCGGGCTTTGCCGCAGTGGTCCCCTCGGAAAACGGCAAGTCCACCGCCGTGAAGGGCTTCCGCCGCTCCAGCAGCTGGAACCCCGGGCAGGAACTCTACTTCCACGCCATCTTTTCCAGCCCCATAGCGGAGCAGAAGCAGGTCGACGGGGGCCTGATCTTGACCTTCGAGGCCACTCGCAGCAACACCATAACGGTGAGCGTGGGACTCTCCTCCGTCTCGGCCGACGCCGCGGCGAACAACCTCATCCTGGACCTCTCCTCCGACTTTGAGCAGAGGCTGGAAATGACCGGCGAACAGTGGGAGGCCTACCTCGGGACCCTGCCCTGTCCCTCCGACGATCCGGAGGTGCTGAAGTGCTACTACACAGCACTTTACCACACCGCCATCCACCCCAGCATCTACTCCGACTTCGACGGCCGCTACCGCATTGCCGACCGCCGGCTCTGGAGGGCCGAGGACTGGAACCGCTACACCGTCTTCAGCCTCTGGGACACCTTCCGCGGCCTGCATCCCCTGCTCTGCGAGATATCCCCGGAACTGACCCTGGACTTTCTGAAGTCGTTCCAGGCCATCTACCTTGAGAACGGCAAGCTGCCGGTATGGGAACTGAGCGGCTGGGAGACCAACTGTATGATAGGCTACCACAGCGCCCCGGTAATCGCCGACGCCCTTGCGCGGGGAATCACCGGCTTTGACGTGGAGGGGATGCTGGAGGCCCTGCTCACCTCCTCGAAGAGGGAGGACTTCGGGCTGGGCAGTTTCCGGCGCAACGGCCTGGTCCTCTCCGACGACGAGCACGAGTCGGTGTCCAAGACCCTGGAGTACGCCTACGACGACTGGTGCGTGGCCCAAGTGGCGAAGTGGGTTATGGAGAACACCTCCCAGACCGCCGAGTCCCTGGATTCCCTGCAGGCGGTTTACCGGGACTATATGACCTCCTCGCAGTACTGGAGGAACGTCTTCGACCCCCAGACCAGATTTATGAGGGCGCGGCAGAACGGCAGATGGCTGACCCCCTTCGACCCCCGCGAGGTGAACAACCACTACACCGAGGGCAATGCCTGGCAGTACAGCTTCTTCGTGCCGCACGACATTGCCGGGCTGATGAAGGCGATGGGCGGCCCCCGCGGGCTTTGCGCCAAGCTGGATTCCCTGTTCAGCGCGCCTCAGAACACCACCGGCCGCACCCAGGCCGACCTTACCGGAATGATAGGGCAGTACGCCCACGGCAACGAGCCCTCCCACCATATCCCTTACCTCTATGCTCTGGCCGGCAAGCCCGAGAAGACGCAGGAGGTGGTGCAGAAGATCCTCACCGAACTGTATTCCTCCCGCCCAGACGGGCTCTGCGGCAACGACGACTGCGGGCAGATGAGCGCCTGGTACGTTCTTTCCACCCTTGGCCGCTACCCCGTGTGCCCCGGGACCGACGGCAACTACATAACCGTTGTGCCCAAGACCATCGTAACCAACCCCTGGTTCGAGATGCCGGCGGAGATCTTCGCCGACTCTCTGAGGGTGGAGGTAAAGGGCGAGGGCACGCTGTACTGCCGCGTCGGAGATGAGGATTTCCACCCCTACAGGGGGCCCTTCACGGTGAGGGAGACCTGCACTATGGAGGCCTACGGCGAGGTTGCCGGGCGGCGCAGCTTCACCACCCGCAGCACCGTGCACAAAATCAACCGGGATATGGAAATAACCCTCTTCCAGGAATACAACCGGCAGTACAACGCCGGCGGGCCCGAGGGGCTGATAGACGGCCGGCGGGGCAGCCTCAACTGGCGCACCGGAGGCTGGCAGGGCTACCAGGACACCGACTTCACCGCCGTGGTGGACCTGCTCTCGGCAAAGGACCTTACGGAAGTGGGCGCAGGATTCTGCCAGGACGCGCGTTCCTGGATCTGGATGCCGCAGGAGGTGGAATTTTCCCTCTCGGAAGACGGGGTCAGCTTCACCCCGGCGGGCAGCGTCAGGACTACCGTGGACCCTCAGGACTACACGGTGCAGATCTGGGACTGCAGCATCCCGGTGAATGCGCGTGCGCGTTATATAAAAGTGTACGCCCGCAATTTCGGAACAATCCCCGCCTGGCACGTGGGCGCGGGCGGGGAAGGATTCATTTTCATAGACGAGATCTGGGCCAGGTAGAGGCCTCGGAGCCTACCTGTTCCGGAGCACCGTGGCCCCGTTCTCGCTGTCAACTTCTATTACGGCGTTCTTGCGTATCTTCCCTTCCAGGATCTGCCTTGCGAGAAGATTTACCAACTCCCTCTGAATCAGCCGCTTGACGGGCCTTGCGCCGTACTCGGGGTCGTAGCCGTCGCGCACCATAGCCTCTTCGAAGGCCGGGGTGTAGCGGAGCGTCACGTTGTCTTCTTCCAGCTTGCGGGAGAGGATACCCATCTGGATGCGCACTATCTCGCGGATGTTCTCGGGGGTGAGGACGTCGAACTTCACTATCTCGTCGATCCTGTTCAGGAACTCGGGCCTCATCTTCAGCCGGAGTTCCTCCTCCTTGAGGTTGGAGGTCATTATGAGGATGGTGTTCTTGAAGTCCACGGTGCGGCCCTTGTTGTCGGTCAGGCGGCCGTCGTCCAGCACCTGCAGGAGGATGTTGAACACGTCGGTGTGGGCCTTCTCTATCTCGTCGAGCAGAACTACGCTGTAGGGCTTGCGGCGCACGGCCTCGGTGAGCTGGCCGCCCTCGTCGTAACCGACGTATCCCGGAGGCGCGCCGATGAGCCTGGAAACGGTGTGCGACTCCTGGTACTCGCTCATGTCGATGCGGGTCATCATAGTCTCGTCGTCGAAGAGGAACTCCGCCAGGGCCTTGGCCAGTTCGGTCTTGCCCACGCCGGTGGTTCCGAGGAAGAGGAAGGAGCCGATGGGCCTATGCTCGTTGCTCAGGCCGGCCCTGGAACGGCGGACGGCGTCGCTCACGGCCTCTATGGCCTTGTCCTGGCCCACCACCCTGCGGTGCAGGACCTCCTCCATCCTGAGGAGCTTGTCCTTTTCGCTCTCCAGCATCCTGTTCACGGGGATTCCCGTCCAGCGGGCCACGACCTCGGCTATGTCTTCGGGGGTCACGGCCTCGGTGATGATGGGGTCCTTGATGGCGGCCTGCTTTGCGGTGAGGTCGGCCAGCCTCTGCTGCGCCGCGGCCATCTTGCCGTAGCGGAGTTCGGCCACCTTGCCGTAGTCTCCGCTGCGCTCAGCCACCTCGGCCTCGTGGCGGTAGTCCTCCAGTTTCTGCCGCAGGTCGTTGAGTTCGGTGACTATCCCCTTTTCCTCCTTCCAGCGGGCGGAGAGGGCGTCGCGCTCGGCCTTGGCGGCGGCGAGTTCGGCGTCGATCTTCTCGCTCTTGAGGCTCACCCCCTCGCGCTTGATCGCCTCCTTCTCTATCTCCAGCTGGCGGATGCGGGAATTCAGGTCGTCGATGGGCTCGGGGACGCTGTTCATCTCCAGGCGCAGCTTGCTGGCGGCCTCGTCAACGAGGTCTATGGCCTTGTCGGGGAGGAAGCGGCTGTTGATGTAGCGGTGGCTGAGGTTCACCGCGGCTATAAGGGCGTCGTCCTCTATGCTCACGCGGTGATGGTTCTCGTATTTCTCCTTCAGGCCGCGGAGGATGGCGATGCTCTCGGCGGGCGAGGGCTCGTCCACCATCACCTTCTGGAAGCGGCGCTCCAGGGCCTTGTCCTGCTCGAAGTACTTCTGGTACTCGTCGAGGGTGGTGCTGCCGATGGTGCGGAGTTCGCCGCGGGCCAGGGCCGGTTTGAGGATGTTGGAGGCGTCCATCGCCCCGCTGCTCCGGCCTGCGCCCACGAGGGTGTGGATCTCGTCGATGAAGAGGATTATCTCCCCTTCAGAGTCCACCACTTCCCCTACCACGCCCTTGAGCCTCTCTTCGAATTCGCCCTGGTATTTGGCTCCCGCGATGAGGGCGCCCATATCGAGGGAGAATACACGGCGGCCCTTGAGGTTCTCGGGGACCTGGCCGTTCACTATCTTGGTGGCTATGCCTTCGCTGATGGCCGTCTTGCCAACGCCTGGTTCGCCCACCAGTATGGGGTTGTTCTTGGTGCGTCTGCTCAGAATCTGGAGAACGCGCCTGATTTCTTCGTCGCGCCCGATCACCGGATCGAGTTTGCCCTTTGCCGCCGCCTCATTGAGGTCTATGGCGTACTTGCTCAAAAATTCGTACTTCTTTTCCATAACAAAACCGTCGGCACCGCTGGGGTGCTGACGGTTATAAGTCAAATCGTATTCCACTGACAAAATGTCAGCGAGAGGGACCGGGCTAGTTCTGCTGGGTGGGATCCTCCATCTGGATGGGAGCGGAGGGGAATGCGGGCTGCTGCTCGCCGGCGATGTTCTCGATCTTCTCGGTCACGTCGATGTCGGTGCCGTTGGTTCCGGTGGTGAAGGAAGCCACGACCGCCACCACGACGATGAAGGCCACGAGACCCCAGGTTATCTTCTCCAGGATGTCGGCGGTCTGCCTGACGCCGAAGGTCTGGTTTCCTGCCACGAAGTTGCTTGCGAGGCCCTCTCCCTTGCCGTTCTGGAGCAGAACGACGAGAATGAGCAGGAGAGCTGCGATGACGATGAGCACGGTCAGGATTGTAAATACTGCGTTCATATTGTTATTCGTTTTTATTTATTTTTTCAATAAGGGCTGCAAAGTAAGCACTTTTTTCCGGATATCGCAAAATTAACTTCGAATAAATGCTCTTTGCTTCAGACAAATAGCCTTGCTCGAGATAGACCTGGGCAAGCGTTTCGGTGCAGAAGTCGTCCATCGTGCCGGTCTCCTGCTCCACGTAGCCCTCGGCGCGGGCCTTGGTGGCAAAGCTGGAGAAGATGTTGTCTTCTGGCTGCTTCACCCCGTTGTACTGGCTCTGGGAGAAATAGTCGCCGCCCACCACGAAAATCCTTCTCTCGACGGGCTCGGGGGCGGGTTCCGGTTCGGCCGCGGGCTCTTCGGAGCGCAGGACCGGGGGGTTGTCGTCTATTATCTCCACCTTGTTGCGGACCAGGTCGAAGAGGATGCGGCGGGTTCCCATATACAGGCCCGCCTGGGCTATTTCGGCCTCGGACAGGGCGTCCATCTGCTTGAGCCGGACGCAGAGTTCCTTGCGGGCCGCGGCGTACCAGGGATAGATGCCCACGATGCCGTTCAGCTCGTCCAGGTTGAGGCGGTGGATGTCGATGGTCTGTCCTACCATTGTGCTACGGTTGCGTTGAAGAGGTCCTCCACTATCTTGTCGATTATCTCGGTGCAGAGGGTGGATTCCACTGCGTCGAGCGAGTTGTCGGCGTCGAAGTCGGCATAGGCCGAGAAGGACTTGTTGTCGAAGTCGTCCTCGGGGTACTTGCGGTTCTGGAAACTGGCCTTGATGGTGACGGTGAGGCGGTTCTGGGCAACGGCGTCGCCGGCGGCGATGGAACTGGCCTTCACGTCGTAGCCGGTTATCTCGGCGGTGATTTCAAGGTCGCCGTCCTGATCCACCTGCTCCAGGCGCGTCATCTTGCGGAACTGGGCCCTGATGGCCTCGGTGAGGTCGTTGGAGAGGGAGGGGTTCACCTTCATCGCCTTGTATTCCACATAGTTGATGGTGATGGTGTTCACGTCCGGCTGGATGGAGGTGCCGGAGAAGGAGTATATGCCGCAGGAGGCGAGGGCGAGAGCCGCGGCCAGAAGGAGGAGGATTGCTGCCTTTTTCTTCATCATTTTGCCTTCTTGTCTGCTATTTTACGGTATATGGTGCGCTCGGAGATGCCCAGCTCCTTTGCCGCGGGGGGCACCTTGCCGCCGTATTTCTCCAGGGTCTTCCAGATGAGTTCGTCGCCGGCCTTTCGGAGCGAGACGGGCCCCGGGGTCTCTTCGGCGGAGGGGACGGCGGGCTCGTTCTGTTCCTGCCACTCGGCGTCGTCGCTCTCGCGGACGCTCTCGTGGACGCTCTGGTGGGCTGGTACCGCCCTGGGCGCGGAGGATATCTGGCGGCGAAGGTCGTCCACCTCGGCCTTGAGGTCGAGGATGGCCTTGATTATGGCCTGCTTGTCGGGGTCGGAGAGCGGGGAGCCGCCCTGCTGGAAACCGGAAACGGCCGCGGGAAGGAGGGTGTCCTGCTCGTCGGGAATGTACCTTGCAATGGCGCCGGAGCCCAGTTCCACCCTCTCGGAGCCGGGGGCGGCGGGCTTGGATTCTATGCCCGTCACGGCCTCGGCCACGTTGCGCAGCTGGCGGATGTTGCCGGGCCAGCGGTAGTCGGTCAGGAGCTTTATGGCGTCGTGGGTGAGGCTTACCTTGCAGAGGCGGTTCTTCTCGGCAAAGTCGGAGGAGAACTTGCGGAAGAGGAGGTACACGTCGTCTTTGTTGCGCTCCCTCAGGGCGGGGAGCCTTATCTCTATGGGGTTGAGGCGGTAATAGAGGTCTTCCCGGAACTTGCCGGTGGCCACGGCGTAGCGGAGGTTGACGTTGGTGGCACAGATCACCCGGACGTCGGTCTTCTCCACCTTGGAGGAGCCGACCTTGATGAACTCGCCGTTCTGCAGCACGCGAAGGAGCATCGCCTGCGTCTCCTTGGGCAGTTCCCCAATCTCGTCGAGGAAGAGCGTGCCCCCGTCGGCCTCCTCGAAGTAGCCGCGGCGCTCTGCCACGGCCCCGGTGAAGGCTCCCTTCTCGTGGCCGAAGAGTTCGGCGCTGATGGTCCCCTCGGGGATGGCCCCGCAGTTCACGGCCAGGTATTTGCCCGTTCTGCGGCGGCTCAGCTGGTGGATAAGTTGGGGGATGACTTCCTTTCCGGTGCCGCTCTCGCCGGTGATGAGGACGGTGAGGTCGGTGGGCGCCACGGCGGCGGCCGTCTCTATGGCGCGGCCCAGCGCGGCGTCGTTCCCCACGATGTCGTATTTATTTTTTAATCTTTGCAGTTCCTGTGCATCCATATTCGTGCAAAGTTAACGAAAATTTCAATTATCTTTGTGGTCTGACTGAAACACAGACCAAGATATGAAGAAATTTTCCCTTTTGTTTGCGCTTGCTGTATTGTGCGCGGCAACCGTTTCCTGTTCCAAGACCAGGGCCGACCAGATGGCTATGGCCGACAACGTCATCGTCGAGTGCACCCCCGCCGTGCTCGAATGCGTGGGCGGCAAGATCGACGCCACCATCAAGGTAACCTACCCTAAGGGCTACTTCCACTCCGACGCCCTTATGGTCGTGACCCCCGTCCTGAATTACGAGGGCGGCACCCAGACTGCCAAATCGGTGATTTACCAGGGCGACAGGGTGAAGGACAACAACCGCGTCGTTTCCTCCGAGGGCGGCACCGTGACCCAGAAGGTCCAGTTCGACTACACTCCCGGCGTGGAGAAGTCCTACCTGGAGCTGCAGAGCGTGGCCTTCTACGGAGAGCAGCGCATCGCGATTCCCTCCAAGAAGGTGGCCGACGGCTGCAACTGCACCTGTATGCTGGCCGACCTTGACGGCGCCTACCGCTACAAGAAAGACGAATACGAGGAGGTCCAGCACCTCAGCACCGAGGGCCAGATCCTCTACGACGTGAACTCCGCCGACGTGAAGAGCAGCCAGCTCCGTTCCCAGAGCATAAAGGAACTGCAGTCGGCCTTGAGCGAGATTCTCTCCGACGACCGCTACACCCTCACCGGAACCCAGGTGGTTGCATACGCTTCGCCCGAGGGCGGCGAGGAGCTCAACGCGAAGCTTTCCGACAAGCGCGCCGGCTCGGCCCAGAAGGCCTGGGATGCCATCTCCGACGGAATGAAGGCCGACGAGCTGAGCGTCAAGAGCGTGGGCCAGGACTGGGACGGCTTCCAGGACGCCGTGTCGAAGTCCGACATCGAAGACAAGGAACTCATCCTGCGCGTCCTCTCCATGTACTCCGACCCCGCGGTGCGCGAGTCCGAGATCCGCAACATGTCGCAGATCTACACTGAAATCAACCAGAAGGTGTTCCCCGCCCTCAGAAGGGCCAAGTTCGTGACCAACTACGACTTCCGCAACTTCTCCGACGAGGAGCTGCAGGAACTCTCCGAGAAGGCCGTGGGCTATCTCGACGAAGAGGCGCTCCTGCGCGTGGCCTCCCAGACCTCCGACCCTGAGCGCCGCCGCCAGCTCTATATGCACGCCCAGCAGAGGTACGGCTCCCAGAGGGCTACATACAACCTCGCGATGATGGCCCTCGACAACGAGTCGCCCGCCGTCGCTGAAGGCTGGCTCCAGAAGATAGAGAACCCCGACGCCGACGTCCTCAACGCCCGCGGCGTGGTGGCCCTTCAGAGAGGCAACTACGACGAGGCCGCCGAGTACTTCGCCCAGAGCGGGAACGACGACGCCAACGCCAACGTCGGTACCCTGGAAATCCTCAGGGGCAACTACGACGAGGCCGTGAAGGACCTGGCCGGATACGGCAACGAGAACGAGGCCCTTGCGAACCTCCTGGCCGGCAACACCTCCAAGGCTACATCCATCCTCTCGGGGCTCGATTCCGCCAAGGCCGACTACCTGCGCGCCATCATAGCCGCCAGGGCCGGCAACACCTCCAAGGCCTCCGACCTCCTGGAGAACGCCTGCTCCGCCGACTCCTCTCTTTCAGAGAGAGCCTCCAAGGACATCGAGTTCGTGAATTGCCGCTAAACGGTTGATAACATTGTTCATAACTTTGTTAATTCATTAATTTTCACTATATTTGCAGCCCCAATTTAGGGGCTGTTTTTTATAACTTATTTATTATTAATCATTTATGCCAACAATTCAACAATTGGTTCGCAAAGGACGCGAGGTTATCGAAGTGAAATCGAAATCCCGTGCGTTGGATGCTTGCCCTCAGAAGCGTGGCGTATGCCTTAGGGTTTACACAACCACCCCTAAGAAACCTAACTCCGCAATGCGTAAGGTTGCCCGCGTACGTCTCACTAACGCAAAAGAGGTCAATGCCTACATCCCCGGCGAAGGCCACAACCTCCAGGAGCACTCCATCGTGCTCGTTCGCGGAGGCCGTGTAAAGGACCTTCCGGGTGTACGTTACCACATCCTTAGAGGAGCTTTGGATACCGCTGGCGTCGAGGGTCGTACCCAGTCTCGTTCCCTCTACGGCGCCAAGAGGCCCAAGAAGTAGTCTGAAGGATGGTTAAAATCATTTAAATCTTTTACAAAATGAGAAAAGCAAAGCCTAAGAAGAGGATTCTACTTCCTGATCCTAAGTTTCACGACGTGGAGGTTACCCGTTTCGTGAACAATCTTATGTTGCAGGGGAAGAAGAGTATCGCGTATTCTATTTTTTACGATGCCATTGATTTGGTAGGCGAGAAGATGAAAGATTCTGACAAGGCTCCTCTCGATATTTGGAGGAAGGCTCTCGAGAACGTAACCCCTCAGATCGAGGTCAAGTCACGTCGTATCGGCGGAGCCAACTTCCAGGTGCCGACAGAGTTGAGACCGGAGAGAAAAGTTTCACTTTCCATGAAGAATATGATAAACTTCGCCCGCAAGCGCTCCGGCCGCTCTATGGCCGAAAAACTCTGTGCAGAGATCGTTGCAGCTTACAACAATGAAGGTGGTGCATACAAGCGCAAAGAGGACATGCACCGTATGGCAGAGGCCAACAAGGCCTTCGCTCATTTCCGCTTCTAGTTGATTTTAGGTTAGTTAGATGGCTAAACGAGATCTTAAATACACGAGAAACATCGGCATCATGGCTCACATCGATGCCGGTAAGACCACAACATCCGAGCGTATCCTCTATTACACCGGCAAGACCCACAAGATCGGCGAGGTGCACGAAGGTGCGGCCACGATGGACTGGATGGTCCAGGAGCAGGAGCGAGGCATAACCATCACTTCCGCTGCCACCACCGCATTCTGGCACTATGGCGGGGAAACCTACCAGATCAACCTCATCGACACTCCGGGTCACGTGGACTTCACCGTCGAGGTGGAGCGATCGCTCCGCGTGCTCGACGGCACGATTGCCACTTTCTGCGCGGTAGGCCGCGTGCAGCCCCAGTCCGAGACCGTGTGGCGCCAGGCCGACAAATACCGCGTCCCCAAGATAGCTTACGTCAACAAGATGGACCGTGTGGGCGCCGACTTCCTCGCCTGTGTCGAGGAAATCCACGCCAAGCTCGGTGCCAACGCCGTTCCCCTCTGCCTCCCCATCGGAGCTGAGGAGAAGTTCCTCGGCATCGTTGACCTCATCAGCCGCAAGGCAGTTTACTACAACAACAGTGACGCCCTTGTGAACTATGAGGAAGGCGAGATTCCCGCCGATATGAAGGACGACGTGGCTTTCTGGCGCGACAAGTTGGTGGAGGCCGCCGCGGAGTGTGACGATTCCCTGATGGAGAAGTACTTCGAGAATCCGGAGTCCCTCTCCGAAGAGGAAATTGTCGCCGCCATCCGCAAGGGTACCATCTCTATGCAGATAGTTCCCGCCTGTTGTGGTTCATCCTTCAAGAACAAGGGTGTACAGTTTCTGCTCGACGCAGTGATGCGTTATCTTCCTTCGCCGCTCGACGTCGGCGAGACCAAGGCTACCAATATGGCCAGCGACAAGGAGGTTTCCCTCAAGCCGGAAGCCTCGGAGCCGTTCTGCGGTCTTGTGTTCAAGATCGCGACCGACCCGTTCGTGGGCCGTCTTGCCTACATCAGGGCATACAGCGGACATCTCGATTCCGGCTCCTATGTCCTCAACTCACGTTCGGGCAAGAAGGAGCGTGTGGCCCGCCTGTACCAGATGCACTCCAACCATCAGAACCCCATCGAGTTCGTGGAGGCAGGAGACATCTGCGCGGCTGTGGGCTTCAAGGACCTCCGCACCGGCGACACCGTCTGCGCGGAGAACCACCGCTACAGCCTCGAGTCCATGGAATTCCCCGATCCGGTCATCGGAATCGCTGTTGAGCCCAAGACCCAGCAGGATCTCGACAAACTCGGAATCGCCCTCGGCAAGCTCTCGGAAGAGGACCCCACCTTCACCGTGAAGTCCGACGCCGAGACCGGCCAGACCGTCATCAGCGGTATGGGTGAGCTTCACCTCGACATCATCGTGGACCGTCTGCGTCGCGAGTTCGGAGTGGAGATCAACCAGGGCGCCCCCCAGGTGAATTACAAGGAAGCCATAACAAGTCCCGTCCAGCACCGCGAGGTCTTCAAGAAACAGACCGGCGGTCGTGGAAAGTTCGCCGACATTATAGTGGAAATCGGTCCTGCCGACGAAGGCGCCTCCGGGCTCCAGTTCACAAGCGAGGTCAAGGGAGGAAACATCCCCAAGGAGTTCATCCCCTGCATCCAGAAGGGCTTCGAAGCCGCAATGGCCAACGGTGTTCTCGCCGGCTATGAGGTTCAGTCCCTGAAGGTTACGGTCCTCGACGGTTCATATCATCCCGTCGATTCCGACCAGCTCAGCTTCGAACTCGCAGCGCGTATGGCCTTCCGTCACGCCTGCCCGAAGTGCAAGCCCGTCCTGATGGAACCCATTATGAATCTGGAGGTCGTGACCCCCGAGGACTATATGGGAGAAATCGTGGGCGACCTCAACCGTCGCCGCGGTCAGATCGTGGCTATGGATTCCACCGCCAACGGCGCACGCATCATCAAAGCTTTCGTCCCGCTCTCCGAGCAGTTCGGCTATGTCACGGTGCTCCGCACCCTGTCTTCAGGCCGCGCAACCAGCACCATGAGCTTCGACCACTATTCAGAGGTCCCCGGCTCGATGGCCAAGGAAATCGTGGAGAAGAGCGGCTACAGAATGCCATCTGACGACGAATAAAATTGAGTAATTAAAAACATTTTGATATGAGTCAAAAAATTAGAATTAAACTCAAGTCCTTCGATCATATGCTCGTAGATAAGTCTGCAGCCAAGATCGTCGACACCGTGAAGGCTACCGGAGCGAAGGTGAATGGTCCTATTCCTCTTCCCACCAACAAGAAGATCTTCACCGTGAACCGCTCCACCTTCGTGAACAAGAAGGCTCGCGAGCAGTTTGAGCTCGATTCATACCGCAGGCTCCTCGACATCGAAGAGAGCAACGCCAAGACCGTTGACGCTCTTATGAAACTCGAGTTGCCCTCCGGCGTTGAGGTAGAGATCAAAGTATAAAAAAAATTGCTATCTTTGCAGTGCCGTTCAGTGAACGGTGCTGCAAAAGCTCTGGTCCCTTAGCTCAGTTGGTTAGAGCATCTGACTCATAATCAGGGGGTCGTAGGATCATGCCCTACAGGGACCACAAAACGGACGGCCTTGTGCCGCCCGTTTTGCGTTTCCTGCAGGGCCTACTGCCAGGCATTCCGGTTAACCGGAACTGGTAATTACACCCGACCAAGTGCACGACCCCCTCACAGACGTTGTTCAGGGGCAGGGTGCTGCCCCTGGTGCCGGCAATTACAAGAGACCTTGTGCAAAATTGGCTTTCCAGGTAGGGTTAGTGCACAAGGTCGGCTGGAATTGATGGGACCTTGTGCAGTTACTCGGGTCAGGAGGCCGTTTTTGCACAAGGTCGCGACAGTATAGAGATGTTTATCGAATTGTGCTCATCCGCGAGCTCTGTCAGAGGGGCGAAAATACTGAGGTCGAGTTCAAGAGTGCGCTGTGCTACTTTTTCTGATAATGTTCCTTCATGGAGAAGATATAGACCAGCACGGTTTCGCCGTTCACGGAGTAGATTATACGGTCGGTCTTGTTTATGCGGCGAGACCATTTGCCCGTAAGATTATGCTTGAGAGGCTCCGGCTTTCCAATGCCGGAGTAGGGATGCTCTGCGATGTCACGCAAGATTTCCTTGATTTTTTCGACCGTCTTTTCGTCGGTATTCTTCCACTCGTCGAAATCCTTCCGTGCGCGTGGAAGTAGGGCAATCTTATAGCTCATCTATATTTACAACTTCATAGTTCCCGTTCTTCAAGTCCACTTCACCCTGACGGATGGCCTCCACAAGGTCTGGTTGTGACATGACGTAGGCCGTCTCCATCATGGATTCATACTCTTCCATAGACATAATCACAACGGCCGAGCCACCTCCACGGTTCACTATGACGTTGTCGGAATCCTTGACAACTCTGTCAAGATACTCCTTCAAATTTGACCTCAGGTCTGTATATGTAGCTGCTATCATAAGGCAATAAGTACTTAAATACGTACTGCAAAGATAATGCTTAATTGAGAAAATGCAATGCCGGAAAAAAATTATCGGCTCCTGACCTACAGCTCGCGTATGTTCAAAACTTTTTTCAGATTCGCGATTGTCCTGTATTCAGCATTGGATGTCGCTATTTTTTCCTGCTCGTATGCACGGAGGAGTCTAACCGGAACATCGGCCTTGGCCGCAAGTTCTTCCTGTGTCATCCCATTGGCCTTGCGTGCCG
>R18__coassemble_1364_pt1 | contig 34554 bp, 34 predicted proteins | sample R18__metabat2_high_PE_009 | metagenome-assembled genome bin R18
ATGGGCAGCCGCTACGGCGGACTCAAACAGATGGACGGCCTCGGCCCCCACGAAGAAACCATAATCGACTATTCAATCTACGATGCCGTCCAGGCCGGATTCGGCAAGGTGGTTTACATAGTGCGCGAATACTTCCTCGAGCAGTTCAAGGAAACCGTCGCACGCAAGTACAGCAATGTCAAGACCTGTAACGGGGCTCCTCTCGAGTTCGTCTTCGTGACCCAGGAACTCACCAAGATTCCCGGGCGCTTCACCCTCAACCCCGAGCGCCAGAAACCCTGGGGCACCGCCCACGCAGTCCTGATGGCCAAAGATGTCATCCACGAGCCCTTCGTCGTGATCAACGGCGACGACTTCTACGGCAAGGAATCCTTCGCCATAGCCGGCGACTGGTGCCGCGCCCACGAAAACAGCAAGGGCACTTACGCCATAGTGGGCTTCGAGCTCGACAACACCCTCTCAGAGAGCGGCGGCGTCTCGCGCGGAATCTGCCACTACGACGCCGAGGGCCATCTGACCGACGTCGTGGAGCACCACAACGTGATGGTGGAGGCCGACGGAGTCCTCAGGGGCGACAATTCCGTCTCCTCAGAACACGTGATCCTGAAGGCCAAGGACCTCTGCTCGATGAATATGTGGTGCTTCACCCCAGACTACTTCCTGCGCAGCGCCGAGATTTTCGAAGAATTCCTTGAGAAGAACATTATGGAACTCAAGAAGGAATTCTACATCCCCTTCGCGATAGACTGTATGATCAAGGACGGCAGCGGCAAGTGCGACGTCCTCAGCACCCCCGCCCACTGGTTCGGAGTGACCTTCAAGGAAGACCGTCCGGGTGTCGTGGCCAAGTTCGCAGAACTCGTGGAAAAGGGCATCTACCCTTCACCTCTTTATAAATAAAGGCCTATGGCAAGAAGGCACAGAGGCACCTTCGGGTACCTGGGGAACTTCACATACCACGTTCCCGGGGCGGGCGGCATCTTCGCCCTGCTGCTCTGGCTCCTTGCCGGAGCCCTGGTCGGCAACATCATAATGCTGGCGATGGTCAAGCTCCTGGGTGAAGGAGTGACCGAATGCGCCACGATAGTCTCCTATGTGGTGATGTTCATCCCTCCTATGCTGTACTCGAGCTCCAAAAGCAGGGTGAACAGTATGAACTGCAAGGGCTACACGCTGGACTCCGACAAACACATAAAGCCCCTGGGCTGGGCCGTGGCCGTACCCGTCGTGATGGCGGGCACGCTGGCCTTGTCTTACTGCTCCGAGCAGGCGGGAGCCTGGCTTCCCGATATGCCGGAATGGCTCGAGGAGGCCCTGGGCAACCTTACCCAAGGCGCCCTGTGGCTCGATTTCATCTGCGTGAGCATCTGCGCCCCCATCTTCGAGGAGTGGCTCTGCCGCGGTATGGTTCTGCGCGGCCTTCTGTGCAGGAAGGTCAGCCCCGTCTGGGCCATAATAATCTCCGGCCTGTTCTTCGCGCTGATCCATATGAACCCCTGGCAGGCGATTCCCGCCTTCCTGCTGGGCTGCCTGTTCGGCTATGTTTACTACAGGACCGGCTCCCTCAAGCTGACTATGCTGATGCACTTCACGAACAACACCTTCGCCCTGATTCTCAGCAATATAGACAGCATCAAAGAGGCCGACACCTTCCAGGAAATCCTGCCCGGCACGGCATATTGGACCGTCTTCGCGGCCTGCGTGATAATAGTGGTTCTCACGGTGCTTGCCTTCCGCCGCATCCCAGTGGAAGGCGGGAACTGCAACTGCGACGAAGTTCCCTCACTGTTCGAAGAGCGAGATGCGTGATTCGGCCTCGGCGAGTTTCTCGGGAGAGCCGATATCTATCAATTCAAGGTCCGTGGCAAGAACGCCGCGGATCTTTTTTTCGGCGCAGACCGAAAGGTAGAAATCGATTATCCCAAAGCGCTCCGGCCACTCCTCCATCAGGGGGAACACCTCCTCGGAGACCACGCTTATCCCGCAGAAGGAATAGCGGCGGCAGGACGAGGGGTCGAAGCCGGGATACGGGCTCCGGACCTCTCCGGTGCGCACGTTGGTCCATCCGGCAAGGCGCATTTCGGAGTCGAACAGAAGATACCTGTCGGCCGGAGCGTCGGTGACCAGCAGGCTCGCCAGGGAATCCGGACGGTCGGCGGCAAGAAGGGCGGGAAGGTCGGCGTTGGAGAGGATGTCGGCGTTGTGCACAAGGAAGCGCCCGCAATCCTCGCGGCAGCAGGAACGCAGAAGGGGCTCCGCGTGCTTTATTCCCCCGCCGGTCTCCAGCGGCTCGGCGCCCTCCTCAAGCGAGACGGCAACCCTCACCCCGAAGTCCCGGGAGCCGAGAAAATCCACGATCTTGCCCGAAAAATGGAAGGCGTTGACGACAATGTCGGAAATTCCCGCGGCGGAGATTTTGCGGATAACCCTTTCCAGCATCGGGACGCCGCCCACGGGCACCAGGGCCTTGGGGATGCTGTCGGTTATGGGCCTCAGGCGGGTGCCGAGGCCGGCCGCGAATATCAAGGCCTTCATCGCAGGTCTATTTTAACCCCCGGAATGATTGTGTTCCCGTCCCACTCGGTACTGAGCCTTAGCAGCAGTTCCGTAAGATAGGGGTAACGCACGAAGGGCTCGGCCGCAATCTGCGCCAGGCAGTCCATTGCAGTGGGAATGCAGTCGATGAAAAGCTGCTTGCGCTCCACGATGCCCCTGAAGCCGTAGGCGCCGCACTCCTGCAGAAGGCGCACAAGGGTTATGAGGCGGTAGCGCCCGTAGAATTCTTCCTCGCCCACCTGCCTGAACTCCTGCAGGGCGGAGAGGTACTCGAGTTCCAGGGTGCGGCGCATCTCCGGGCTGAAATGGGTCCCGGCGTTCCACAGGAAGGATGCAAGGTCGTACTCGACGGGGCCGCGGCGGCCTCCCTGGAAGTCTATCCAGCGGGGCTCTCCGTTGCTGCCTATCATCACGTTGCGGGCCTGGAAATCGCGGTACATAAAGGTGTTACCCTCGAAGTCGAGGGCGTCGGCGCACAGGCGGTCGAAGTCGTCCTGCAGGCGTATCTCATTGAATTCCAAGCCCGTGAGTTTCAGAAAATCGTATTTGAAATAGTTCAGGTCGAAGTTTACCATCCGGGCGTTGAACTCCCTGTCGGGGAAGCACACGCCCCAGTCCAGCCCCTCGCCGGCCCTGAACTGAATCTGCGGGAGAGCCCTCATCACGGTCCTGAGCCTTTCCATATCGGCGGGGCCGTACGAGCCCGAGGCCACGGCGGGCTTCAGCAGTTCGAAGAGCTGCCCGTCGCCAAGGTCCTCCTGAAGATAGGCCATACCGTCGGGGCTCACGCCGTACACTTCCGGCGCCCCGAGACCGTGGGAGCGGAAGGAGGCGTCTATGGTCAGGAACGCCCTGTTCTCGGCGGGATTGGTCCCGATGCAGCCTATCGCCACACCTCCGGGGCCGGTCATACGGTAATATTTTCTTGCGCTGCCCGAGAGGGGCAGGAGTCCTGCGCTTTCGGGGGCCGAACCCGCCCACGCGCGGTATAGTTCATCGAGTCTGTGCATAGAACAAAGATACCTCTTTTTTGAGATTACACAAAACTTGGTTAACTTTGTGGGTTAAACGGATATGAAATTACTGGGCAGAATATGGTTTCCCGCAGCGGTGCTCGCCGCAGCCTCGGCCGGAGTGGTGAACTCCGGATACGAAGCGTCGTGGAGCGCGGCGGAATACCGCGCCGCCGCAGAGGCCGCCGACACCGTGATCTACACCCCCGACGCCTACAAGATAGGGCGCAAGGGCGATTTCGGCAGCTTCGAGATAGCCGATTCCCTGCTCGGAGGCCCCTGGGAGGAGGAAGAGGAGGAACTGCTCGACACCCTTCCACACCTCACCGCGCGAGACACCATCAAGGTCCCCGACTCCCTCCGATACACCGACCCGTTCCGCTACAAATACTACGTTGCGCTCATAGACTCCCTCACCCACGTAATCGTACGGGACTCCCTGCGCCATTCTTCCGACTCCCTGCGCGGCTCCTACGATACCCTGTGGACCCGTTTCCTGCAGAGCCACGCGGCGAGCGACTCCATAACGGCATTCTCCGACTCCCTGCACGCAAGGCTCGACTCCCTGGACTGGAGGAAGATAGACTCCATCTACGTGGCCGATTCCGCGGCCGTGGCCCGGGCCACATTCCTTGCCTGGTACAATTCCCTGAGCCGCAAGGAACGCCGCAAATACGACCAGGAACAACTTATTCCAATAAAAATGGCGCAGATGGACAGTCTGCGCAGGCTCAAGGAAGACAGGCAGGCCTACAAAGACTCCCTTACGGAGGTGACACCGAGAATCCTGGAGACCTATGCGCTGCCCGACAGCATGCTCTACAAGCGCATCGTACGCTGGAGGGTGGACCCCGACTTCCAGAATATGGAAGTGGAGGTTCCCGACACCACCTTCAACTACCACTTCTACGACGACAGGCCCTGGCAGCGCAAGGACGTGAACGCCAGCTGGCTGGGCGTCGAGGGTTCGCCGGTCCAGTATTACAACTACTTCAACCGGGGAGACGGAGAGGGCGTGGACTTCTACTCGGCCCTGGAACCCTGGTCGGCGAGCACCTCCACGATGTGGAACTACAACGTCAAGATGCCCCACACCGAACTCGCTTATTACGGAACCCTGCTTGCGGGCGACGCCAAGGAAGGCGACAACCTCCACATATTCACCACCCAGAACATCACCCCCGAACTGAACTTCCACCTCCTGTACGACCGTTTCGGAGGGGGCGGACTGCTTGAAAACCAGGAAACGAAGAACAAGACCATGTCGGTGGGGGTCAATTATCTGGGAAAGAAATATATGGCCCGTGCCGGATACCTGCGCAACATAGTGAGTATGGGCGAGAACGGCGGCGTGCAGGACAATATGTGGATAAGGGACACCACCGTGGAGGTCAGGGAAATCGACGTGGCCCTCAAGGACGCCTCATCCAAGACCGTCAAGAACAGCTTCTACCTGGAGCAGCAGCTCCGAATCCCCTTCAACTTCATCAATAGGATAAAGGCGAGGAAGGACACCACCTTCCACTTCGACGCCGACTCCCTTGACCGCGACATTACCACGGCCTTCATCGGGCACAGCAGCGAGCTGAGCACCTACAGCCGCACTTACTCCGACAACATAAGCTCCGGCAGTTTCGCATCGGGCTTCTACAACGACGTCTTCAACTTCGGGAACGCTTCGGCCGACTCGCTCGGAATGACCAAACTGGACAACAAGCTGTTCATCCGCCTCCAGCCCTGGAGCGCCGAGGCCGTGGTGAGCAAGCTCGACGTCGGTGTGGGCGACGTGATGAAGCATTACTTCGACAGCACCAGCCTCAGGCCCACGGTGCACAAGGAAAATTCCCTCTACCTCTATGCCGGCGCGGAGGGCCAGCTGCGGGACTACATCCACTGGAACGCCAAGGGGCGCTTCACCTTCGCCGGCGACGAGATAGGCGACTTCGGGCTGGAAGCCAACGCCAGGCTCGACCTCTACCCCTTCCGCCGGGCAAGAAAGAGCCCTCTGAGCCTCAGCGCCCACTTCGAGACCACGCTCAAGGAGCCCAACTATTACCAGAAGCGCGTGCAGCTCAACCACTTCAGCTGGGACAACGACTTCAGCAAGATAAGCACCACCAAGATTCAGGGGCGCCTGAGCGTGCCCCACTGGGGGCTTGACGTCGGACTCGGATACGCCCTTCTGGGCAACAACATCTACTACGACACCCTGGGGGTCGTGCGCCAGAACGCCGAAGCGATGAGCGTGCTTAGCGCCGACGTCCGCAAAGACTTTGTCTTCGGGCCCTGGCATATGGAGAACAAGGCCCTGTTCCAGGTTTCCAGCAACCCGGAAGTGATACCGCTGCCGGCCGTGGCCCTCAACCTGAAATGGTACTTCCAGTTCGTCCTCCAGAAAGACGAGACCAAGACCTCGAACATCCTGGTAATGCAGGTGGGCGCCAACGCCTGGTACAACACCCAGTGGTACTCCCCCGCCTGGAATCCCAACCTCGGCGTGTTCCACAACCAGAACAAGAACCTCTACGAGAACGGCCCCTTCTTCGACGTTTTCCTCAACTTCCAGTGGAAGAAAGCCGTAATATTCATCAAGTACCAGAACGCCGGAGCGGGCTGGCCGATGCGTAAGTTCGACTACTTCAGCGCAGACCACTACATAGTGGGCCAGAACGGAACGCCCGGGCTCAAGCTCGGCATCTACTGGCCCTTCTACACCGAACCCGGCAAGCACAGCACGCTCAGCAAGCACTAAATGTTCAAAGACAGATCGGCAAAGGCAGTCATCCTCGTGACCCTGGTTCTGATCCTGGGCACCGGCGTGGCGTCCGTCATCTCCCACGGCAGGAGGGAGAGCGTTTCCCTTCCACCTGAAATGAGGGCCGTCATAGAGCGCAGCTGCCGCGACTCCTCCGGCACCCTTGCAATAGGCTACAACTACTACCTGCTGAAGAAGATGGGACGCGAAATGGGGACCTCGGTGAACGTCGAGATCTGGCCCTCCGAAATGATGTGCGCCGATTCCGTTTCCGCGGGCTCCGTCGATATCCTGGTACTGCCCGACAAAGCTTCCCGCAGGCACGACAGCCTTGCCTTCACCCGCCCGGTTGACTCCCTCTATGTCTGGGCGATGTCCCGCCACAGGAAGGCGGAAGTTGAAGTGCTGGGCAAGTGGCTCAAGGACTACGGCGACTCCGAGGAACACGACTCCGTCAGCACCCTGTTCAGAAGGAGGCTGGTCCCATACAAAAGCCCCGTAACGACGGCCCTGAGCCCCTACGACTCCCTCTGCCGCGTCTGGGCCGACAGCATAGGCTGGGACTGGAGGATGCTGGCCGCAATAATATACAAGGAATCGAGGTTCCACATCGAAGCCGGCTCCGCACGGGGGGCCCGGGGCCTTATGCAGCTGATGCCTCACACGGCCAGGGCTATGGGAGTGGAGAACCCCATCGACCCCGAGGAGAGCATAAGGGCCGGAGCCAAACTGCTGGGAACGCTCAGCGAGCGCTACAGCCCTATTGCCGAAAACAGGACCGAACTCTGCAAATTCACCCTCGCCGCCTACAATGCCGGAGGGGGCCGCATCCGCGACTGCATAGCCTACTGCCGCCAGCAGGGCGTCGAGCCCACGCGCTGGGACGACATAGTGGCCGTGCTGCCCGCTATGGCCGACAGTTCCATCATCGACAATCCCGAGGTCAGGCTCGGAGTGTTCAAAGGCAGGGAGACCGCCTCTTACGTGAACACGGTCCTGAGCCTCTACAACCGGTTCAAGACGATATGTCCGGAGCAGTGAAGCTGATATCCTCCAGGCTCCGTTTCCAGGGGTGGATCGCCGCGGCGGCAACGGCGGTGTCGTTCCTCGTGATAATAATCGCGGTGGCGGTCTCGGCCGGCTTCAGAAGAGAAATACGGCGCGGAGCGGCTTCAGTGACGGGAGACGTGTCTCTGACCACCCCCGGGGCGGGCGGCGCGGCAGGCTCCTCCATCGGAAGGAACCAGTCCTACATCTCCGAAATCCTGGCCCTGGACGGGGTGGAAGGCATCAGCGGGGCGGTGTACCGCGCCGGCATAGTGCGCAGCGCCACCGGCATACACGGAGTGATGTTCAAGGGGGTCGAGTGCGCCGACTCCTCCCTGACCGTGCGCATCCCCGCCCGCCTCGCGAGAAAGACGGGGCTCAAGGCAGGCGACGCCCTGCTCGGCTACTTTGTCAGCGACGAGCGGGTGAAGGCGCGCAGATTCACCGTCAGCGGAATTTACGAAAGCGTCATCGACTCCGACGACGCGCTGATGGCCCTGGTCCCCATCTCCGACCTCCAGAGGCTCAACGGCTGGGAGGAAGACAGGGTGTCGGCGCTGGAAGTGAGCTTCGCCCCCGGCCTCACCGGAAGCCGGAAGGGAGAGGAGCTGGTACGGGAAATCGGCGCCATCGCATACCTTTCCGCCGGAGAAGGCGACGAAGCCGCCGTCGCAACCGGAGCCAGGGAGCGCTACAGCACACTCTTCGACTGGCTGGACCTCATCGACTTCAACGTCAGGGCCATCCTCGTTCTGATGGCTATAGTTGCGGGATTCAATATGATTTCCGGGCTGTTGATCCTCCTTTTCAGGAACATTTCCACCATAGGCATCCTCAAGGCTCTCGGAATGACCGGGAGGGGCATCGCGGCGGTCTATCTGAGGGTCAGCGCCAGGACCGTGGCACTGGGAATGGCGGCCGGCAACGCCCTCGCGCTGCTTTTCTGCCTGATTCAGGACAAAACGCACCTGATAAGCCTCAACCCGGAGAACTACTTCGTATCACACGTTCCCGTGTGCATCAGCGTTCCCCGGATTCTTGCCGCCGATGCGGTTTCGTTCGCGGTTATTATGCTTCTGATGCTTATTCCGCTGGGCTTCATTTCGAAGATCGACCCTTCGCAGACTGTCCGGACTCGATGACCCTTATGTTCCGCTGGGCGGCATAGTCGTCGGGATTTATCTTCAGGGCCTTCTTGTAGTACTGCAGCGCCTTTTTGTTGTTCCCCTGCGCAACGAGCCAGTAGGAACCGAGGTTGCTCTGGAAATTCGGATCCTTGGGGTACAGCTTGGCCATTTTTTCGGAAACCTTGCGGAAAGCCTCGTACGACGAGGGCGTGCCGATGCGGTAGAACGCGGCGCAGTATTCCTGCACGGTGGCGGGGAAGGCATCGGCTTCAAGGACGGTCTCGCCGGACTTCCAGACGGGGTGTGAGGATGAATTGAGGTCTATCAGGGCAAGCAGTTCCCTGCAGGCCATATCGGGGCTCTCCTTCTCGTAGAGGGTCAGGGCGTTGAGCTTGTCGACCCTGTGCTGGAGGTCGTCGGGGTACAGGGAGATGGCCTTCTGGGCGGCGTCCAGGCAGCGGGAGAAGACGGAATCCTCATAGAAGGTCTCCTGGAAGTAGTTGACGTCGGCCCCGAGGGAATCCTTCAGCGTCACCACGGGCTTCTCGCCCAGGTAACGGGCCTGGTCCTTGGGAACGACCCTGGTGCTCTGCGACTTGGCCAGGTAGTAGGAGAATTTGGCGCGGAGCATCGCGCCGTCTTCCGGGAAAGCCTCCTCCCAGCGGTTGATTATGGTTTCCACGCCCACTCCGGCGGCCCCCAGGGCTGCGGTCTGGCGGTTGTAACGGGCCTGGAATTCGGCCGGGGTGGTCTGGGCCGCGGCGGCAAAGGAGAGCAGCGCGGCAAAAATGAGGGTGAATGTCCTTTTCATAATTTCACGTCCATAAGGATTCTTCTGTTCTGCGGGTGCAGATTATTGCAGCGGCGGCCCAGGTTCTTCACGAAGCCCAGGGGCACGCCCTTGTAAGTCAATACGTTGTAGCCCAGCGGCGCATCAGGCAGGACAATGGCGTCGCGGTGCAGGAAATTCAGGGCCGTCTGCTTGTCCACGACCTGCAGGGGCCAGGCCCCGCGGTCGAAGTCCAGGCTCAACGCCCAGTCGGGGTCCGGCACGAAGTCCCGGCCCTTCCACTCCCCCTTCCTCACTCCGCTGCGCAGGGGGTGAAGCGCCGAGACCGAAGCGTTCCCCACGGAAGGCTGGGGAGCGGTCTTTCGGAGAGCGCCGACCCACTGCCCTTCTCCCGGCACCGTTCCGGCCCTGAGCAGATTGCCGCAGGAGGTCAGTTCAACCCCACAGAGAGCAAACTCGTTTTCCGGAGCGACGATTTCCCCTCCCAGCTGCTCCGCGGCCCAGAGGAGGTTGGCGTCGTTCTCGGCATCTTCATAGGTGCAGGTGCTGTAAATCAGCAGCCCGCCTTCCTTGAGGGCCGGCCACACGTCGGCGAGGATACGCTTCTGCCTTGCGGCGCAGACCTGCACCAGTTCCGGGCTCCACTGCTCCCTGGCGGTCTCGTCCTTGCGGAACATCCCCTCCCCGGAGCAGGGCACGTCGGCCACTATTATGTCAAAGAAACCCTTCATCCTCGCCCCTATCACCGCAGGGTCGGCGCTCGTGACGGCCACGCAAGGGTCGCCCCACATGGCCACGTTGTCGTCCAGGACCCTGACCCTCTGGCGCATCACCTCGTTGCTGACCAGCAGGAAGTCCGCTCCGAAGGCCTCGCGCAGGCTGGCGGCAAGGTCCGTGGTCTTGCCCCCCGGCGCGGCGCAGAGGTCCAGGACCTTCAGGCCGCCGGTTCGGGGCAGCAGTTTGCGGAACACGTGCCCCACGTACATCGCCGAGCTGTCCTGCACATAGTAGCATCCGGCGTGGAAGAGAGGGTGCAGCGTGAAGACCGGGCGGCTGGCCAGGATATGGCCGTGGGGGCTCCAGGGCACAGGCGTGGAATCCTCCAGAATCGGAAGGTCCACTCCCCGGGTCTTGAACGGATTAAGCCTTATGGAGCAAGGGATTTCCATCCTCAGGAGGCGGCTACGAGACTGTCGACTATCTGGTCCAGGGCCTCCTTGACCTTGCCGCCTATCATCGTCTTTATCATAAGGTTCATATTTGCGTCGAGGACTATGTGGAAGTCGGTGCAGCCGGCGAAGGCCGAGTCGTCGAAGTGCAGCGCCCCGACGAATTCCACGGGGGAATCGACGCTTATTATCCTTATGACGCTGTAGGGATTGCGCTCGCTGATGCGCACCGCAATGCGGAACCCCTGCACCGTGACGCTCAGATTGTCGAAGTCGGCATCGACGCTGGCGGCGACTCCCGCGCTCTGAAGCTGCTCGGGCGCCATCCTCGTGAAGTTCCTCATATCGGTGAAAGCCATAAACAACTCTTCCTTCCTCCTGGCCACCTGACCGTGCTTGCTTTCGTAGTGTGCTGTCATATTTTTTAGTATTTTTGCATTCCGTGAGGCAAATATAGCAAATATTATGCACAAGATATATTTCGAAAAGCGCTGCATCATCATATGCGGAGAAGGCGACCAGGCGCTCGCAGACCCCAATTCCGTAGAGTTCCATATGGCCGACAAGGTCGACATTCACACCCTCGTGGCGATGTTCAAGGCTTCCGAGTCCCTTTCCCGCATATACCTGCCTTCGGCCGACGTGGGCCTGATGTACAGGAGGGTCTGCGCCGAGTTCAGGGAGGTGAATGCGGCCGGAGGGCTGGTCAGCAACCGCCGGGGCGACTATCTGCTCATCAACCGCAACGGCCTCTGGGACCTTCCCAAGGGGCATCAGGAGCCGGGGGAAGACATCGCAGTGACGGCGATAAGGGAGGTGCAGGAAGAGACCGGGGTCGATGACCTGACCCTCCGGGACCTCATCTGCATTACCGACCACTGCTACATCAGGGGAGGAATATGGCACCTGAAGCACACCTGGTGGTACGACATGCTCTACAACAGCCCGGTGGACCTGACCCCGCAGAGGGAGGAGGACATCACCCGGGCGGCCTGGGTGGCCAAGTCCAGCCTGCCCCCCTACCTCAAGAACAGCTACCCCTCGATACAGGAAGTTTTCAGGGAAGCGAAAGTGTGAAACTTTCCCACGGCTTTGTCCGTATATAAGAAGTATCACAAAAACGGAACTCGACAATGAAACTTTCCCAGTTCAACTTTGACCTTCCTCAGGAGAGGATTGCAAAGGAGCCCGCGCGCTGGCGCGACGAATGCAAGCTTCTCGTTCTTCACAAGAAGACCGGCGAGATAGAGCACAGGCAGTTCAAGGACATCATAGACTACTTCGGCAAAGGCGACAGGTTCGTCCTCAACGACACGAAGGTATTCCCCGCCAAGCTTTTCGGAAAGAAGGAAAAGACGGGCGCCGACATTATGGTCTTCCTGCTCCGTGAGCTGAACCGCGAGCAGAGGCTCTGGGACGTCATCGTGGAGCCCGCCCGCAAGATACGCATAGGCAACAAGCTCTACTTCGGCGACGACGAGAGCATGGTCGCCGAGGTCATCGACAACACCACCTCCCGCGGCAGGACCCTCCGTTTCCTGTACGACGGCCCGTATGACGAATTCAAGCAGGCCCTCTTCGCACTCGGCCAGACGCCCGTCCCCGAGTGGGTCAAGGAGGCCCCCGACCCCGAAGACGCCGAGAACTTCCAGACCATATTCGCCAGGAACGAAGGCGCGGTGAGCGCTCCGGCTGCCTGCCTGCATTTCTCCCGCGAGCTCCTCAACAGGATGATTCTCAAGGACATAGAGAAAACCTTCATTACCGTGCATATGGGCATAGGGCACTTCCGCACCGTCGATGTGGAGGACCTTTCCAAGCACCGTATGGACTGCGAGCGTATGATAATCAGCGACGAGGCCGCCGAAGAAATCAACTCCACCAAGGCCTCAGGCCACAAGATCTGCGCCGTGGGAGCCACCGTAATCAGGGCCCTGGAGACCAACGTGACCACCCGCAAGGAGGTGCGCCCCACCGACACCTGGACCAACAAGTTCATCTTCCCTCCTTACGAGTTCGCGATTCCCGACGCCATAGTGTCAAACTTCCACCTGCCCCAGTCCACGATGCTTATGAGCGTTGCGGCCTTCGGCGGCTTCGAGAAGGTGATGAACGCGTACGACGTGGCCCTGGAGAGCGACTACCGCTTCGGCCCCTACGGCGACGCGATGCTTATCGTCGACTGATAAAAATTTCCTTACATAATGAAAAAGACTGCCTTGCGGGGCGGTTTTTTTCATTATATTTGTGCGGGACTCGAATTATGAAAAATGGACGAAATCTACCGCGAACGCGTCTGCGCCCTTGCGCTGAACGCCGTCTTCGGCTTCGAACCGAAGATTTCCAGGCAGCTTGCCGACAACCTCGGGTCCGCCAGGGCCGTGTTCGGCCTCGGCAAGGAAGAAATCGGACAGATTTTCGGGCCGTACAGCAAATACGCGCCGAAGATCAATGACAGCACCCTCGCCGCCGCCGAGCGGGAGTACCGCCGCCTGGGCGAAGAAGGCTGTTACTACATCGCCTACAGCGAAGACTGCTACCCCCCGCTCCTGCGCGAATGCGAGGACCCGCCCTCGGGGCTCTATGTGCGCAGCGCCTCCCCTCCCGAAGACATTTTCTGCCGCGAGGCCTACGTCTCGGTCGTCGGCACGCGCGACATCTCCCCCTACGGCACAGAATGGGCCAGGCGCCTTGTCAGAGCCGCCGCCCAGGCCCCCACGCGCCCTACGATAGTGAGCGGATTCGCGCTGGGCGTGGACATCAACGCCCATATGGCGGCACTTGACAATGGGATCCCGACGATTGCAGTGCTGCCCGTCGGCATAGACGACGTCTATCCAAGGAGGCACCGCGCCATAGCGGAGAGGCTCGCGGCCACCCCTGGCTGCGCCCTGGTCACGGACTACCCTCCCGGCACGGCGGCGCAGGCCTTCAACTTTCTGAGACGCAACAGGATAATAGCGGGAATGAGCGGCAGCACCATCCTGGTGGAGTCGAAGCTCAAGGGCGGCGGGACAATGACCGCGCGCCTTGCCGCCAGCTACGGCCGGGAAGTCTTCTGCCTGCCCGGAAGGATAGACGATGTGCGCTCGGAAGGCTGCAACGCCCTGATAGCCGAGAAGATAGCCGAGCCGATAGTCTCCCTCGACGCCCTGCCCTCGCAACTGGGCCTCGGGGAATACTCCCTGCGGCGCGCACCCGACATCCGCACGGCTGTGGAGCGCAGGCTGGCCTCATCCTGCACCCCCGAGAGGATTGCAGCGCTGCAGGACTTCGCCGCGCTCGTGAGGAAGAAGCGCGGCATACAGCTGGAGGAACTCGCCCGGAGCCTCGGCTGGAACTACGCCGAAGCCACCTCCGCGGCCTCGCTGCTGGAAAGTTCCGGAATAATATGCGTCGACATTCTCCAAAGATGCTCGATTAATGCCGGAATTTTGTAAATTTGTGCCCTATGTTCAACATTTTCAATACCGAGAGGGACTGCAAGTCCAAAGTGCTGCTCATCTACACCGGAGGCACCATAGGAATGAAGGAGGATCCGCGCACCCAAGCCCTGAAGCCCTTCGACTTCAAGGGGATTATGGACGAAGTGCCGGAACTGCGCAAATTCTCCTGCAGGATAGACTCCCACACCTTCTCGCCCCTGATCGATTCCTCCGACGTGGAGCCGGCCCTGTGGCAGTCGCTCGCCTCTCTCATAAAGGAGAAGTACGACAGCTACGACGGTTTCATAATCCTCCACGGCACCGACACGATGGCCTATAGCGCGTCGGCCCTCAGCTTTATGCTGGAAAGGCTGGACAAGCCGGTCATCTTCACCGGAAGCCAGCTGCCGATAGGCAGGCCGAGGACCGACGGCAAGGAGAACCTCATTTCCTCCGTGGAGATTGCAATCGCCAAGGACCCCGACGGCCTTGCCATAGTGCCGGAGGTCTGCATCTTCTTCAACGCCACCCTCTTCCGGGGCTGCCGCGCCACGAAGGTCAACGCCACGGGGTTCGACGCCTTCAGCAGCCCCAACTACCCGGCGCTGGCAACGGCGGGCATCAACATAAAGTACAACAGCCGATTCATCCACTACCACACCCACCGCGGAGGCCCGCTGCGCACGGGCACGGCCCTGGACACCAGCGTCTCCATCCTCAAGGTCCACCCGGGAATCACGGAGCAGGTCGTGCGCGACATCCTGCTCGGCGAGAAGACCCGCGCCGTGATCATCGAGACCTACGGCTCGGGCAACGCAATCTCCCGCGGCTGGTTCCTGGACCTGGTGAGGGAAGCCGCCTCGAAGGGCAAGATTCTGATGAACGTCACCCAGTGCCAGTGCGGCGACGTGGACATGGACCTCTACGCCACAGGCAGGGCTCTCAAGGAGGCGGGAGTGGTCTCGGGCTACGACAGCACCACGGAAGCGGCGCTCGGAAAACTTTTTTATCTGATGGGCTCAAACGCTGATAATGAGCAGGTAAAGGCACTTTTGGGCAAAAATCTCAAAGGCGAAATCTCAAAATAATTATTGTCAAATGAAATATTATTGCTAAATTGCAGCGATTTAATGCACGTTAATCACGAATAATATATTTTAACTAATACATTATCAATCAAATTTATGAAAAAGTTTTTCATGTTTCTCGCAGTAGCAGGCGTAATGGCCTTCTCTGCAAACGTTGCTTCTGCTCAGGACGAGCAGCAGGCCGAGCCCGCAGCAACTGAGGAAGTTGCCGAGGCCCCCGCAGAAATGACAGCAGCCGACCTTCTCAAGGGCACCGGTGAGGAAATTCCCCTCCACCAGGCTCTGAAGACCAAGTTCATCGAGGGTGGTGCAGGCTTCATGTCCCTCATCATCATCTGCCTTATCATCGGTCTTGCACTCGCCATCGAGCGTATCCTTTATCTCTCCTTCTCCAAGATCAACACCAAGAAGCTTGTCGAGGATGTCGAGAAGGCTCTTGAGGAAGGCGGCATCGAGAAGGCAAAGGACGTTTGCCGTGAGACCCGCGGCCCCGTGGCTTCCATCTTCTACCAGGGACTGCTCCGCTACGACCAGGGAGTCGACGTCGTCGAGAAGACCATCGTTTCCTACGGCTCCGTCCAGATGAGCGAAATGGAGAACGGCCTGAGCTGGATCTCCCTCTTCATCGCCCTTGCTCCTTCACTCGGATTCCTCGGTACCGTTATCGGTATGATCCAGGCATTCGACGCTATCCAGGCAGCAGGTGACATCAGCCCCAACGTCGTGGCTGGCGGTATGAAGGTCGCACTCATCACCACCGTCGGCGGTCTTATCGTCGCCATGATTCTGCAGGTGTTCTACAACTACATCCTCGCCAAGATCGACTCCATCGCCATCGATATGGAAGACTCTTCGATCTGCCTCGTGGACGTTCTCACCAAATACGCAGAGAAGAAATAATTCACCTACAGATTAATTAGATCATGAAACTTAACAAAATATTCAAAATAGGCCTGTGGGTACTGATGATCATCAGTGTCATCCTGCTGGTTTGGGGCTTCCTCGTGGGCTTCGAATCAAATGATGGCAAGGCTGTCGAGGTACTCCTCTACTGGGCTTACGTCATGGTCGGCCTGGCCGTTTGCGCCTGGATAATCGTAGGTCTGATCGTGAGCACCAAGAACAACCCGAAGTTCCTCGTAAAGGCAGGAATCATCGTGGTCGGTCTTGCTGTTGTATGCCTCATTGCCTTCCTTCTGGCTCCCGGCAACCCTGCAATGGGTATGCTCACCCAGCCTGACGCAGGCACTCTCAAACTCACTGACTCAATCCTTAACCTTACCTACTTCGCAGGCGGTGCTGCCATCGTGGCCATCATCGTAGGCGAAATCCGTATGGCTATCGCTAACAAGAAATAAGCTATGGGCAGCAAGAAAACACCAGCAATCAACTCAAGCTCAACGGCAGACATAGCGTTCCTCCTCCTCTGCTACTTCCTTATGACCACAACCATGGGATCGCAGACTGGTCTGAGCCGCCGTCTCCCGCCTATGCCTGACAAGAATCAGAAAGTCGAGGATCAGAAGGTCAACCGCCGCAACATCATCGTGGTGAAGATCAACTCCGCCGACCGTATCATGGCTGGTAGTGAGCCCATGGACGTAAGTCAGCTTAAAGATAAAATCAAGGAATTCCTGACCAACCCCGCCGACAACCCCAACCTTCCCGAGAAGGAAGTCATCGAAATCGAAGGCTACGGCAACTGCGCTGTATCGAAGGGTGTCATCTCTCTCCAGAATGACCGCGGTACCAGTTACCAGGCCTACATCGCCGTTCAGAACGAGCTTGTGAAAGCCGTCAACGAACTGCGCGACGACTTCTCAGTCAAGAACTACGGCAAGAAGTTCAACTCTCTTGACGAAGAGAAGCAGGGCATAGTCAAAAAGGCAGTGCCTCAGAACATCTCCGAGGCAGAACCCAAGGACGTTGGCAAAAAAAGATAACAGGAGGATAGAATATGTCTAAATTCGGAGGTAGCAACAACAAGAAAGAGGTGCCCGCAGTAACTTCGAGCTCTCTGTCCGATATCGTCTTCATGCTCCTGTTCTTCTTTATGGTCACCACGCAGATGCGCGAGACCGAGAACAAGGTTATCGTCAAGGTTCCCGAGGCTTCTGAGGTCGTAAAGCTTGAACGCAAGGACCTGGCTTCATACATCAACATCGGTTCCCCGACCCGCGCCTATCAGGCACAGTACGGTACCGACGCACGTATCCAGCTCAACGACTCGTTCAAGACCGTCGACGACATCCGCGACTTCATCGCCGCAGAGCGTGAGTCAAAGAGCGAGGCCGACCGTCAGTTCATGACCGTCAACATCAGAGCCGACCAAGACGTCAGAATGGGTATCATCACCGACGTTAAGCAGGAGCTGCGCCGCTGCTCCGCGCTTAAGATCATGTACACTGCAAGAAAGGGCGGAGAATAATCCCCGCCCAAGCTATAGAGCGGCCCCCTTTAATAAGAGGGCCGCTTTTTTAAAGAATAATCGACACAAATGGAAGTAGTACGCACAAAGGTCAAGGACCTGCTGCAGATGCAGGCAGGAAGTGAAGTTCTGGCCAAAGGTTGGGTCAGGACCAAAAGAGGCAACAAGGAAATAGCGTTCATCGCGCTCAACGACGGTTCCACGATAAGGAACATCCAGATCGTGGTCGACAAGACCCCCGAAATGGAAGCGGCCCTCGCAAAGATCAGCACGGGAGCCTGCATAGGCGTCAGGGGCTCGCTCGTGGAGTCGGTGGGCAGCGGCCAGGCCGTGGAAATCAAGGCCTCGGCGTTGGAGATTTACGGCACCTGCGACCCTATGCGGTATCCGCTTCAGAAGAAGGACACCTCTTTCGAGTACCTGAGGACAGTCGCGCATATGCGCCCGCGTACCAATACTTTTGCCGCAGTGCTCCGCCTGCGCAGCCAGATGGCCTTCGCCATCCACGAGTACTTCCACTCAAAGGGGTTCACATACCTCAACACTCCCCTTATCACGGCATCTGACTGTGAGGGGGCCGGGCAGATGTTCCAGGTCACCACAATGGACCTGAACAATATCCCGAAGAACAAAAAGGGCCAGCCGGACTTCGCGAAGGACTTCTTCGGAAAGCCGGTCAGCCTCACGGTAAGCGGCCAGCTCGAGGGCGAGCTCGGCGCAACCGCACTTGGCGAGATTTATACTTTCGGCCCCACTTTCCGCGCCGAAAACTCAAATACCCCACGCCACCTCGCAGAGTTCTGGATGGTGGAGCCCGAAATGGCGTTCTACGACATCAACGACAATATGGACCTTGCCGAGGACTTCATCAAGCATCTCGTGAAGTATGCCCTGGACAACTGCTACGACGACATCAAGTTCCTCAGCGACCGCTACGACCCCGAACTCATCGAGCGTCTGCAGGGCGTCATCGGCACCGAGTTCGTGCGCCTGGAGTACACCGAGGGCATCAGAATCCTCGAGGAGGCCATCGCCTCCGGAGTGCAGTTCGAGTACCCCGTCTATTGGGGTGTGGACCTGCAGAGCGAGCACGAGCGCTACCTGGTAGAGAAGCACTTCCGCAAGCCCGTCATCCTCACCGGCTACCCCAAGGACATCAAGGCCTTCTATATGAAGCAGGATCCCGACGGGAAGACCGTCCGCGCAATGGACGTCCTGTTCCCCAAGATCGGCGAGATAATCGGCGGAAGCGAGCGCGAGTCCGACCTCGGCAAGCTCGAGGCAAGAATCGAGGAACTCGGAATGAGCCGCAAGAACCTCGAGTGGTACATCGACACCCGCCGCTTCGGCAGCTGCCCCCACAGCGGCTTCGGCCTCGGATTCGAGCGTCTGCTGCTTTTCGTGACCGGAATGCAGAACATCCGCGACGTAATCCCCTTCCCCAGGACTCCCAAGAACTGCGAATATTAGCCTATGTTGGTAATCGGCATAGCCGGCGGCTCGGGTTCCGGCAAGACTACTGTCGTGAAAGCGATAACCAAGCGCCTCGGGGCCGAGAAGGTGGTTGTGATTCCGCAGGACTCCTACTACAAGGATTCCTCCGACCTCACCGACGAAGAGAAGCGCCGCCACAACTTCGACCACCCCGACGCAATCGAGTGGGACCTGCTGTGCGGGCAGCTAGCCGAGCTCAAGGCCGGCAGGAGCATCGACCAACCCATTTATTCGTTCATCTCCTGCGCCCGCAGCAAAACCGAGACCAAGCACGTGGATCCGGCCGACGTGGTCATCATCGAGGGTATCCTCATCTTCAACTGCAAGGAACTCCGCGACCAGATGGACGTGAAGGTCTTCGTCGATGCCGATGACGACGACCGTCTTATGAGGGTGATGGAACGCGACATCAGCGAGCGCGGGAAAGACGTTCACTGGGTGATCGAGCGCTACACCAACACCGTAAAACCGATGTACCTCCAGTTCATCGAGCCCAGCAAGCGCTACGCCGACATCATAGTCCCCCAGGGAGGGCACAACAGGGTTGCCATAGACGTAATTACGGCAACGATTGAAAAGTCGCTGCGAGAAGCAAAGAACAAATAGGTGAAAAGGCTCAGCAAAGAGGACAAGGCAGGAATTTATACCACCGTGATCGTGCATCTTGCGGTGCTCATCCTCCTGCTGATTGCGGGCCTGGACTATTCACTCAAGAAAGAAAATTCCTTCGTCCTCGACTTCACAAAGTACGAGGAGCTGGAGCGTATGCAGGAGGAGATTGCACGCCTTCAGAAAGAGGCCGAACTGCAACAGGCCATAAGCGAGAAGCTGCAGCGCGAGCTCGGCAGCGCTCCCGCCGTGCGCAACGTGGCCGTTGACCGCGCCGCGCTGAAGGACGACCGCGGAACCGACGCAGAGCAGCTCTACAAAGACGCCGAGCGCCTTCAGAAGGAGCTGAACGCCGGCTATGACCTCAAGGATGATGACGTTGCCGATGCCAGTCCGGCAAGGAAATCCGAGCCCGAAAAAAAGCAGCAGAGCTACAGCGGGCCCTCCGTGGTTTCATACTATCTCGAGGGCCGCAAGGCCAGCCGCCTTCCCATTCCCGCCTACAGATGCATGGGCGACGGCGAGGTGACGGTCCTGATTGCCGTGGACCCTTCCGGCACCGTAATCGGGGCCAAAGTTGACGAAAGCTGCTCCAGCACCGACGGCTGCCTGCGCTCCTACGCCATCCGCGCCGCCCGCCTGAGCAAGTTCTCCGCAGACGCAAAATCCCCCGCCAAACAGGCGGGGAACATCGTGTACAAGTTCATTGCTCAGTGAACTTTTGTAGCCCCAAGTGGAATCGAACCACTATTTAAGGTTTAGGAAACCTCCGTTCTATCCGTTGAACTATGGAGCCGGAAGGCCGCCGAGGGGGGCGGCCGTCAGGGGTTGAGCCTACTCAGCGTTCTTGACGATGATCTGACGACCTCTGTAGTAACCGCACTCAGGGCATACGCAGTGATACATCACGGTAGCGCCGCAGTTGGGGCAGGTGGCAAGGGTAGGGACGGGAGCGAAGTCGTGGGAACGACGGCTGTCTCTGCGCTGCTTGGAGATTTTTCGTTTCGGATGTGCCATTTCTTATTGTTTTTAAATATTATTTGCTCAAATACTTCAAAGTTTCCTGATTGCAGTCCTCCTCGTTCTCGTGGACCCGTTGCAGGGGCAGTGCCGTGCAGACGAAGTCGTAAACGTCCTGACTGAGGTCCAGGGAATCGTCTTCGGGGACGTAAGTGTCTTCGAAGCCGGTCTCCACCGGAAGGGTCAGAGGGTCGAGGCAGCGGTCGCAAGGTACGGTCACAGTGCCTTCTATGGCACATTCAACGTCCAGCGTAACGCCGTGATTCACGACCGTGGCATTAACACTGATGCCCGCATCGAGAATCTCCTCGTTGCCAAAACTTGCAAAGAACTCGCGGCCGACCTCCCAGTCGAACTCCGTCTTTCCGGAGGCCAAACCTATCAGTTTAACTACAAAGGGTTGCAAAGGTAGTAAAATTTTTACTGAATTCAAAAATGTTTCTTAATCCTCATTGTCGGATACTCTCTTGCGGGCAAGAGGATCGAGAAGTATCTTGCGTATGCGCATCGCGTGAGGGGTAACCTCCACGAACTCGTCTTCCTGGATGTACTCCAGGGCCTCTTCGAGGCTGAACTTGATGGCGGGAGGAAGGATTATCTTCTCGTCGGAGCCGGCGGCGCGCACGTTCGTGAGCTTCTTGGTCTTGCAGATGTTGATGTTGAGGTCGCGCTCGCGGGTGTGCTCGCCCACGACCTGGCCGCCGTAGATGGGCTCGCCGGGTTCCACGAAGAAACGGCCGCGGTCAAGAAGCTTGTTCATCGAATAGGCAACGGCCTCGCCCGTTTCAAGGCTCACGAGAGAGCCGTTGTTGCGGTGCTCGATGTCGCCTTTGTACGGCTGATACTCCTTGAAGCGGTGGGCGACTATCGCCTCTCCCTGGCTGGCAGTGAGCAGGTTGGAACGGAGGCCCATAAGTCCGCGGGTGGGGATTTCGAACTCGAGGAGAGTGCGGTCTCCGCGGGGTTCCATATGCACGAGAGCGCCCTTGCGGCGGGTGGAAATCTCGATTGCGGCGCCAACGAACTCCTCGGGCACCTCTATGCTGAGCTCCTCTATGGGCTCGCAGCGCTGGCCGCCTATGGTCTTGTCAAGGACCTTGGGCTGGCCGACCTGGAGTTCGAAGCCCTCGCGGCGCATAGTCTCGATCAGCACGCTCAGGTGCAGGACGCCGCGGCCGTAAACCACGAAGGAATCGGCCGAAAGGCCGGGCTTGACCCTCAGGGCGAGATTCTTCTCGAGCTCTTTCTCCAGACGGTCCTTGAGGTGGCGGGAGGTCACGTACTTGCCGTCCTTCCCGAAGAAAGGCGAATTGTTTATGGTGAAGAGCATACTCATCGTAGGCTCGTCGATTGCGATGGGAGGCAGAGCCTCGGGGTTCTCGATGTCGGCGATGGTGTCGCCTATTTCGAAGCCGTCAACGCCCACCACGGCGCAGATGTCGCCGCACTGGACGGACTCGGCGTTGGCCTTTCCCAGGCCCTCGAAGACCATCAGCTGTTTGATCTTGCTCTTCTGGATTATGTCGTAGCGCTTGCAAAGGCTGACCTGCTCGCCGCTGCGGAGCTCTCCCCTGGTGATGCGGCCCACGGCTATACGTCCCACATAAGGGGAATATTCCAGCGAGGAGATGAGCATCTGGGGAGTGCCTTCCACGACCGCGGGAGCGGGAATCTCCTCGAGGATGGTGTCGAGAAGGGGGGTGATGTCGGAAGTGGGCTGCTTCCAGTCAAGGGACATCCAACCCTGCTTTGCCGAACCGAAGACCGTCTTGAAGTCGAGCTGGTCCTCGCTGGCGTCGAGGTTGAACATCAGGTCGAAGACCTCTTCCTGGACTTCGTCGGGGCGGCAGTTGGGCTTGTCCACCTTGTTTACGACCACTATGGGCTTCTTTCCCATCTGGATGGCCTTCTGGAGGACGAAGCGGGTCTGGGGCATACAGCCCTCGAAGGCATCGACAAGGAGAAGGACTCCGTCGGCCATATTGAGAACGCGCTCCACCTCACCTCCGAAGTCGCTATGACCAGGGGTGTCTATAACATTGATTTTGACGCCTTTATATACCATCGACACATTCTTTGCGAGGATGGTGATGCCGCGCTCGCGCTCGAGGTCGTTGTTGTCGAGCACAAGCTGGCCGAGATTCTCCGGCTGGCGGACCAGGTTGGCCTGGTAAATCATTCTGTCCACGAGGGTCGTCTTCCCGTGGTCAACGTGCGCGATGATCGCGATGTTTCTAATTTCCTGCATTGCTTGTATAAAATCGCGCAAATTTAGTGAAATTTTGCAAAAGAAGAATATTTATTAACTTTGTAAGTTATGAACGGATTGCGGATAATGGCTGCGGCAGCGGCTCTGAGCATATTCTGGGCCTGCGGCGGCCCCGCCGGGCCTCCCTCGGGAGGCAGGAAACCCGGAGCGTTGATGCGCACCGTAACCTCCGACGCAATTGTGGCGATGGACTACGACAGGCTCGGGGACCTTCTCGGGGTGATGCTCGACTCCACCTCGGCCCTGCGCCGCATAGACTACGGCAAACTCGCCGGCTCAGAAGCCGTACTCTCATATGTTTACACCGGCAGCGTCGAGCCCGTCCTCGCCATCGACGCCGGCAAGGCCTCGGGCGACACCACCGCCGCCGTCGCCTCCGTGCTCCGTCAGGCGGATTCCCTCGGCCTTCAGTGCCGGTACTTCCCCACGGGCTGGGAAGAGGGAGCCGGCGCCGCACTGTTCCTTTTCAGGGCCAAGGCCTCGGTGCCTTCGATGCTGAGACATCTATCCTCGGGTTCGTCGATATACAACGCCCCCCGCTTCAGCGAGGCCATCCAGGCTGCCGGCCACGGCAAGGGCACAATATACATAAGGGGCGGTGCAGCCCCAAGAATCATCCCGAGGAGCCTTGCGGAAGGGATAATCCCCCGAGGGGCCCTCACCTCCTTCCTCTCGAAGTGCGCCGACTGGGCGGTGTTCACCCAGAACGGCGATGGCAGTTTCACGGTAAACGCCGCCGGAGGGGAGGCACCCGGGCACTACCCCGCCATCTTCGATGCGCTGGAAACCGGGGAAAGCAGAATCTGGGAAGTGATGCCCCGGAGCGCCGGGATGGCAGTGAGCGAGTGCATAACCCCCGGATTCAGAGAAGCTTATGAAGCCTGGCGCGACGCCTCCTCCAACCTCGACCAATACGGCCGCCGGATATCCTCCCTGAAGAAGGAGGCCGGGAAGTCGCCGCTGGACTGGGAGAAGGAGACCGGAGTGAAAGAAGTGGCTTTCGTGAGCCTTCCCGAAGGTCCTGTGACCGCCGTAAGGACCAGCCGAAGGAAAGACTTCGCCGACCCGGTCGAGAACCCCTGGCAGGGCTTTGCAGGAGCGCTGTACGGGAGCCTCTTCGGAGCCGCCGACCCGCTGATGGCGGCAAAGGGCGAATGGCTGCTCTTCGGAGATTGGGCGGCACTGAAGGCTTTCCTTGAAGCGGAAGATTTTCTCCCGCAGGAGAACTGGCCGGCAAAGAACTGCCACTTCACGGTTTACCGCCCCGGCCTGAGCATAGTGAAGGGAGCCAGGGGCACAGTAATGAACGTTTGCAAGACAGACTGAACAGAATATGGAAAAATACGATTCCAGATACATTGAAATGGCGTCGGTGTGGGCGAAGAACTCATACTGCAAGAGGCGTCAGGTGGGAGCTCTGCTCGTCAAGGACAAGATGATAATCTCCGACGGCTACAACGGCACCCCGTCGGGCTTCGAGAACGTGTGCGAAGACGAGAACGGCGTGACCAAGCCCTACGTGCTGCACGCCGAGGCGAACGCCATAAGCAAGGTGGCCCAGTCCGGCAACAGTTCCAAGGGGGCCACGCTGTACGTGACCGCGTCGCCCTGCATGGAATGCGCCAAGCTGATAATCCAGTCGGGCATAAAGCGCGTGGTCTATCGCGACGCCTACCGCCTTACCGACGGAATCGACCTCCTTGTACGTGCCGGAATTGAAGTGGAAAAAGTTGACTGAGATGCGCAAATCGACCCTTCTTGCAGCCGCCCTGCTGGGCGTTCTGATAGGCGCGGGGACCGCTCTGACCTGCACCAGGCTTGCCCGGAGGAACGAGATGCTCAAGGCGGAATACCGCGACTGGCGCAAGCTCAACCTCATCCTTAAGGTAGTGGACGACAACTATGTCGATACCGTGGACCGTCAGAAGGTCTCCGACGCAGCCATCAACGCGGCTCTCGCCCAGCTCGACCCCCACTCCGTCTATATGCCTCCCCGGGACCTCAAGGACTCGGAGGAGGACCTCGCCGGTGCCTTCGACGGCATAGGCATACAGTTCAACGTGCCCAACGACACCGCCGTGGTCATCGAGGCCATTTCCGGCGGGCCGGCCGAAAAGGTCGGGATGATGGCCGGCGACAGGCTTCTGAAAGTCGACGACCGGGTGATTGCCGGTGTGAAATTCCCCCAGGACAGTATGGTCCGCCTGATGAAGGGGCCGGCCGGCACCAAGGTGACCGTGACCGTCGGCCGCGGAGGGGAACAGGTCCCCTTCGAGATAACGCGCGGCAAGATTCCCACCCACTCGGTGGACGCCTCGTTTATGGTATGCGACAGCATAGGGTATCTGCGTCTGGGCAAGTTCGCCCGCACCACCGGGACCGAGGTGGCCAAGGAGAGCCTTGACCTGCTGGCCTCCGGGATGACCCATATGATCCTTGACCTGCGAGGCAACTCCGGCGGATTCTTCGACCAGGCGCTGGTCCTTGCCGATATGTTCCTGCCCCGCGGGGCCGACATAGTGTATATGGAAGGCCTGCACCGCAAGAGGGAGGAATACTCCGCCAGCGGCAGGGGCATACTGCAGGACGTGGGGCTTACGGTGCTCATCGACGAGGGCTCGGCCTCCAGCAGCGAGATTTTCGCCGGGGCAATCCAGGACAACGACCGCGGAGTGATCGTGGGCAGAAGGTCGTTCGGCAAGGGACTGGTGCAGGAACCCAAGTATTTCACCGACGGCTCGGGAGTGCGTATCACCGTGGCCCGCTTCCACACCCCCAGCGGTCGCTGCATCCAGAAGCCCTATGACAACGATTACGCCTACGACATCTACCGCCGCTACGAAACGGGCGAGATGGTGGCGGCCGACAGCATAAAGGTCGATACTTCCCTGGTATTCAGCACCTTGGGAGGCCGCAAGGTCTATGGCGGAGGAGGCATCATCCCCGACGTGTTCGTGCCTCTGGACACCACCAGGGCAAGCCGCTTCTATGTCGGATGCAACAGGAAGGCCACCGCGATGCGCTTCGCCTCGGCCTACTTCGACGCCCACCGCTCCGAACTCTCGGCCATCGCCGACTACGACGAACTTGTGAAGTATCTCGACAGAGCCGGCCTCGAGCAGGCGTTCCTCGCCTTCGCAAAGTCCAGGGACTCCCTGACCCCGGGCCCCGAATGGAAGGAAGAAAAGGCGTTCATGCTCACCCAGGTGAGGGCTCTCGTGGGCCGGTACTCCAAGCTCGGCGACAAAGCCTTCTATCATCTGTACCTGCAGGTCGACGAGACCTTCAGGGAGGCAATCGAAAAAATCCAGGAACAATATGCATATCAGATTTGAACCCATCGCCGGGAAGTGCGGCGAAATCATTGAAGCCCTGATGGCATCGGAAGACATGCCCTGCGACGAATCCATACTCTTCAAGATCCGCCTCTGCATAGAAGAGGCCGCGGAGAACGTCGTGCGCTATGCCTACGAAGGCGGCAAGGGCTGGATAGAGGTCGGCACCGAGCAGGAAGGCGACGCCCTGGTCATTTCGATGACCGACGCCGGAGTGGCCTTCAACCCGCTCGACAAGCCCGACCCCGACCTGACCCTCTCCGTGGAGGACCGCCCCATCGGCGGGCTTGGAATCTTCCTTTGCAAGAAGCTTATGGACTCCGTGGAATACTCAAGGGAAGGCGGCCTCAACTGCCTGAAAATGAAAATAAAAATCAATTAGAATATGAACGTTACTATCAATCGGGAAGGCGGCAAGACCATTGCCGTGCTCCAGGGAAGGCTCGACACCACCAACGCAGACCAGTTTCAGAAAGACATCCAGCCTCTGATGGAAGGCGAAAACCCCGACATCGAAATAGAGTGCACTGAAATGGACTACACCTCCAGCCAGGGCCTCAGGATGTTCCTTATGCTCCAGAAGAGCGTCACTTCCCGCGGAGGGAAGCTCGTGATGAAGAATATGAAGCCCCAGGTCAAGGAAGTCTTCGACATCACCGGATTCTCAAGCATCATAAGGATTATCTAAATGACGCTGCTGCTACTGCTGGCCGCCGTGATTCTCGCAATCTGCGTGGCCCTCAACAACGCGTCGAGCAAGGTCGGAGTTCCGGTTCTCCTGGCCTTCATCCTGCTCGGAATAGTGTTCGGGCACTTCGGGCTCGTACCCGTGAATACCGCCGACTACGGCCTTTTCAGCGACGTCTGTTCCGCCGCCCTCGTGTTCATAATGTTCTACGGAGGCTTCGGGACCAACTGGAAAACGGCAAAGGAGGTCGTCACCGAGGCCGGAATCCTGGCCAGCGCCGGAGTGTTCATCACCGCGGCCGTCACGGGCCTGTTCTGCCACTTCGCCCTTGGCTGGGGCTGGATCGAGGCGTTTTTGATGGGGTCCGTGGTCAGCTCGACCGACGCCGCCTCCGTATTCTCCATCCTGCGGTCCAGGAAGCTCGGCCTCAAGGCCGGCACCGCCCCCCTGCTCGAGGTGGAAAGCGGCTCCAACGACCCCTGCTCATATATGCTCACCGCGGCCTGCCTCTCGATGCTGGGCGGCAACGCCACCGGCGGAGGGATAGCGCTGATGCTAGTGCAGCAGATTGCCCTCGGCGCGGGGCTGGGCCTTTGCATAGCCACCCTGGGAGTCTATGTGATGCGCAGGGTGAAGTTCGCCAGCGAGGGCTTCGAGCAACTTCTTATGGTGGCCATCGCCCTGTTCTCCTACGCCGTGCCAAGCCTTGTGGGAGGCAACGGCTATCTCTCCACCTACATCGTGGGCATAGTGCTCGGCAACGCGACATACCACGGGAAGAAAACGCTCGTCCACTTCTTCGACGGAATGACGAGCTTCACCCAGGTGCTGATTTTCTTTATGCTCGGTCTGCTGGCTCACCCTTCGATGCTCAAACAAGCGGCCCTTCCGGCACTTGCCATATTCCTGGTGATGCTGCTGGTGTCCAGGCCGGTGTCGATTTTCGCCTGCCTGCTGCCGTTCAAGAAATACCGGAAGAATTTCAGGCAACTGAGTTTCGTGTCGTTCGTGGGCCTGAGGGGCGCGGCTTCCATAGTGTTCGCGATGATGGCCCTGACGCAGGGCGCCGCCCTGGAGAACGACATATTCAACATTGTCTTCTGCATAGTTCTCATTTCCATTGCCGGGCAGGGTACGCTGATTCCCTGGATGGCCAAGAAAATGGACATGATCGACGAGGAGGCCGACGTGATGAAGACCTTCTCCGACTTCTCCGAGTCCAACCATATGCAGTTCAATGAGATAGAAGTGACCGGCGCAAGCATCTGGAACGGCCGGATGGTAATGGAACTCGGCCTCCCCTCCACCACCCTGATCAGTATGATAATACGGAAGGACGGCTCGAAGGAGATTCCCAACGGGCGCACTGTCATCCGCGAAGGCGACAAGGTCATCATGATCTCGAAGAACTTCAGCAACAAGTCGGAGATGCACATAGTCGAGCACCCTGTAAGCAAGAGAAGCAAATGGATAGGTAAGCCCATATGCGAGTATGACGGGGATGGCCGGGGAGACCAGCTGCTGCTCATCAAACGGGGCGAGGAGAATATCATCCCCCACGGCAACACCGTCTTGCAGGAAGGCGACATACTTCTGTTGAACAAAAAGTAAAAAACAATCGAATATGGCTGACAAACACGGTCTTGACCTGCATTGTTCGATGATACTCGAAGAGTACCTCGAACTGCTTCCCGTTTACGAAAAGATAAGCGGCATTGTAATCGACACAATCAAGGCCAGCTTGAAAGAGAAAGGCATCCTGGTAACAGGCGTGGAGTCCCGCGTGAAGACGGAAAGCAGCCTCGTGGGCAAGCTGGAAATCAAGGGGCACAAGTATTCCTCGATCTACGACATAACCGACATAGTCGGAGCCCGCATCATAACCTTCTATTCCGACGAAGTGGACAAGATTTCCGCTCTGATTCAGGCCCTTTTCGAAATAGACTGGGAGAATTCCGTGGACAAGCGCAAGTCTCACACCCTGGAGAGTTTCGGATATATGTCGCTGCACTACATCTGCCGCATTCCCGAGACGCTGTACAAAGACCCCGAGCATCCCGAACTCAACAGGATACGCTTCGAGATTCAGATGCGCACGGCCCTGCAGCACGTGTGGGCGAATATGTATCACGACACGGGCTACAAGTCGGGCGTGGAGGTTCCCGTGGAGCATCTGCGCAACCTCAACAGGCTTGCCGGTATGCTGGAGCTTGCCGACGACGAGTTCAGCCGGATCCGCACCCAGATCAACGACTACCGCAGGAAGGTCCAGGGGCTTGTGAGCGACGGCCATTTCGAGTCCGTACCGCTCAACGGCGACACCTTCCGCAGCTATCTGGCACTGGAACCGTTCAAGAGCCTCAACAACAGGATTGCGGCCATAAACCAGGCCGAGATCCAGGAGGTGAACCTTATGTACTTCCTTACGGCGCTCACCAAGCTCGGATTCAAGACTCTGGGCGACATTGAGAAGATGAAGAACGAGTGCGCAGCATATGCCTACAAGCTTGCCGTGCATCAGCTCGGCCAGACCGACATAGACATCGTGTCCTCGGCCATCGGCCTGCAGAACCTCTGCATCGTGAACGTCGTGCAGCGTGGCGGCGGCGAGGCGGGACTCACCTATTTCTTCGAGCTCCTGAACGGGCCCTCGCCCTACAACGCCTCCCAGGCCGCGCGCCTTATGACCGCCATCAACAAGCTGGAGATCGGAAAATAACGGAACCTACGCACCTTGTGCAAAACCTGCCTTTCAGGTAGGGTTAATGCCCCAGGTCCCCTCAATTTGGGCCGACCTTGTGCAATAACCCCGTCTCAGAGGCAGGTTTTGCACAAGGTCGGTGGCATTCGGCGGGGGGGGAAGCGTAATCTCAAACAAAATCATATGCGACGGTGATTTTAAACATAAATCATTGTCAGTAAAGAAAAAATAATTAAATTTGACCTTGTCGATGTCGGTTTGCCGGCTAAGACTTACATATTGCGAAGGTGTTTTTCGCCAGCCTTGTCGAAAATCTGGACAATTTTCAAACCCAAAGGTTCGGTCGCTTACACCCCGCCTGTCTCGATTATGCAGGCCTGTGGCGTTCTTGCCACACGTACTTCATATCGGTCGGGTGTGGAGTACGATTGTTTCTTTTTTGGGTGCGTCCGTCCAGAACGTTCGACAGAAAGTAACGAAAACGGCTCCACACCTTTGTGTTAATACCGGTCCGGGGAGCGGGACCGGAACGCACGATAGCTAAATGGATTCACTTCAATCCCAAACACCAAAGGCTGGGGCCTATGAAGGTCCGCAGACCAGAATTGTGGCACTTAACGTGTCCGGTCACATTCTCGTTATGTCCAATGAACCAACCAAAGACGAAGATCTTTTCTAATGAAACGCATCGTTCTTTTCGCAGCACTGGTCGCGATAGCGGCGGGCTGCTCCCGAGTTGAAATCCAAGAAGCCGTCACAGAAGGAGTCCCTGCGCCCCAGATTACTGCATATATCGGAGACGGCCCCACAAAGACAATTCTTGAGACCGACTCAGAAGGAGTCGGGACAATCTACTGGAAACCGTCAGATGACATCAAGGTGTTCTATGAGACTACCGGTGTGAAGTACACCTCGCAGAACACAGAGAAGGCAACCACGGCCGTGTTCGAAACCACCGCAATCATCGGCGCTACAGAAAGTGCTTCCAAAAACCGCTGGGGCTTGTATCCTTTTGATTCTGAAGCCACTTGCGACGGGAGCGCCGTGACAACGACGATTCCCGCCAGCCAGGATGGAGTGGCCGGTACCTTCGACGATGACCTATATGTCACCCTCGCCCATTCCGAGAACAATATGTTCACCTTCTTCAATGTCTGTGGCGGCATCAAGTTCAGCCTTTCGCGTAGCGACATCCAGAAGATTACCTTCAAGGGCAACAACGAGGAAGTCCTGGCAGGAAAGGTTGCTCTTACGATGTCAAGTGATTTGCCCGCCGTATCAAGCGTTGTGTCCGGGGAAAAGACTATAACTCTGACCCCGAAGACGGGTTCGACCTTCGCCTCCGGCGTGTATTACTACATCATCTGCCTCCCTGTCGAGATGGCCGGAGGATTCACGATGACCTTCGAAACCGAAACCCAACTCGGCACATTCGAGTACACGGCCAAGGCGGTGACTACCAAACGAAGCATATTCAGCAAGAAGGACAACATTGACAGCTATGCGACGTTCAACGGCAAGTCTTCCATAACCAATCTATCTGCATCCGGCACCGCGAATTGCTACATAGTATCTGCCGAGGGAGATTATAAATTCGATGCGACCGTCAAGGGCGAATCCACCGAGTCCGTCGGAACCCCGGTTTCCGCCGAGGTTGTCTGGGAATCCTTCGGCACATCCACCACTCCCAATGTCGGGGATCTTGTCAGCAGTGTGAGCCTTGATGGCGGTTATGTGTATTTCACTGCATCAGCCTTGAAGGGCAACGCCTTGATTGCCGTGAAAAATTCCGACGATACGATTCTCTGGAGTTGGCACATATGGATGACCGATGCCCCTGTAGAGCAGGTTTACAACAACAACGCCGGCACTATGATGGACCGCAACCTCGGCGCAACGAGCGCCACCCCCGGCGACGTCGAAGCTCTAGGACTTATGTACCAGTGGGGGCGGAAGGATCCGTTCCTGGGCCCTAGCAGCATCTCTGCAAACACTACGGCGCAATCCACCATCACATGGCCATCCTATGCAAACTCTGATGAAACGGTCGGTACAGTAGATTACGCTATTCAGCATCCGACAACATTCATAAATTACAATTCTAGAAATTTTGACTGGTATTATACAGGCGCCACAACCTGTGACAACACTCGATGGGGAAGTGAAAAGGGCTTGTATGATCCCTGCCCTAAGGGTTGGCAGGTTCCGAATGGAAATAATACTGGTGTTTGGGCCACGGGATTTGGCGCATCAACAACTTGGTACGACACTTGGGACTCTACAAATTTAGGTATGAACTTCGGTCAGACTGATAAGACTCTAGGAACAGCATCAGACATTTGGTATCCAGCATCCGGCTACAGAGGGAAAGACGGTTCTCTTGATAATGTAGGTGTTGATGGAAATTATTGGTCATGTACACCCGATGGCACTTCTCAACGAGCATATATGCTACACTTTGAATATGGTTCCGGGAAGGTCGTACCCGATGACTACTATACACGAACAATGTGCCTTTCTGTCCGCTGTCTTAAACAATAAAACAGGAAATTCATCGTAATATGGAGAGGACTAAGTGTACATTATATGCCATATCCCCGTGTGAAGATGGTAAGGCAAGTTACGATGACAATAAATTCTGCTTCCATTTCAAACCGGACGTATCCTCCTTTGAGGATACTGCAGTTCTACATATCGATGAATACGAGAAATTATTCGGAAAGAAAAGGAATAGCACAAATGCCTTTTGCAAGCGCTTGTCTGTTGTCAAGATAACCTATATGGATGACAATGGCCGCAAGTGGTCTGTATATAGGAAATTCCGCCCAAGTTATATGAATCAGAGCAAAGGAAAGGTTGCGGTGTCTTACCATACCCTCCTGTTTCTAAAGGACGAGGAAGGGTCAATCCTTGGCAAAGATGTGTCAATTCAGAAAAGTAATTTTATAAACTTCTATCTGACGCATCCAAACGAGGTTGTACAAATATCTCTCGTCCTTGCACTTTGGTCACTGGTCCTTGGTATATTATCGATAATCCTTTCGTTAATATAAGGAAGTTTTGAGCCAACACGCAAATTCAAAATCCCAATCAGCAGACCATCAACTGATTGGGATTTTCTATAGTGCGCGAGATGAGACTAATACTCGCATAGCTTTTGCCCCAGGTCGGGGCGAGAACGACTCATCTTGACAACGAAATGTTTAATCCGACGGCCTGTGAAATCATAAGGAAAGTTGAGAGTTGCATATCAGTTTCTCCCTTTTCCAATTGGGCGATATACTAAAGCATCATTGCAGCACAAGCCCGCCTGATTGCTGAGAAGCGGCCGGAAAGATTAGCACCTTTTTTTGCTATCTGCAGGCTATAAGATGACTGCATATTAACGAGCATCTCGGCGCTTATATTCAAAGCGGCTTCAAAAAGAAGGGCAGTTTCTGCCGTGATGTTGCGTTTGCAGTTCAGTATCTCATTGAGCATTGTATACGAAATACCGATAACCTCGGACAATTTCTTTTGAGAAATGCCTCTGGACTCTATCTCGTCCTTTATCAATTCGCCGGGATGAACCGGAATATATGGATTTATCAGCCTTGCCATTTCCTATTTATAGTGATTCGTTATGTCTTCCAATGTACAAATGGTGATTTCAAATTCATCACCCGCCCTGTCTACTGTAAATTCAAGCCTATATTGTTTATCTATTCTAACCGATGAGATGCCGGCTTTATCTCCACTCAAAACCTCATAATTCAAGGAGTTCAATGGATATAATGCTTCAATGCTCGGGGCATGCTGCAATGTGGATACCCTCAACGTATATTTCTTGATGACCTGAGGCTGATATCTGTGATGCTTGTCCGAGCACTTCCCGGTCTCATACAACTCTCTCAAATACCCTTTACCGAACTTCACGATCATTTCCTTGTGTTTACTTGTGCAAAGATAGAAAAAATTTCTATGATTCACTAAAAAAGTGAATTATTGCAGGCATTCTGTTTGATTTCTAAATAAAAAACCAGACAGATGAGACAACTGTCTGGCATTTCCTTCGGTGCGCGAGATGAGACTAATACTCGCATAGCTTTTGCCCCAGGTCGGGGCGAGAACGACTCATCTTGACAACGAAATGTTTAATCCGACGGCCTGTGAAATCATAAGGAAAGTTGAGAGTTGCATATCAGTTTCTCCCTTTTCCAATTGGGCGATATACTAAAGCATCATTGCAGCACAAGCCCGCCTGATTGCTGAGAAGCGGCCGGAAAGATTAGCACCTTTTTTTGCTATCTGCAGGCTATAAGATGACTGCATATTAACGAGCATCTCGGCGCTTATATTCAAAGCGGCTTCAAAAAGAAGGGCAGTTTCTGCCGTGATGTTGCGTTTGCAGTTCAGTATCTCATTGAGCATTGTATACGAAATACCGATAACCTCGGACAATTTCTTTTGAGAAATGCCTCTGGACTCTATCTCGTCCTTTATCAATTCGCCGGGATGAACCGGAATATATGGATTTATCAGCCTTGCCATTTCCTATTTATAGTGATTCGTTATGTCTTCCAATGTACAAATGGTGATTTCAAATTCATCACCCGCCCTGTCTACTGTAAATTCAAGCCTATATTGTTTATCTATTCTAACCGATGAGATGCCGGCTTTATCTCCACTCAAAACCTCATAATTCAAGGAGTTCAATGGATATAATGCTTCAATGCTCGGGGCATGCTGCAATGTGGATACCCTCAACGTATATTTCTTGATGACCTGAGGCTGATATCTGTGATGCTTGTCCGAGCACTTCCCGGTCTCATACAACTCTCTCAAATACCCTTTACCGAACTTCACGATCATTTCCTTGTGTTTACTTGTGCAAAGATAGAAAAAATTTCTATGATTCACTAAAAAAGTGAATTATTGCAGGCATTCTGTTTGATTTCTAAATAAAAAACCAGACAGATGAGTACAACTGTCTGGCATTTCCTTCGGTGCGCGAGATGAGACTCGAACTCACACAGGTTTTACCCCACTAGCTCCTGAAAC
>R18__coassemble_1388_pt1 | contig 33189 bp, 25 predicted proteins | sample R18__metabat2_high_PE_009 | metagenome-assembled genome bin R18
AACGAGACCTACGGCAACGTCTATCTGACCGACGGCACCAACGACCTCTATGTCTATGGTGTGTATCCCGGCTACGGCGCCACCGGCGACGACCGCAAGAACTTCCTTGCCACCGCCGGCATCGAGGTCGGCGACGAACTCACGATGATCGGCTACAAGACCACTTGGGACAGCGTCGTCGAACTCTGCGGCGGTATCTACTTCAGCCACGAGAAGGGCGTCAGCGGCCCCAAGTTCGGAGTTGAAAAGACTTCCATCACCGTCGAGAACACCGCCACCACCGCCACCATTGGCGTCACCGGCGATGTCGAGTGGAAAGTCACCTGCCCCGACGGCTCCGGCCTGACCGCCGATCCCGAATCCGGCACCGGCGCCGCCGAGGTTGTCGTCACCCTCCCTGCAAACGAGACCGCCGACCCCGTCGAGTACGTCGTCAAGATCTCCACCGAAGCCGAAGTCGACGTCAAGGAGATCGAGGTGACCATCAAGCACCAGGGCAAGGATATTTCCTACAGCACCATCGCCGAGCTCTGCGCACTTGCAACCAGCACCGAGGAACCCTTCGAGCTTTATGTCAAGGACGCCCTCATCACCTATGTGAACGGCAACAACGCCTTCATCGAGGACGAGACCGCAGGTGTCCAGCTTTATCAGTCCGGCCACACCCTGACCGCCGGCAATAAGATCACCGGCAAAATCTCCGGCAAGATCAAGCTCTACCAGAACTTCGCCGAGATGACTTCCCTCGATGTCACCGCCGCCACCCTTACAGAGGCCAGCGTGACTCCCACCGTCGCCACCATCGCCGAGATGCTTGCCGACTACGGCAAGTACATCAACAAGTACATCAAGGTGGAAGGTGTGACCGTGACCAAGACCTGCAAGGGCAGCAGCGCCCTTTCCGAGCGTCAGGGCAACATGAAGCAGGGCGAGTCCGAGATGATGCTCTACGCCCAGATCAAGCAGGATCTCGAGGTTCCCGAGGGCTGGGTCGGCGACGTGGTCGGCATTCCCACCCAGTATAAGTCCACTTATGAGTTCGGTCTCTGGAGCCAGGATGACTTCACCAAGACCGGTCAGGCCACCGTGAACGGGAAGATCACTATGCCCGAGACCAAGACCATCAAGGTTGGTGAGAACTTCGAGCTCGGCGCAACCGTCAACTCCGGCGCCACCATCAGCTACTCTTCCGACAACGAGGCAGTCGCCACCGTCGACCAGACCGGCAAGGTGACCGCAGTTGCCGAAGGCACCGCCACCATCACCGCCAGCGCTCCCGCCGTCGAGGGCTTCACCGCCGCCGAGGCCACCTGCGTCGTGACCGTGGAGGGAGATGCCAATCCCAACATTGTTTTCGAGGAGTCTTTCGAAGGCAACAGTTGGAAAACTGCAGGAAGTGACGGCAGTACGAAACTTACCTCCGATGATCTCCCTAATTTCACCGATTTGAACAATATATATTGGGCAAGACCGGAACTTGGCGGAGTGAAGTTCGGCACCGGTTCCAAAACCGGAGCGATGACCGCCAAGGATCTCGACCTGAGCAAGGGTGCGTTCACCATCAAGTTTACCGCCGGCTCTTACAGCACGAGCGAAGGTGCTTTCAAAGTCACCTGCGGAGATGTCGTGAAGGAATATGACCTCACCAATAGTGGTGCAGACAACAAGGTGATGACCGAGTACACCATCGATTGCGAGGCTTCTACCGCCACCACCGTCACCTTCGAGACCACTTCCAAGCGTGCCTATCTGAACCACATCATCATCGAGTACAAGTAAACCCGATAATCTTCAAAAGTTGCACAGCCGCGACTCAGTCGTGACTGTGCAATTTTTCGCTTTGCATAGTCGCAAGATTATTCCTAACTTTGTAGTCTGTGCGCGAGTGCGCGCGCGTATATGTATTGATACAAACATAATATAACACTTATGAAATTCAAAGCATTTCTCATTGCGGCCGCCGCTCTTGCGTGCTTCGCGTCCTGCCAGAAAGCGGCCACGACGACCGAAGACCTCGGCGACCCCAGTATCGACCTCAGCACCGAGTCTCTCAACTTCACCCAGGATGCCGGAGAGCAGACAATCACCGTAACCTCATCCCGCGCCTGGAAGGTCCAGGGGCTGGCCGACTGGGTATCCGTGACCCCCGCCTCGGGCGAGGCATCTGCCAAGGCACAAAGCGTGACAGTCGCAGTCCTGGCCAACACCGAAATGGACCGCAACGTGACCCTCACCTTCACCTGCGGCATCGAAAAGGCCTATCTCAGGGTCTCCCAGGCAGGCCCCGGCGGAGTGGATGACGGCATCAGCACCGTTGCCGAGGTAATCGACGAAGGCGACGAAGAGAAACTCTACACCCTTAAGGGCACGGTTTCCAGGTTCAACGCAACCTACTGCTCCTTCGACCTCACCGACGAGACCGGCACCATCTACGTTTACAGCGTCACCGCCACCACCAAGGAGGAATATGCCGGCTTGCTCGCCAACGGCGACGTCGTGACCATCGAGGGCAACTATACCTTCTACGAGTCCAAGAGCCAGCACGAAATCGTCAACGCCGAGATTGTCGAGTGGACCCAGGGCCAGAAGCCCGAAGCCACCGACGTGACCCTCGCCGAATTCCTTGACGCCGAAGAAGGCGGATACTACCGCATCAGCGGCACCATCACCGACCGCATCAACACCACCTACGGCAACTTCAACATCAGCGACGGCACCAACACCGTGTATGTTTACGGCGCCACCAACCACGCCAACTGGACGGAGAAGATTGCGGCCGGCAACGTGGCGACCCTCGTCGGCGAGAAATACAATTACGAAAAGGACGGCAACGTGACCATTGAACTGATCAATGCCACTATTGAGGACATCACCGGCGACAACGGCGGCGGAGACGATCCCATCAGCGGCGGAGACGGCGAGGAAATGGAAGGCGAGAACCTCCTTGCCGACTACAACCCCGGATTCGAGACCTGGGACGGCGAGAGCCTCGACGCCTGCTGGCAGTTCACAAGCGGCAGCGCCACGGTGAAGAAATCGGCCGATGCCCACTCCGGCAGCTATGCCGCAGAGGTCTGCGGAGCCACCTCCAACAAGCGCCTTATGTCGCAGGAATACTGCCTCAAGGCCGGCACCTATCAGATTAAGGTATGGTGCAAGGGCTCGGGTTACATCCGCCTTGGTTACGCCAAGCTCACCAACCACATTGTGGCCGATACCAGCAACGACTACGTCTATCTGTCCGACGCCCGGCAGTGCAGCGGCGAGTGGACCAAGATCTGGGACGAGTTCACCCTCAGCCAGGACACCAACGTCAGTTTCATAATACTCAACAACAAGAAGAGCAGCGGAGAGTCCATCTTCGTGGACGACGTTGAAATAGTCACCGAAGGCGGCGCCCTGAGCCTTCCCGAAGGCGGTGGCGACGACCCCGGACTCACCGTTCCCTTCGAACAGATGGACGCTTCGAACGTGAAGGAGGGCAAGTATGTCATCTCCTACATCAACAACAACTCCACTTGGGTGATGAAGGCCGAGGTCAAGTCCAGCTACTATGTGACTGCCGAGGAATTCGACCTCACCGGCGGCAACATCCCTTCAGACGAGTGCGTCTTCACGGTGGCGAAGTCCGGCGACGGCTACACCATCAAAACCTACGAGGGCAAATATATGGGCATAACCATCAGCGGGACCCACTATAATCTCGTTCCCAACCTGAGCGATCCTTATGTCTGGAGTTTTGCCGCAGTGGATGGCGGAATAGTCGCTACCGGCGCCAATTCCGATTCATACTTCCTGTCCTACAACACCGGATACACGGAGTTCACTACCTCCACCAACCAGAAATACGCTCCCCAATATTATTACGTCGGAGAATAAATGAACCTCACCCCCAACGTCAGGCTTTTCGCAGCGGCGGCCCTGGTGGCTGCCGCCGCGGCGCTTGCGTCCTGCGGAAAATCCGAGCCCGAAGCCGCGGAGAGCGTGGCTGTATCAATAGTCTCGGCCACGGCATCGGCCTCCGAAGGCTCGCAGTTCGTCACCGTCACCGCAACTGGCGGCTGGACCCTCTCCCTTGAGGGGGGCGAGCTTTGGGCGAGCCTCAGCAAGACCTCCGGCTCCGGCTCCGGCAACTCCGTCCTCAAATGGTCGGCGAACGGGTCGGAAGAATCCCGCAGCCTCACCGTCTGCATTTCATCCTCGTCGGGAAGCGCCAAGGCCTCCTGCCTCTTCACCCAGGAGGGGAAGGTCAACGGAGGGAAGACCGACGATGACGTCGAACTCCGCTCCGACCCCGTGGCCTCGTGGCTGGAACTCCCCGACGTGCCGCAGGGCCTGTACTTCATCACCCACGAAATGACGGCCGGCAAATACAACGGCAGAGGCTTTTCCTTTGCCCTGAACCCTGAAGCCCTGGTGGCGGAATGGGTGGCCTATCCCCTGAACAAGACCCTCATCGGCAGCGGCTCCCGCACCAACGACTGGGGTCTGGACCCCAAGGTCCCCAAGCAGTACCAGGCCGTGCTCTACCGCGGCTTCGGCAGTTCCAGCAACGGGGAATGGTTCGAAAGGGGGCACCAGCTCCCCAGCGCCGACCGCCTCTCCCCGGAGACCAACCGCCAGACCTTCTACGGCACCAATATGACCCCGCAAAGAGGCTCTCTGAACGAGCACGCCTGGGCCTCGCTGGAGGGAATGGTCCGCAACTGGGCCTACAACTTCGACACCCTTTACGTAGTCACCGGATGCAGCCTGGAGGGCAGCACCGACTGGGCCCTGGACAACGAGGGCAAGAAGGTGACGGTGCCCACGGGCTACTTCAAGGCCCTTCTGGGCTACAAGAAGAACGGCACCATCGGCATAACCCCCTCCACGGGCGGCTACACCTCGATAGGCTTCTGGTTCGACCACACGGGCTACGACGACAACCAGGTGATGCAGCAGTCGATGACCGTGGCCGAACTGGAACGGAAAACCGGCTTCGACTTCTTCACCAACCTCCCGGCCCTCATAGGCAAGGAAACGGCCGACGAAGTAGAAAGCACTTTGGACAGCTGGTGGAAATGACATCAACACACGCAGTATGAAGAAACTTACAATATTGCTCGCGGCCCTGTCCCTTCTCGCGGCCGGCGCTGCCGCCCAGACCCGCAACTACATAATCGGGTACTATAACCTCGAGAACCTCTTCGACATCTACGACGACCCCGCCAAGAACGACGAGGAGTTCCTGCCCGAAGGCAAGAACAAGTGGACGCAGGAGAAGTACGAGAAGAAGATAAGCAACATGGCGCGCGTGATCCGGGAGATGCGCAACGACAACGGCCGCTACCATACCATCCTGGGCGTGAGCGAGATAGAGAACAGGCTCGTGCTCGAGGATCTGGTGAGCGACCCCCAGATTGCCGACGCCAACTTCCAGATAGTGCACTACGACGGCCCCGACCGCCGCGGCATCGACGTGGCCCTTCTCTACAAGCCGGAGCAGTTCACCTACCTCGATTCCGAGAGCATCCCCTACAACTTCGAGGGCACGAAGGTGGAAATCACCCTCGACCAGGCCGAGCAGGACAACTTCCGCACGCGCGACGTTCTGATGGTCCACGGCCTCATCGACGGCGAGCACTTCGCCTTCTACGTGCTGCACCAGCCTTCCCGCATAGGCGGCAAGGGCACCGACCTCCGCAGCAGGATGTCGGAAATAGCCTACAACCACTCCCGCCTTATGGAGGAGCGCTACCCCGGCATCAAGATAGTCGTGATGGGCGATATGAACGACAACCCCACCGACGAGAGCCAGACCGTGTGGCTCCACGGGCGCGAGACCATAGAGGAGATGACCCCGGAAGACTTCTTCTGCCCCTACATCGCGATGCTCAAGGACGGCTACGGGTCCCTTGCCTACCAGAACGAGTGGAACATCTATGACATAGAGCAGGTGAACTACAACCTCGCGGCAGCGCCGCAGGGCGGGCTCCGCATCACCCCTCTGGTGAAGAACAAATACTACGGCCGCGTGTTCAAGAAGCCCTTTATGACCCAGCAGTCGGGCCAGTACAAGGGCCAGCCCTTCCGCACCTTCAGCAACGGGGCATTCATCGGCGGATACTCAGACCATTATCCCACGTATATACTTATCAGCAAATGAGAAAAGCATTGATTATGGCAGCGGCCCTCCTGTTGACGGCCGCGGCCGCCTTTGCCCAGCATATCCCCACCGGCGCCATCAAGGCCTCGGTTGTGAACCGCGCCGGCCGCGAGCCCATCGCCGGGGCCACCGTGGAACTGCTTCAGGGCGGGCAGAAGGTGGCGGAATCCAAGGTCGGCTCCGACGGCCGCTTCCTTTTCGAGGAGGTGGAGAACGGCAACTACAGCCTTATGGTCAAGGCCCCCGGCTTCACTGAGACCCAGGTCAACGTGACCGTGGAGAAGGGCCTCGTGCGCGACCTTATGTTCGTGACGATGACCCAGGCCAGCCAGGTTGCGGAGATCGACGACTCCAGCTTCGCGGAATTCGACCTCGACGACTCCGGCTACACCGACACCCCCACCATCCTCTTCGCCGCCAACGACGTGTTCACCAACATCGCAGGCTACGGATTCAGCGCGATCCGCTTCAAGAACCGCGGCTACAATTCCGAGACCCAGAAGGTCCTGCTGGCCGGAGTGGAGATGAACGACGCAATCACCGGATATTCGCCCTACTCGCTGTGGAGCGGCCTCAACGAGGCTATGCGCAGCAAGGAGAGCACGATAGGCCTCGAGGCCAGCGACGTGAGCGCCGGCGGCTTCAACGGCGTGACCAACGTGGCCGCCGTCCCGAGCAGCGTGAGGCCCGGATGGCGCTTCAGCGTGCTCACCAACAGCGCCCTCTACCGCCTGCGCGTAATGGCCAATTATGCCAGCGGCCAGCTCGACAACGGCTGGAGCTATGCCTTCAACGCCAGCATCCGCGCCGGCGGCAACGACTGGGTGCAGGGCGTGTACTACCGCAACTTCGCCTTCTACGGCGGCGTGGAGAAGAAAATCAACGACGAGCACCGCCTCGCCCTCTTCGCCTTCGTGACCCCCGGCGAGAGGGGAGCGCAGAACGCCAGCACACAGGAGGTCTATGACCTGATGGGCGACAATATGTACAACTCCAACTGGGGCTACCAGAACGGCAAGGTCCGCAACGCCCGCGTGCGCAAGACCTTCGAGCCCGTGGTCGCTCTCAAGTACGACTTCACCCCTTCCGACGCCTTCAAGGCAGCGGCAACCCTGCTCTGGCGCGGCGGCTCCAACGGCTACACCGCCCTCGACTGGTACGACGCGATGGACCCCCGTCCCGACTACTACCGCAACCTCCCCAGCTACTCCTACCTGGAGGATGAGGACTACAACCGCTCCAATGACGAGAAGGCCGCCTGGGCCACCGAGCAGTGGAATCCCAACTATTCTTCCTACGCCAACTACCAGCACATTGACTGGGACCGCCTCTACAACGTGAATCAGAACCAGGCCGACGGGCGCAGCAAATACGCCCTGGAAGAGAGGCACGTGGACCAGAACGACCTCAACCTCGCCGTCAACTTCAAGTGGCGCCCCGCCGACCTCTTCACCCTTACCGGCGGCCTGAGCGGCAAAATAAACAAGACCGAGAACTACAAGAAGATAGCCGACCTCCTCGGAGGCGAGTATTACCTGAACGTGGACCAGTTCGCCGAGCGCGACTTCGCCTCCGACGAGACCAAGATCCAGAACGACCTCGACTACTACCTCGCCCACGGCTCCGCCGAGAAAATCACCAAGGGCGGCAAGTACGGCTACGACTACTATGCCCAGATACGCAAGGCAAAGGGCTGGGCAAACGGCCAGTTCAGCCTCGGCGGATTCAGCGCGAACCTCGCGGCCACAGTGGGTTACGAGAGTTTCTGGAGAGAAGGCCTGATGCGAAAGGGCCTCTTCCCCGACAACTCCAAGGGAAAGTCCGAGGTGAGCCGCTTCCTCACCTATTCCGGCAAGCTCGGCCTGCAGTACGTGATAAAGGGAGGGCACCGGTTCGCCGCCAACGTCGGCTACTTCAACGACGCCCCCACCTTCAGCCAGGCCTTCATCTCGGCCCGCACCCGCAACGACCTGGTTGACGGGCTGACCACCGTCAAGACCTTCAGCGCCGACCTTACCTATCAGTACAGCAATGCCGGCTACAACGCCCGCGTGACGGGATACTACACCACCATCAAGGACCAGACCGACGTGATGAGCTTCTACGACGACAGCCAGCAGAGCTTCACCAACTTCGCGATGACCGGCATCGACCAGCGCCACGTCGGAGTGGAACTCGGCGTTAAGGTGCCCCTCTTCGTGGAGGGCCTTTCCGCGAGCGGAGTCCTCAGCTGGGGCGAATATGTTTACACCAGCGACCCCCATATGGTCCAGACCGTGGACAACAGCGCCGAGATAATCCGCGACGAGACCGTCCCCTACTGGCGGCAGCATCCCGTTTACAAGGTGCTTTCGGTCAGTTCCGACGGCACCAAGGTCTATGACTCCGACGCCAACGGCTACATAGTGGACCACTATCAGAAGCACTATGTGCCAAGCACCCCTCAGCTGGCTTCCGAGATAGCCCTCAACTACAGGACCAGGAGCTACTGGTTCTTCGAGCTCAACGCTCAGTACTTTGCCAAGAGCTACCTCGATATGAACCCGCTGTACCGCACCGAGTTCGCCTGCAGCGGCGGCGACGGCGTGACCTCGCCCTCCGAGATAGAGTATATGGCCGCCCAGGAGGAGTTCGACCCCGCGTTCCTGCTGAACTGCAGCCTCGGAAAGAGCTGGTACATCAACCGCAAGTACAACTTCGGCTTCAGCCTGGAGGTCAAGAACATGCTCAACGACCGCGGCGTGAAGACCGGCGGCTACGAGCAGACCCGCCTCATCAAGAGCGCCGGGAAGGACCGCTACTACCGCTTCGACCCCAAGTACTTCTATATGTGCGGAACCAATTATATGTTGAACCTCTATTTCAGATTCTAAGCTTATGAAAAAGTCAGTTTTCTTTGCAGCGGCGCTGCTCTGCCTGGCGTCCTGCCAGTCTCTGAAGGAGGAATTCCAGCCCGTCTTCACCGGGGAGTATTCCGAGCCGGCGATGTATGAGTACTACACCGACTCCGACTTCTCCGGAAAGATAATCACCATAGCCGAGCTCGCCAAGGAGTACAGCCCCGGCAAGCCCTACGAGATGCCCGGCGACCACGACGCCCTTGCCGGCAAGTACATAGCCGGCCGCGTGAGCACCACCGACAAGCCCGGCAACTTCTACAAGAGCTTCTACATCCAGGACGAAACCGGCGGAATTGAGATAAAGATAGGAAAGAACGGCCTCTACAACGACTATCTGCCCGGGCAGAAGGTTTATGTGAAGCTGGACGGCCTGACCCTCGGAATGTACGGCTACAAGACAGGCAATTTCGGCGGAATGGGAATGACGCAGATAGGCTTCAGCGACCCTTCCGGCGAGTACGAGACCTCCTATATGGAGATTGCGTTCCTCATCGACAGGCACGTTCTGCGCGGTGACCCCGACGACATTCAGGAGGTTCAGCCCGTGGAACTTACTGAATCGATGCTCCCCAACCCCCAGACCGCAACCCAGGCCAGGAACAAGTACGTGGGCGCACTTGTGACCCTCAAGGGCCTGAAGTATGCCGACGAGACCTTCGTCCTGCTCTATCTCGACTCCAACAAGGACAAGAAGTCCGGCACCAACCGCGTGTTCCTCTCCGACAGCAACGGCTGCACCAAATACGGCACCGGCCACGGCATAACCACCTGGGCAATGAGCAAGACCAAGATGACCGAGCATCTGCTTGCGGGCGACTGGGACGACGCCGAAGTGGCCTCGGGCAGCGTCTATCTTCTCAAGGAAGACGGCTCCCACACCACCCTGGGAGACCTTCGCGGCGACGGGTCCTATCCCGGCGTTGAAAAGGCCGCGTACAGCGTGAGCCAGTACTTCAAGATGGGCTCCACCGAGATCCAGATCCGCACCAGCGGCTACAGCAAATTCTCCGACAGCGAGATTCCCGCCGAGGTGCTGAGCGGTGCGAAAACCCTGGACGTGACCGGCATCCTCACCCTCTACCAGGGCAGCATTCAATTCACAGTCAACAATATAAGCGACTTTGTCGTGGACGGCAAACCTCTCGAATAATGAAAAAGATATTGGTAATGGCAATTTTGGCCGCGGCAGCTTGTTCCTGCCATCAGAACCCCTTCCTTGCCGAATGGGACACCCCCTACGGCATCCCTCCCTTCGACAAGATCCGGAACTCCGACTATATGCCGGCCGTGCTCGAGGGAATAAAGCAGCACGACGCCGAGATTCAGGCGATAGTCTCCAACCCCGAGGCCCCCAGCTTCGAGAACACCATCGAGGCCTATGACCGCAGCGGAATGATTCTGGACCGCGTTGGCTCGGTGCTCTTCAACGTGAGCGAGTCCGACGCCACCGACGAGATCAACGCCATCGTGGAGGAGGCGATGCCCCTGGTGTCGCAGCACTCCGACGACGTGATGATGAACTCGGCCCTCTTCGAAAGGGTCAAGGCCGTGTATGAAGCCGACCAGAGCGGCCTTGACCGCGAGCAGCAGATGCTTCTCAAGGGTCTGTACGACGGTTTCGTGAAGAACGGCGTGGGCCTTCCCGCAGAGCAGCAGGCCCGCCTCAAGGAAATCAATACCGAACTCTCCGGCCTTGCCCTGACCTTCGGCAACAACCTCCTTGCCGAGAGCAACGCCTACAAGGCCGAAATCGGCGCCTCCGTGGCCAACTACTACGATATGATGGCCGCCGAGCCCGACCGCGCCCAGCGCGAGAAGATGTTCCGCCTGTATTCCCACAGGGCTTCAAACGGAGGCGACAACGACAACAAGGCCGTGGTCCTGCGCACTATGGAACTCCGCATCGAGAAAGCCCGCATCCTGGGCTACGGGAATCCCGCGCAGATGATACTCGAAGACAAGATGGCCGGCGACCCCGCCACCGTCGATGCCTTCCTTCAGAACATAATGGACGCCGCGATGAAGCGTGCCCGCGAGGAAGTTGCCGATATGCAGAAGCTTATGGATGAAGATGCCGCCGCCGGCATCGTTCCTTCCGGCAGCCGTATCGAGCCCTGGGACTATATGTACTACGCAGAGCGCGTGCGCAAGGCCCGCTATGACCTCGACGAGTCGGAGGTGATGCAGTACTTCAAGATGGAGAACGTGCGCGCCGGCGTGTTCGGCAACGCCTCGAAGCTCTACGGCCTGCAGTTCGAGGAGATCGGCGGCGTGGCCCTCTACAACCCCGAGTGCGAAGCCTTCAAGGTGACCGACGCCGACGGCTCCCTCATCGGCATAATCATAACCGACTATTATCCGCGCGACACCAAGCGCGCCGGCGCGTGGATGACCAACTTCGCGGGCCAGTACAAGAAGGCCGACGGCACCGACGTGCGTCCCGTCATCGTGAACGTGGGCAACTTCAACAAGCCCACCGACGGCAAGCCCGCCCTCCTGAACATCGACCAGGTGGAAACTATGTTCCACGAGTTCGGCCACGCCCTGCACGGTCTTCTCAGCCAGTGCAGCTACAGGAGCGTGAGCGGCACTTCGGTAAAGCGCGACTTCGTGGAGCTCCCCAGCCAGATTAACGAGAACTGGGCCTTCCAGCCCGAGGTCCTGGCCACCTACGCAAAGCACTGGCAGACCGGCGAGGTCATCCCCCAGAGCCTCGTCGACAAGGTCCAGGCGGCCGCAAACTTCAACCAGGGCTTTACCACCGGCGAGCTCACCGCTGCCTCCATCCTCGATATGAAGTGGCACGAACTCAGCTCCGTCGAGGGCGTGGACGTGGATTTCTTCGAGGCCAAGGCCTGCGAGGAGATGGGCCTCATAGGGGAGATAATCCCCCGTTACCGCAGCACCTACTTCAACCATATCTTCGGTTCAAGCGGCTACAGCGCGGGCTATTACAGCTATCTGTGGGCCGAAGTCCTGGACAAGGACGCCTTTGAGCTCTTTATGCAGAAGGGCATCTTCGACAAGGAGACCGCGATGAGCTTCCGCCGCAATGTCCTTGAGATGGGCGGCAGCGAGGAGCCTATGACCCTGTACAAACGCTTCCGCGGAGCCGACCCCGATTCCGGAGCGCTCCTGCGTGCAAGGGGACTGAACTAGAGATTCAGATTTTTCTGAAGGCGATGCAGGCATTGTGGCCTCCAAAGCCGAAACTGTCGGAGATTCCGACGCTGACATCAGCCTTGACGGCCCTGTTCGGAGTGTAGTCCAAATCGCACTCCGGATCTGGGTCGTCAAGATTTATGGTGGGGGGCACTACGCCTTCCTTGATGGCCAGAATCGTTGCGATGGCCTCGGCGGCGCCGGTGGCCCCGAACATATGGCCGTGCATCGACTTCGTGCTGCTGATATGGGCCTTGTAGGCCGCGGGCCCGAGGGCCAGCTTGTATGCCGCGGTCTCGGTCACGTCGTTGAGGTGGGTGCCGGTGCCGTGGGCGTTTATGTAGAGATTGTCCTTTTCGGGGTCGAAGCCGGCCTGGTCGAGGGCCTGCCTGATGCACTCCGCCTGGGTGGTGCCGTCGGGCCTGGGGGCCGTGGCGTGATAGGCGTCGCAGGTCGAGCCGTAGCCCACCACCTCGGCGTAGATATGGGCTCCGCGGGCCACGGCGTGCTCATATTCCTCGAGAATCAGCACACCCGATCCGTCGGCCATCACGAACCCTCCGCGGTTGGCGTTGAAGGGCAGGCAGGCACGCTGGGGGTCCTCCGCCCTGGTCAGGGCCTTGGCGTTGGCAAAGCCGGCCAGGCCGATGGGAATGGTGCAGTGGTCGCTGCCTCCGGCTATCACGGCGTCGGCATAGCCGTGCCTGATGCTGCGGTAGGCCTCTCCGATGGAGTGGGTGGAGGTGGCGCAGGCGGTGACGACGTTGATGCAGGAACCCCTGGCGTTGAACTTGATTGCAATCTGGCCTCCGGCCATATCGCTTATCATCGTGGGGACGAAGTTGGGCGACACCCACTGCCCGGTGGGATCCTCGACCATCTTCTCGATCTCGCGCTGAATGGTCTGGAAGCCTCCTATTCCGGAACTTACGTAGGTTGCGAGCCTGCCGGGTTCGATGTTCTCTCCCGACACGAGGCCCGAATCCCGCATCGCCTGCCAGGCCGAGGCCATCGCGTAGATGGTGAAGAGGTCCTGCTTGCGCACGAACGGCCTGTCCATCCCGTACTGTGCGGGGTCGAAGTCGCGGATCTTTCCGCCTATCTTCACGGGGAGCCCGTCGGTGCTGAATTCCGTTATCGTGCTGATTCCGCACACTCCGTTCACCAGACTCTCCCAGAAAGTCTTCACGTCATTTCCTATGCAGGAGAGCACTCCGAGGCCGGTCACCACTACTCGTTTTTCCATATCTGTCGTTTTTTAAGTTAGACAAAGGTACTAATTTTTCTTATATTTGCATTCTTGAAGGAGCAGGTACGATGTTTTCGATATATGACCAGTTGCCGAGATACCTCCTCGGAAAGCAGCAGCTCACCGCCACGGTTATGTGCACGGTGCTCTTCAGCCTGGCCTTTATGCTCTTCAGCATCCCCTTCTCCGACAACGCCTGGTTCAGGCTCGGCCACGACCAGGCCTTCCTCTTCACCCTGACCTTCTTCCTGATGGCCGCCCTTACCGTGTGCATCAGCAAGAGGGCGATGTACTCCAGGCGCTCCGACCTCAGCTTCACCTACCTCAAATACATAGTCTGGGACCTGGCCGAGGCCGTGGCCATCAGCGTCCTGTACGCCTTCTTCACCGTGGAGGGCAACAAGTTCGGGATTCTGGCGGAGAAGCAGGACTTCGAGACCCTGTTCCTGAGCGCCCTGCTCTACACTTCGATATCACTGGGAGTGCCGTATGTGGTGATGGCGCAGTACTTCGCACTCGAGGAGAAGAACAACACCATACGCGTGCTCAACTACGGCAATGTGGTGACCGACGAGGAGCTCCAGCCCCACGAGGCCAGCCGCATCACCCTCTTCGACAACAACGGAGTGCTCAAGTTCAGCATCCACCCCGAAAACCTTTACTACATCGAGTCCGACGACAACTACATCAAGGTGTGGTATTCCGACGCCGCCGGCGAGACCAAGCAATATATGCTCCGCTGCCGCCTCAAGACAATAGAAGACAGCTTCACCGAGGCCGGCCTCGTGCGCTGCCACCGCAAATATGTGGTGAACATCTCCAGGGTGGCGGTGCTCAAGTCGGAAAAGGATGGCTACGTCGTCCATCTCGACATCCCCGGCTCGGAACCCATCCCCGTTTCAAAAACCTACGAGCAGGCCGTGCTGGCCCGCTTCAATTCCAGATAGATATGTGGCAAAGAATCCAAACCCTTTTTCTCGCAATCTCCACGGCCCTCGTGGCCGCGATGTTCTTCTGTTTCAAGGCAGATGAAATCACCTACACCTCTTACTGGCCCTACACGGTGTTCCTGGTGGTCATAACGCTGCTCAACCTGCTGGCCCTCGGCTGCTTCAAGTTCAGGATTTTCCAGATGCGCACGGCCGTCCTTTCGGCCATCCTTACCATCGCCTTCCAGGCCTGGCTGGTGGTCGATTTCGTCGCCACGCACAACGACGTCATCTTCCACGTGTCGGCCGTTTTCCCCTTCGCGGCCTTCATCTGTGACCTCCTGGCGGCAAGGAACATCTTCTCCGACGAACTTATGGTGCGCAGCGCCAGCCGCCTGCGCTCCTCAAAACGCAAACACTAAACACACAATACAATGCGTATCCCCGAATCTGAACTCATAATAAACGGCGACGGCTCGGTGTTCCATCTTCACATCCGTCCCGAACAGCTCTCCGACTCCGTCATCCTCGTCGGCGACCCCGGCCGCGTGGAAATGTTCCGCCCCCTTTTCTCCGAAATTGAATGTGAAGGGGCCTCCCGTGAATTCGTCTGGATGACAGGCCGCTACAACGGCAAGAGGGTCACGGTCCTGAGCACCGGCATCGGCTGCGACAACATCGACATAGTGATGACCGAGCTCGACGCCCTCGCGAACGTCGACTTCCAGACCAGGGAAGTGAAGCCCGTGCACCGCACCCTGAACATCCTCCGCATAGGCACCTGCGGCGCCATCCAGCCCGAGATTCCCCTCGGAGCCTTCATATTCTCGCACATCAGCATAGGCTGCGACGGCCTTCTGAACTGGTACGACAACCGCGACTCCATAGTTCTGCCCGACTTCGAGGAAGCCTTCAAGAAGCACGTCCAATGGGACAGGCATCTCCCCGACCCTTATTTCGTGCGCGCCGGCTCCGCTCTCATAGAGAAGTTCGCCGACTGCACCGTCAGGGGAATGACCGTTTCCGCCTCCGGCTTCTACGGCCCCCAGGGCAGGGTCGTGCGCCAGGGCCTTGCGATGCCCCATATGCTGGAGGACTTCGAGTCCTTCGAGTTCGACGGCTGGAAGATCACCAACTTCGAGATGGAGGGCTCGGCCATAGCGGGAATGGCCGCCAAGCTCGGGCACAACGCCGGAACCGTGTGCTGCGCCATAGCCCACCGATACCTCAAGGACGCCAACACCGACTACAAGCCCCGCGTGAACGAACTCGTCCGCCTCTGCCTCGACAGGCTTACAAGATAGAAGATGGACACGAGCTTTTCGGATGAACTGGCAAGGATAGTCGGCTACGCGCGCGAGGAGGCGATGCGGACCGGCCATTACGGCCTCACCCCCGACCACCTGGTCCTGGGCATTCTCAGGCACGGGTCCAACTCCGCCTGCGATGCCCTCAAGCGTCTGGGAATCAATCTGAAACAGTTTAAGGAATACATAGATTCTCAGGTCTTCCGCCCAGACCCGGTGCCCTATGCCGACGAAGGGCGCGTGGGCCTTACCCGCGGCTCGCACAGCACCCTGAACATGGCCGTGTTCGAATCTTTCAAGGCCGGGGGTTCCCACCCCGACTCGTCTCATCTGCTCCTTGCGGTGAGCCGCACGACCGGCAACGCCTCGGCCGATTTCTTCAAGGCCCGCGGCATAGGCTACAGGGAGATAGCCGGCGCGCTGCTCCTGGCTTCTCCCGCGAAGCAGGCGGGTCCGGAGGCCGTCGTCCCGGCGGCAGAGGAGATGGCCGAAGCCATCGAGGCGGAAATCCGCCGCACAATGTCCGAGGCCCCGGTCAAATCGAAGTATATAAGTTGAAAAAGTCGGAATAATTCAGTATATTTGCGTGCTTATAATGAAACTGCGAATATATGGATAACGACAACAATATTTCTGAAGAAATCCAGGAGGTCCAGCACGGTTACATCGAGCCGGTCGAGATAGACCACGAGATGCGCTCCGCCTACATCGACTACTCGATGTCGGTAATCGTGTCCCGCGCCCTCCCCGACGTGCGCGACGGCCTCAAGCCCGTGCAGCGCAGGGTCCTTTTCGGAATGGACGGCCTGGGCCTGAGCTACAGCGGCCAGACCAAGAAGTCGGCCCGTATCGTGGGTGAAGTGCTCGGTAAGTTCCATCCGCACGGCGACTCCAGCGTCTATGACGCAATGGCCCGCCTGGCCCAGAACTGGAACCAGCGCTACCCTCTGGTATGGGGCCAGGGCAACTTCGGCTCGATGGACGGCGACCCCGTTGCCGCAATGCGATACACCGAGGCCAAGCTCGCGAAGATGACCGAAGACGTCCTCGCCGACATCGACAAGGACACCGTCGACATGACCCTCAACTTCGACGACTCCCTCGAAGAGCCCACGGTCCTTCCCACCAAACTCCCCCTGCTGCTTCTCAACGGCTCCTCCGGCATAGCCGTGGGTATGGCCACCAATATGGCTCCCCACAACCTCGGCGAGTGCTGCGACGCCATCAACGCCTACATCGACAACCCCGACATCGGCGCCGAAGAGCTGATGCAGTACATCCAGGGCCCCGATTTCCCCACCGGCGGCATCATAATGGGCAGACAGGGAATAATCGACGCCTACAACACCGGCCGCGGCAAGGTCGTGGTGCGCGCCAAGACCGAGATCGAGGAATCCGACAACGGCCGCGAGACCATAGTCGTCACCGAGATACCCTATATGGTGAACAAGGCCGAGATGCTCGGCCGCATAAGCGAGATGGTCCGCGACAAGAAGATCGAGGGCATCTCCGAGATACGCGAGCTTACCAACCGCGAGGGCATACGCATCGAGTTCCTCGTGAAGAAGGAGGCCAATGCCAACGTGGTGCTCAACATGCTCTACAAGTACACGGCTCTCCAGAGCAGCTTCGCCATCAACAACGTGGCGCTCGTGGGAGGCCGCCCGCGCACCCTGAGCCTCAAGGAGATAATCGCCAATTTCGTGGACTTCCGCCACGGAGTCGTCGTGCGCCGCACCAGATTCGAGCTTGAAAAGGCCCTCAAGCGCGCCCACATCCTGGAAGGTCTGCTCAAGGCCATAGACATAATCGACGAAGTCATAGCCACAATCCGCGCCTCCCGCGGAGTCGAAGAGGCCCGCGCGGCCCTGGTCGCCAACTTCGGCTTCACCGAAATGCAGGCCGCGGCCATCGTGGAGATGCGCCTGCGCCAGCTCACCGGCCTCGAGAAGGACAAGCTCCAGGCCGAGTACGACGAGCTCGAGAAGTTCATCGCCCGCTGCCGCGAGATTCTTGCCAGCGAGGAGGAGCAGCTCAAGGTCGTCAAGGCCGAGACCTCCGAGATGAAGGCCAAGTACGGCGACCCTCGCCGCACCGAAATCAAGCCCTCCGAGGAGGAGTTCAACCCCGAGGACTTCTATGCCGACGACGACGTGGTCATCACCATCTCCCACCTCGGCTACATCAAGCGCACCAACCTCGCGGAATTCCGCACCCAGAGCCGCGGAGGCGTGGGCAGGAAGGCCAGCGCCACCAGGGACGAAGACTTCATAGAGCACATCTATGTGGCCAATATGCACAGCACGATGCTGTTCTTCACCGACAAGGGAATGTGCTACCGCCTCAAGGTCTATGAACTGCCCGAGGGTACCCGCACCTCCAAGGGCCGCGCGGTGCAGAACCTCCTCAACATAGAGGCCGACGACTCCATCAGGACCTACCTCAACATAGCCAACATAGAGGACCCCGAATACACTCAGAACCACTATGTGATGCTCGTGACCAAGAGGGGCACGGTCAAGAAGACCGGCCTTGCCGAATATTCCAACAAGCGCAGCCGCAACAAGGGCATCATCGCCATCAACATACGCGAGGACGACGAGCTTCTTGACGCCCTCCTGACCGACGGCTCGCACGAGGTGATGATAGCCGCCCGCAACGGCCGCTGCTGCCGCTTCAGCGAGGACGAGGCCAGGGCGCTCGGCCGCAATTCCAGCGGCGTGAGGGGCATCAGCATCGAGGACGACGACGAGGTCATCGGAGCCAATTCCTGCAACCCCCAGGCTCCCGATGCCGCCGAGCATACCATCCTGGTAGTCAGCGAGAACGGCTACGGCAAGCGCTCCGATCCTCAGGAGTACAGGCTCACTTCCCGCGGCGCCAAGGGCGTCAAGACCATAAACATCACCGAGAAGACTGGCCCGCTTGTTGCTATCAAGAGCGTCACCGAAGACAACGACCTGATGATAATCACCAAGTCCGGTCTTACGATCCGGATGGCCGTGTCCGAGATAAGGGTTGCCGGCCGCGCCACCCAGGGCGTCAGGCTCATCAACATCCGCGAAGGAGACTCCATCGCAGCCGTCTGCCCCGTGGCAAAGTCGGAGGAGGAGGAAGAAGCTCCCGAAGCAGTGAAAGAAACCGTAGAATAAATTATAAACACCAATAACTCGAATCGTTATGAAAAAATTGTTTCTGATTCTCGCGCTCGCCGCCTCGATGCAGGTGGCCGGTGCCCAGGTCAAGACCATCGCCGCTGCCAAGTCCGCAGCCGAGTCGGCCCAGAAGGCCGCAGACGATGCAAAGAAGGCCACCAAGTTCGCAACTTGGCTCAAACTCGGCCAGTCAATGATTGATGCTTACGGCGCTCCCCTCGGCGAAGGCTGGATAGGAGCTTCCGAGCAGGAACTCGCCCTCGTGATGAGCTCCAAGCCCCTCTCCGAGGAGCAGGTTGAAATAGGCGGACAGCCTTACATCAAGAAGGTTTACGACACCAAGAACTACTACTTCAACGCCAACGGTCAGCTTGCCATAATGGAAGTCACCGAGCCCATCTACGAAGATGCCCTCGACCGCGCGGTAGAGGCTTACAAGAAGGCTTACGAGCTTGACGAGAAGGCCAGCAAGACCAAGGAAATCCTTTCGGCAATCTCCACCATCGACCAGAAGTACAACGACCAGGCCTACACCGCCTACACGATGGGCGACCTCGCAAAGGCTTCCGACCTCTTCGAGAAGGCCGCAGCCGCTTCCGTTGCTGTTCCCGGTTCCCAGCTGGACACCAACGCCGTTTACAACACCGGCTACACCGCCTTTATGGCCGAGAACTATGACCGCGCCAAGGAGTTCTTCCAGAAGAGCATCGACTCCGGTTACGACGGAGAGAACGGCGAGGCTTACGCCAAGCTCGCCGCCATCGCCGAGAAGCAGGGCGACAAAGAAGGCTCCAAGAACATCCTCGAGACAGCCTTCACCAAGTATCCCCAGAGCCAGAGCATCCTCATCGGTCTGATCAACTGCTACCTCGAGAGCGGCAGCGACACCGACCGCCTGTTCGAACTCGTGAACGAAGCAAAGGCCAACGAGCCCGACAACCCGTCGCTCTACTATGTGGAGGGCAACATCCGCTCACAGCTCGGTCAGGAAGCCGAGGCCTTCGCCGCCTGGGACAAATGCGCCGAGATCAATCCCAACTACGCCTTCGGTTACGTTGCAAAGGGCATCTACCTCTACAACAAGGCCGTGGATATCCAGGAGCAGGCCAACAACGAGATGGACGACGCCAAGTATATGAAGCTCGTTGAGGACTTCGAGGCTTCCCTGAAGGGTTGCATCGAGCCTTTCGAGAAGGCATACGAGACCATCGACGAAGGTTCCAAGAAGGGAGTTGCCGAGTACCTCAAGAACGCCACCTTCCGCTTCCGCACCGAGAGCGAAGAGGCACAGGCCCGCTACGAGAAGTACTCCACCGCTGCCGCCCAGTAGCGCTCAGTCGGCTTCAATGCCGGTCGCGGCCTTCACCCTTTCGAGGGTCCCGACCATATTCAAATAATCTGAAGGATCGGACCAGCTGTCTTTGCAGCCGGTCCATTCTTTTGTGAAGATGGTGGCATAGCTGCCGGTCAGCCTGCCGGGAAGGGTGCACCACATAAAGCGGAGCTCGGGCTCGAGCATCCGCTTTTCCCCGCTCGACGGGTCGCTTATGAAGCGCAGGGTGACCATCAGCTCCAGTCTGGTGTTTTTGGCGCTCATGTTCGAGACGGCGTTGCCCAGGGAGTAAATTACCGGCACCCCCGCAATGTGCGTGGTGTCCTGGACCACGTGGGGGTGGGCCCCAACTATGGCGCAGGCGCCCTGAGCGGCAAGCCATTCGGCCCACCGGGCCTGCCCGGCGCTGTGCCTGAGCTCGTACTCGATGCCCCAGTGGGGAAGGGCCACGATGAAGTCGGCGCCCCTCTCGCGGGCCCTGCCGAAGGCCGCCCCAATGTCTTCCTTCGTCATCCTGTTGACCTTGGGCCAGGAGTATTGCGGCGCCGCATTGGTGCCGTAGGTGAAGGGGATGAAGGCTATCCTGATTCCTTTGCGGAGGAAAATTGCGGGGTAGGAATCCTCGTCCTCCTCCGTGCTGCGGCTCATTCCGCAGTTTTCCACCCCCAGGCAGCTGCGCAGGCTGTCGTAAACCTCCAGCGTCCTTTCGGCTCCGGCCCGGCCCTTGTCCAGGATGTGGTTGTTGGCGGTGAGCATCAGGTCCAGTCCCAGGTCCTCGCAGACCCTCCAGGCGTAGGCGTCGGGGGCAGAGAAGGCGGGATAACCGCTGTAGGGTTCCCCTGCAAGGGTGAACTCCATATTGGCAATGGCAATGTCGGCCCCACGCATCGGTCCGGCCACCCTTTTGAGGAACTCCGACCAGTCGCGGTTCATCTGCCCGCTGTGCATCATCACGTCGCCGATGATGCACACGCTCACGGTGTCGGGGGTGCTGCGCAGGGGCTTGGGGAAGGGGATGTCGTAGTTCCACTGCGCGCGTGCCGTCCCTCCCGCAAGGGAGAGAAGCAGGGCAGTGAGCAGTAAGGCCTTCTTCATAGGTCGCAAATATAATAATTTTGCGTAAATTTGCAGATTATGAAAAAAATAGCCGTAATAGCCAGTCTCACAGCCGTTCTGCTCAGCATCAGCGGGTGCGATTTCTTCCGTACCCTGGCGGGCCGCCCCACTTCCGCCGACATAGCGCAGAAGAGGGAACTGATAGCCCACGAGGAATTCCAGCACAAGCACCGTCTCGATTCCCTCAAGGCCGTACAGAAGCAGATTTCCGACTCTCTGGCCTACATCGACTCCATAAAGTCGGCAAAGAGCAGCGTGAAGACTTCTTCCCAGATAAGCAGCTCGTCCAGAGGTGCGTTGAGCAGCCGCTACTACATAATAATCGGCTCCTTCGCCAATGCCGAGAATGCCGAAAGGCTCGCTTCCGTGGTCTCGGGCGAGGGCTTCGGAGTTCAGCTCATAGAGTACCGCAACGGCTTCACCGCCGTTGGAGCCTGCCCGACCGACGACCTCGCAGAAGCCTATAAGAGCCTCAAGGCCGTTTCGGAAAAGAGATGGTGCCCCAAGGAGGCCTGGATTTTGGAAACGAAATAGGATATGAAGAGATTGATGGCAATTCTGCTGTGCGTCGTGCTCGCCTGCGCGGGCGCGAGTGCGCAGTACAGGACCGACAAGGCGCTCGCCGGGCTCGACAGGAGCGAGGTGGCCGCCGAAATGGAGGAACAGGTCGGGTTCCTCAGCGCCGTGGCCCTCGAAGGGCGCAAGGCCGGCTCCGAAGGGGAGAAGCTGGCGGCGGAATATGTTGCACAAACCCTGTCTTCCTATGGGGTCGATGTCCTTTCCGGGGCTGAAGGCGACCTTTTCGGAATCCGGCGCGAGAGCGGCGACACTTTGACCTCCCGCAACGTCACGGGTTACATCCAGGGTTACGACAGAACCCTGAGGGACAGCTACATAGTCATCGGGGCCCGGCTCGACGGGATGGGTTCCATACAGTACAGCGTGGATGGGGAGGCTCACACCAAGATATATCCCGGTGCCAACGGCAACGCCTCCGGACTTGCGATGATGATGCAGCTCGCCAGGAAGCTCTCGACCAACAGGGTGCTTCTGCGCCGGTCGGTGATTTTCGTGGCCTTCGGCTCCTCCCTGGAGGGGAACGTGGGCTCGTGGTATTTCCTGAACCGTTCCTTCGGCGGGGTGAAGAACATCGACGCGATGGTCAATCTGGATATGGTGGGAACGGGCTCGTCGGGCTTCTACGCCTATGCGGCCTCGAACACCGATATGGAGAAGATACTCAAGGAGATGCAGGGCTCCCTGCAGCCCGTGCTGCCCACCATCGTGGCCCGTGAACCCGTGGGGTCCGACCACAGGATGTTCTACAACAGCGGCATTCCGGCCGTATTCTTCACCACGGGGATGTATCCCGAATACAACACCGACCGCGACACCGCCGACATACTCGAGTACGACTGGATGGAGCGGGGGCTCGAGTATCTATACAACTTCTGCGTGAGTCTTGCCAACGGCTCCAAGCCTGAGTTCAACCCGTCGGAAGAAACCAGGAAGAAGCACAGCCTCGACCGCGACGTGACCCCTTATTACGAGTGCGACGTCAAGCCCACTTTCCTGGGCTCCTCCGACCCCGGGGTTTTCCTCAAAAAATGGGTCTATACCTATCTCCGTTACCCCTCCGAGTGCGTGCACAACGGCATCCAGGGGCGTGTGCTGGTGGACTTCATAATCAACGAGAAGGGCAAGGTAACCGACGTGAAGGTGCTCAAGGGAGTTGACGAACTGCTCGACGAGGAGGCCGTGCGCGTCATAAAGGCCTCGCCCGACTGGAAGCCCGGAAAGGTCAGGGGAGAGAAGGTGAAGTCGGAGATGAGCCTCTACGTGGAGTTCAGACTTGAAAAGAAAAAATAAAAGCAACATACACAATGGAATACGATTTCAAATCAATCGAAAGCAGATGGCAGGCCTGGTGGGCGGCCAACAAGACCTACAAGGCCGACAACGGCTCCGACAAGCCGAAATTCTACGTCCTCGACATGTTCCCCTATCCTTCCGGAGCGGGACTTCACGTGGGGCATCCCCTCGGATACATAGCGTCCGACATATTCGCCCGTTACAAGAGGCTCAAGGGCTTCAATGTCCTTCACCCGATGGGCTACGACGCCTTCGGCCTTCCCGCCGAGCAGTACGCAATCCAGACGGGCCAGCACCCCGAGGTGACAACCACGCAGAACGTCAACCGCTACCGCGAGCAGCTGGACCGCATCGGCTTCTCCTTCGACTGGGACCGCGAGGTGCGCACCTGCGACCCCGCCTACTACAAGTGGACGCAGTGGGCTTTCCTGAAGATGTTCGAGAGCTGGTACGACCCCGCCGCCGACAAGGCGCGTCCCATCAGCGAGTTGGTTGCCCGCTTCGAGACGGAAGGTTATGAAGACGTCACTCCCGCCCTCTGGGCCGCCGCTTCCGACAAGGAGAAGTCCGACATCCTGATGCGCTACCGCATTGCCTATCAGGGCGAGACCTCCGTCAACTGGTGCGAGGGCCTCGGGACCGTGCTTGCCAACGACGAGGTGAAGGACGGCCTGAGCGTGCGCGGCGGATATCCCGTGGAGCAGAAGAAGATGAAGCAGTGGCAACTCCGCGTGAGCGCCTATGCCGGCCGCCTGCTGGATTCCCTCGACTCCCTCGAGTGGACCGATTCCCTGAAGGAGATGCAGCGCAACTGGATCGGCAAGTCGCAGGGCACCGAGGTCGAGTTCGACACCGTCTGCGACGGCCGCCACAAGACCATAACCATCTTCACCACCAGGGTCGACACCATCTTCGGCGTGACCTTTATGGTCCTGGCCCCCGAATCCGAACTGGTCGACGAGCTCACTTCCGCCGGGCAGAAGGCCGCCGTGGAGGAATACCGCAAGGAGGTGAGGAAGAAGACCGAGCGGGAGAGAATTGCCGAGACCAAGAGCGTAACCGGCGTGTTCTCAGGGGCTTACGCCGTCAACCCCCTCACCGGGGAGCAGGTCCCCGTTTGGGTCAGCGAGTACGTTCTCGCGGGTTACGGCACCGGCGCCATAATGGCGGTCCCCGCCCACGACAGCCGCGACTACGCCTTCGCCAGGAAGTTCAACCTCCCCATCGTGCCCATCATCGAGGGCTGCGACGTGAGCGAGCAGAGCTTCGACGCCAAGGAAGGAAAGATGTGCAACTCCGGCTTCCTGAACGGAATGGACGTCAAGGACGCCATCGAGGCCGGAAAGGACTATGCCGAGGTCCACGGTCTTGGCCGCAGGAAGACCAACTACCGCCTGCGCGACGCCATATTCAGCCGCCAGCGCTACTGGGGCGAGCCTTTCCCCATCTACTACAAGGACGGCATCCCCACTCCCGTCGCTTACAGTGACCTGCCCGTGACGCTGCCTGAAATCAGCTCCTACAAACCTTCCGCCAACGGCGAACCCCCTCTGGCAAGGGCCGAGAACTGGACTTACAAGGGTTACCCCCTGGAGACCAGCACGATGCCCGGCTTCGCGGGCTCCAGCGCCTACTACCTCCGCTATATGGACCCTCACAACACCGAGGCCCTGGTTGACAGGAAGGTCGACGAGTACTGGAGGTCCGTGGACCTCTACGTCGGCGGAACCGAGCACGCCACCGGCCACCTCATCTATTCCCGCTTCTGGAACAAGTTCCTCTATGACCTCGGCTACGTGTGCGAGGACGAGCCTTTCCGCAAGCTCATCAACCAGGGAATGATCCAGGGCCGTTCCAACTTCGTGTACCGCATAGTGGGCACCAACAGGTTCGTCTCCCTTGGTCTCAAGGACAAATACGAGACCACCGAGATCCACGTCGACGTGAACATCGTGCACAACGACAAGCTGGACCTGGAGGCCTTCAGGGCCTGGCGCCCCGAGTACGCCGACGCCGAGTTCGAGCTGGAGAACGGCGAGTATGTCTGCGGCTGGGCCATCGAGAAGATGAGCAAGAGCATGTTCAACGTAGTGAACCCCGACCTCATCTGCGACAACTACGGCGCCGACACCCTGCGCCTGTACGAGATGTTCCTCGGCCCCGTGGAGCAGAGCAAGCCCTGGGACACCAAGGGAATAGACGGCGTGAACCGCTTCCTCAAGCGCTTCTGGCGCCTCTTCTACGACCGTGAGGAATGGCTCGTGGAAGACGCCGAGCCCACTCCCGCCGAACTCAAGAGCCTCCACAAGCTCATCGGAAAGGAGCAGGCCGACATCGAGGCGTTCTCCTACAACACCACCATAGCGGCCTTTATGGTTGCCGTGAGCGAGCTCGCCTCCTGCCACAAGAGGGCGGTGCTCGAGCCCCTCACCGTGCTCCTGAGCCCATTCGCTCCCCACATCGCCGAGGAGCTCTGGCACGCCCTCGGGCACGAGGAGTCGGTGACAAGAGCGCAGTTCCCGGAATTCGTCGCCGCCTACGCCGCCGAAGACAACGTGACCTATCCCGTCCAGTTCAACGGCAAGATGCGCTTCACCGTGGATATGCCCAAGAGCGCCGCTCCCGCCGACGTCGAGGCCGCCGTCCGCGCCCACGAACTGACCCCGAAGTATGTCGGGGAGCAGAAGATAGTGAAGGTCATCGTGGTGCCCGGAAGAATCATCAACATAGTCGTGAAGTAGAGGTATGAAGAACAAGGTGCTGCATACCCTGTGGGAGTACCTGGTGCTGACCTTCGCGTGCTTCATCTTCGCCCTGGCCTGGGAGGGGTTCATGATCCCCAACGATATGTCGGCCGGCGGAATGATGGGTCTCTGCACCGTTGTGCAGTACGCCACGGCCGGGCTCATACCGGCCCAGTACTCGTACTTCGCAGTCAACGCCTTACTCATAATAGTTGCCGTCCTCGCAATGGGGATAGGCTTCGGATTCAAGACAATATTCTGCATAGTCGTGTCTTCCGCCGCGATGCACCTGATCCACTCCTGGGAGTGGATACAGTGCGTGCCCGGGCAGTTCTTCTTCGTGGAGGAGAAACTCCTCATACCGATACTTGCCGGCGTGCTGGAGGCCACCGGAATCGGCCTTGCGCTGCGCTTCGGAGGCAGCACCGGCGGCACCGACATCATCGCGCTGATGGTTAACAAATACTGGCCCGTGAGCCTGAGCACCGCGTTCGTGGTCTCCGACCTGGCCGTGGTTTCGCTTCTGCTCCTTCTGCCCGACAAGACCTTCACCACTATGGTCTATGGTATAGTGCAGATAGTCACCTTCTCGCTGATGATAGATATGGTCGTGGGCGGAAAGAAGTCGTCTTACCAGCTGCTGGTCTTCTCAGAGAAATATGACGAGATTGCCGACCATATAATCAACGTGATGGACCGCGGAGTGACCATTCTCCACGCACAAGGATGGTATACCAAGATGGACAGGGAGGTTCTGCTCATCCTCATCAGCCAGAAGCAGTTCCCCACCCTTTCCAAAGTCATAAAGGAGATAGACCCGAAGGCGTTCATGTCGGTCTCTCCGACCAGCAACGTTTACGGCGAGGGCTTCGAGGAAATAAAGGCCGGAGTGTCCAAACACAAGAAAAAACAGAAATGAAAATAACGGGAAAGAATGTGCTCACCGTGCTCAAGGAGTACGGGATAATAACCCTGGGAATGCTGATCTTCGTGCTGGCCTGGAGCGTGTTCCTGGTGCCGAACAACCTTGTCGGCGGAGGCGTGACGGGTCTGGCGTCCATAGTCCAGTATGCCACGGGAATCAAAATCGGTTACACCTATTTTGTAGTCAACATCCTCCTGCTGGTGGTGGCCCTGTTCACCCTGGGGAGCAGTTTCGGCGGCAAGACAGTCTATGCCATAATCCTGGCCTCCGTGGGTCTCAACCTCTTCCAGGACATCATTCCGGCCGATATCGTAAAGACACTGGCCGTTGACAACGGCAAGCTGATGTGCACCCTTATGGGCGGCATCTGCGTGGGCGTGGGCATAGGCTTCACGATGTCGCAGGGGGGCAGCACCGGCGGTACCGACATAATAGCCCTTGTGGTGAACAAGTACAGGGGCGTGTCGCCCGGCAGGATAATCCTCCTCACCGACGCCATCATAATATCGTCATCCTTCTTTGTTCCCTCCTACACCGCCGACGGGATGCTGATGCCCTGGACCGAGAAACTCACCACCGTGATTTACGGTTTCATACTCGTGTTCGTGACTTCGACCGCGCTGGATATGTTCCTCGCCGGCTCGAAACAGTCGGTCCAGCTGTTCATCCTGTCCCAGAAATACGCCGAGATTGCCGACGCCATAACGCACGAACTGCACCGCGGCGTGACGGTTCTTGACGGCAAGGGCTGGTACACCAAGCAGAGCACCGAGGTGCTGATGGTCCTCACCCGTAAGTCCGACCTCAACCTTTTCCTGAAGTACATCAAGATGATTGACCCCGACGCCTTCCTTTCGGTGGCATCGGTCACCGGAGTGTACGGAAAGGGCTTCGAGACCATAAAACTGGGAAAGGTCAGGAAACAATCATAAAAAACGCATATTTGACCGCTTTGTTGGCATCTGACCACGCCCCCACCACAACGGGGCGTGGCTTTTTTGTTTTTATTTGCATCCGGCCAAAACAGAAAGACCGATGAAAACGATAAAGCCATACCACCTTCTGGCCAGGCTCCAGGCCCTCTCGATGCTGATCGTGCCCGCAGCCGTGAGCGCGTTGTCGCTCCGGCCCTGCGATTTCCCGGCGCGGCTCTGCGAATATGCCCTTTGCGCATTCTCCCTGCTGGCCCTGTACCCGCAGCCGCACGAAGACGCCGCGGCGGGACTGCGCCGGATGAGCATACTCACTGTTTCATATATCGCGGCCTTCGTCATTCCCCTGAGCCCGGTTCTCGTGACGGCCCTGGTTCCCGCCGCGGTGCTCTCCTGCTGCTGCCACAGCGCCGCAAAGCGGTTTTCGCGCCTGAGGTCGCTTTTCCGCAGCAACGCCCAGATGGCGGAGGTGGAGGTGCATTCGTCGCTCCTGCTGTGCCTTCTGGTCTCCGCCCTCTCTCCCGTGACGCTGCTTGCGATGACAGCGGAAAGGGGGCTTCCGGCCGTTGCCGCCGCCATTGCGGTGTTGTTCTGCCTTCAGTACTTCAGAATCCTCACGGGCCGCAATCTCGTCATAGGCAAGGAGAAGCGCAAGCTGCTCACCGCGCTGATGAAAAGCGTGCAGAGCAACCTGCTGCCCGAAGACGAGGATTCCCTTGCCAGGATGAACACCCTGTACGACAGGGCCGTGGAATATATGGAAACCCACCGGCCCTTCGTGGACCCCAACCTGACCCTGCAGGACCTTGCCACGGCCCTCTACACAAACAGGTCCTACCTTTCGCGCACGATAAACGCCGTGTCGGGCCGCAACACGCGGCAGTTCATCAATTCGTTCCGGGTAGGCTACGCAGTGGACCTTATGAAACAGGATTGCCACCTCCAGGTCCAGGAAGTGGCAACTATGTCGGGTTTCAACACGCCGGTCTCGTTCTCTATGGCCTTCAAGGTGCATATGGGCGAGGCCCCAAGCAACTATCTGCGCAACCTTATGATTGCGGAGCATCCTCTGCAACGCCCTTCCAGTCGGAAGGAACGGGAGCAGTGACGGTGATTTCCTCCTTCTTCACGGGGTGGATGAAACTGATGCTGCGGGAGTGCAGGCTGATGCCTCCGTCGGGGTTGGAGCGGGGCGCGCCGTATTTGAGGTCGCCCTTTATGACGCAGCCCATACCGGCCAGCTGGCAGCGTATCTGGTGGTGCCTTCCTGTCAGAAGTTCCACTTCCAGCAGATGGTAGCGCTGCGTGCTGTACAGGAAGCGGTAATTCAGTTTTGCCAGTTTGGCGCCTTCCCTGCGCGGCCCTATGAACGACTTGTTCTGCTTCTCGTTGCGGGTCATCCAGTCTTCGAGGTGGCCTTCCGGTTCCGCGGGCGCAGCGCAGCACAGGGCCCAGTAGGTCTTGTGCACTTGAGAGGTGCGGAACATCTCGTCCATCCTTTCCAGGGCCTTGCCGGTCTTTGCCAGGACCACTATGCCGCTCACGGGCCTGTCGAGCCTGTGGGGGAGGCCGAGAAAGACTTTCCCGGGCTTGCTGTTCCGCTGGGCTATGAAGGCCTTGAAGGTCTCGGTCAGGGGCTCGTCGCCGGTGCGGTCGCCCTGGGTTATCTCCCCGACTTTCTTGTTCACTATAAGAAGATGGTTGTCTTCATAGAGGATGCGGCCTTCCAGGTCGGCATACTCCTCCTGACTCAATGTACGGTATTCCATAATGCAAAGGTATGCAAAATTCTGACAAAATGTCACATTCCGGCCCGTGGCACAAGTTTCGATGAACGGAAAGCCGGAAACAAACAAATAAAAACATATCAATTATGGGAAAAATCATCGGAATCGACCTCGGAACCACCAATTCCTGCGTGGCCGTAATGGAAGGCAACCAGCCTACCGTAATAATCAATGACGAAGGCGCCCGCACCACCCCCTCCATCGTGGGTTTCAAGGACGGCGAGCGCAAGGTCGGCGCTCCCGCAAAGCGTCAGGCAATCACCAACCCCAAGAACACCGTGTTCTCCATCAAGCGCTTTATGGGCGAGACTTATGACCAGGTGGGCAAGGAAGTGGCAACCGTTCCCTACAACGTTGTCAGGGGCGAGAACAACACCCCCCGCGTGAACATCGACGGCCGCCTCTACAGCCCTCAGGAAATCTCCGCGGTGGTGCTTCAGAAGATGAAGAAGATAGCCGAGGACTACCTCCGCCAGGACGTGACCGAGGCCGTCATCACCGTGCCCGCCTACTTCTCCGACAGCCAGCGCCAGGCCACCAAGGAGGCCGGCAAAATTGCCGGACTCGACGTCAAGCGCATAATCAACGAGCCCACCGCGGCGGCACTCGCCTACGGCCTGGACAAGAAGAACACCAATATGAAGGTCGCCGTGTACGACCTCGGCGGCGGCACCTTCGACATCTCCATCCTTGAACTGGGTGACGGCGTGTTCGAGGTCAAGAGCACCAACGGCGACACCCACCTCGGCGGCGACGACTTCGACCAGGTCATCATCGACTGGCTCGCCTCGGAATTCGCCTCCGACAACCACGGCATCGACCTCAAGAAGGATCCCCTTGCCCTCCAGCGCCTCAAAGAGGCCGCCGAGAAGGCCAAGATCGAGCTCTCCAGCGCAGCCGCGGCTGAAATCAACCTGCCCTACATCACCATCGTGGACGGTATGCCCACCCACCTTGTGAAGAGCCTCACCCGCGCCAAGTTCGAGGCAATGTGCGACGCTCTCTTCCAGCGCAGCATCGAGCCTTGCCGCAAGGCCCTCCAGGACGCGCACCTCAGCGCTTCCGAAATCGACGAAGTCCTCCTCGTGGGCGGTTCCACCCGCATCCCCAAGATCCAGGAGCTCGTGAAAAACTTCTTCGGCAAGGAGCCCAACAAGAGCGTCAACCCCGACGAAGTCGTCGCAATCGGCGCATCCATCCAGGGCGGCGTGCTCGCCGGCGACGTGAAGGACGTTCTCCTTCTGGACGTGACCCCTCTTTCCCTCGGCATCGAGACCCTCGGCGGAGTGATGACCAAGCTCATCGAGAGCAACACCACCATCCCCGTGCACAAGGACCAGGTCTTCTCCACCGCGGCCGACAACCAGCCTTCCGTGGAAATCCGCGTCCTCCAGGGCGAGCGCCCTATGGCCAAGGACAACAAGCAGATAGGCGTGTTCCACCTCGACGGCATCGCTCCCGCACCCCGCGGAATACCTCAGATCGAGGTGAGCTTCGACATCGACACCAACGGAATCCTCTCCGTGTCGGCCAAGGACAAGGCCACCGGCAAGGAGCAGAGCATCCGCATCGAGGCTTCCAGCGGCCTTTCCGACGCCGAGATCCAGCGTATGCGCGACGAAGCCAAGGCCAACGAAGAGGCCGACAAGGCCGAGAAGGAGCGCGTTGACAAGATCAACAACGGCGACGGCCTCGCCTTCCAGGTCGAGAAGTTCATCAAGGACAACGGCGACAAGATTCCCGCCGACGTGAAGTCCAACATCGAGGCTCCCCTGAACTCTCTCAAGGAGGCCGTGAAGAACCAGAACGTTGCCGACATCGACCGCTACACCGAGGAACTCAACAACATAATGAGCCAGGCCTACAGCGCGATGAGCGGGCAGCAGGGCGGCCCTCAGGGAGCCGGCTTCGACCCCAACGCAGGCGGCTTCGGCGGCGGCCAGCCCCAGGGTGGCAACGACGCCCCCGACGAGCAGTAGTCTGATGGAGAAGGTCATAATATTCTCAGCGCCCTCCGGCGCCGGCAAGAGCACGGTGGTCAACCACCTGCTCGGCCTTCATCCGGAATTCGAGTTTTCCGTCTCGGCCACTTCCAGAGCCCCCAGGGGCTCGGAAGCGGACGGGGTGGAATACTATTTCATAACAGCGGAGAAATTCCGCGAACTGATAGCTCAGGATGCCTTCGTGGAGCACGAGGAAGTCTATCAGGACCGCTTCTACGGCACTCTCAAGAGTGAGGTCGAGCGGATCTGGAAGGCCGGTCACGTGATAATTTTCGACGTGGACGTGAAGGGCGGAGTGAATCTCAAGAAGTACTTCGGCGGGAAGGCCCTCAGCGTCCTCATCCTTCCGCCTTCCATGCCCGTGCTGGAGCAGCGCCTGCGCGGCCGCGGCACCGATACCGAGGAGGCAATTGTGGAGCGCCTTGCCAAGGCGGAGAGCGAGATAGCCTTTGCAAGCGGGAAGTTCGACTACGAGCTGGTGAACGACGTTCTGGAGCAGACCTTCCGCGAATCCGAGACCGTCGTGAACGGTTTTCTCAAATGAGGATAGCGGTATATTCGGGATCCTTCGACCCCCTTCACAAGGGGCACGAAGCCATTATGCGGCAAGTCTCCGGAGAGGGGCTTGCCGATTGGGTTTATCTGGTGGTCTCGCCCCAGAATCCCTTCAAGGACCCATCCAAGGCCGAAAATGCCGCCGAGCGGTACCGGGCCGCGGTCAGGGCCGTTTCTCGCCATCCCGACCTCAGGGTCTGGGTCGATCCCATAGAACTCTCGATGGACCCTCCGCAGTACACCATCCGCACCCTCGATGCGTTGAGGCTCCGTGAGCCCGGAGTGGAGTTCGTGCTTGTGATAGGGGCCGACAATCTGGCCTCGATGCGAGGTTGGCGCGACTATGGCCGCCTTCTCCTGGAATACGGGGTTCTCGTGTTCCCCCGCGGCGGATTCGACTGCCCGGCCCTTCGAGAAGACCTTCTCCGGGAAAACCCGCAATACAGGATCACCCTCGTGCAGGCCCCTCTGGTGGATGTTTCTTCCACCCAGATACGGGAGGCTCTGGCACGCGGGGAAGATGCCGGCTCAATGCTGATGTAGAAGAAACCCCTGACTGCTTCGGGAATTTCCCGAAGCACTCGGCAGTTCCGGACACAAAACAGGCCTCCGGTGTGGCTGCCAGTCTGATGAGAAATCCGGAACTCCCGGTGCTCAGATAGACCTTCTCATCGACAGGGCTGACGGAATAATAGACCTATGCGAAATGAAGTATTCCGATGCCGAGTACGCGATATTCTCTGCTGCCACCCTCACCAAAAAGGCTGTCCATACAATAAAGGTAACCACCTATGGACTGAGGCAGAATGCCTACAGCTGGTCTGTGCAGGGAGAGGTGACAATGGATGATTTGTTTTTGTGAATAAAGCGCGTATCTTTGAACTACGGATAGCGCTGGCTCTTGAAAAACTGAAAGCCGAGCGGGGTGATGCTCGGCTAGGGGTCTGATACCACGGCTTGAAGTTATCGCGCCTTTTTGGCTACTTCAAAGCAAAAGATAGAGAAATTTTTATAAAATTTGCAACCTTTCGGCTCTTTGTCCGGTCTAACAGTTGAAACAAAATTTTACAGC
>R18__coassemble_1425_pt1 | contig 30916 bp, 31 predicted proteins | sample R18__metabat2_high_PE_009 | metagenome-assembled genome bin R18
GGGAGGGGCCCGCCGCGAAGCGGTGGGAGGGATGAGCGAAGCGAAGGTAACCGGCCACAGACAGCCGCCGGCCTATAACTTGAAGAATGTTTACTAGTGGGAGAGGTTGGCGCGGGCTTCGCGGCTGCGGGCTGCGATGCGGGCGAAGATGCTCTGGTGGTGCTTCTTGAGATGCTTCTTCTTGCGCTTCTTGTGCTCCTTCGCCTCGGCCTTGAGGTTCCTGTTGCTGAGCTTGTTCACATAGCGGTGGATTTCGTCCCAGTCGGGCAGGCCGCCGACCTGGCGGTCGTCGATGTAGAGGTCGACGTTGCAGAGTTTGCGTGACTGCTTGTGAGGGTCCCACATCACGTCGGGGTCGTCGGCGTTGACGGCATAGAAGTCCAGGCCCCTCATACTGCAGAACTGCACCGCTTCCACGAGGAGGTCTTCTTCCCTGACGGTCCAGAGAATCAGCTTGTGGCCTTCCGCCACCATTGCCTTGAGGTTGTCTATCGCCCCGGGAATCTCACTTCCTATCTTTGGATATTTGTGCTCGACTATCGTTCCGTCAAAATCGACCGCTATATGCATAAAGTGTTGATTTTAAGTTTGTTACTGTTCGTCTTCCTGCGACTCCTTCTCGCCGTAGCCATAGCCGTAACCATAGCCGTAGCCGTAACCGTAGCCATAGCCGTAACCGTAGCCGTAACTGTAGCCGTAGCGCTTGCGCAGTTCGGTGCCGTTCAGGACTATTCCCATATTGTTGAACTTCTTCTCCTCGTACATCCTGTCAAGCAGGTCGAGCATACGGTTGTCGATCTTTCCGGCGCGGATCACGAAGAGGGTGGTGTCCACCACACGGTTGATGACCACGGGGTCTGCCACTATGTCAACGGGCACGTTGTCTATGATCACGTAGTCGTAGCGCTGGCGGAGTTCGTCCATCATCTCGTCAAGGCGCTTGCGGCGAAGGAGCTCCACGGGGTTGGGCGGAATCATTCCGGCGGGAACTATGTCTATGCCGGCGATTATGTCCTTGTGGATTATCTGATTGAGAGTCAGTTCGTTGTCGTACAGATAGTTGGAAGCGCCCTTGGTCTTGTGGCCCACTCCGAGGTGGCGGCTCAGCGTCCTCTTGCGGAGGTCGAGGTCAACGAGCACCACCTTCTTCTTGTTGTCTGCGAAGCAGGCGGCGGTGTTCAGCACCATAAAGGATTTTCCTGAACTTGCGCTGAAGGAAGACACCGTTATGACCTGCGAGCCTTTGTCCATATCGCCCATAAAGTCGATGTTGGTGCAGAGGATTCGCATACTCTCGGTGAACACTCCCTTGCTGCCCTTGTCGTAGTAAATCAGGCGGTTGCTGTTCTCCTTGCGGGCCTTGCGGGTGGCGTTGATGAGGGGAATCTCGCCCACGAACGGCACGTCGACGGTCTCTTCGATCTCCTTGCGGGTGCGGACCTTGTTGTCGAGGAAGAGGCGAGCGATGAGTATGACCAGGGGGATGAGAAGGCCCACGAGGAAGCCCATCAACATCATCCTGTTGCGCACGGGGTACACGTGGCCCCAGCCGGCGGCTGCATTGTCGATGATTCGGGCCGAGGTGTCGACCATTGCCTGGGAGAGGGCGTTCTCCTCACGCTTGTTGAGGAGGTAGGTGTACAGGGTCTCCTTGATTTTCTGCTGGCGCTCGATTCCCTGCATCTCGTGGGCTATGGAAGGCATCTGGGTGAAGCTGCGCATACTCTTGCTCTGCTGCTGCTTCAGGCTTTCCATTTTGACGTTGTTGCTGGAGATGTAGTTGTCTATGCTCAGAACTATGTTCTCCCGCATTATCCTGAGGGAATTGGAGAGGCTCTGGACCACCGGGTTGGCCTCGGAACTGTCCTGCAGGAGCCTGTCGCGCTTGGCCTTGGCGTTGTTGTACTGGTTGATCAGACCGTCTATGCGTGCATCGGCAAGGCCGGTGTTGTCGGGAATCATCTCGTCGGCATAGACCGGGGAGTTGATGTAGTCCTTGAGGTATTCCGCGAGGGCTGTCTTGTCTTTGATTTCGGAAATTTCCTTCATCGACTCACGGGTCTGTGTAAGGTATTCCGAAGCCGACTCGCTGGCGTTGATCATCACGTGCCTGGTCTGGAAGGCCTCGAGGTCGTTCTCGGCCTCGCTCAGCTCCATTCCTATGATTTTGAGTCGGTCCTCGATGAACTGGGCGGTGTTCACCGCAACGCGGTTCTTCTCTTCGATGGACCTGTCGTTGTAGGCGTCGAACAGGGTGTTCAGCAGGTCGATGGCCCTGTTGCGGTTGCCGTCCTGCATCGCGAAGGTGAGGATGTTGTCGTTGGCGTTGAAGATGCTTATATTGCCGATGAACATCTGCGCCACCGCCACGGGATTCTGCTTGGTGACGGTGATGGTGCGGCCGAACCAGTTGTCGCCGTAATTGCGGGTGGGAAGGAAGACTATGGGGCCGTAGGATGTGTTGAGGGTGTCGTTGAGGTTCACCAGTGTGTCCTTGCCACCCATCTTGACGGCCACCTGCAGGTAGTCGTAGGGCGTGACATTCATCTGGACCGTCTCGTTCTCGAGGGTGTCGGAGAAGCTCACCAGCACGGGGGAGTCGGTGTAAAGTTCCACCTGGCGGAGCTTGAAGTCGGTCACGTAGCTCACGTCGGCGTGGAGCTGCCTTACCACGGAGGTCATAAGGTCCTTGGACTTGAATTCCAGGATTTCCGTGCTCACCGTGGTCTTGTTGATCATATTGCTGTAGTTGGATAGACCGGCGGCCGACTTGCTGGTCGTGGGGTCCTTGATCATCACGGTGCCTGTGGCCCTGTACACGAACGGGGTCTTGGAATACTGGTAAATCTCGAAGCCGACGCAGATTGCGATGGCCAGGACGAACCAGTACCAGTAACTCAGCAAGTAGAAGAAAAGGTCGACTATGTTGATGCCGTTGTCGGTCCTTTTCCGGCTGGTGGTGTTGAACGCGGTTGCCATGGGCGGGTGTGTTTATTTTATTGCAAGATAGACCAGTATGCTGCTAACGGTGCTCAGGGCCGTGAGGATGAGCGAAGCGAACTGGCTCATCACGGTCACGCTCTGGTCGAGCTTGGTCCTTCTGGGCTCGGCATAGACGAAGTCGTTCTGCTGGAGGTAGAACACGGGGGAGTCGTAGCATTCTGTGCTGAGCACGTTGATGCGGTAAACCGTGCGCATATTGCCGTCGGCCCTGATGACCTTGATGTTGTCGCGGCGGGCGTTTTCGGTAAGGTCGCCGGCCAGTGCTATGGCCTCGAAAATGTTGATGGTGTTGCCCGGAACGTTGATCATTCCCTTGGTGCCGAACTCGCCCATCATAAGAATCTTGAAGTTGGTGAGCTCCACGGTGACGATAGGGTCGTTGATGTAGCCGCGGGAGCGGATTTCGTCCTCGAGGCCGGTCTTGAGCTCGTCGGGGGTCATTCCCAGGACGGTGAGCTTGCCCAGGATCGGAATCATTATCTGGCCGTTTTTGTCCACGGTGTAGCCTCCGGTGGCCTCCTGCTGGGCGGCAGTGGATATTTCTCCGGTCTCTTCATTCACCACCGACGCTGCCGCCGCGGTGGAGGAATTGAACTGGGCCGCGAGCAGGGGGTTCTTTGCGCTCACGACTATGCTGAGCTTGTCTCCTTCACGTATGCGCACGTCGGGCTGCTGCTGCACCATAAAGTTGGGGGTGTCGTAGATGTCCTGCAGGTAGGTGACGTGCTTGTAGCTGCAGGAGGAAGCCAGGGCCGTGACGGCCGCGAGGGCCAGGAATATGCCGATCCGTTTCATACTTTTTGTGTGTTATCCCAGGTTTTCCCGTGACATACGCGCGGCTTCTTCGTCGGGCAGGCACTTCAGGTACCCCACCTTGACTGTGGTCGCTACGGTGTTCAGGGTCTTTATCAGATACAAATATAACAATTCGTCGCGATTTATCAGCGAACACGACGGAAAAATTGAGGTCCAGGCCTTCACTCCGTGAAGATCTTCCCACTCGTTCAAGGGCCACTGCTCCAGCCTCACTATGCCCTGCAGGGGCGCAGACTTGGCCTTGTAGCAGTCGGTGGAGCCGCTCCAGGGGGTTCCGTACACGACCGGAACGCCGTTCCGGAGGCGGATCACGGGGTTGTCGTCGTTGAGCAGCCAGGCCTGCGGGAAAGCCTTCATCCAGAGGCGCGTGTGGGTGCTTTTGCCTGTTCCGCTCTTGCCCAAGGCAAGGTAGCAGCGGTCGTCGAGCACCACCGCCGAGGCGTGGATCATCATCCCGCCCAGGCTTATCAGCCTTTGCGAGAAGCAGAGCCTCACCAGGGAACAGATGACGGCGGGCAGCTGGGGGTCGGACTGCTCGAGCCTGGCGTACGAACGGGCAAAGACCCTGTCGGACCAGAGCGTGTGCACGGGGCCGCCGTCGATGCTGAGCTCGACAACCCATCCCACAGGAATCCTGCGGTACAGCACTATGTGCCCGGCGTCGTTGGTGAAATCGTCCACCTTCTGCCCCTTCTCAGGAGGGTCTTCCTCAGGGTTGCAGTCAAGTGTCAGGTCAGCTTCGCCCTCGTCCCTGCACGCGAAAGGCAGGAACTGCCGGGGTGTCCCCGGAATCCGGCAATCGACCAAAAGGTCGGCAATGCGCATCTTCATCTTTTTATCCTCCCTATGATAAGGCCCAGAATGCGGCGGAACCACTCTCCGGGTGCATATTGCATATAAAGTACAAATCTTTTCGTGAACGGCGCTCCCCAAACCGTCTGCAGCAGCGTGGCTGTGCTGCGCCGCTTTTCCACGGGCCAGGGCAGATGGGCCTTGTCAAGGCCCAGGTCAGCCGTCACCAGGCAGTGCAGCAGTTCCGTCCATTTCAGCAGCCCGCATTTCTTCACCGCCGCGCGGTAATCTTCCGGCCTGTAGCTGCCGCGAAGGGCCTTGAGCGCCATCGCGTAGTCGCACAACTGCTTGAGTTCCACGCCTTTGACGAGAACGTGCTTGAGTATGTGCATATTGAGCATCAGAAGGTTCACCTCGGGCCTGAGGATGGGAATCCCGTCCATATCGGAATATCCTTGTTCCTCCAGCCCCCGCAGGTACTTCCGGGTCGCGGCGGTGGCGGTGAGGCACCATCCGCGGTGATGCTCTATCATAGCCCCGTTCCAGAGGTAGTGGCAGTCTCCGTCGGAGTCCCGCTCGGGGGAGCATCCGGCCGCGCGGGCTATCTCCAGGGCTTTGTCCCAGTCGGCCGCGGAAGGGAAGTACCAGTCTATGTCGCCTCCCGTGCGGCGCTCCGGCCTGGGGTAGAACTGCCCGACGCTTTCGCCTTTGAGAATCAGGCCTTTTATCCCGCTCCGCTCCCAGCTTGCGTGCTGGGCCCGGGCTATGTCGTGCAGCAGCTTGTGATGCTTCTCCGACCTTGCGGTCTCCACCAGCCAGGCGGCGCCCACTTCGCGGGGCGGACGGCACTTCTGAGGAACCGAACCGAGTGCCTCGAAGCAGAGCGCGGCCACCTCCTGCTGCTTCGCCTCGCGCAGAATCCCCTCCCAATGCGAGGCATCGGGCGAGAACTCCTCCGGGCGGATTTCCTCCCCCCAGAGAGCGCATCGCAGAAGAATCAGCAGTTCCTTTTCCATATGGCCGTCAGTCGGAAAGCATACCGTATTCCTTCCACTGTGAGAGCAGTTCGCCAAGGTCGGCCTCCGCCTCCCCGCTGCTCACGTCGTACTCTTCCAGAATCCAGGAAAGGGCTTCTTCCCTTGTGAATTCAGCCGTGCCTATCCGTTCCCAAAGCCAGGCGGCCGACTCGCTGAGGCTGAACACCAGCGAGAGGTCGACGGAGTTGCCGCCCATATTGATGAGCATGCTTTCTCCGGATACGGAATTCAGATGGAAATCGGGATTCAGTTTCATTTTTCGAGCAATTTTTTATACAGTGCCAGGAAATTGTCTATCATCGCCTCGTAGGTGAACATCTTTTCGTAGCGTTCGCGGGCCCCGATGCAGAAGCGTTCGTGCCTTTCGGGGTCCTCGCAAACCTGCATTATGGCCTTTGCAAGGGCCTCGGCGTCGTTTATGGGTACGTTGAGGCCGGACTTGCCGTGTTCGTTGACCCAGGAGACTCCCGAGCCGGGAATCTTGGTGGCCACGACCGGCTTTCCGATGCTCATCGCCTCTATCTGCACGATTCCGAAGGCCTCGGTCTTCATATTGCTGCTCAGCACGAAACAGTCGCAGGCGCTGTAGAAGGAGGCTATCTCCTCGTCGTCGACGAAGCCCAGCAGATGCACCTTGTCCTTGAGGCCGGAGTTGAACACCTGGTCCTGGAGGTCCTGCTTCAGGGGGCCGTTGCCGCCAATCAGCACGCGGTAGTTGTCGGGCAGATAACCGGCCGCGGAGACCAGATACTCGTAGCCCTTGTAGCCTATGAGCCGCCCCAGGGAATAGACTATATGGTCTCCTCCGAAGTTCTTGAACACCCTCTCGGCCCCGTCGGAAGTGTATTTCACCGGCCTGGTGCCTATGGGGATGGCCGTGACCTTGTCCTGGACGTCTTTGAGGTATGGCGATTCCTTCACATAGACCGGCGAGGTGCCCACTATCACGTCGGCCCTGCCGATGAGCCATCTCTGGAGGGGCAGGTAGAACTTGAGCAGATTCTTCTGCTTGATTATGTCGGAGTGCCAGTGGAGGATGACCTTGCCCTTGTAGCCGCTCAGGCGCAGGGCCAGGGCCGCCATCGGGTCGGGATGGTGCACCTGGATTATGTCGTAGTCGGAGCAGATGCGGCGGAGCTTGGCAATCATCCTGGGCGCAATCATCGTGGCCGCGACCTTCTTTATGGCGTGGACTATGATGATGTTCCCGTGCTCGTTGCACCTGATGACGACGGTCTTCCTGGGGTTGGACGAGCCGCGCATATGATTCGGAATCTCTTCCTTGAGGCCGGCGCAGAGCATATCGCACTCCACCTCCCTTGCGGAAACTCCCCTGGTGAGTTCCCACATAACCTTCTCCACCCCTCCGAATATGGGGTAGAACTTACCTAACTGAAGAATCTTCATATAACTTCAAATAGTCTTTGTATCTGTCTTCCTTTCCGAAGCGCTCCAGCGCGAACTGCCTGCAGCCCTCCGTGTAACTGTCTTTGCCTTTTTCCGCTATCCTGCGGATTGCGGCGAGCATACCCGCAACGTCGCCCTGCTCCACGACCTCCCCGGTCTGCGGGGTGATGGTCTCCACGCTGCCTCCGGTGCGGTAGGTCACCACCGGCGTGCCGCAGGCTATGGCCTCCATGTTCACCGTGGGGTAATTGTCCTGCCAGGTGGGGTTCGCAAGCGCGCAGGCCCGGCTGTAGAGCTGCGCGAGCGCCGCTGCGTCGGCCGTGCGGGCAAGGGTCTTTATGGTGGGGGGGAGTGCCGCCTTCTGACTCTCCTTCACCCCGACCAGCAGTATCTCCTCCCGGTCGTGGTCCAGGAGGGAATCCATCTTCACGAAATCGTCCAGGCCCTTCTCCCTGCACCAGATGCTGGCCACCCCGAGGATGAGGGCCTTCCCCTTCGCGGGGGCGCTGCAAGGCTTGAAGACGCCGAGGTCTATCCCGTTGTGTATCACCTCGATGCGGCAGCCTCCAAGGAAGGATTCCGCCACTTCGCTCTTCATCCACTCCGACACCGTGACAAGGGTGAGCCTGCTCCCGAGCGAGGTGAAAGCCGCCTTCTTCCGATCCCAGTTGCTTGCCGAGCGGTCCAGCAGCCAGCTGGTGGGGAAGGCCCTCTTCTGGGGGCAGTTCCCGCAGCCGCCGCGCCATTTGCCGCAACCCGCTGAGGCGTAGTGGAAGCAGTGGCCGGTGAAGAGCCAGCAGTCGTGCACCGTCCAAATCACGGGCTTGCCGCTGCGGCGCAGATAGTCGAAGAGTATCTCGTAATTGAGGAAATAGCCGTGGATGTTGTGGATGTGGACTATGTCGGGGTCGAACTTCTCCAGTTCCCGCACGAACCTCCTTGTGGCGATTGCCGAGCCGAGGCCGTGGAGGTCCAGCAGCCTTGTGAGCAGCCCGTGCCAGGCCACGCTCAGGCGGCTCCCCACCGGCATCAGCCCCTCCACCCCGGAGGGCACGCCGTCGCGCCCGCGGCTGTAGGCGGTCCGGCACTGCCAGCCGGCCTCCGTGGCCACGCCCGCTATCTCCTTCATTATCCGGCCGGTTGAAGTGGTGAGCCGGATCACGGGGTTTATCTGAACTAACTTTCCCGGCATAATTCTTCAAACAGTTTCATCCACTTTGCCATCACGGCCTCCTGGCCGTAGGTCTGGGTTATCTTTGCGGCCTCCGCTCCCATCGAGCGGCGCAGGCTGTCGTCTTTAATCAATTTCTTCAGGGCTTCGGCCAGGGCGGGGACGTCGCCGTCGGGCACGACGATGCCGTTCACTCCGTTCCGGATGATGTCGGCGGGCCCGCAGTGGAAGCCGAAGCTCACCGCCGGAAGCCCGCAGGCCATAGCCTCTATCATCACCATAGGGAAGCCCTCGTAGTGGGAACTCATTGCCATTATGGAACTTGCGGCGTACTCCGCGCCTATGTGCGAGGTGGGGGGATTGACGGCGGCGGCTCCTTCCAGCCCGAGGCCGGCGATCTGCTTTTTCAGCATCTCCTCCCAGGGCCCCTGGCCGAAGATGTCCAGCTTCCAGCCGCTGCAGGCGGAGTCCTTCCGCACCAGCGCCCAGGCCTCCAGCAGGCGGTCGAAGCTCTTCTGGTAGTCCAGCCTTCCCGCCGCGATGACCCTCTTTGCGCTGCAGTCGGAGAGCACGGGGTCCTCGAGTATGGCCGCGTTGGGAATCACCTCGATGTTGGGCTCTCTCCCCCAGAGGGCGCGGTCTTCCTCGCTCAGGGACACGAAGCGGTCGAAGCGGCGCACCAGCCGAAGGTCCGAGCGGTAGCGCAGCCTGTCGGAAAGGCCGCGAAGGCCCGTCCGGTTGTACTGCAGCCTGAAAAGACGGCACTGGTGCAGTTCCAGCACTTTTTTGCTGCCGTCCTTTATGCCCGGGATGAAGCCGCTCTCGCAGGGGAAGAGGCTCACGGTTATATCCGGCCTTATGCGCATAAGAAGTTCAGTGAGGGCCTTTTTGTGGGCCTTGCGGCGCCTCAGGTACCCGAGGGTCTTGGCAACTGCCCCGAGGGAATTGTCGTCGGAATAGTTTATGCCGAGGTCGATGAACTCGACTCCGTCGGGGAAGGTGAAGAAGGGGGGGCGGCCGTGCTGGTCGGTTGTCACGACGGTGAATTCCCAAGCGGTGTGGGAGCGCAGCCAGCGCAGTTTGTTCAGGAGCACCCGCTCCATCCCGCCGGGGTTATAGACCGAATGTATGCAATAGACTATCTTCATATCTCCTCTTCCTCCTCCCTTTGTTCGTCTTCAATAATCCGGGCGGCGCCTTCCAGAGCCCTCTGGTCCGTGTTCTCGATTTCTTCGATGTCCTCCCTCTTTATGGCGTCCAGGGCCTCCCTCTCGGCGTTTTCCTTCGCGCTCACGCTCATTGCTATGGCAAAGACCGCGAACACGTCGGTTGCCACCTTTGCCCACACTATGTAATTGACTCCCAGTACGAAGAAGAACGCCAGCCCCCATTTGGGATAGCGCTTCTTGCATATTATGGCCAGCGTTAGGAAGTACAGCATAAACACCGCCAGGCCTATTATCCCGAAGTAGAATATGAAACGGCAGTAGCCGATGTCGGTGCTCATATAGAACACGTCGCCGTGGTAGCCTATGCTCTGCAGGAACGGGTCGAAGGCGCCGGGGTCAACCATATAGCCGTCGCCTATTATCCAAGTGTGGGTGTTGTCGGGCCAGTGGACCATCGTTTCAAGGTGGTCGTTGGAGTCGGTCTGCCATTCGCCCTTCTCCGCTATGCTGAAGAAGCCCTCGAAGCCGAAGCGCAGGTTGTCGTGCATCTTCTCGTTGGTGTTGTAGAGGAACACCATCACGGGGATTATTATGCATAGGATTATCAGCAGGATGCGCCACAGCCTGCCGAGCTTGCGCACGCGGGTGAGGATGGACTTTCCGTCCACGATCACCCAATACACGAGGGCCAGGGCGGTGCCCACGATGGTGGTGCGGGAGATCATACTGCCCACCAGAATCGTGAAAAGGAAGCAGAAGAGGGCCACGGTAAGCCTCTTTGTCTGCTTCTTGCGGCTTGCCTCAATGCAGTAGTGGGAGATGAGCACCAGCATTCCGGAGAACCTCACTCCGGCGGGGTCGAGGGCGCAGCCCAGGCCGTACATTCGGCCGGAATCCTGGCCCCACTTCACTTCGAAGACGAATCTTGCGAAAAAGTCGGAAAGCGCGGGGACGTTGTCGAACAGGAGCGCCAGCACGCACTGCATCACGCACACTGCCGCAAGGTACTGCACGAGCAGGATGAGCGAGACGTAACCGTGCACCAGCTTTATGAAGTTCACGGCAAAGTAGCCGGAGAGCATCCAGAGGCAGAAGGTGCTCCAGTAGCTGAGGTAGGTGTTGTCCCAGGTGTTGTTGATTGTCATGGAGATGTATGACATCAGCGACACCGAACAGGCCGCGATGAAGGCCACGAGAAGGTCCATCTGTATGGCCTGCCCCCAGCCCCTCCTGGCTATGAGCTGGAATATCAGGACAATGAATCCCGCCCCGGCCATCAGGTTCTTTGTGTTCAGCAGATATGGCACTCCATTGAATGCGAACTGGAATACGAACATGCTCACGACGAGGGTCGTGAGAGATATCTTCAGGAACCGGATGAAGCCGGGCCACCAGTTATCTATATATAACGCCATATACCAGTTTGCAGATCAGTGTGTAATATAACCACAGCCCGAGGAAAAGGCGCCTGGAGGCCATCCACTGCTGGAACTTCGTCCAGACGGGAATCGCCGGGTTCCGGGTTGCGCTTGCGTTTGCCTCGGGGAACCAGCCGTACCAGCAGCGGTAGTCGTCGAACGACTGCGACTGCAGCAGCGGCAGCTTGAGATAGAGCTTCAGGTAGTCCATATGCTCGGAGAGTTCCTCCCCGAGCCCCAGGTCCTGCAGGTTCCGCCACACGCGCCCCGCGTTGTCTTCTATCTGGCGGCGCCTCATAGGGCTGAATTCCTTGGAGATGGAGGAGTTGTTCACCGCGTTGTAGCGGTAGAGGGGCTTCCGGACCTGTACTGCGCTGCCGGCCGAGGCCAGGAGGCTTATCATCGCCATCATATCCTCTCCCATATCGGCCCCGGGGGTGAAGCGCAGGGCTCCCCAGTGTTCGCGCCGTACCGACCAGATCCAAAGGTTCCAGCGCATCACCCCGCCCATAAGGCCCTTCACGGCCTCCATAGGGGTGCTCCACGCGGCTTGCTTCATTTCGCGGGAGCTGCGGCTCATTTCCAGGTACCAGTCCCAGCCCACGGTGTCGGGCCCGCCGGCGGTGGCCTCTTCCAGGGCCTCCAGAAGGCCGGGTTCCATAGCGTCGTCGGCGTCGAGCCAGCAGATGTAGGTTCCGCAGGCCGCGTCCAGCCCGGCGTTCCGGGCCCCCGCCGCTCCGAGGTTGCGGCTGTTCTTCACTATGCGTATGCGCTGGTCGGTCCCGGCGTATTCCCTCAGGATGTCGGCCGAGCCGTCGTTGCTGCAGTCGTCAACGGCCACAAGTTCCCAGTCCGCCACGCCCTGCGCCAAGAGGCTCTCCACGCTGCGTCGGAGGCTCGTGGCGGCGTTGAAGACCGGCATTATGATGCTGTATTTGGGGCCGTTGCTTTGCATAAAGGGGCTAAGTACACAAATGTACCGATTATTCCTCAAAATCGCAAGCCCGCTCCTGCAGCTTGATTATCTTTTGCAGGAATGCCGGGTCGGAGGAATTGAACTTGCGGGCAAAGAGGGCGGGGGAGGAGGCAAGGGCGCCGTAGTCGGCGGCGGCCCAGTCGTAGAGTTGATGGTCTTCCCGCCAGCCTATGCACCTCGCGCAGCCCGCGCCGTCGGATTCGGTGTTGTAGAGATTTTCTTTGAGGGGGGAGTTCCAGCAGAGGGTCTGGAAGATGATTTCGTCGGAGCAGAAAGTGTGGTGGAACACCTTCCTCGCCCACTCTTCCTTTTCAAGGAAAAGAGCGGCCATCTCTCCGGTCACGCTCACCCACTGGCTGCCCTTGGTGAAGGAAATGCCGCGGTTGCGCTTTGTCCCCAGGGCCTCCTGAAGGCGGATGAATCCTGCCCTGAGGGCCCTCTGTGCCATATTCGCCCCTTTGAAATGCTTCGGGAAAAGGTGCAGGCGCTGGACTTTGCGCACCACTTCCGGGGTGATTCCCTTTAGGGTGTAGCCTATGAACTCCTTGCCGCTGTTCGCGGCGCAGAAGGTGTGGATGTAATCCTGGCTTTTGATGGGCAGGTCCACTCCGGAAAGCAGGTGGTAATACTCGTATTCGCCCGGTTTGTACGCGGCTTTGAAAAGCGCGTATTCGGCCTGCACGACGGAGAAGTCGCCCCAGCGAACGTCAACCCTGTCCTGCAAGATGTGCAGCCCGGCCTTTCGGGTGGAAAGTTCGGGGAGCACGGAGACCTTGGCGTCGAAGTGGACGAAGATGTCGTTGCGCTCGTCGTCCAGGCAGCCCACCAGGAGCTTCAGGACGGGGAATTCGTTGTGGGCCAGAATGAGGTAGGCGTGCTTCATCGGCCCACGGTTTTAGCGGGAACGCCCACCGCGCTGGCGCCCGGCTCGTCTATGTCTTTGAGGACTATGGCTCCGGCGCCGATGGTCACTCCGTCGGCAATCTTCACCCGGCCAAGAATCTGGGCTCCCTGGCCTATGTTCACGCCGTTTCCGATGGTGGGGACGTCGGCTTGGTCGTCGAGCCTGTTGCCTATGCAGCAGTTGCCGTGAATCTGGCAACCCGAGCCTATGCGGGCGTTGGGGTTCACTATGACCGAGCCGTAGTGCCAGATCTTCAGGTCGGGCCCGAAGCAGCCGGCCGGGATGAAGAACCCGAGCCTTCCGCCGATGCGGTTCTTCTTCCCGAAGTACCAGTATTTCAGCAGGTTGCAGGGTTTTACCGAAGTGTAGTATTCTTCGGAGCGCAGGGCCCTCACGTAGCGTTTTATCTGGTACTGCTCGCTCTGGAGCAGAACTTCCAGCAGCCACTCCTTGCTCAGCGGCCTGCAGTATTCCATCCGCGCATCCTGCGCCAGGTATTCTTTTCTTGTCATATGTGGTTTCCGGCCTATCTTCCGCCGGTGAGAATCTTGTAGATTTTCCAGTCCCGCGCCCACCGCGCAACGAGCAGAATCAGCGGTATTGTCACCAGCGGGGTGAGGATGAAGGTTATGTTCAGCACGGCCGGGCTTGCGGGCAGGAAACTGCGCACAAGGGTCTGGCCGGAGTTGATGAGGAAATAGTGGGTCGCGTAGATAAAGAACGTTGCCCCCATCCACGGCCGTACGGTGAACTTCTCCCCGAAGCTGCGCCCCGCGAAGGCGTCGAACCCGTACCAGATCAGAAGTGGCCCCGCGAACTGCCACCAGACCCAGAGTTCCTGATGCAGCACCGCTACGGCGTATATCCCGAGGAATGCCGCCCCGAAGCAGACTGCCGCAGCGGGGCCCCGGACAACGGGCCCGCTTTCAGCCTCCGAGCCCGGCTTGTACAGATGCCTTCCCGCAAGGGCCCCGGCGAGGTAAACCGGCGCCCAGTATTCGAGGCTGAAGCTGTCCCAATGCAGCAGCACGCAGGCGGTGAGGAGACCTGCCACGGCGACCGTTCCCACCCACTTGTTCCTTATGAGGAGCATCACGGCGGGGGACAGCAGGCAGAAGAAAATCAGGTACTTGATGAACCACAGCGGGGTGAAGCGCGTGTTCCACACGGCGTCAAGCCACTGCAGGGGTGTGTCGAGCGGTGTGGCGAGGCTCATCCTGCCGGCCGTGAAGGGGATGCGTGCCAGGGCCCAGTACACCGCCACCCATATGAGGTTCCACAGGAGGAAGGGAATCAGCAGGGAGAAGATTCTGCGGTACAGCTTGCGCGGGATGTCCTTCCACTCGCAGCCCCTGTAGAAGAGCAACGCCGAGATGAAGAAGAACAGCGGCACCGCGATCTGCGTCAGGGTGAAGACGGTGAAGATGAAGGGGTGGCTCCCGAGGTCCAGGCTCTGCCCGAAGCGCAGGGGCGTTTCGGAGTGCAGCAAAACAATCAGGAAGGTCGCGATGACGTTCATCAGCACGACCTTCCTGGAAAACCAACTGCTGCGGTCCGGCAACATAGGGGGCTATGATTTTACTCCGTATCTTACGAATCTGTAAATCCTTCTGGCCGTCTCCAGGCACCATTTGCCGGGGGCCGTCTTGTAGAGGGCATAGACGAAGGTCAGACGCTTCTTCGGGGTCCATTCCGCGCGGATTGCTGCGGGCAGGCGGTAATAGACCTTCCACCATTCGCTGAACTTGACGGAGAAGATGTCCCAGGGCTTGCCGCCGGTGTAGTGGATCGTTCCGTGCACCTGTACCTGATTCCATTCCTCGGGGGAGTATTTCTTGAGGAAATCCTTCTTGTACTGCGGCAGGAAGCAGGTCCTGATGCTGTTGTACACGGGGGAGAGCCCCTTCACGCGGCCGATGCACACCTGGTTGAGGGCATCCTGGTCGGGGAATTCCAGATGGTCCACGCTGGCAGCCTTGATGAGCTTGGAAACCACGTCTTCCTGCCTCATCTGCTTGAGGTTCATTATGAGGAAGCCGGAGTTGAAGTAGTGGTCGGGGTCGCAGCCCAGGGCGCGGTACCTCTCGGCCTGCTGCTCGATGGGAGCCTCGAAGACAGCCGCGAGCCAGTTCTCGCCGAGGTCGGTGTCGTTGCAGAGTTCGGCTATGTCGGTCCTCACTATGACGTCGCAGTCGATGTACACGACCTTGTCGTATTCGGGCAGGATCTCGGGGAGGAGGAGCCTGTACGACGCGGCCTCGGTGTAGCGCTCGTCGATGTAGGTGTCTTTCATCCGCCCCTTGAGGTTGATGTATTTTATGTGCAGCTGGTCGCCGGCCATGTCGGCCAGCTCCTGCTTCATCTTGTCGGAGAGGTCCTCCGATACCAGGCAGATGAGGTTGAAGTTGGCGAACGAGCTGTCTATTATGCTCTTGAGAGTAGTTGCTGCGGGAACAAAGTAGTTGGGCGTGAAAGCAACTACGATGGGCGTTCTGTTGGCCATTCCTATCTGTTCCTGAGTTTGTTGAAGAATCGCTGGATTTTCTGCTTCCCGGTCGGGGGGACCCAGGAGCGGTGGCACTGGTGGAACAGGCGGGTGGAGTCCTTCTTCCCGTTATAGGGGTTGGAGATGAGGTCGGTGGGGAACACCGCGGCGTTCACGTCCTGGAAGACCTGCATCTTGTCTTTCCTTTCCCAGCCCAGGCCGCGCAGCTGCGGTGTGATCAGGCTGGAGAGCGGGGTCATGTTCAGGGTCCCGTCTTCCCGCTTGAAGTTCCTGCCTTCGTAGGAGGAGAGGATGGTCTTGATGATGAAGCTGTGGGGCTTGGAGCCCAGGACGGCGGGGGAGACGTAGAGCTGGAACTCCGAGGCGTCGCGCATCTCGATTCCGGCGATGAAGTCGTACTGGAGCCAGTCGTCGATTTTCTGGATGGCCTCCACGTCGGTGTCGAGATAGATGCCGCCGTAGTTGTACAGGGCTTCCAGACGGATGTAGTCGGCCGCGTAGGCCCATTTCTTTGCCTCCATTGCCTCACGCACGTAGGGCACGGAGTTGATGTCGAAGATGGACTCGTCCCAGCAGCAGATCTCATAGTCGGGGAACTTTTCCGACCACGATTCGATGCATTTTTTTACGCTGTCGGGCTTCGGATTCCCTCCCAGCCAGCAGTAATGGATTATCTTGGGTATCATAGCCTTTTGTTTTTTGTTTTCAGAACTTTGCGAATATAATGAATAAATTGCAGAAATCAAAATCTGGGGGGCTATCTCCTGGCAAGCCAGAGAGAGAAGAATCTGTTCCCTACGCTATACTCGTCGGCGCTCCGGACGATGCTCTCGTCTTCCAGCAACGGCTTGAGTGCTCCTTGAACGGAGCTGGCGCTTCCGAGCCTGTGCGCCGAAATGAATTTCCCGGACAGAATGCCTGTCACTTTGCCTTCCTTTGCCACGGCGATAAGCAGCCGGCGTTGCTTGTCGGAATAATTTGCCAGAAGATTCTGGTACGTGACGTTGAAAATCCCAAGGATGTGCTCCAGGGCCTGGCCTATCATTCGGGGGCAGGCGGCGGAACCCTCGGCGGTCATTTCGTAAAGGACGTTGAGGACATACTGGATATACCAGGTGTGCCCTTCGAACTTGTCGTAAACCGCATCGAAGCATTCTGCCGGCAGGTCCTTTCCCGCCGTTTTGAAGTGCCTCGTGCTGAATTCCCTGTAAGCATCTTTGCCTATCGGCCCCAGGGGTACCTGCGCGCAGGACATGAAGAACGGTTCGGAAGGTGTGTTGAACAGGAGCCCCATCATCCGTCTGTTGCTGCCTGCAAAGATGAATCTTGTCTGCCTGCACGACTGGACGAGTGTGCGCATTGCGGCGATGACCTTCTTGCCGTCGGGGTAGTCGGCAATTTGCTGGAATTCGTCTATGGCCACGACGCAGGGACGTTTTGACGATTCAAGGAATGCGAACAATTGCTCCAGCGTCTTTGACGGTGACGTGAGTTCTCCCAATGACAGGTCGAAGGACGGTGCGCCGGTAACCGGGTCGATGCAGAACGAGCCCTTTATGGAACTGACTGCGGAGAAGAAACGCTCGGCAAGTTTGTCGCCCCTGGACTGCAGTCTGGACGTGATTTCCTTTCCGAGAAGAAGAACGAAGTCATCCAGCGAGGATGATGCGTAAATATCTATGTAGAGGCACTCGTAGTCTTTCGAAATCTCCGGCTGACAGAACGTGTGTGCGATGAATGCGGATTTTCCCATTCTTCGCGGCGAAGCCAGCACGCAGTTCCTCCAGTTGATTATGTTTCCCGTGAGTTCTCTCGTCTCCTCTTCCCGGTCGCAGAAATATTCTTCGGAGATGTATTTCCCGGAAATGATGAATGGATTGGTGATGCTTGCCGCCATATGTTCAGTCGTGGTCTTTTTACTGCGACAAAGATAATTATTATTTTTCTAATTATAATATTTGTTATAATGAGAAAATGCGCATTACTTTTTGTAGGTCATCTTGTGCAGGGGCACGGAGCAAACCCATCAAACTTTCAATCCAGAACGAAATTACTGAAGCGCGATTTGACCATGTTCTCCGGAACACCGCATTGGCTCGCAATTCCGGGCCACTCGGCACAGGATGCCTGTATTTCGTGAATTATACTGTTTGCTTTGTTTATGCCCATTGCATCTGCAAAGGCAATAAGGTCATGACTCCGAATGCCTGCTCCCAGGAGTATGCTCTCAACAGATTGAAGTCGTAATGTGCTATTGCACACAATGTCTGCATATGCACTTTCCTGTTGCCGATGCGGTCGAATCTTTCTGTAATGAAATGTGCTCTTCCGTTTTCTTCGACCAGAAAACTGTCAGACATGTTGATACCACAGTCCAGAGCCAATTTGTAGAAAGACAGTTCAAGGCGACCGTAGTTGCCGGTAGCCGTGAGTCCGCTGCCGGCGGAGACCCCGTCCAACTTGATAAGATATTGCTTGAATCCCTCCGGAGCGTCTGTCTGTCCCGAACGGACTTCGCCCGTTGCCGGATTGTATGCTATGACGGCTTTTGCTCTTTGTCCTCCTGCGGAAGTGCTGAGGCTGAGAATGTCGGCTATGGCTTTCTTCCTGTCTTCGGCGAATGATGTCACGAAGTCTTCTTTTTGGGCCAGAGCCTCGGCGGCGACCTCAACGAGTGCAGATATTTCGAAGTCCTTGTCGCAGTCTCGCTCATATGCCGGGCGGAATTCCAGCGCCCCCATGCATCGGCTTCCCAAATAGCAAAGCGCCTCCAGTGGATTTTCTTCCTTTTTTCCGAGCAGGGCAAGATAGGTTTTCATCAGTTCCCTGCCATATCGGTCCGGAAGGGAATCGGCAATAAGGCCGGGAAGACCCCTGAATGTTTCTCCTTTGAGTTCAGGAAAAGAATATACTGTACCGGCTGCAACCGGCATCGTGAGCGGTGCCGGCTGGAGTCCGGAGGATATGTATTCGGGGGCATACTCGAATTCTGCGCATCCCCGGCGATCCACCCAATGAAGATATCCGAGAACACGGCCGTAGAGATTGACTTCAGCAGAAATCATATTCGGGTTCTTGATGCGCGTTTGCGTAATTTAATCTGCTCCTGCAACTTGAATATCTCCGATGGTGTAAGTTTCTCTTCTTCCAAAAAATCGGAGAAGACTTCCAGTTTCCGAAGATGTCGCAGGACTTTTATGAATACAAGTATTGATACCGGCTCCCCCCTTTCAACCTTCTGGACGGAAGAAAGGCTGATTCCGGCCTGCTCTGCAAGCGCACTCTGGGTAATGTTTCGTTTCAGGCGCCATCTTTTGATGCCGGCTCCGGATTCCCGGAGAATCTGTTTGTCGCTGAGGAAGTAGATATTCTCGTTCATAATACTTGCAAATATAAGTGTTATTTGTTTAATAAACTATTAATACTTGCAAATAAAATTATTATTTGTATCATCTGATGCTGATGATATTGTTTTATTTGTACGTCATCTTGTGCAGGGGCACGCTTCTGAGAATCTCCTCTTCCGTGGCAAGGCTGAAGGCGGGGTCGCCTCGCAGCTGCTGCAGGAAGTGCGGCCTGCAGTCGCTCACGACGGGGCAGTTGAGGCCTTTGCGGCGGCCGTTTATGAGAACGTCGAAGAGAATCTGCAGGAAGAAGTAGTTGGGGAGGGAAGTGTTCGACGACCAGTAGTGGAGCATAAGGCCGTAGAGGTCGTTTACCACTGTCGAGCCTTTCTTTGCGAAGAAGACGGAACTCAGCATATTGACCCTGAAGCCCTTGTGCCAGCCGTAGTAATATGCATAGACATTTTCCCAGTATTCCTTGTGTGGCTCGGAGGCATCTCGCTGATACACAAAGAAATCGCCGGATTCGTATTCCTGCGGGAAGCATCCGGTCATCAGGATGGTGGAGTCGAGCCACAGCCCGCCGTAGGTGGCGAGAAGTGCAAGGCGGAGAAGATCGGAATACTGGGCGAAACTTGAGTTCTTGCACCGAGTCACTATCTCTTTCGGGATGGAGATGTATTCCCCGACTGTTTCGTCGGTGAGCCGGATAATATCGTAGCCGCCCCGGTGCTCTTCCACGGAGTCCAGGCATTCGCGCACAATCGGCGGCACGTTATCGTAGCCTTGCCCCCAGTACTGCCAGATGATTTTTCGGCCTTCCAGGTCCTTCAGCGGCTTGATTGCAGGTTTGTTGGCATCCGACGAGAAGTAATCGGCGATGAGTTTTTCACAGATGCCGGTGACGCGCTTGTGGGTGAGGAGGATGCGGTGGATTCTAAGCCAAGACCAAGGCTTTGGGGAAAGTATGTGTTTGTTTTTTTTCATAGAATATGCCTTTTAATCCACCTGGCAAACATTACGGCTTTCTCTTTGAAACTACATAGATGGCATTCCTTGATGGCGGGAATGAGTGCCTTGAATGGCATATGTAACACGGCGAGTTTAAATATGTCGTACATGTATTTGTAGTGCAGACGTTTGCCGTAACGGCTGATGTAGTCAACGGATTCGAACCATTCGAACATCTTGTTCACGGCCTCCAGTTTGTCGTGTATCTTGTGTGGGTTGGACGAGAGATGAATAGTAGATTGCCGGAATTTGAAGAGCATATCTTTAGTGCCTGCAACTCCGTTTGCACTCAGAATGATTGGCGTGATAGTGTCCGTCCCGAAGGCAGACGGTAGCGGGAAAAAGCCTCCCGCTTCGAGGAGCGCTTTCTTTTTGAATGCGTAATTGCCTATGCAAGTGAATGTTTTGGCTTCCAGATAGTCTTCGAAAAATTCCTCCTTGGTCTCAAACTCGGGTGCGACGCCGTCATCGTAAAGATGTTCGCTCTTTTCGCCTATCTGTTCCACGCGTGAGCGTATAAGGTTTACATCGGAGTATTTCGCGGCAAGTCTGATGACTTCTTCAGCAAAGCGTGAATCATACATATCATCATCCCCGGCAAGGACAATCCAGTCCCCCGTAGCGAAGGTTATGCTATGGTTCCACTGTGCGACGAGGTCTTTGCCTCCGAGGTTCGTCTCATTTCTGTAATAGCGGATCCTAGGGTCGTTGAATTCTGCGACAATCTTCTCCAGATTGTCGGGAGAACAGTCGTCAACAACGATGAGTTCCCAGTCGGCGCTTGTCTGCGCCAGAATACTGCTGATGGCTTCTTTGAGATATGCTGCCTTGTAGGCGGGCATTATAAAGGAGATGTGGGCCATAGGCGATTATATGCGTTTCCCGCAGCAAACAGCCAAAGTTCTTGGCGCAAGTTTACTGATTAAAGTATAAATGAATATGCAGATGAGGGTGACTAGGAAGGGGATTAGCATATATGAGATTGAATACCCCAATAAACTATTTCCGAAAACCCGGAGCAGACATCCCTTGGTCCACTGCAAGATGTATATCTCGTGCGCTGCATATATGAAGAATACATATGAAGACATCTTGAAAAGGGTGTCTTTCATTCTTTGGTTATCAATTAACCTGTCTATAAGATTCATAGCTGCAACCATCCCGAATGGATAGAACGCACGAAGCAGCCAATTGTGGTAGGGGGTGTTTGTACTTATAGTAGTCAATATTAAAAGAATGGGAGCGATAATATATGAAGTGAGTTTAAACTTATGACAGATTTGCAGCAGGTTGATTTTGTGTATCCCAAGATATGCACCAAGAGTAAAGAAGCAGATTGCTCTGTCTCCGGGAATTTCAGGGTAAACAGGCAGGAGATAAACTGCTATAATCAAAATTAATCCTGCGGCCTTGTTTCTCAGTATGTAATATGATATTGGAGCGAGTAAAGTCATAATCATCAAATCCCTCATATACCATAACGGGAAATCGGGAGTACTGTATAATAGCCAATCAAAAACACGCCAACTCCGAATCCAAGCCATTTGTTCGTCTTCCCCTAGCCCTAATTTGCTGGTTATATGGCTTTTGATGAGAATCGCAGAGATTGCAATCACATTCCATAGAATATATGGAACGAGCAATGAATATCCGCGTTTTTTCCATTTCCCCAGAACCCATTCTCTGGAGATGGACTTTTCTTTCAGATTGTAAAAAAAGAAGTAACCCGAGAACACGAAGAACCAGCAGACAGCGATTTTACAAAGATTGTGAGACAGTAGTTCTGTTATATAATAATATGCCTGCCAACCGCATTCTTTGGAGGGGATATTGTTGGATATAGTTAGCGAATGTGCAGCTATAACCAAAACAATGAGAGGGAATCTCATCGCTTTTATCACGTCTGACTGACGATTGTTAAGAACCGCTTGACTTTCCACTGGAACTTTAAAGTTGAAGTTTATTGGCGAGTTGGTGTATCAGCCATGCCAACAGAATTGTCGTCGTATAGACTGATGCAATATATAGATAGTTGTTGGAAATGCATATGAAACGTCCGTGAAGGCATTCCATCGCAATCCCTTGGCAGAGATATATCTCGTATGAAATGAGTGACAAGAAACTGACAACTTTGCAGTTTAATCTCTCAACTGGGAGCAAACTGGTGGCAAGTGCCACAAAAACGGGGATGAAGACATAACAGCCGATATAGCAGAACTCGTTGCCTGTCAAAAATAGGATTAGTGCCAACAGGGCACTTAATATGACTCCGAAAACCCCTGCCTTCTTTGTTAATTTATGTTCATATTTGGCATAGGTCGCGCCTGTAGGGAAGGCGAGGGTTCCGACCCACCAGCATCTGGCATACCCCAGTTTGATTGAAATGAAAATCAGAAGAGCTGACCATAGCCAGATTGCCGGAAGTCTGACTTTTGAGGGAAGGAATTTGAATGTAGCCCAGAATCCGATATATTCCAATACAATAACCTCCACGAACCAAGATGACGGCAGAAGAGGGCATCCGTGGGTAAATAGCAACTTGAAGTCATTCAGATAATCTCGCGATTGCCATGTCAGCAGGTAGTAGAAAGCCAGTGCAATCAGTGAGGGCAGTATTACTTTCCAGATTCTTTTTCTCCAGAAACCGTTAAGGTAGCCGCTGCCTTTGGCTTGGAACGATTTCATCAATCCGTATCCGGAGATGAAGAAGAATACCGACACAATCGGCGCTCCAAGTTCCCGAAATGGTCTCAGCCACAGCAGATCCACCTGAAATGTCAAATGATCTGCCACGATGAGTAGTGCCATCGCGGCTTTGAGAGGTGTGGTTTTGTCTTTGGAGAAAAGCATATGGTTTAGCCGGATATTCCTAATAGCCCATGAATCAATCCCTTAAGCATATGCCACATTTTGGCGGGCCGGTTACCTTCGAATCGCATAATTATCAAAAACCGTTTCAATCCCCATCTGAAACATTGATTCAATTTACCGTGTTTCTTGCCGACGAGAATATTGTTTCGAGCTATGTAATAATCCCTGATAGGCGCGTGATTATAAGCAACAGCATCTTGCCCCCGGAATCGTACCAGCCTCCCGTGACCGATTTCGTGCGTCAGTGATACGGAATTTATGCGGTAGATTTTGTATCCACGTTCGTGTATTGACCAACAAATATCGAAGTCAACCATATCTATGAACAAATCCTCCCAAAATCCTCCGATCTCTCTCCAAATGGATATTTTCAGAAGAGATGCTGAAGTAATGCACGATTCTACTTCTTCGAATTCTTCTCTACCGGCAGCATCATAGGCCATAATGCCAAAATTTCTGTCATTGATTTCCGGGCATAACATAGCAACATTGGGCAGATCCAGAAATTTGCCATATTCTTTAGACAAATTGGAAGGACATATTGAGTCCTGGTCCAACGTCAGAATCCAATCAGCACTGAAATTCGTATCGGCATAATCACATATGGCATTAAGAGCCGCGGCTATCCCGACATTACCCTTATTGCCAATTATAATGCAGCCTTGGCAAATTTCAGAAATGCTATCGCTAAGAGTCGGGCCGTTGTTGTAAAGTATGATGTTATCAAACTGATGCTTTACAGACGCGATATTTTCCGCGAGCCGGATTTCATCGGGATTATAAAGTACTATGCCTGCTGCAATCATATTATTTCTTGAGATTCTCTTTTATAACCTAGTTTGACGCGAGTCTTAACATCTTCAATAGAAAGACACTCGTTGAGATTTGTGTAGTAATTGAGGTGATTTGTCACTTGCTTGTCAACGGGAGGCGGAGTCATATAATCACCATATATTTGAGAAAGATATTCATCATATCTGGCCGGCACTTTCACTGTGAAATTCTCAAACGGTACGTCGATCAAATCGTTTGCCCATTCTTTGGGGAAAATATCTCGTTCTCCCTCGATACAGTATGATGATGCGTCGCAATAATATTCGCCATTGAAGTTTTCCAAATCTTCCGCCGCAGTGCATACTTGTTTGTACGCCTCTCTTTTGGCTTTGGTGGAATGATACCTTAAAGACTTGATTCCTGGGTGGATGAGCCACAATTGTCTGTCTTTAAGAATTTTAAGGAAAAGTGGAAGGTTGTAATTGTATAAACTTGAATGATATTTTTCAAGGCAACTTTTGAACGTTTCCAATTTGGTTCTGAATATTGAATCGTCTTTTTCACAACTGTCCAAAGGAAAAATATCGACCCAAATCCCGCTTACTACGGGCAAAACCTCCCATTCAACATAAGTCGTGTTTGCATTTATGACTTTCCCGTATGCTATATAGTTGCCTTTGTCCCGTAATGTCACAAGTCTGTATCCATTGGGCCTCAGCTCGTCAGAAATCCGGATGAACCGGTTGTAATCCTCCCTGGGCATATATATGTCTACGTCATCATCCCACGGAATCATTCCTTTATGTCTGATTGCTCCAAGGCAGGTTCCGTATGCCGCCCACCATTTCAGGTTATGTGAATCCAGGAAGTCAATAGTGAACTTGAACGTTTCCAGTATCTTCTTTTTGAGTTGTATGTCGAATTCAGACTGTGCCATATTACTTGTGATTCAAGGCCTTTTTGTATTCCTTCAAGTATGAGTCGGTTGTTTTTGAAATGTTATATTTGTCAAAGGATTTTACGGCTTGTTTTTTTATCGATTCAAGTTCGTTTTCAGGGATGCTCAAGAATCTTGTTATAGTGCTATAGTAACTGCCCTCGTCTGTGGATTCGGACAAGAAGCCGTTCACTCCATCTGTTATAACATCTGCGCATCCTCCGACAGGCGTACATATCGGAATGCAACCGGTTGCAAGTGCTTCAAGAATCACTACAGGAAGGCCTTCATATATGGAAGAAAGACACATGCCGTCGGCTTTCGCCATCAGTGAGGGCACGTTGTTTACTTCGTCAAGGAAAATAATCCTGTCCGAGAAGTATGGACTCATCTCACTGTATATCTGTTTGTCTTGTATGCCACCGGCTATGTATAGTTGAACGTCAAAACCAATTTTAATCAATCTGTCAAACACGCGACATAACATAACTTGGTTTTTGGCTTCGCATACCCGCCCGGCATTTATAAACACTTTGGTTTGTTCAGTTATCTTGCCAGAATCAATGATGCTGATGGAATCGGAAATCTCCGGGCTGGCAATGCCATTGGTTATCATTGCGCTCGGACAGCCATACAATGCAATGAATGATTGTTGCGATGCAGGAGAAATGGTAATGGCTTTCATCCATCCCTTTCTGAAGAACATCCGCTTAATCCTCATTAACTTCAAATCCCAGGGAGGACTTTCGTGAAAAGCATCGCTATGAAGTGTGTAGAAGAAGGTTACTTTCCGGTGAAGCAACCATATGGCGAGAAGATAATAATAGAAGTAGCCGTGTATGTGCACTATGTCATAGTGCCCTTTTTTAATTGCGGAATAGGCTTTGTAAATCTCCTTGAATGGTTTTGTTGTATCATCTGTCTTTCCAAGATTGATTTTCTTGACACCTGGATGTAACTTATTGTAAAACAAATCATTGCTATTGGGGAGGAATATGGTCCCGACAGTTACGTCCTGCGTCTTTGACATTTCATTCGCCAAATTGCAGACCATTGACTCAATCCCGCCTGCGCCGAGAGATTTATGGAAATGAAGAATTTTCATTCTGCCCGATTCTCTAACAATTTCCTAATCCATCTCTCCCCACTCATACAGGTCTGCCTCCTATGACATTCTTTTCCCACAGTTCACTGATACAATACTGCTCCAGCCATAATTGATAATCTTCTTTCTTCAAATGTGAAACGAGTGTGTGACCTTGCTCCATTTCCACAACTGAAACGTTGTCAATGTCGAAATGGTCTACCAGGTCCTTGCTTTGGGTCGCGATGATTATCTGAGCGTTATGTGACGCATCCTTGATCATCTCAGCAAGTTGTGTGATGGCATAGGGGTGCAGCCCCAGTTCCGGCTCGTCCAAAATGATTACATTCGGCATTGTCGCCTCCGGCTGCAGAAGCAAAGTGGCCAGGGCAATGAAACGTATAGACCCGTCTGAAAGCTGGCAGGAATTGAAAACGAAGTCGTTTGCCGAGTTGTCTGTCCATCGCAAAGATACAAAGCCGTTTTTCGGCTCAAGGTAAAAATTCTCGAACTGAGGGATGACGTCCCTCACATAGCCCACAATGCGATTATAGGCATCGCGATGATTCGTTTTCAGAAATAGCAGAAAAGAAGATAAGTTGTTTCCTTTCGACTGCAGATAATCTGATGTCTCTACGGGGCAGGACTGGCGTAGCGGCCCCTGAGAAGAAGAGTCGTGGAATTGATATACCTTACAATACGAAAGCAGGTTATAGATGGAATGTGCGACCTTGTCATTACACCCGACCAGCGCTGATTCCTTGAAGCTGGGTTCCAATTGTACTTCGTAGGGGCTCCGTTCACCTTCTTTCCACCAACGAACCTGCTCCTCCGTGATAATCAATCTGTCGGGTGAGGCATTCGCAAGCGTGAAAGAGTATTCATCCGTGGATTTGCCGTCGGCAAACTGAAGCTGCCCTGAAAGTGCAGGCGTCTTCTTGGCCCCATAGTGCAGGAGCGAATTTGATGTCCCTTCCATCTCGACATATGAGCAGAACTTAAGGCTCATCATATAGCCCAGCATCTTGAAGAAACTAACAATGTTGCTTTTACCCGAGCCGTTTGCTCCGAGAAGGATATTGACATCCTGCAGTTCCAATGTTACGGGATGGTCGAATGCGATAGACTTATACCCTTTTATAGTCACCCGCTCCAATTTCTTCCTTGGTCGTAACTTGCGCATATTTATTCAATGTTTATTCATAAGAAGAATTTTCATTTCGCCTTATTTCAAGCGCTTGAACATCCTTTTGATAAAATATATCGGTTTAATCCGCAGTGCAATCCCAAAAAACTTGAAGTCAACATGCTTTTTAGTCTGCCAGGAATATGCAATGCCGTCAACGCAGACATCAATAATCCGTTTGATGAAATTCTCTCCGCAGAAATTTGAGAACAATTCACGTATCTTCAGTTGCGATTTGACTAACTGAAGATATTTATCACTGTCAAAATTGTTGGAGAAACCGTCTGCCTGACGGCGATAAACGCTCATAGTGTCCTCTATGCCCCGTATTTTCCCGAACTCGGCACAGGTGAGGAAAAGGGGCGTGTCGCCGAATATGAGTTTCGCATCAAGGACATCCTTATATAGAGCGGAAGTGACAACGGTCAGTTTGAAAATGGTCGAGGCAGTGGGAATGAACCAGTAATTCATCAATTCCGGGCCTGTATATTCCCTGTTTTCGATGTGGGAAAACAGACAATCCTCTCTGCTTCCGTCCTCCCAGTGGCTGATTGCATTGTGGCAGCACATTGAATACTCCGGATTCCCCTCCAGAAAATCCACCTGCTTCTGCAGTTTCAACGGGTCTGTCCAATAGTCATCGCCTTCGCAGAGGGCGATGTATTTGCCCTTTGCGCGGGGAAAGTTGAATACGGCGGAGCCGCGCCGGCCTTTTTGCCACTGATTCTCGGTTTCGTATATGGGCTTTATGATGTCAGGATATTTTGCCTCATATTCTTTGATTATCTCGGTCGTGCCATCCGTTGAGGCATCGTCGTGAATCAAGACTTCAAAGTTGAAGTCGGTCTGCTGCATAACGAATCCGTCTAGGCACTGGCGGATATATGGCGCGTGATTGAAGGCCAGACAGGATATGCTGACCAAAGGCTCTTTATTCATAATCTTCCTCCTTGCCCCATAATAGTTCAAAACGATTTTCTTCCTGCTCCTTCTTGAAGTCCTTAAGCCAATCGATGTACGAATACTGCGGATTGTAGCCTAATTGCTCTTTCGTCTTGGTAATGTCAAGACAGTTGAACAGGGCATCGGGCTTGTCGGGACGGTATATCTTTTCTGACTTCTTGTCTTTGGCGAAGACTTCGATAATGCCGTCAATCTGCTCCTCGAGGGAGACCTGCGTCTGACCTCCTACGTTATATATGCCGCCTTCGAGGTCGGACTCGATGGCCTGCTCGACAAGTTTCGTGAGATCTTTGATATAGACCATCTCCTTGTTACGGGAAGGATTGCCCCATACTTCAATTGGCTCGCCTGCTCTTGCCCGGTTCATTATCAGACGATAGGAAATCATACGTTTGATACCATCTACATAATAATATGCATTGGGATGATAAAGGTAAACTGTAAAGAAACGGAAGATGAATCGCGAGAATCCATAAGTATTATGATAATATTCTATTATGTCAATGGCCGCATTCTTGGCTATTGCGTAAATGGAGTGGTCATTGGAAGGCGGGAAACTGCGTTGTGCATCTGCAGGCATCGGGGCGTCGGTGTTTTGAAGGTACCATAGATCCGCAGGCGTTTGCGCTGTTATTATTTTTTTACAACCGATTTTGCGCATATACTCAAGCACGTTTAAAGTCCCCATCGTGAATGAACTGATGAACTTGCGCGGGTCATAGTTCTGCGCAGGCAGAACGCCGGCAAAGTTGATGACAACATCTATGTTTTCTTTCGGGAGCGCGGAAAAGGATTCAAAATCAGCAATGTCCACACTATAGTATTTGATTCCGTGTTGTGCAAAGAATCCGTTGTCGTCTTTCCTGTGCCCTACGGCAAGCACATCGCACTTTCCTGTTTCCTGTAGGTGCAGTGCGGTGTACGCACCGATTCCTCCGGTTGCTCCGAAAATCAATATGTTCTTCATAATGTCACCTCCACATCAATAAACTTCTCGATATCCTTTATCACCTCAAACATCTCTTCCATACTCTCATACTTGAGGATAAACTCGCCGATGCAGTCCTGGGCATCGCGGAAACGATGGACTTCGTCGCCTATGTGAAGGTCGTTCACGAAATCCACGAGGTGTTTCTTCTCGAACTCCGGCTCAAAACTGATGCTCTTGAACTTGCCGGCGGCGTTGGAATGCACCATATAGTTGCTCCAGTAGCCTTTAATCGGCATCTCGGTCCTGCCCTGAAGGGGACTGAGGTCTATCGGATCACCGGCAGCGGCCTGAATAACCCACGTAACCATATTGATGCCAGTGGCGCATTCGGTGACCTGCGGAATAAGCGAACCGCCGGAACGGGCTCCGAGTTCAAGGAGATAAACCTTATCATCCTCGCCAACGATAGCCTCGACGTTGTAGGCATTGGACTTCATCCCGAGGAGCGACATCAGCCGCTGAAGCTGCTCTTCAAGGTCTTCGATATACTTGTGGTCCATCTGGAACGGCCAGCACTCGCCGAGGGGGGCAAAATCCTTGTCGCAGTTGGGGTCGTAGAACTCGTTACCCAGACAATGGAAAACCAATTTGCCGTCAACAGAGAAAGCATCACCGCTTATCTGATGACCCTTCTTGACGATGAACTCCTCGATAAGGAAACGCTTGCCACGGGAATAACTTAAAGCATCCTCAACAAAGGCCTTGAGCTGACTCTTGTCGGTCATTTTGTTGATGCCCTTGCTGCCCGAAGAGTCAACAGGCTTGACCATTACAGGCATTTTGAACTCGTCGATATGAGCCGCTGCATCCTCATAGGTAGTGAATCCCATCGCCTTGGGGCAGTTGAATCCGTTCTTCTGCAGATAATCCCGGAAGAGGTCCTTGTTGGAGAGAATCTCAACTGAGCGAAACGGCGAGGTAGGCAGCCCCAGTTTTTCACAAACATAGGCAGCTACGGGAGCAGCGGGGTCGGAAGCATAAGCAACAACACCGTCCACCTTCAGCTCCGTTGCGAGGGCCAAAATGGCTTCTTTGTCCGTAGTGCTGACATTGTGGTATTCATCAGCGAACTTATGGCCGGGGTTGGACGGGAGATAATCGGCCGTGATGACATAGTACCCCAGCCGTTTAGCTTCCTTGATGGCATAGGTCTGATAGAGGGACCCACCCAGCATCAACAATTTTTTCATATTACAGGCTATCTACAAATTCAACGATTCTTCTGGCTCCTTCGACAATCTTTTCCTCGCCGAGAGTAAAAGCAATGCGGATATAATTGTCGCAGCAATTGCCGTAAGTCACACCGGGCACCACTGCGACGTGCTTTGCCCTAAGCAGTGCATAGCAGAAGTCGATGGATTTCATCCCTGTGGATGAGATGTCCACCATCATATAGAAAGTGGCCTCGGGAGCCCTGCACTTGATTTTTTTCGATTTTCCGAGTTCAGTTGCAAGAAGATTTCTTCTGGAAGTGAATATGTTCACCATGTCTGCCGAATAGTCCTCTTCTCCACCAAGAGCCTTTATTGCGGCATATTGCGATGGCAGGGGAGCGCAGGCTGCGACATTCTCCTGCAGTTTCGTCATTGCCGCTATGACCTCCTCCGGGGCAAGGACATAGCCGATACGGTACCCTGTCATACAGAACTCCTTGGAAAGGGAATTGATGAGAATCGTGCGCTCACGCATCCCGTTTATGGCGGCGATGGAACGGAATTCCTTTCCTCCGTAAATCAGGCACTTGTAAACTTCATCGGAGAATATTACAAGGTCGTGCTTCTTTGCCAGTTCTGCAATTCTTGCGATGGTATCTTGAGGCATTATCCGTCCTGTAGGATTGGACGGCGTATTTATCATTATCGCTTTCGTTTTCGGCGTAATCGCAGCCTCTATGTCATCCACATTGAATGTGAGGTCCACTGAATCGGGATTGTCGATTATGACGGGAGTCGCGTGGCACATCCCGACCATCTGCCTGTAATTTACATAATAAGGTGCCGGAATGATGACTTCGTCGCCCGGATTTATAACAGAGAGCAGTGCAAGATAAAGCCCCTCCATCGCCCCGACGGTGACCATTATCTCTGTGAGCGGGTTGTAGGAGAATCCTTCTTTCCGCTTGTAATATTCACTAATGGTCCGCCTCAGTTCAAGCAGACCGGCATTCTGTGAATATCTCGTTTTCCCCAACTGAATTGCCTCACAGGCTGAATCCTTGATTGCCTGATGCGGCTGTACGTCCGGATCCCCGAGCGTGAAGTCCACGACATCGTCATAATTTTTCGCTTCGTTGAAGAGGCTGCGAACCAGCGACAATTTTATGCTGTTCGCCACATTTGATGTAGTTATCATTGCGGCATCAGTTTCTTCATTAACTTTTCCAAAAGTTAATTTTCGCTATATTTTAACTTTCCCAAAAGCCATCTCGTCCAATGTACGAGTCTATGGACTTGCAGGTTTATTTTAAATTCATCTTAAAGAACTCCAGCAGCGGCTGCAGTTCATTGCGGGTCAGGTCCCAGAGGTCAGGGTCGTCGAACCGCCACTGGCCGGAGC
>R18__coassemble_1432_pt1 | contig 30532 bp, 26 predicted proteins | sample R18__metabat2_high_PE_009 | metagenome-assembled genome bin R18
TTTGTTTGTGGCCTCCTCCCCCCCTTACCCCATTTGCCCCTTACCACCTGCTGTGCGGGGGTTACTCTCACACCGGGATTCATTATTCCGTTATTCCCTTGTAGGTCTCGCAGACCTTGCGGTAACTTTCGAGGTTGCCGATGTCGTAGCGGCGGCCGGGCATCAGCATGGCGTGAACGGGCACCTGAGCGCAGAGCCAGGCGGCGTAGGCGCCGGGGGCGTCGGTGCCGCAACCGGCGAGGATGCCGCTGCGAACGAGGCGGGTGTCGGACCTGGTGTAATAGTAGAACGGAGGGCAGCACCAGCGGGCGCGGGGCTTCGCGGGCTTCTCCTCCATCGAAATCACGCGGTCGTGATGGTCCACCTCCACAACTCCGCTCTTGCAGAGGCGCGCCTCGTCGGCCTCGAAGTACCTCATAATGCAGGAGGTGCGCTTCTCGAGGGCGTACTCGATGAAGCGGCAGAGGCTGAAGTCGAGGACGTTGTCGCCGGCAATGACCAGGGTATCTTCGTCGATTCCGCACTTCTCTATGGCGAACTGGATGTCCTTCACGGCGCCCAGACGGGTCTCGTTGGTGGAAGTCCCGTCGTCAAGAACCTTCACTCCGGGCTTGTCGGCGGCCCATTTCTCGAATTCGGGGGCGAACTTGTGGTTGGATATGACCACGAATCCATCGACCTTCCCGAGGGTGGAAATGTCGTCGATGAGCCAGTCCAGAATGGTCTTCTCGCCCACTTTAAGAAGGGGCTTGGGGAAATTTTCGGTAAGCGGATAAAGCCTTGTGGCATAGCCCGCGGCGAGTATCAGGCACTTCATATTCTGATTCCGTCTGCAGTGTGGCAGACAACACCTTTGTACCGGCCGCGAAGGTCGGGGAATTCCTTGAGATAAGCTTCTTCGACCCGGGCCATCACCGTTTCGGTGAAGGAAGGGTCCACCAGGGCCATGCAGCAGCCCTTGAATCCGGCTCCGCTGAAGCGGCCGCCGTAGATGCCCTCGGTCCGGGTCATCGTCTCGTAGAGCGACTTGAGTTCCGGCGAGCCGGTCTCCCAGCTGTCTATGCTGGAGCGGCCCGACTCGAACGACAGGCGGCCGTACTCGGCTATGTCGCCGCGTCTCCAGGCTGCGGCTCCCGCCTCCACGCGGGCAAACTCGCTGAACCAGTGGTCGGCGCGTCTGCGCCAGGTTTCGGGAAGGCGGTCGCGGTTCTCGATATAGACCTGGGGCGCCACGTCGCGAAGGTTCGTCTCGGCGAACTTGCCGTAAGGCAGACCGGCAAAGGCCTTGAGCGCATACGCGGCGCTGCGGGCTTCATCGACCCTCATATTGAAGGCGCTGCCGGCAAGAGAGCGCTCCACGCCGCTGAAGAAAATCGCGATGTCGAAGGGCTTCATCGCGGGATTGCGGGGGATGAGTTCATAGGCGTCGTCCTTGCAGTCGAGGTAGAGCAGATGCTCCGCGCGGGAATACACCTCGCAGCTCTGGTCCAGCTTTCCGCAGCTCACGCCCACGTAATTGTTCTCCGCCGCCTGGCTGATGGTCACGACCTCGAGGGGCGAGAGGGAGATGCCGTTGACGGTGCAGAGGGCCTTGAGGAAGGCGATGCACACGGCGGCGGAGGAACTGAGGCCGCCGATGGGCAGGGACCCCTCTATGACGCCGCTCACGCCAACGTTCAGCATATAGCGCTGGCCGAGCTCGGAAGTGACTCCGCGCAGGTAGTCGGCCCAGTCCATCTGCTTGATTTCCGGGACGCTGCGCACGTGCCACTGGGCGCGCTTGTCGAACTGGAGCGAGGCCAGTTCTATGACGCCGTTCTGCTTGGGGGCGTAGGCTATGCTGATGCCTTTGTCTATGGCAAAACCGGTAATCTTGCCGAGGTTATGGTCGGAATGGGCGCCGATGGGGCATATGCGATAAGGGCAGAATGCCACCCCTTCGGGCGATTTGCGGTAGATTTCTTCAAACTTGTCGGTGCAGGTCATATGGATTGGTCATTGGTTTTTCTGTCAAGATCGGCGACCCAGGGGGCCGCGGAGATGTCGCTGGCAAAGCGGAAACCTTGCCTGGGGCTGAGGCTCACCGACCCCACCGCCGGGCCGTCGGGGCTGCAGCTGCGCTTGAACTGCTGGCTAAAGAAGCGCCAGAGGAACTTTCTGAGCCAGCGGTCCACGACGGCGCCCTCATAAACTCCGGCAAAGGCCTTCAAGGCGGCGTCCCTTATTTCCGAGGGACTTTCGTTCAGGCGGACAAGGCGGTAAAGGAAGAAGTCATGCAGCTCGTAGGGGCCCACGATATCTTCAGTAGGCTGCACTCCGGGCAGGAGTTCCGGGCTGATGGGGGTGGCCACGATGTCGAGAAGTGTCCCCGCCGCCTCAGGGAAACCGTTCCCCGCGGCGTGGCGGACCATCGCCTGCATCATCGTCTTGGGAACCCCGGCGTTCACGGCATACATACTCATATGGTCGCCGTTGTAGGTGCACCACCCCAGGGCAAGTTCGCTAAGGTCGCCGGTGCCCACCACTATGCCGCCGCAGTCGTTGGCAAGGTCCATCAGTATCTGCGTCCTTTCGCGGGCCTGGGCGTTCTCGTAGGTCACGTCGGTTTTCTCTATGGGGTGGCCGATGTCGGAAAGGTGCTGCCGCACGGAGGCCTCTATGCTTATCTCCCTGATGCTCACTCCGAGGGCTTCCATCAAGGCCACGGCATTGCCCTTGGTGCGGCCGGTAGTGCCGAAACCGGGCATCGTCACGGCAAGGATCCCCTTCCTGTCGAAGCCGAGAGTGTCGAAGGCGCGGCAGGACACCAGAAGGGCCAGGGTGCTGTCCAGTCCGCCGCTTATGCCTATGACCGCATTCCTGCAGCCTATGTGTTCCATCCTCGTCATCAGGCCAACGGTCTGGATGTCGAACACCTCCTCGCAGCGCCGGGCCAGCTCTTCAGCGTCCTCCGGCACGAACGGGTGAGGATTGGGAGCGCAGAGTGGGGCTGCTGTCCCCTCTGAAAACTGTGCCACCCTCGGCACCATAAGAGGGAGGGGCCCTCCGGGAGGGGTCGGCGTAGCCGACGTTTTCAGAGGGGAGCAGCAGCCACCCTGCGCTCCGAAACCGACCTCGGCGTAGATGATGGCGCCACCGGTCCCGAAACGGGGATTCTCGGCAAGGCACTCGCCGTCAGCCCATATCATCGAACCGCCGCCATACACAAAATCGGTCGTACTCTCGCCGTACCCGGCATTGCACCACACCACAACACGCCCGCGGCTGAACTCTCGCAGGGCCTCCCTGCGCTTTGCCTGGGCGGTAACCAGTTCGGGCTCCGCGGCGGGAATTACGGAAACGTATCCGGCATACAGGCACTCGTCGAGGGCCACGGTGACTCCGAGCCCGGCGGCAAGGGCGGAAATCTCCCTGCGGGCATCGAAAACGGCCGATTCGATGAAACCGAATCTCAGGATGTCTTCGCCGCAGGAGGCTCCCGCAAGGCAGTTGCAAGGGAAAACTATGAGCTGAGCGCCGCACAAGGCGGCCTCGCGGATCATCGACGACACGGCCTCAAGGTTGGCCCCGACCTCGCCGGGATGCACCACCGGGGTGCAGGCCGCTATCTTCAAATTGTTGCCCGACATATTAAAAGTGACTATATTCGCGGTCGATTTGTGTGAAGGATTAATGACGGAAAGACTTCAATTTCTGCTGCAAGGAGCCGTCGACGGCCATTTTCATCATCTTGCGGGTCCCTTCGAACTGCTTGATGAGCTTGTTCACATCGGCGAGGGTGGTGCCGGAGCCCTGGGCTATGCGGCGCCTGCGGGAGCCGTTGATGCACTCGGGGTGTTCACGCTCGTAGGGGGTCATGCTCTGGATCATCGCCTCGGTGGGAACGAATGCGTCGTCGGGGATGTCAACGTCCTTGAGAGCCTTGTCCATACCGGGGAGCATCCCGGCAAGGTCCTTCATATTGCCCATCTTCTGAACCTGCTTGAGCTGGTCATAGAATTCATTGAATGTGAACTGGTTGTGCGCTATCTTCTTCTTGAGTGCCCGCGCTTCTTTCTCGTCGTACTGCTCCTGGGCCTTCTCCACCAGAGACACAACGTCGCCCATACCGAGAATCCTGTCGGCTATTCTGGCAGGGTAGAATACGTCCAGCGCCTCCATCTTCTCTCCGGTTCCGACGAACTTCACCGGCTTGCCGGTCACCGCCCTGATGGAGAGGGCCGCGCCGCCGCGGGTGTCGCCGTCCATCTTGGTCAAGACCACTCCGTCGTAGTCGATGGCCTCGTTGAAGGCAAGGGCGCTGGCAACGGCGTCCTGACCGGTCATCGCGTCCACCACGAAGAGGGATTCGGTCGGCTTTATGGCCTCGTTCATCGCGCGGATTTCATCCATCAGTTCCCGGTCGACGGTAAGGCGGCCGGCGGTATCCACTATGACCACGGAATAGCCTTCGTTCCTTGCCTTGAGAATGGCGGCCTTCGCGACCTTTATGGGGTCGGTCTCCCCTTCCTCGAAGTAAACCGGCACGTCAACCTGGGCGCCGAGGGTCTTGAGCTGCTCCACGGCGGCCGGACGGAAGCAGTCGCAGGCGGCAAGAAGGACCTTCATCCCCTTGCGGCTCTTCAGGTTGAGGGCGAGCTTGGCGCTGAAGGTGGTCTTACCGGAACCGTTGAGGCCGGCCACGAGGACGATGCCGGGCTGCCCCTTGACGTTGACGGCGGTCTCGGTGCCTCCCATAAAGGCGGCGAGTTCGTCGTGCACTATCTTGACCATCATCTGCTGGGGCTTCACCGCGGTGAGGACTCCGGTTCCGATGGCCTTCTGCTTGACCCGGTCGCAGAAATCCTTCGCGACCTTGTAGGAAACGTCGGCGTCGAGAAGGGCCCTGCGCACTTCCTTGAGGGTTTCCGCTATGTTTATCTCCGTAATCTTCCCCTCGCCCTTCAGTATTTTGAAGGAACGCTCGAGGCGGTCTGACAAATTTTCGAACATATTGAATTATCGGTTAAAGAATTGCAAAATTACTAAAAATTCGCAAGAAAACACCAATGAAAAAAGTCAATCTATTCAGCCGCATATTCGGCGCCCGTGCCGCAGCCCGGAGAAGATCCCGCAAAATTCAGAAAAAGATAGACAAAAAGACGGAGGTTCTGGTCAGGGCCTGGGTCGGCGCCAAAGGATACTGCAGGAGCCAGCAGCTCGAGCAGGCAGCGGAAAGCATCGGCGTGGGCGCCGAACAGCTGGCATATTATTTCAACAAGAGGGGGACGACTTTCACCGCCTGGCGGAAGGAACTGCGCATCGAGGAAGCCAAGGCCCTGCTCGTGAACAGACCGGGGCTCCCGGCAAGCAGAATCGGGGAGCTTGTAGGCATCCCCGACCGGTCGAATTTCAACAAAAGGTTCAAGGAAGTCACAGGCCTCCTCCCGAGCGAATGGCGCCGGCTCAATGCCGGAAAATGAGCTCGAGGTCGTTCTTGAGCATAGGCCCGGCCACGTCTTCCGGAACGAAGCTCCAGCTTCCCAGGACGGCCCGGTCGCCGACCATTCCGGCATCGACCGTACCCTTCTTTTCAAGGTAGCGCCGCACAAGGTCCCTGATTTGGGGATACCTGGCCACGACCCTTGACTTCAGTTCGTCTTTCGGTATTCCGGCTCCCTCGGTAAGGATGTTCCCGCCGCCGCTTGCGCGGTACGAGGTCACGGCAACGTCATAAGAGGCGGCCGGATCGAAGGGCGTACCGTCGGCAAGGCCCTGTATGTTTATCTTCCGGCCCTCGGGTTTGGTCACGTCGACGGTGTACACGATTCCCGCCACCGAATCGAAGTTGTAGCTCCTGGAATTGAACGACCACCTGGGGCTGCCGGTGCGGGGATCGGCACGGTCGCTTATGTTCAGGACGTGCTCTCCGGGAACGGAGGTCCATCCGCCGTACACATACTCCATCGCGGCCTTGATTTCCGCGCCGGTCAGCCTGACCACATAAAGCTGGTTTTCATACGGATAGATGGTGAAAAGGTCGTTGTAGAGGACCTCGCCCGCGGCCACGTTGCCGTCGAAGGTGAGGGGCGCCGCGAAGGATATCTGCGCCTTGGAGGCGTCCAGCTGCACGGTGTGGATGAAGTTGATGTAGTCGCACATTCCGATGTAGGACTCGCGGGTGTGCAGGGGCATCGCCAGCTTGCCCACCTTCTGCAGGGTGAAGCGCTTCACGTAGTCGAAGTCGGCCTTGAAGACCTCCTTCATCTTCTCGTCCACGGCCTTTTTGTCAAGGCGGACCGTTCTGGCGCTGACCGACTTTGAGGTGAGTTTGCCGCTGCGGCCCTTCACGGTGATTTCGGAGTGGCCGACATATCCGGCGCGGGAGCCGCTGTTCACAAGGGAGAACCCGTTTTCCCCGTTGATCGCCACCGGCCTGTGGTCGTGGCCGGTTATGAGCAGGTCCACTCCGCTTAGACTGTTGTAGAGGTCCAGCCCCTGGCTCTCATACTGCGAGCCGTCGCCCTCGCCGGTGCCGCTATGGACCACGACTATCACGACGTCGGGAGATTCCGCCGCCCTGACCTCGTCGACCCATTTCTGCACGCAGGGAATCAGGGATTCCAGCTTTATGCCGCTCCAAAGTTCGTCGTCGAGCCATTCGGCGAGGTTGGGGTTGCCGAACCCGAGGACGGCGACCTTCAGCCCGCAGCGGTCGAAAATCTTATATGCCGGGAAATAGGGCTTTCCCGTCTGTTCGAAGAGATAATTACCTGCAAGCCAGGGGATTCCGAAGCGGCCCAGTTCATAGTTCACGCGATCATAGACCTCGTGGCCGGTTTCCATATCGTGATTGCCCACGACGATTGCGTCATAGCCCATATAGGCCGCCATCCTGGCATAGCAGTGGCTGATGTCGGGAACCTCGTAATTGAAGGCATAGGCGGCGTTGTCGCCCTGCAGGCAGTCGCCGGCGTCGAGCAGCATCACGGAGTAGTCGCCCACGGCCTGGCGCACGCTGTCCACATAGTGCTTGACCGACATCAGGCTGGTCCTGGTCTTGAAGCCCACGTACGGCTCGTCGAACCAGCTGCCGTGCACGTCGCCGGTGCAGATTATGTGCAGGGTGCGCTCACCCTTGGGAGGCAGCTGCGCATTGAGGGGCAGATATGCCAGCAAGGACAGAATCAGAATTGCAATGGATTTAGGTCTCATATCTCAAACTTGACTGTAAATACTTGTTCCCAGCCCCTGAAAACCGGTATGGCGGGTGTCAGGGAAGTTGCCTCCCGCCCCTGTCCGAGGTGGAAGTTGAGTGCAACGTACAACTGGATACGCCTCCCGATGAAGGGGTTGTAATATACGCTCAGCTGGTCGGTCCAGCTTGCATCGGTCCTGTATGTATGGTAGCAGGGGTCGCCGGAGTAGAGGTCGGTGCCGTAACCCTCGAGGAAAGGCTGGAGGTCGGGGCCGAAATAGAAGGCGTTCCGCAGCCCGAGGTGCCACTTCGACAGCTGCTGGCGCGAGAAGAACCCGACGAGGTTGCGGGGCGCGTCCTCGTCGTCCCTCGCCCACTGGTAGCCGTAGAGGACACCGGCGTTCACGGATATCTCGTCGAACCAGGTCCTGCGCCCCCTCCACCCGAGCCACGGGTTGAGGGAATGGTTGTCGACTATGTTGTGGACCTCATAGGAATTGGCGAAGTGATAGAACACTCCCGTCCAGCCCAGTTCGAACTCGCCGGCGAAGTTCCATCTGCCGGAAGAAAGGACCTGGAAGCGTTCCCTGCGGGAGGGCTCGTCGTCGGCCTGGCCGTGCATCCCCAGCCAGTCCAGGGCAAGCTCGGCGTAGAGTTTCCTGCCGCTGTATTTGAAGAGCATTCCCTCGATGTTGTTGTCGAGGTAGAGGTTGCGGTCGCTGAAGAAGGGGCCGAGGTACTCCAGGGTCCTCATACGGCTGCGGGGGAAGCAGCCCACGGTACATTCCAGCACCGATTCCCGCTTGAGCCTGGCCCGAACATCGTAATAGAGGGTCATCTCCTTGAAAAGCCCGGTATTCTGCACGCCCTGACCCATCTGCTTGAAAATGTCCACCCCGAGCATCAGGCGGTGGGTCACGGAACCGAATCCCTGCTCCACCTTGACGCCAGCCTCCGGAGTGAGCCTGGCGGCGTGCAGTGTGCCCGAAAGGTCGAAGAGCTCGCTGCCGTCGGAGAATTCCTCGTTGTGGAAGATGTAGTCGAAGTTCACGCCCCAGTCGAACTGCACCCTGCCCGGAACCTGCCCGGCCGCGAAGCCGGAAACGAGGGTCAGGAAAACGGATACGACAAGAGCAAAATGTTTCATCATACAAACATATGAAAAAAATCGCAAATTTGCGTATGTTTGCAGTATGAAATTCTACACTCCGGTCTCTTTGGGAAGGACTTCCGTCCAGGTGGGGCTCTCCGACAGGACGGTCGTCCTCGGCAGCTGCTTCGCCGACTCCGTAGGTTCGCTTATGGCGGCCGGCGGGATGGACGTGCGCATAAACCCTTTCGGAACGCTTTACAACCCCGCGTCGATTCTTCTGGCGGCGGCGCGCCTGGAGGCCGCTTCAGGGCTGACGGATGCAAGTCCGGACGGCTCAAGGCCGGCCGATGCTGCGTCGCAGAACGGCGGCGGGATCCTGTTCGACGAGCCGGACTGCGTGGAGATGGGAGCCGGTGCCGGCAAGGTCTGCTCCTACTTCCACCACACTTCGTTCGCCCGTGAAACTTCCGCCGGGTTCCTTCGGAACGCCAATGAGCGGCTGCTCGAGGCGGCCGCTTTCTGGAAAAATTCCAACAAGCTGATCGTTACCTTCGGCACGGCCCACGTATGGAGGCTTAACAGCGGCAGATCAGTGAAAGAAACAGATTGGTTTGAAGGCATTACAAAAATGTTGGATTCCGGCCTGGAGCTGGAAAAGACAGTCTCGAACTGCCTGAAGAGGCCCGCCGCGGAATTTTCCCGCGAGCGCCTCTCGGTCGGGCAGACGGCCGGTCTCGCAAATGCGATCAGAACGGTCGCCCGGGGCAAGGAAGTCATCTTCACCGTCTCCCCCATAAGGCACCTGAGCGGCGGCGCGCACGACAACAACCTGTCCAAATCCACGCTGCTCCTGGGCCTCGACGAAGCGCTCTGCGGCAGACTCCCCGGCGCCTGCTACTTCCCCTCCTACGAGATACTGCTCGACGAGCTGCGCGACTACCGCTTCTATGCCGAGAACGACCTTGTGCACCCCTCGCCGGCGGCGGTCCGCCACGTCTGGGAGAAGTTCCTCGCTTCGGCCGTTCCGGAAAAGGACCTCCCGGCAATAGCGGCGAACGAAAAGGCCTCCAGGGCCCTGGCGCACAGAAAGATTCTGGTCTGATCAGCGCTTTTCCGGAAGAAGGGCCAGGCGGATGTCGATGAAATCGAGTTTCCGCTGGCGTATTCTGCGCTTCAGGTAAACAAGAATCTGCTTCCGGTCCTTGGTGCGGACTCCGGTGCGCGGCGCCGGAACCTCGGCGTGAAGCAGTCCCATAGCCGCCTGCCAGTACAGCCGGGGGATGTCGAAGCCGGCCCTTATCTGCGTTTCCAACCCGCCCGAAAAACGCGGATTACACTCCAGAAACCAGGCCCGCCCTTCTCGGTCTATCCTGAAGTCCATCCCGCACACTCCCTCGTAGTCCACCGCTTCCAGGATCAGCCACGCGGCAGCCTCCAGTTCCGGAGCGGAGAAAGTCTCCCGCATTATCGACACGCCCTTGGCCCTGGGCAGCAGGGTGCGGTATGCGCTGCATACGAAAAGACCGCCGAAGCGCAGAGAGTCGATGCTGGCGTCGTACCCCTCTATCTCTTCCGAAATCAGCCAGGTCCCGGGTTCCGAATTGGCCACAAGATGCCTCAGGGGCGCCTCTTCCCGCGGGAAATAGACGCTGTCGCCGCCGTGGCCGCCCGAGCGCTTGAACACCACCGGATAGCGGTCCACGGCCTCGGGCCTGGAATACAGGCGCGGCTGCCGGATCCCGAGGTCCGTCGCGAGCGCGCAGGCCCGGACCTTGTCGTCAAGGCGCAGAATCTTGTCCTCCTGAGCGCAGAGCATCTTGATGCCGGGAAACTCGTCCCTGTGCGCGGCCAGCACCTCCGGGTGGAAGATGGGGATTATGGCGCGCGGCTCAGTCACGGCGGCCCACTCGCGGATCCTCTTGATGAAGTTCCCCTCGTCCCTCGGAGGGCAGCAGACGAAGGTGTCGGCGGCAAGGCCGCAGGAGAACGACAGTCCCGAGTCCGACGTGTCGCTCACCCCCACACGCAGCCCCACGGCGCTCAGGCTCTTGAGCACCTCATACCCCACCGGCCCTCCGGCCTCGGTCAGAAGAACGTCACATTTCATACTGTCATCAGCAATCGTCACACGAAAGTAGCAAATTCCCCCGTCATCTGCAAACGGTCGCGCTTCCAGGCCGGCACCTTCCCCGCAGCAGCATTGGCCCTTACGAACTGCTGCTGCGGGGAAGGTGCCGGCATCAAGGCAGCATTGGCTCTTACGAACTGCTGCTGCGGGGAAGGCACCGACCTCAAGGCAGCATCGGCCCTTGCGAACCGCTGCTGCGGGGAAGGCGCCGACCTTGTGCAAAATCGGCCTCTGGACCGGGGTCATTGCACAAGGTCGGTCCAAATTGATGGGACCTTGTGCACTAACCCTACCTGAAACGCTGATTTTGCACAAGGTCGTAACTGATATTGGCTGCCGGCGGTGCCGACACTCTGAAAACTGTAGCCACCCTCGGCTCCATAAGAGGGAGGGGCCCGCCGCAAAGCGGTGGGAGGGGTCGCGAAGCGACGTTTTCAGAGTGTCGGCACCACCGGCGATAATACGCTCGTCTCTACGGGCCATCCTGCCTGACAGTTGAGCCGCCACAAAGCATCCACCGTTTTCCATCCATCCTGACAGTTGAGCCACGACCAGCACGACCAGCACGACCAGCCGCCCGCGGTTTTGCGGAAGAGACAATTATTGCTATCTTTGCGAGATATGGCTAAAGAGATCGGATTCTCCCTCGTGTACAGGGATATGTGGCAATCCTCGGGCAAGTTCCAGCCCAGGGCGGACCAGCTTGTGCGGGTGGCTCCCGCGATAATCGATATGGGGTGCTTCGACCGTGTGGAGACAAACGGCGGAGCCTTCGAGCAGGTGAAACTGCTCTCCGGCGAGAACCCGAACCGGGCTGTCCGGGAATGGACGGCCCCCTTCCACAGGGCGGGCATTCGGACACATATGCTCGAGCGCGGCCTCAACGCGCTCAGAATGAACCCCGTACCGGCCGACGTGCGCGAACTGATGTTCCGGGTCAAGAAAGCCCAGGGCACCGACATAGCCCGCTCCTTCTGCGGCCTCAACGACCACCGCAACCTGCTTCTGAGCATAGAATACGCGAAAAAGGCCGGGATGGTCAGCCAGGCCGCCCTTTCCATAACCCACTCCCCCGTCCACACCGTTCAGTACTATATGGGCATAGTGGACCGCCTTGTCGGATACGGAACCGACGAAATCTGCCTCAAGGATATGGCAGGCATCGGAAGGCCGGCTTTTCTGGCCGAACTCACAAAGGAGATCAAGAAGAGGCATCCCGGCATCAAGGTGCAGTACCACGGCCACTGCGGCCCCGGATTCTCACCCGCCTCGATGCTGGAAGTGGCCAGGGCCGGAGCCGACTTCATCGACGTTGCCGTGGAGCCCCTGAGCTGGGGCAAGGTCCACCCCGACGTGATCACCGTGCAGCAGATGCTCAGGGCCGACGGGTTTCTGGTTAAGGACATCGATATGGACGCCTATATGCAGGTCCGCGCCCTCACGCAGGAATTCATCGACGACTTCCTGGGATACTGGATCAACCCGTCCAACGCAAGGATGACCTCGCTGCTGGTGGGTTGCGGCCTTCCCGGCGGAATGATGGGGTCGATGATGGCCGACCTCAAGAGCTTCAGTGCGGCGATAAACGCCGCCGAAAGGGCCGCCGGCAAACCGGAATCGAGCCTCGACTCCCTTATGGTCCAGCTTTTCAGGGAGGTGGAATACGTGTGGCCGAAGCTGGGATACCCGCCGCTCGTCACCCCGTTCAGCCAGTACGTCAAGAACACCGCGCTGATGAATATCCTGGCCCTGGCGCAGGGCAAGCCCCGCTTCAGTTCCGTCGACAAGGACACCTGGGGGATGATACTGGGCCGGATGGGAACCCTTCCCGGACCGCTTGCCCCCGAAATCGTCGCCCTGGCAAAGGAAAAGGGCCTCGAATTCCATACCGGCAACCCGCAGGACGAATACCCCGACGAACTGCCGAAGTTCCGCGCGATGATGGCCCTGGAAGGCTGGGACTGCGGGCAGGACGACGAAGAGCTGTTCGAACTGGCGATGCACGAACGCCAGTACCGCGACTACCGCAGCGGAATGGCCAAGAAGCGCTTCGACGCCGAACTGGAGGACCTCCGGGCCAAGGCCGGAGCCCCGATAATCGTGAAAAGGCCGGTGGTGGAGGTGCCGGAGTTCGACGTCCGCAAATTCGCCGGGTGCCACCCCCTGGCAATACCGGTGCAGGCTCCCGCTGCGGGCAGGCTGCTCTGGCAGATCGACGTTGACGACGCCTCCTCCGCGCCCGTTGCCGGAACGGCCGTCAGCGCCGGGCAGGCCTGCGGCTACGTGCAGACCAGGTACGGCCTCGAAGAGCTGATTCCCGCCATCGACGGGTTCGTGGTCGCCGTCACCGGAGGGCAGGGCAAGGAGGTGGTCAAGGGAGAAATCGTGGCATTCATACAGCAGGCACGATGACGGCGGGTGCAAAGGGAATGACCGTTTCGGGCATCGAGGACTTCAAGGCGGCGCTGAAGCTGTGCGGGATGAAGGCCACGCCCCAGAGACTTGCCGTGCACCAGGCGATGATGGCCCTCGAGCACGCCTGCGCCGACACCGTGGCCGGTTTCATCGCAGATAACCTCGGGACCGGAATCTCCGTGGCCTCGGTCTACAATATCCTCACGGGGCTCACCGAAAAGGGCCTCTACACCAGGCGTCTGAGCGAGGACAACCGCATGTGGTTCGACGTCTGCCCCCGGAACCATCTCCACCTTTACGACTGCGTGTCCCGGGAATTCAGCAACATCCCCGACAACGGACTTATGAACGTGGTGGAGTCGGCAATACGCCACAGACGCTTCCGCGGCTACAAGATCGACCACGTGGAAGTGCAGGTGGTCTGCCGGCCGACAAAGCGCAGATAGCCCTTTGTTTTTCGGCCGATTTTGATTATTTTTGCATAATACGACTAAAACGGAATCAATATATGGAATTCAAAGTATCCAGCGCAGAACTGCTCAAAGGCATTCTCAACGTATCAAAGGCCATCCCGGCCAAGACAGTGCTCCCCATCCTCGAGAACTTCCTCTTCGACCTCAAGGACGGCAAGCTTCAGATCACAGCGTCAGACCAGGAACTCACCCTCCGCACCGAAGTGGAAGTGGAGTCGGTCTCCGAGGAAGGCTCCATCGCCGTTCCCGCCCGTCAGATGACGGAACTGCTCAAGGCCCTCCCCGACCAGCCCATCGGCATCAGGACTACCGGAGAAGGGACCTTTGAATGCGCCTGGAGCAACGGCAACTCCTCGCTCCCCTACTTCCCGGCCGCCGACTATCCCGCAATCAAGGGCACCGGCGACGACGCGCAGACCATCACCTTCCCCGCAGAAACCCTTCTGGAAGGAATCGCCGGCACCATCTACGCAACGGCCGACGACGAGATGCGCCCCGCGATGAACGGCATATTCTTCGATATGGAAGAGACGGGCACCACCCTCGTGGCCTCCGACTCCCACAAGCTTATCTGCTACACCGCCCCCGACGCCTGCGCCGCCCAGAAGGCATCGTTCATCCTTCACAAGAAACCGGCCGCCGTGCTCCGCAGCATAATCGACAAGGAAGACGGCGAGGTGACAGCCAGTTTCGACGGTTCCAACGTGGTATTCACCCTTGGACAGACGATGATGGTCTGCCGCCTGATCGTTGGCAACTATCCCAAGTACCGCAACGTCATACCCCAGAACAACAGCAACGTGCTCAAGATAGACAGAGTGCAGCTGCTCAACACCATACGCCGCGTGGCCGTTTGCGCCAACAAGGCCTCCAACTACATCAAGTTCGACCTCAGGGAAGGCCAGCTGGAAATCACTGCCCAGGACCTCGGCTTCGCTCTCGCCGCCTACGAGAAGCTCGCCTGCGACTACAACGGCAGCGCCCTCAGCATCGGCTTCAAGTCCAGCTTCCTCATCGAGATTCTGTCCAATATGAGCTGCGAGACCCTGGTGATGAAGTTCGCCGACTCCCGCAAGGCCGCACTCATCGTTCCCTCCGAGGAAGAGGCCGCGACGGAGAGAATCTGCGGCATCATAATGCCCCTGATGGTTTCGTAGCATATGGAACTGGACCTCAAAAGGCCCCTGCTGTTCTTCGACATCGAGAGCACGGGGCTCGACATACCCGCCGACGGCATAATTGAACTCAGCTTCGTGAAGGTCTTCCCCGGCGGGGAGGAGCGCATAAAGACCTGGAAGATAAAGCCCTGGGACTACATCAGGGCTGCGCAGATACACATCAACCCCGAAGCCAGCAAGGTCAACGGCGTGACCGACGACATGGTCGCCGGCTGCCCGACCTTCTATGAGGTGGCCGACGAAGTGGCGGAGTGGATAAAGGACTCCGACCTGGCCGGTTTCAATTCCGCGAAGTTCGACCTCCCGATGCTCGCCGAGGAATTCGAGCGGGTGAAAATGGCAGGCAAGAAGATCGACATCGACCTCCACGCCCCGCGGATGGTGGACGTCCAGAACATCTTCCACGCGATGGAGCCCAGAAACCTGCGCGCAGCATACCGGTTCTACTGCGGAGGCGAGGATTTCGACAACGCCCACACGGCCGAGGCCGACACCGTGGCCACCTACAAGGTCCTCAAGGCCCAGCTTGACCGCTACCCCGAGCAGCTGAAGAACGACGTGGAGCAGCTCTCCTCGTTCGTCGGCAGGAAATATGTCGACTTCAGCGGCCACCTCATCTACAACGACGAGGGAGAGCCCTGCGTGAACTTCGGAAAGCACAAGGGAAAGACGGCCCGCAAGGTCTTCGAGACCGAGCCGGGATACTTCTCCTGGATTCAGCAGGGCAGCTTCTCGCTGGACACCAAGGCCTGCTTCGCAAGGCTCGAGGAGCAGTTCAAGCGCGAGCGCCTGGCTGCCAAGTGGAGCGGCCGATGAATATCCTGGTCGTAACGCCGCAGAACAGGGTCGTAGTGCGTCCCGACACCACCTGGGTGCGGCTCAACAACGACTTCTATCCCCCGGAATTCGTGAACTCCCTGAGCTTCACGCGCGTACTATATGTTAGGATATGCAAGCCGGGAAGGAGCGTCGGACGGCGCTTTGCCGAGAGGTACTACGATTTGTTCGGGCGGGGAATCCTGCTGTATCCCGACGACCTTCTTCTGGACGGCTCGCCAGAAGGCTTTGCCTGCGCCTCCTGCCTGGACCACACTTCATACCTTCCCTGCGAAATGGCGCCCAAAAGCGGTCTGAGCCCCGAGGATGCCGCCCGCGTGTGCTCCGCAATCGAGCTGGCGACCCGCTTCTGCTACATCAGGGTCGGGGATCTTCTTGCAATCGAACTCGGGCCCCCGGAGCACCTGCGTTCAAGGGAGGAAGGGAGCACAAAAGTCCACGAAGAGCAGGCGGAATTTGGACTGATTTTTTAGGAAATCAGATTTTATTGGCATACCTTTGCCGCCGTTTTTAAAAAAGCAGAGGAAATGGCCAAAATAATACCTATCTACACTTGGCAGAAAAACGTTCTTGAATTCAACAAGCGCAGCGGCAGGCTCAGCAAGAAGCCCTGGTTCCAGGGCGTACTCCTGTTGTGCTGCGTGGTGCTTGCAATGCTTTTTGCCAATCTCCCGTTTACGAAGTCGCTCTATCACGACGTCCTCGAGACCAACATACAACTGCATCTGTTCAGCAACGACGGAGACGTGAACGTCCTCTTCCCCCGCGACCTCACGGTGGAGAAGTTCATAAACGACATCCTGATGGTGATTTTCTTCTTCACCGTCGGTCTTGAGATTCGCCGCGAAATCTCCAGCGGAGAGCTTTCCAGCCTCAAGAAGGCAATGCTGCCCGTGATTGCGGCTTTCGGAGGAGTCCTCTGCCCCGCACTCATCTTCACCCTGGTGAACGCCGGCACCGCCGCGGCCAGCGGCTGGGGCATCCCCACCGCCACCGACATAGCCTTCGCGGTGTGCATACTCTCCGTCCTGGGTCCAAAGGTCCCCGTGTCGCTGAAGGTCTTCCTCACCGCCCTTGCGATTGCCGACGACCTCATCGCGATTCTGGTCGTTGCCCTTTTCTACGGCGGAAGCATCAACTTCCTCCTGCTCGGAATCTCGGTGCTGGTGATACTCTTCACCCTGCTGCTCAGGAAGATAGGAGAAAAAAGGATGTTCCCCTACATCGTGTGCGCCTTCATCGTGTGGGTTCTTTTCTACTACAGCGGCATTCACGCCACAATGTCCGGCGTGGTGATGGCCTTCCTGATTCCCGCCAACGCACGCTACAACAAGGCCCAGTACGAGCACAAACGCAACTACTATATTCAGAAGCTTGTGGAACTTGACGGGATTGACGACGAGCCCTTCCCCAACGGCCCGCAGAAACACTGCCTGCGCCGCCTGTGCAAGATAGCCGACGGCACGATGGATATGAGCTACCGCGTGGAGCACGCCCTCACGCCCTGGGTCAACTTTCTCATAATGCCCATCTTCGCCCTTGCCAACGCGGGTGTGGAGATCAGCGACCTGTCGTACTTCAACGTGTTCGTGCGCGACGCGGCCCTGGGCAGCGTGGGTATGGGAATCTTCTTCGGCCTGCTGCTTGGCAAGCCCATAGGAATCACCCTGTTCAGCTGGCTTGCGATCAAACTCAAGGTGGGCGAGATGCCCGCCAAGGCCACCTGGGCCATGTTCTTCGCCGTTGCCTGCCTCGGCGGCATAGGCTTCACGATGAGCATTTTCGTCGACACCCTCTCCTTCGGCGACCAGAGCGCTGAACTGATGAACAGCATGCGCGACGCCGGCAAGATTGCGGTGCTGATGGGCTCCATCTGCGCGGGCATACTCGGAACGATTATGGTAAATCTGGTGCATAGAATAGAAAATAGAAAATAATTTTCTATCTTTGCACTCCCAAAGCCACTTTAGCTCAGTCGGTAGAGCAGCGCATTCGTAACGCGCAGGTCGCCAGTTCGAGCCTGGTGAGTGGCTCAAAGAGGCCGCCCAAAAAGGGTCGGTCTCTTTTTGTGGGCACCAATCTCCGTTCACTGCTCTTCATTCCGGTGCGCCAGGAGGTCTTCCTGCACCAGGTCGACCGAAATTGATGGGACCTTGTGCAGTTACCCGGGTCAGGAGGCCGTTTTTGCCCCAGGTCGCGACAGCCGCCGCCTTCCTGTGTGGCACAAGGCAGGCGTATGCCCTGCCTGCATAGGGTTACTGTGAAAAATCAACACGGACATTTTACGCTGAGCCTCAAATATACGTTTTTTTTCTTACCATCAAAATAATTATATTTGTGTCATTATGAAAAATGCCATAACCATCATTCTCTGCCTTGCGGCGTGCATTTCGGCCGCGGCGCGCGGCGCGGAGCCCGTGACGATTCCCGCATCTGATTCCAGAATCACCTACATAGGCCGCACGGCAGCCGAAAACGGTGGGTCGGTCAGTTTCGACTGGGCCGGGACCACGGCCTGCATAAGCTTCAGCGGCACCTCGCTGAGCCTCAACTGCAGCGACACCCGCCGGAACTGGTACAACGTCTGGATAGACAAGGAGCCCGTGGCGGAATATGACGCGGTGTTCAGCGTCGGGTCCGACACCACCATAGTTGTTGCCGGCGGCCTGAAGAAAGGCACACACAGCGTCACAATCCAGAAACGCACCGAAGGAGAACAGGGCAAGGCCACTTTCAGAAGTTTCACCACCGACGGCGCCTTCCTCCAGGCAAGGCCCCTGAAGGAGCGCCACATCGAATTCGTGGGCGACTCCTACACCTGCGGATACGGAACCGAAGGAGCCGACCGGGACCAGCCCTTCCGCGCCGAGGAAGAAAATTGCAACCTCACCTACGCCCGCATCATAAGCCGCTTCTTCAACGCCGACGTGAATCACGTCTCGCATTCCGGCTTCGGGATTGTACGCAATTACGACGGCGCCCTCCCCGGAGAATCGATGGCAAAGAGATACTCCCAGCTCTTCGATATGTCGCCCGAGCCGCAGTGGACTCCGGATATGGCCGCCTACACGCCCGACATAGTCGTCATCTATCTGGGCACCAACGACTTCTCCACCGGCAAGCAGCCCACCCTGGCCGCCTGGTGCGAGAATTACACCACGCTGATCGGGAAAATCCGCGGATACTACGGCCCCGAAGTCCCCATCCTTTGCGTCTCCTCCCCCTCCGACGACGTGATGGGAGACTATGTGCGCGCGGCAGCGGCCAAATGCGGGCAGCCCAACGTCCACTGGACTTCCCTTCAGAGCGCGGTATATAATATGGAATCGGACCTCGGCTCCAGCTGGCACCCGAACTACGAGGGTCAGCGCAAGGTCGCGTCCTGCCTGATTCCCTACATCGCCACCCTCACCGGCTGGCAGATGCCCGTCAAGGCCGTTGAATGATCAGAGGATGCCCATCATCTTGTGACGGGCGATGTAGCAGCAGCCCAGGACGTCAACGTCGGGGCCGGCTGCCGCAAGGCGGAAGGTTGTCTCGCGGTTCACAAGGTTGAGCGAATACTTGCGCACGGAAGCGAGGGTCGACATAAGAAGATAGTCCCCCGTCCCGGCGAGAGCCCCGCCCAGAATCACCAGCTGGGGGTTGAAGACATTGATCATTGCGGCGATGCCTTTTCCGAGGCTGGTGCCCACCTCTTCGACTATCTCTATCATCAGCATATCGCCCGACTTGACGGCGGAGTTGAAGTCTTCCATAGAAAGGGTCTGCCCGGCCTCGATCTTGCCTGACAGCACGGAGCGGGCGCCGGCGTTGTGCTTTGCAAGGAGCAGACGCTGCATAGCGGAGCCGGAAGCCTCGGTCTCGAGGCAGCCCTTCTTACCGCAGCGGCAGAAAATCTCGTTGTCGAAGATGGTGACGTGGCCCAGTTCTCCGGAGAAGCCGGTATGCCCGTAATACAGTTTGCCGTCCAGCACCATTCCCATTCCGAGACCCCAGCTCAGGTTGATGTAAAGGACATTCTTGAAGTCGGAGAGATTGCTGTGCACGTACTCGCCGTAACACATCACGCGGGAATCGTTGTCGACATAAACCTCGGCGCCGAGTTCCTTTTTGAGGACCTCACGGAGCGGGCCCTTGACGTCGGTGAAATAGTTGAAACTCTCGCCGGTATTGGTGTTCACCCTGCCGGGGATGGAAAGGGTATATACCAGAATACGTTTTTGTTCGATGCCGCTTTCCCCGATGCATGCGCGGACCGTCCGGAGCAGAGCGTCGAGGGCACCGGGACTCGACAGTTCGAAAGGAATGAGGGGTTTGCTGTATATCAGGCGGCCTGCAAAGTCCATAATTCCGACCGACACGGTGTGGTTCCTGATGTCAAGCCCGACGAAATATCCGGTCCCGGGGTTGAGGGCGAACATATTCGGTTTCCGGCCTCCTTCCTTGTGCCTCTGGCCTATGTCCAGGATTATGCCGTTCGAAACGAACTCGTCGATGATTTTGGTGGTCGTGGGAACGCTCAGGTTGCAGATTTCGGAAATCTCGCCTATGGACGAGTGGTCACACAGGGAGAGGGTTTTGAGTACGTCACGTTTCGAGAGGTCCACCTTTGAAGTGCTTTCAAGGATGGCAGACAGGATGGAATTCATTTTAGCGGCCGGGTTAGTTAAATATTATTAACAAAAGTAGAGTTAAATCCCCGGAAAAGCAAAAAATAAATTAAAAAGTTTGCATTAATATAAAAAATGCGCAATACTCGAGCGAATCTCGTATTGCGCAAATGTGGAGATGCCGGGAGTCGAACCCGGGTCCAAACAAAGCCCCAGAAAGCTTTCTACACGCTTATTCCTCCTTTGATTTTAGTCTGAAGTCAGCCGAAGGACGGGCAAACCGCAGCTTAGCCTCTGAATCTTGAGGAGCCTTGGAGGCGTCGGACTCCCGCATCCGGTTTTGATGATACCCCTTGATCCGCCAGAACCGGCCTAATGGCTGGAGGGATATACGTCTGCACGCAACCTTGGCGCACAGATTGATGCCAGAGCCCTGGGGGAATTAGCAAGCGTATGAATAGTTGTAGTTGCCAGTTAATGGCGTGATGACCGGGATTAGCGGGCAGGTCAACGGCGCCCGGCGTGCTTACCGTCCAAAGTCAGTGCTGTCAAAACCAGAACATCCCCGGAAAGTTTGCTTATTAATTACGGCTCACAGAGCGCGAAAGTTTCATTTTGCGGGACGATTCCACCATTCTCCTCGCAGGCTTGCCGACCGTACAGGCCTCGGGGCCTATGGAAATCTTGCCCGTATATTTCCCGCTGAAGCTCGCGTTCCAGAACTCGTCCTCGAATTCGAACTCGAAGCTGTACTCGTTCCCTTCCCTGCCGATTACAATCGTGCCTGCAGTTGCGCCGGCAACTATTGAACCGCCGCTGCAGCAGTAGGTTCCGTAATAGCTCTCGCCGTCTTCAATATAAGGAACGGCATAGCCGGGACCGACGGTATATTCCATCTCGGATTCGGAAATCACGGTGTCAAGGCTGTAGGTGCCGGGGGCGATTCCGTCTTGCGAAGCTGAAGTGCTGAGCACTTCAACCACAGTGTAGGCGTTGTCGTCGTCGGTGTAGAACCAGAGGTCCCAGTCGCAGTATTCAGCCTGAATTCCCTCCCAGTCCTGGCCCTGGCAGTAAGCCACGACACCCTTGAATTCCCCCGTGGGAACGGGAGCGGGCGTGGTGTTGTCATAGACCGTGGGAATTCCGGAATAGCAGAAATTGAGGACGGCCCCGTCGATGGTCACCCAGCCGTCCACGGCATAGGTCCCCTTCCCGTCATAGGAGATGGAGACCATTCCGTCCTCGACCTCGCAGATGGTGTTGCCCTGGGAGTACTCCTCGACATAAAACGAGCCGTAGGTGTTGCCCGAGCCGTCGGTATAACCCTTCACGAAAGTGTAATTGCAGTCTGTGCTGCCGGAGGCAAGGGGGTAGAACTCGCCCTTGGGAAGCAGCAGAGGGGTGCCGGTGGCCGGGGTGTTCAGGTCGAACTGCAGATATACCGTTGCGCCGCCGTAGACGATGAGGAGCTGCAGGGCGTAATTATAGCCCCCGTTGCCGTAATAGTCGCCGTAATACGCAACGTTGGCAGTGGAGAATTCGAAAGAATCCTCCACGGGGTCGATTATCACAGGGTCGTTGTTGTACCTGCTCTTGCTGCAGGAACAGAGTATGGCGGCGAAGGCCGCAATGATGACAATTCCTTTCTTCATATCTTCTCTATACTGAAGAAAGGCGCGAAAATATTCGCGCCTTTCTTGTTTGATGCGGAAAGACAGGGATTCGAACCCTGGAACCGCTTTGGGCGGTCACACGCTTTCCAGACGTGCCTCTTCAGCCACTCGAGCATCTTTCCTTTTGGGACTGCAAATATAATCAAAATTTTAAATATAGATGCAAAGCACCGGCCAAATGTTGCTTTTGTTTTGAAGATTGGTGAATAAATGTTTAATTTTGCACTGATGGAAGAGATTTTCAACAAACGCGGAGGGGCCGCCGGAATCCGCAATCTCAGGGAACTCGGCGGCATACCGCTGGCGGGCGGCGGGGCCGTACGGCACGGCCTTCTTTACCGTTCCGCCGTACTCTCGCCCCTGACTGAAGATGACCTGAAGCGGCTCGCCGGCTTCGGGCTGAGCGCCGTGTTCGACTTCCGGAGCGAGTATGAAACCGGCGCGCTCCCCGACACCCCCGTTCCCGGTGCCCGCTACGTTCCCCTGCCCGTCCAACCGCTCAACGCCAACCTCTACAAGGGAATGGCCCCGCGCATCGGCGACACGATGTCTCCCGCCGAGAAACTCGCCCGCTTTATGCTCTCCCCCGCGGCAGAGATGCTCTGCGACGGGTTCTACATCTCCTTCATCGACGACGAAGACTGCCGCTCGATGTTCAGCCGCTTCCTTCAGGAGGCGGCCTCGGCTCCGGGAGCCATTCTGTGGCACTGCAGCCAGGGAAAGGACCGCACGGGCCTTGCCGCGGCCTTCCTGCTCTCCATTCTTGGCGCGTCGAGGGAAGACATAATGGCCGACTATATGCTGTCGGCCGTGACCTTCGGAGCGGAAGAGGAGGCGATTGGCGGAGTCTGCCGGCACATCGCGGCCAGTGAGGGCCTCGACCCTTCCACGGCCCTCAGGAACGCCAAGACCCTGATCAGCGTCAACCCGCAGGAATTCGAAGCCGGCCTGGACCGGATAGACAATCACTACGGAGGGATGGAAGCATACGTCAAGGACCGCCTCGGTATCGGGGAAGACATCCGGGCGGCCCTTGTGGAAAAATACGCTGTCAGACCTTAAATCCTCTTGAGAATGGCCTCGGTCTCGGCCTCGTAGCCGGGCTTGCGCAGAAGGGCGAACATATTCTTCTTGTAAGCCTCCACGCCGGGCTGGTTGAAGGGATTGACTCCGAGAACATAGGCGCTGATGCCGCAGGCGAACTCGAAGAAATAGAATATTGCTCCGAGGTTGTACTCATTGATGCGCTCCACGCTGACCTCCATCTGGGGCACTCCGCCGTCGATGTGAGCCACCTTGACACCGAGCTGGGCCATTGCGTTGCAGTGGTTGACGTGCTTGCCGGCAAGGTAGTTGAGGCAGTCGAGGTTCTGCTCGTCGGAGCCGATCACCACGCTGCGGTTGGAGTTCTCGATGTTCACCACGGTCTCGAACATCACGCGGCTGCCTTCCTGGATGAACTGTCCCATCGAGTGGAGGTCGGCGGTATTGGTGACGGACGCGGGGAAGATGCCCTTGCCGTCCTTGCCCTCGGACTCGCCGTAGAGCTGCTTCCACCACTCAGCGAGATAGGTGAACTTGGGATTGTAGGTGACCATGATCTCCACGGCCTTTCCGGCCTCCGAATGCAGCAGGTTGCGCATTGCGGCATACTGCACGGCGGCGTTGTCCTCTCCCTTCACAAGGAGCTCGGCGCGCTCGTCGGCGGCGCCCTTGAGCATTGCGCGGACGTCGAACCCGGCCACCACTATGGGAAGAAGGCCGACGGGAGTCAGGACGCTGAAGCGGCCGCCCACATTGTCGGGAACCACGAAGGTCCTGTAGCCTTCCTGGGTGCTGAGGGTCTTGAGGGCGCCCTTCCTGGCGTCGGTTATGGCCACGATGCGCTCAGAAGCCTCCTTCTTGCCGTAGGTCTTCTCTATGTATTCCTTGACGATGCGGAACGCCACGGCAGGCTCCGTGGTGGTGCCGGACTTGCTGATGACTATGCAGGCCACGTTGCGCTGCCCGGCAAGGTCCATAAGTTCGGAAAGATATTCCTCGCTGAGGTTGTTGCCGGCGAACACGACCTTGGTCTTGGGCTCCACGAAACTGTGGCTGAGAGCCTCGATGGCGCACTTTGCTCCGAGGTAGCTTCCGCCGATTCCTATGGCTATGACGAGATTTACGCCCTTGGCGTCCCAGTCGGCCTTTACGGCCTCGCATTCAGCTATGAGGGCCTCGTCGACGTCGACGGGGAGGGTCTTCCATCCGAGGAAATCATTGCCCGCGCCGGATTCCGAGTCGAGGACATCATAGGCCTCCAGGGCCTTCTGTACATACTTTTTGTAATCTGCATCTTTTACAAAGGAGCTGCAGCCTCCAAGATTCACTTTTACCATAATTTATTAATATATTTTGCATTGATTTCACAGATTGATCAGCGGTGTGGCGCTCTGCCGGGGCAGGGGGGCCAGCCTGAAGCCGAACGGCAGAGTGTCGGCCACCTCGCGGGATGCCTTGAGCGCCAGTTCCGGGGTGTTGTTGTGCTCGCTCAGATGGCACAGGAACACGTTCCTTAGCCCGTCGTGGGCAAAGCGCGCGAGGGCGTCGGCACATTCCTGGTTGGACATATGGCCGTGGCCGCCTCGTATCCTTGCCTGAAGGTCGGGGGGATAGGGCCCGTGGGCCAGCATATAGGGGTCGTAATTGCTCTCTATGACCACCGTGTCGGCCTGGGAGGCAAAGGCCATCGCCTGATCCGTCATCCTTCCCGAGTCGGTGATGAGAACGAACTTGAAGTCGTCGAGCATCACCGCGTAGCCCACGGTCTGGGTGGCGTCGTGAGGGACCTCGAACCAGCGCACCCTGATGCGCCCGGGAACCACCTCGGTCCAGGAATCGGGCAGGGTCCTCGCGCATCCTCCGAGCCACTCCCCCACCACGGTATGGTGCGAGAGGGCCCTGTGCAGGGTGGAAGTGGCCCAGACGGGCTTCCCCACGTGCTTGCAGAACGACCCCAGGGACCGGATATGGTCCATATGGTCGTGGGTTATGAGCATCGCCCCGATGTCGTCGAAGCCGAGGCCGTCGTACCCCAGCTCCTTCTTCAGGCGGCGGGGGCTCACTCCGGCGTCGATCAGTATGCCGGCCTCGCAGGGGGTTCCGGAGCGGAGGGCGTCGGCTCCGTCGGGGAAGATTCCCAGGAAATAACAGTTTCCGCAGCTGCCGGAAGAGAACGACTTGAACTTTATCATTGGTTTTCCTCCTCGCAGTATTTGCTTATTATCCCATAGGCGTCGGCCACGCCGAGTTCTCCCGCGCGGGAAAGGTCTATGCAGCCTTTCTCCTTGTCTTTCAGATAGATGAGGGCCAGGCCGCGGTTCAGGTAGGCATCTCCCATATAAGGGTACAGGCGGATTGCCATGTCGTAGTCGTCTATCGCGCTGACCATCTGCTCGCTCAGGCAGTGCAGGTTGCCGAGGTTGAAGTACAGATATGGGATGTCGGGCAGGATCTTTATTGCCTCCTCAATGTCGGCAATGGCCTCGGAATAGTCGTAACTGCGGGCCACTCTCTCGCCGACCCTTGCCCTGGCGGCGCCCTCGGTGTCCATCGAAAGGGTCTGCACGTTGCCCTCCAGGGAGGCTATGAAGTCTATCATCTCGGCCTTCAGGACTCCCCTGTTCATAAGGTAGAAGGCGCGATAGTAGCGGGAATATTTGTCGCGGGAGGCATTGTCGCCGGCCCTGGCCACGGCCTGGTCGAGCCAGGTGCTGGCGGCGGTGTACTGCCGGTTCTGGAGCTCCTGCAGGGCCTTTATGAAGCAGCCCTCGGCGGTGGAGGTGGAAACGGCGGGGGCGACGCCCTCGGACTTTTCGTTCACTATGACCACGGGGGCCCCGGTGGCGTCCACGAACCTGTCGAGCAGCGCGTTCTCGAAGCGGCGGCTCAGCGCCACGGACCTGTCTTCGGCGGAGGGAGCCAGGGCGAACTTGTAGAGCGGCCGCAGACGGACGTCTATGTCGCGGTGCTGGAGCAGCTCGTTGTCGAAGTCCTTCCTTGCAAAGTCGGCGTCCAGGGCCAGCAGGGAGTTGTATTTCTTCGTGGTGTCGGCAAAGTCGGCCTCGCCGGAGCCGCTCTTCTGCCGATATTCCGCAACCTTGCGCTGGGCAGTGCGGTAGTCGGCCTTGCTCTCCCTGGTCCGCCCCAGCATATTCTCCACATAGGAGCGGTTGAGGTAGGCCTTGGCGAAGTCGGGGTACAGGTCTATGGCCTGGGAGTAATCGTCGAGCGCGTCCTGCCAGCGGCCCATCTCCACGAAGATGGCGGCCCTGTTGAAGTAGGCCAGCACGTTGCGGGGGTTGATGTTGATCACGCGGTCCATATCGGAGAGTGCCTGGTCATAGGCACCCACCTGTGCGTAGATAAGGGCGCGGTTGTAAAGGGTGAGCGCGTTGCCCGGCTCGTCCCGGAGGACGCGGTTCAGGTCGGCCATCGCGGCGTTGTAGTCGGCCTTGTCATAGAGCATCAGGGCCCGGTTGAAGTAGGCGAAGGTGTTGGATGTGTCGAGCTGGATGGCGTGGTCCATATCGGCGAGGGCCTCGTCTATCCGGCCCATCGCGGCCTCCAGGCGGCCGCGGCGCACGTAGCCTTCCGGCTCGAACCGGTCTATCTTTATGGCGCGGTTGTAGTCGGAGAGGGCCTTGAGGGTGTCGCCGAGGAAAAGCTGGCTGGCCCCGCGGTTAAGGTAGGCCGAAGGGTCCTTCGGTTCCTTCTTGATGTACCAGTCGAAGTCGGCCACGGCCTCGCCGAAGCGCTGCGCCAGGAAATAGGTCACGCCGCGGCTGAAGTACAGGCCGGTGATTCCCGGCCGGAGGTCTATGGCGTGCTGCAGGTCCTCCAGAGCCCGGTCATAGTCGCCCTGGCGGCTCTCGGCTATGGCCCTGTAATGGTAGCCGTTGGTGAACACGGGGTTGATGCGCACGCTGCGGTCAAAGTCCTGCTGGGAGCCGCGTATGTCGCCCAGATTGTACTTGGCTATCCCTCGGAAGAAGAAACTCCAGTAGTCGGTGGTGTCAAGCCTGGTGAGGACGTTGAAGTTCTCTATGGCCGAAGCATAGCGCCCCTCGCCCAGAGCCTGCCTTCCGCGAATGGAAAAAACGTCCTTGTCCCATTGGGCAAGAGCGGCGCCTGCGCTCAGAACGAGCATAAATATGGAAAGCAGAAACTTTTTCACTAATTTTGCAAAGATAATCATTTATCGTGCCCGTGAGGTGATTGAGATCAAAAAAATAACGCTTTTGCTCCTTCTTGCCTGCTGCCTGCCCGCAGCGTCGCAGGAGGTCAGATGCACTTTTCCCCGGTCCGCCGACATCTGGTGGCTGAAGGCCGACACGACCCTTTCCCCCGCGGCCCGCGCGATGCGGGAAGACGTGAGTTTCCTCTCCGGAGGGCGGCGCGGCAGCAGGCCGACCGGCAGCGCAGGCGCGCAGGACGCCGCTTTCTACATAATACGGAGGATGCGCGAGGCCGGGCTCAAGAACGTGGCTGTGAGCGGCTTCAGGGCCTCTGAGCGCACCGCTCACAACATAACCGGGCTGCTCGGGACCGGCGGCAGGGACTGCATAGTGGTGATGGCCTCCTACGACGGCATAGGGGCTTCCGGCGAGAGGAAATTCCCCGGGGCCGACGCCAACGCATCGGGCGTTGCGGCGCTGCTCCGGCTGGCGGGGAGCCTGAAGGCGGCGGATCTGGGGTGCGACGTGATTTTCGCAGCCCTTGACGGGCACAACGAGGGCCGCAGCGGGGCCGAAGCCCTTTACGAAGAGCTCAGGGGCCGGAAAATCAGGATGGTGGTGAACCTCGACACGATAGGTTCCATCCTGGCTCCCCCGCAGAAATACTGGAAGAACTACCTCATCTGCCTCGGCGGGGCCAGGTACGAGAAGAGCATCCTCTCCTGCAACAGCGGGCTCGAGCTGCACCTTTACTTCGATTACTACGGCAGCCGCAGCTTCACCGACCTCTTCTACCGGAAGATAGGCGACCAGGCCCCCTTCGTGGCCGCGGGCGTGCCGGCGGTGATGTTCACTTCCGGGATAACCGGCAACACGAACAAGAGTTCCGACGTGGCCTCAACCCTCAATTACGGGGTGCTGGAACGCAGGACCGAACTGATACGCCGCTGGCTGACAGCCGAATTCTGACCGCCGCAGTGCTGCATCTTATGATTTTTGATTATTTTTGCGTTATATGACTCTTATAAAATCAATCTCCGGCATCCGCGGAACAATCGGCGGGCCGTGCGGCGAGGGCCTGACCCCCGTGGACATCGTAAAATTCACATATGCATACTGCAAATGCCTGCGTGAGCGCAAACCCGCGCCCTACGGCAGCAGATACAAGGTCGTGGTGGGCCGGGACGCCCGCATCTCGGGCCAGATGGTGGAGCAGCTCGTCTGCGGCACCCTGGTCGCCTGCGGGGTTGACGTCGTGAAATGCGGCTTTGCAAGCACCCCCACGACTGAACTTGCCGTGGGATTCGCGCACGCCGACGGCGGCATAATCCTCACGGCCAGCCACAACCCGCGCCAGTGGAACGCCCTCAAGCTCCTCAACGAAAAGGGCGAGTTCCTCACCGCGGCCGAGGGCCAGGCGATCCTGGACTGCGCCGAGCAGGGCGACTTCGACTTCAGCGGGGTGGACGAGCTGGGCCACATCGAGGAGCACGACTTCACCGACGAGCACATCTGCGCCGTTCTGGCACTGGAGGCCGTCGACGCCGAGGCCGTGCGCAAGGCCGGCTTCAAGGTCGTCCTGGACGCCATCAACTCCGTGGGCGGAATCATAATGCCCCGCCTCCTGGAAAGGCTCGGAGTGGAGTGCATCACCCTTTACGGAGAGCCCACCGGCGACTTCGCCCACAATCCGGAGCCCCTTCCCAAGAACCTCACCGAACTCAGCGCCACCGTCGTAAGGGAAGGCGCCGACCTCGGAATCAGCGTCGACCCCGACGTGGACCGTCTGGCCTTCATCTGCGAGGACGGCGAGCCCTTCGTGGAGGAATACACCCTCGTGGCCGTGGCCGACTATCTGCTGGGCGAGGCCGTGAAGAAAGGCCGCACCGGGCTATGCACCGTGTCCAACCTGTCCAGCTCCAGGGCCCTTCGCGACGTGACCGAGGCCCACGGCGGCACCTACTACGCCGCGGCGGTGGGAGAAGTCAACGTCACCACGAAGATGCACGAGGTGGGTGCGCTCATCGGCGGAGAGGGCAACGGAGGAGTGATCTACCCTTCCAGCCACTGCGGCCGCGACGCGATGGTGGGAGTCGCCCTGTTCCTGAGCAACCTCGCCCACAAGGGGCTTTCCGTCAGCGCGTACAAGAAGACCCTGCCCCCGTACTTCATCGCGAAGAACAGGATCGACCTTTCCGACAAGTCGCTGATAGACAAGATCCTGGAAGCAATGAAAGAGCACTACAAGTCCGAGAAGGTCAACACCATAGACGGCGTGAAGATAGACTTCGAGCAGAAGAAGCAGTGGGTTCATCTGCGCAAGTCCAACACCGAGCCCATCATCAGAATCTACTCCGAAGCCCCGACCGAGGCCCAGGCCCAGGCTCTGGCCGAGGAGGTGATAGCCCTTGCCAACAGCATAATTTCCGCATAGGGGATGTTCAGTTTCAGGACCACCCCCGTCGGGGAGCAGATGGACAAGGCCCTCACCGAGGGGAAGGTCGGCGTGTTCTGCACCCAGAACTGCTGGGACCCCGCCGCCGGGATCTACCTCTACGACATTTTCAGGGAGAGGGGGAACCTGGGCCCCATAATGATGCCCAAGGATTCCGAACTCACCCCGGGGACCAACCACATAGACTTCAGCCCCGCCGACCTGGAGGGGCTGAGCGCCGTGGTCGTGGAAATCCAGGACGTGGGGGCGCGGTACTTCAACTACACCCGCGACGTGATGCAGCTGCTCTCGATGCGGGCGCGCAGTTTCGACGGCCCGGCGCTCTACGTGGTGGACCACATCAACCCCGCAGGGCGCGTGGTGGAAGGCTCGATTCCGGCTCTGGATGCCGGTCTGTGGACTCCCAAAGTGGCTCATCGCCACGGACTTACGCTGGGAGAACTGTGCTGTCTCTGGCACGACGAACTTGACGCCAAATACCCCCTGCACATAATCTCCGCGAGGGTTTCCGAGGTCGGCAGGAACCTGCTGCCCTGGACCATAGCGCCGGCTTCCGACATCCCGGGATTGTTCACCTGCGAGATGTATTCCGGAGGCGGCCTTTGGAACGGCACGAACATAAGCCCGGCCATAGGCACCGCCCGGCCCTACGAGTATTTCGGCGCTCCCTGGATAAAGACGGGCGACGTGCGTTTCCTCCCCACTCCGGCGGGGGTGATGATGCGTCCCTGCTCCTTCACCCCGGCAGCCGGCCGCTATGCGGGCCAGAGATGCTTCGGCTACCAGATAATGCTGCAGCCGGGAGCCCAGTACCATTCCCTGATGCACACCCTGCAGCTGATCCGGCACTTCGCCGACTCTTACAGCGCCTTCGAGATGAACCCCGACCTGTTCACAAAACTCGCCGACCCCGTGATGGAGGAGTACCTCAGGGGGCGGCTGAGCTTCGACGTGGTTCAGGAGCACCTCAAGACCGAGGAGCAGAAGTGGATACGCAAGGCAAGACGTTACCTGCTTTATGATGACTCCCCTTGCAGAATAAAATAATTTGTCCTATATTTGCGGCCGCTTTTAAAACACTAGTGTAATTATGAAAGAAGGACTCCATCCCGAAACCTACCGCCTTGTAGCTTTCAAGGATATGTCAAACGAAGACGTGTTCATCACCCGCTCCTGCTGCAATACCAAGGAGACGATCACCATCGACGGTGTTGAATACCCTCTGTACAAGCTTGAGATTTCCAACACATCTCATCCTTTCTACACCGGCA